>Ga0210059_1012935_pt1 | contig 12535 bp, 8 predicted proteins | sample Ectturendosymbi2_FD_188042 | JGI IMG/M metagenome (GOLD analysis project Ga0210059, IMG submission 188042) | Ecteinascidia turbinata endosymbiont from Florida, USA - Sample 2 (SPAdes) (version 2) | ecosystem: Host-associated > Tunicates > Ascidians > Unclassified | place: Key West, Florida...
ATGTGTCTGTAACCCTATGGTTCTGTCTTCAATGCAGTTGCAAAAAGTGTCTGTAACCCTGTGATTTCGCCGGCTTCAATGCCTTGTACTACGTTCTGTATTGTCCGTTTTTATCAACCTGCGTTCTGCAGAGTGTGTGTGTTCATACTATGGACTTCGTGTCTGCTCACAAACAAATAAATTAAAAATTAAATTAACAAAAATGTACACTGATCAGTACTATGACGAGCCTTAAACCCAAACTGATTGTCTGTGGTACCAAGGAAAGGGAGATGTTAGATAACATGAAGTGCTTAAGCAGCTTTGACACCACTGTGGCTACTGCGACTGGTAAATACAATCAAGCCCTGGAGCTCTGTTCAAGGACAGCTTTTGAAGAAGTGATGCCAAGGAGACAATAGAACACATGTAACGAAAAGTTTTTCACCATTCACGATTTTTGAGCAATTTGCGTTTGCCCTGAAATTTTTCACTGTATTGAACATATTTTTACCATTCAGGATTTTTGAGCAACTTGCGCTTGCCCTGAAATTTTTCACTGCGCTGAATATATTTTTTAGCATTGATTTTTGTGCAGCTTGCACTTGCCCTGAAAATCAGAGTTTGCCCTGAAATTTTTCACTGTATTTAAATATTTTTTATCATTCAGGATTTTTGAGCAACTTTCGCTTGCCCTGAAATTTTTCAAACGGGGGTCCGCAGCCCCCCGCCTATGCCTCTATGCATTTGGGGTCTGAGTTGGGCTGCTCATACCTATTTGTAAGTGTTTGGTGTGCAGCTCCATATTTAGATAAAATTGTTCGCGTAGTAGTTGCTAAATGAATGTGGTTTTATCAATGATGCGGAGAGATAAATGAACTGCTCAAAAAATTCCGTTTGACTTTGTTTACTGAGGCAGTTCCCAGAATCTACCCCGTGCCCCATCATTAAGTCAAGCATTAGGTGCTTACAAGAAGAGTGGAATCAATTACTAAGATTCAGGCGTGGTCTGGGGTGTAACGAGGATGAAAAGGGGCGCACAATTCCCAGGGCACGGAAAGTCCCAACAATGTCACAAGTACTTTCTTCAATACAGTGCATTTGCTTCCGAAAGACATCAGGTTCGAACGCAGAGGCGCCAAACTTGCTTCTTGCCCCGGGCGCCATCTAGCCTCACCTCATTACACACCTGGGTGTGGTGGGTCTTACAACAAATCATAAACCTACTTTGTCCAGTCATAAGTCATTGATGGTTATCAATTTTGGATAGGATATGCACATAAAACGTGAAATTCTACTTTAACAGTCATTCACCCAATTGAAGTTCATTACACCACCCTACAAATATTTTGTTTTTGTGGAATAACGTATGCGTTTTTGGGAACTAATTAATTGCATACCTAAACGGTGGCCAGTGGGCCCCCTTCAGCTAAGTTTTCCCCCTGGCTCCAACCCCTAGTTACGCCACTCTGTAGGAAACCCGTTCCCGCCACACTACACCCCTTCTTACCCATCGTCTTCTGCATTGCTGTTGTTCCAACTTCAAGTGCAGAACCAGTTTATCGTGTTGCCAGTTGCCACCCACAACACCAGTTGCTAATGACATCAATTCCTGATTTGATGGCAGTGGACTATTGACTGTCAGCCATTGTAAAGGAATATCAATATCTTTATTGTCGTGAATCGATGACACATTCCCAGTTTAACATGTAGTTCACTAGTGGTATAGGACACGCCACAATATTTCAAAGTGTTGAGTAACTTTACTGCAACGTGGAATACCCAACGACTAACGCTTTCCTTTATTCCATGCAGAATTGCAAATGGGCCACAAGCCTGAATCCGGCCCGACGTTTATTTTTGAAGCCCGATTTCCCGAGTGACAGTGAGTCAAGATATGTGCACCTGCGGAATATCAAAAAACGTACGGGTATAGCTGCAAGTGGATGGTTTTATCACACCTTAACCAAACCATTGGCTTAAACAAGCACAAACTTAGCTTGTTAGGTAACGATAATGCTGCAGAATGTAGTGTTTGTCAAAAAAATGAAACTATCCACGACGGCGCTATAGTCATCAAAGAAACTACTTAGTACAGCGCAATAGGCATGAAAAGCCGGCTTGTAGGTCATCATTTCGTGAAACAAACCAAGAAGTGATTGATCTCTTCAACGCAATGCTATCGCGTGCTAATTCCCTCACTGCCGTCGCCTTCTCAAAACGAGTGTGAGACTAATCCGAGCAGAGAACGAAAGAACGCAGCTGTTTGCGAGTAGAATTAGCTGAAGAAAAATCACAATGACTTCACTCACAGAAGTCACCGCGGTGAGCACAACAAATGTACGTCACGAAAGAAAAAATCGCTACTCAGAATGTTATAAAAAAGTTTTGTATGCAGGCCCGAAACATTTTGACAAACTTAAGCCCGAACCCGGCCCGAAAAGTCCGGCCAGACTTACAACTCTTGATTCCATGACATCTGATGAGACCTCCAGATGTCCATATTCCAGACCACATCTTATCCGTTCGCCTGACCGTGAGTAACCCCTGGAGTTGAAGGCTTCGAACACCTCTGGTGACATTTTTTCGGAAATCGGAGAAATTTCACATGGTGCCTCACAAGAAGTAGGGAGAGTATCACTCAGACTATCAACCGCTTTTTAAATGTGTATCAAAGAAAAACGACTGCAATTTCCTTAAACTGAACAGTGGCCAAACCAGTGGGTCAAGTCAAACATACGAGAAGTACTCTAAGATTGCAAAAAAATCTGCCGCACATGGGATTCGCTGCAAAACCGCAAGAATGTTGGCCATTATTTTAACTACTGTAAATTGTGACGGTCTCATTCCATATAAACACCTGTATCACCTACTGAACCAAAAGCACTGTCTGAACGGATTACCAGGCATCATTAACCATACAAGAATTCTTCAGTCAATACATCTGCGCTGCAGAAGGTCGGCAACCATTCCAGCACCACGCGGGGTTCTTACTGATGAAGCACTTTGGCTCTGCAGCTAGCGCAGTCAACCACACTTTAGCTACACTGCCTTCGTCTGAATGCGCACTGCAAAAGTACGGACAACACAGGGCAAAGAAAAAATTATTGGTTGCCTACTGAACAGCATCTCCTTCCACAAAGATATTTGAAGTAACGAAAACATGCATCATGACCGCGAGTTTATTCGCGTAATGGAAGAATTCAAACTTGTTCCAAAGTGGTAATATTTTGTGGTCAAACATTGCTGTTGATTAAGTGCTGACTGCGGAAACGCAGCCTCAAAGCACGTGGAAGTAATAAAGCAAGGTAAACAAAACAAAACGTTATATAATTCGTGACAGCGGAATTTACAACAAAACACAATGATTCGACTTGAAATCACACGGAAGGCGACCGAAAATCACATTAGAATGGCCCTATACGCTTGACATTTCTTTAACACACGCGTTAAGTGAAAACTTTCCAGTATGGTCTGATTCTCATGCAACTTCCAATTTCACTGTGTGCATTGAGCTCCAGGAGCGTTGCTAGGGTTGGTATCATCAGGTGCGTTAAAAATTTTGGACTACACCTTCAAAATTTCTCAAGCGCGACTAGACATTCAAAATCCTGACACTTTTGATCAGATGAGATAACATTTATTTGTGGGACACACTCTGACCTTGATTAAAACATTAGCAATCGCTGATATACAAACACTTACGTTAATGCAACCGCAATCCACGCAAATGACATTACCAGCTTCAAAATGGTATTCCTGAGAAACACAGCTGTAACATAGTCAAGAAAATACCTTTTTCACAGCGAAATATTTGTTTTACAGATTACAGATTCCATGATGAAAATTGAACCATCCTAAATTTTTTTTAGACACCTGGTATCGCCGGCACGTCTAAAGTAACGCCCTTGGTAAGTAACAATGGAACAAGGTCATTTCCACCTCTAAGCTTAAATTAAATCGTAATTTGAAAACGATATGGCCACACGTCGTATGCACCCGTGCCATATACATTTCCTGAAGATTCGCATAGATTACGCAAAACAACATATAAGCAGCCATGGCAATAACGCATCAATCTCCGTGTCATCTACCCAATAATTTTCATAAAACACAAATCATGTCCCCTTATTCAGCAGCTGATTTCTAAAAAAGCAAAAAACAGAAAACAGGCAAAATTGCACTGCACTGTTGTTCACATGCAAGTGTGACTATAATGAAAAAAGTGTGCGAAAATGGAAAGCGCAATAATATTACTCATAAAACTTTGTCTACAGCATCTTCAGTAATGCGCATACATATAACTTGCAAAGTAAATGTCAAGGAAGGCCATTTGTCGCAAGTACTGTATTTTGTAAGATTTACTTGACGGTGAAACAACACAAATCATAATACAGGAAATGTTTGGAATAGATTGATTGGACATGTCGTCAACAGTCAGACAAACTGGCAAAACACCATTCATCATGATACGCCACCTGGAGTGAAATTTAACAGGCTTCAAGATAGTTCGAAAGAGGACATAAAGGTTGCACCAAGCCGCGTTCACGAAAAAAATTTACAGTTTGGAGAACTTCTGGCGCCTGATAGCAGGCTTCTTTACAAGTAGACCTATTCAGAACACAAGTTTTGTAAAACGCTGTTTCGATTCTACCGCTTAGTCCTCCGATAAGTTTCACCACAAAGAAACAAAAAGAAAAAACGCATGTGTGTCTTCTCATACTTTTAGTTGTCGCGTAGGAAATTTGCTTCAGCTTTAGCCCTAACTTGCTACAATCAGGAAAACATTCCCGCAATTCTCACAAGTGGCTCTTCGCCTATGTGACGTTTGCCACAAAGTTTTTTTCAAACGTTTTCGTGGCGAAAAACTGTTGTCTGCAAAATCTTTGTGTGCAATGTTTGGCTTCTCTGAACGTCCGAAGCTGCATAACAAAGGCAGTCAACGAAGCATCGCGTAAATAACATACAGAAATGCCTCGAGGAACCGTGTAAGATGATCACGTGGGAGCAACTTCTGGGCTTTAATTTGTGTTAACATCAACAAATACTAACATGCCAAATCTTGTTTCAGCAGATGTGGTTGAACGGATTTCAGACTTGAGACAGCCACCGTGCGACGTAAGAGATGGCGTGTTGTGGCGGAGAAACTCTTACAAAAATACAAAAACAAAACTGTCGATGATTACAGCTGCACGAATTAGAACTTTTAAATATCTTCGAGCATCTTACATTTCTTTTCCGAACGTAATGGCTAAAGTTTACCTAAACTTTTATAAAATTACCATAGCTTGACGCCCTTCACCGAATATTGCTGGTGAGAGCGAATTGTTAAAACTGAAAAATGAAGGCAAACCCGCTGCACATTTTAGTAAACTCAAATATCACCGATAGAGCTATTTGGACACCAAGAAATTAGGCACTGAAGATCTCGCGATGATTTCTCTTAATACTCATTTATTCCGTTGGAGGTATTACTAGCTCGAGCAAGATTAAATACTCAAGTTTAGTTGAACTTCTATACTCCATTGCTCCACTTGTGCAGAGATCAAACTATTGATGAAAAGGTTACGAGCCTCGAATCAAGTAATAAAGAACTGGACAAAAACAAAATATTAATTATGTTCTAACTGCGATCTTGCTACGGCACAACGGCAGCCAGCGTCTAACATTACTTGTAGCCAACCTTTAACTAGTATTGGGATTTAGCTACCTTTTGTTACACGTAGCTTTTTGTGACTGCTCCGAGCTTTGAGTCATGCTTCACTATCAGCGTAACAAGCGTGAGCCAGTGCATCAACAAATTCCACCCTTGAAAATAGAATTGCGATATACGTCGAGTTCAAGCGTGTAATACGAGTCTCGTGACGGTGCCTCATTGATTCGAATGATTTCTTATGCAAGTAACACAAAACTAGCTCACGCCTGAAATGCAATACGCTTAGACTGCTAAGTGCGTTAGTACAACTTAACCGACGTTATGCATAACAAAAAACTCTTTTTGATCGATGCGGCGCCGTCACAATTGTCCATACGACGAAATAATACGGCATCACGCACCGGACCCTCATTCATTAGTTTTCTCTGCCACCATGGGCATTAAAATGTTCAGCAGCAACCTCCTGAACCTCCTCCTTTCTTGCGAGTTTTCTTGTCCTTAGTTATCCTTATGCCGTCACTGCCTGTTTGGCCAGATTGGTCCTGGTTGTTTTTCTTCGTTTGTAAAACCTGCCGCGTTATTTCCATGAACATCTGCAACAAAGGTTTTGAATTTGCTTAGTCGATATCTAAAATAATTATTTAATTTGCTTACTTAGCTAACTGCCTATATCTAGGAGTTGCAAATTGCCTATTTTTGCTGCATGGATGATTCCAGAGTCATTCGAGTTGAAAATTTGTATCAGTTGCAGTCAACTTGCATACCTTTCGCTTTGTGTATATGCTACTGACCCAGCCTTTGACCAGCTTGTGCAGTTTGCAACAAATCACTACATAACAATGGGTGGCTCATTATTAGAAATAAGCTATGTGATCAATGGTTGTCTTAGCAAATTTGGTGGCCTGTGCAGAATCAGTTATGGCCCCCCACGTTTGCATAAATGAGTGATCAAAAATAGTCATTGTTTTCAAGAAGTGAGCTTTGTAAATACAGTACAATACTAATATATGATACTGGATGTTACACCAACTCATATACCTTCTTTGGTGATACATTATGCTTGCAATGCATGCACCATAATCCACTACACAAGTAACACAATTGCTGCAGACAGCGTAGACAAAAACATTAATACCCCACTTTCTCCTTAACTTAAATGGACAGAATATACATCTATAAATAACTGCCGTCTACAACTTAACTAAAATATTTCTGGAAAAGTGTTAATGAAAGTTGAAAAGAACATCTTGTACAATTTAACCACAGCATCACAGTTCGGGATGTATGATAGTACATCTACAGCAGTGTTTTTCAACCTTTTTGCTGCAGCGGAACCTTCCGGAAATGCTTGGGTTGTCCATGGAACCCTGGCAATAATCCAAGTGTCTATCCTTTCTATAATGAACCACTGGGTAGAAATGTCGCATCTATGTTTTATCATGAAACCATCAAAATTTGTGGTTTCGCTACAAGCGCCAGCCTGGTCTAGCCTAGCTAACCTCAGCACCACATGCAGTACAAAGATTATAGTGATAAAAAGAAGTTGCATACAACACTTTTAGGAATAAAACTTTAACAAACTCTAATAAATTCATCCATATTGTGACACTGCGTCACAATATTATTATTAAAAATAAAAATTAAAGATATTCATCATTGTAAAGAAACTGATCATGTTTATGCTATTGTCAGAACAGGCCACGGGCATCCCACATGGTCCATACCGGTGACCTGGTTCTGGCGGGCACCATCTTGGTGACCCCTGGATTAGGCTTAGTACGTTAGGCTACTAGCAAGTGTAGTGCAGCCTGGGGAACCCTTGTCATGTGTTAGTGTCATGTTACAGGCATGGGGCAAATAAGTTTTCAAAATTGATTAATGAAGGCCCTTGGTGAACCTATGTCATGTGTAAATTTTGGCACCATCTTGACTATTTTGCCACCATCTTGGCAGCAAAATAGATACTGTCTATTTTATATTACGAGTCACGGGCCGGTCCACGCCAGAAAATATGTTGTAGTTTGGCATAAACGGGCTGGGCAGTTTCATGTTAGCTCTGGATGGGCCACACTGCAAAACTGCTGGTCCGTGCCATCTCTACTAGACATAACATAATACAGTGACAGATTTACAATTCTGCATGGAAGCAATGTGTACAATTGCGCTTCTAAACAAGCGTAGCATCCCTCTGGAGGAGAACCCCCTTCAAAAACTGATGACCTTTTTAAATCTTCATTTTCATAAGCAATAAAAGTGCACCTTGGTTTTTGACCACACTCCCTACACTTTCAGAAGCATTACTATTACAACACTCTGCAACGTTTGATCACATTTTACTGCTATGTTAAAAAAGCAATGCATTACCTCTTCAACATTTTTATTTTCCTTGGCACTGGTTTCAAATAGGGAAACATTGATTTGAGCAGCAAACTTTTTAGCATCAACTGTTTCCACTACTTTATTTGCAGGTGAATCATCTTTGTTTCCCACTGAAAAATGGTAATAAATCAAGCTTGAAAAACACATGCACTTTTCCACAGGTCTACGATGAGATTACAATTGAAATAACACTTATAAAGTGGGCACAAGCATAGTGTGAAGAACAAGTTTTTCCATAAATATGAGCATAGACAATACTGTGTATTTCATTCTGCACAAATCTAAACTCAAACAAAGGAGCAGCATAAATATCATAGAGTGAAAATGTTACCATTTCAAATTAACTGTAACATTGGTTCTAATTCCACTTCATGAGAAATGAAGATTATGTGAAATTATACAATATTGCTTTTGTAGCATAAGCTTTTGAATAAACCATTCAAGTCTTAAAGCTATGGATCAATATATTTAAAAGAAATAATGTTACTCAAAAGCTTCAGAGTTAGTGGCACTTAAAAATAGTGACAGTTTCTAAGATTTCTGGTTTAATGCTACGCACCATTTCTCAATTTTTGTATTGTTTTCAAATGAGATAACACAAGTTAATGACAGCAACTACCTTAACATAAGCATTAGGAAAAGCCAAATAAAAAGCAACAAATCAATTTCAACATGCACACTTTGGAGTGATTGGTCAGAAAATACATTTCACTCATTTTATTAGGGTCTCTTCAAATAACAACACTGTAATTTTTGTGAAAACTTTTAGACCATAGACTGCATGATGAAGAACTGGGAGCCAAAACTATGGGTTTGTTTCTGGTAATGTGATGTGAAAGATCTGTATTGCTGAGCAAGGCACTTTGAAGCACAATCATGTGACCAAGCTGCTCCCCTGTTCCAAGAACCCAGTGACTAGTGACACACAAAAAATACTCTAAAGCAATAATTGTACACCGCCAAAAAATATGAATTTGATTCTCACTGAAACTGCAATAATTGAAGTTCAATTTTACTTGTTGCAGATTTATCAATGCAAATAGATACTGCTATTTATTACAACAAATTACACCAAAATGTTTTAGTAATCAGAAAATACCAATATTGGCTTTGAATCTGATCTCCAATACATTTAAAGCTGTAAAATAATGTTTTTTCCTAGCCCAACCTTGCAACTGCATACAACATTTTAACCCTTGGAGAACAACAGAAGCCACTGAGACAGTTTCAGCCATAACCTGCAGATGATTGCACTACGGAGTCAAAGAAGACAGCATAAGATGCAGAATTTTATTTGTTTTCTGATAAGCAAAAAGATGAAAAGATGGCAATAATAAAATGGATAGATCTTTGTGGACCATCCTGTAAAAGGTGCTTACTGAAAGAAATTTTCATTAACCATAGTACTTACCCAAAATACGATTGACCGAGTCACAGTTTTGTTCTATTTCATGTAACCACCGTTTCACATTAACAAACGACTCAGCACTTTGCACATCATATACAACAATCACACCATGAGTTCCACGATAGTACCTAAAAATGAATGCAAAGAAACAAATGACACAAAAAACAGAACTAAAGATAATATTTCAAGAAAAAGCAGGTTGTAAGAGTAGAGCGCAAATTAATCGCAAGCTTCATGGCAAGGCGAAAAACACATAAAAGATCATCGACAAAAATCTTGACACCAGGTTTGATAGTTTTTTCATATTGTATTCAAAGTGCAAAAGATCAGTTTCGTTAACCCATCGTTTGTAAAAAGACAGTGCCCACTGCAAATAATATGCTGGTGAATGAGCTGCCTTATGCATTTCCCACAGAATCACATGCAGCGTGACTGTAGCAATGCAATGCTTGGATTATTTTGTTATTGTTGTACTTTCTACTGATTACAAATTTGGATTCTTGTTTCATTTTTAAAAACAACCAGATTAACACTTTCAGTACCAGGTGATTTTCCTTAAAAATGGGCTGGTATCAGATAATCATTGAGAGTTTACCCTGTTTATGTCAGTTTCATCAAACACCTTGCAATTGAAGCCTAAACAAGGGCAACTCTTATGTTGCAGACTCACTTTGACATGGATGCCACAATAATTTGCAAGGCCATCCTATGCAGTTTCAACATTTTTGCAAACTTTATCACCACTAGGAAGTGCAAACTCCGTATTGAAAGATATAAAATTAAACATTAATTTCAATGTTATATTTCGCAAAACTCATCCATCCTTACTAATTACTTGCATATAACACCGATTAATTCTTGCAACAAAAGCCTGCTCACAGCAAAACAACAGGCTCAGCAGCATGCCAAGAGCAAGAGTACTCCATAGTAACATCGCCTCAAGTTGAGATCAAAGAGAAAACACTCTCTCAGATGTTGTGCAACAATAAGGCACTTGGATGTTCTAAAATGTTCTTACAAGAGGAAGGGGTTTAGCATGGCAGTTTTGTGAGGAAAAAAGTTAAGCACGTACTGAAACATATGGTGGAGCCTTGTGCAAAAAAGCTATTACATTCTAGAACAGGGGTCAGCAACCTTTCCCTGGTCACGGGCCAAAAACACACTCCACAAAGTATGGTGGGCTGTACTAATTTTTCTCCAACAATCCCATTCCATTTGCTCTTTATGTTGTTGTTAAAACTTGGGAATTTATGTTTAATCAGTTCAACTCATGATTTTCAACAGGATCCAGTTCACCAAAGGTATTACATTCTATTTGAATAAGTTCACCAAAGGTTTATAGGCTTGTTATAAATATCGAAACTGTGTGCTCTGATGCTGTGAAGAAGCAAGATGGCAACACCTGCTACAAAGAATGATGTAAAAAACATTTCGGATAAGCTTAACAAGATATCTAAGTCTCTTGTTGATAACAGCACGTCGCTGCTTCAGTTAACTGAAGAAATCAAAGAGCTTAGGAGTCTACAATTCTTGTCTGAACAATATGAGGACATGAAGCAGAGGCTACATTCCAAAGATGAAGAATGTCAAGGTTTTGCAGGCTGAAAACCAGGACCTCAAACTGCATGTCCGCAAACTTGAGGCTGTGACGATCTAGACTCATGAGGAAGTCATTGACCTTGAACAGTATGGCCGCGGATTTTTGTGAGTGATGTCATAAGTGAAGGACTTTTTGGCCACCTTGGCCCACTTTGCCTGGCCCTGGGGACCAACTGTTAGGTGGTAGTATTTCGCTGAAGTTTTTACTGGAAACTAGGCTACAATCCAAGTCTTTTGATACTTTGGATGACCTGCTAGGGTTTCGGGTTTGAAAGTTGTGATGTAAGTTAGTAAAAATATTTGACTAATTAGCTAATTAATTAATTTGTTTGTTTTGAAGCATAAGTTTTGAACCAGAAACGCTAGAAAGTTAATCAAAGGCTCAAAAGACTCGGACTCGAGCCTAGTTTCCAATGAAAACTTCAGCGAAACACTTTGGCCTAGCGGTTGGGCCCTAGGTCAGATAACATGAGCCATAATAACCCTAAAACTACTTCACTTATGACGTCACTCACAAAAAATCCGCAACCCCCAACCAAAAAATTTTTTTTCGAGTGCAATCTATTAGACTGGCCGATCCGTTTGAGCTATTGAACAGCTCTCTAGCACAATCGGTGGAGCTAGGGCGTTGGTAAGGCAACCATAAACTGCTGTTTTTTAGGCCGAAATCCAAGTACGAATATATCGTAGGTCGGCTCTCAAGGAGTTAATGAACAGGCTCTTATAAAAAAGCTGTCCAAAGTCAAACAAAAACTGTCACATAAACCATGGATAACTCCATGTCTTCTCAAATCCATTAAAACCATAAACTACACAAGCAATCCAGAAGTCATGTCCAATACATTCAACACCTACTTTGTCTCATTTGGACAGCAATTAGCAAGCAAGATTCCTCCCCCAGTTCACCATACATATCCAGTAAAAATTAATGGCCCTAAAAATAATTTGTGTTACATCATACTTTTGTTGAGGAGGTGAATATGGTAATCAACAACTTACTAGTATCTAAAAGCAATAGGCAAAATGATATTCCAACTCACATTCTTAAACTGTGTAAGAATTCCTTGTCCCCCTTCTTGGTACAGATATTTAATCTTTGCATAAGGGAAGGAACTTATCCCCAAAGCTTAAAATGCGCTCAAGGGTGCCCATTTATAAAGGGGGTCCAAAGGATTTATGCACCAATTACAGACCCATCTCACTCGTCTCACCAATCAATAAAATTTTTGAAAAACTTATCTACAGCCGCTTGTACACCTATCTTGAGCAGAATATTATGCTATCTAGCCATCAATATGGTTTTCAAATGGGTCTATCTACAACATTGGCAATATATGATATGCAAGAGAATATCCTGGAGAATCTAGAAAAGGATTTCATTACTTGTACTATCTTTTGTGACTTGTCTAAAGCATGTGACACTATAGATCATGATGTGCTACTGTGGAAATTGAATAATTTTTTTGGAATAAGAGGTTTACCTCTCAAATTGCTGGCTAGCTACTTGCAAGGAC
>Ga0210059_1012937_pt1 | contig 12535 bp, 10 predicted proteins | sample Ectturendosymbi2_FD_188042 | JGI IMG/M metagenome (GOLD analysis project Ga0210059, IMG submission 188042) | Ecteinascidia turbinata endosymbiont from Florida, USA - Sample 2 (SPAdes) (version 2) | ecosystem: Host-associated > Tunicates > Ascidians > Unclassified | place: Key West, Florida...
GAAAAAACAAACGGGAACCTTGCTAATCAGCGAAAACATAACTTTTACAAACGATGACGTCATGAATTACGTCACAGGGGCCCTCCAGTAAAAATTGCCCCGGGCCCCCCTACCCTTTAATCCGGCTTTGCTGACATATCTCGGTTTAGAGAAGCGGTCGACATTCAGGGTTGTAAAAATTTCACAGCAGCGAACTTCTTTCATTCCCTCGAGGCGCACGCACCTGTAAACCGATAAAGTGCACATTGAATACCTTGTTGCGAAGATGCATGCAGCACCTAAATCGTCTGGAAAAGCAAATGTTTCATCCTGAAGTTTCCAACAGTGACAATATCGTTGACACGATTGTGACCGTCTATCCAAATCATATAGACTATTAAGAGGAGTGGTGAAAGCACCTACACCTTTTTCGGAATCCAACACCAATGATGAACGGTTGTGATTTCGGACACAACTACCTAAGCAGTGACGTGAATGCATTGACGCGACGGCCAGTGACTGGTGGCCATCAACACCGTACTCCCATCACACTCCCCGAAGTTTTTCCCCAGGAACCCGGTCATATGCTTTCGAGGTCTACAAAACATGCATAGACATCTTTGGAATTCTCCCAAGATTTCTCCAAAAATTGCTGGAGAGTGGGAAATTGGTATGTAGTGCTACGTCCAGAACGAAATCTGCTCTGCGTATCCTCCAGCTTTGTAAAGCATTTGGCACACACGTTTCCAGAGAGGCTAAGGAGAGAGATTCCCCCGTAGTTGATGCATTATGGGTATGATCACCCCACTTTTCCAATCTGTCGTTTCTGCTTCCAGAACGCCATGCCACTTGACATACACGAGGTAGCCAAAGAACTCGATTCAAGGCTTTGAACATTTCAGGTCGGATTTCATCACAACCTGCTGCCTTTCCGCCTTCAGTGTTTTGACAGCAAGGAAGAATTCGGCTCTAGTGATGGTATTTTCCACCCACAAACGCATCTCGCATGTGTCCGTTGGTGTGATAAGGATTGGGTTCAAAATATCTTTGATATGCTCTCTCCATCAGCCACGGATGTTCTCCTCATTGCTCAATAAGCAGGGGCGTAACGAGAGGGGGCAAGAAGGAACAGAATTCCCCGGGCGCTGAATCACTATGGGGGCGCCGAATTACAACGGGGATGCCCAAAAGTCCCAAAAATTTCGCAAGTACGTTCTTCAATACAGTATATTTGCTTTCAATAGACCTCAGGTTCGAACATGGGGGCGCCAAGCTTGCTTCTTTCCCCAGGCGCTATCTAACCTCGGTATGCCCCTGTCAATAAGGAACGACTTCAGTCGTTGATGGATTTAGCAATATTAGATTTTTTGCGCGGAGACGTCGAATGGTTTGTCAGAACAATTTGTTAACTTACCAGTAATTAAAACAGGTCCGTAGCCCGGTTTTAACTTTTGGGGTAGAAAAATACATTTTTAGGCAAACTAAATTTTTTTTTATTGTAAGTTTCAAGCAATTTTTTCTGGGCACAACAAAATTTGGGTGGACACGAAAAATTGGGCGTGACACTGCTCCTGAATTGGGCACTGCTCCTCCTGTGGTTACGGGCCTGAATAGGAATTTAATTTATGTCAAAAATTCTCCAAAAATTCCACGTCCAAGATTGCATCTGGATGTTTTGCTGTGAGGGGTGCAGACTTTTTGTGCCTCAGCATACGGCGAATGCAAGGAAGTTTCGGCGTCGTTCTGAAACCATGCTGTGTAGGCTACTTTCTTTGTTCGAATAGCTTCTTTCAGTTCATTGAAACACAGGATTTCAGCACATCAAAGTTGTTTCCGTACACACATGCGGCCATCAGATGAAGCTACAGTTGCTTCAAATCGCTGCCCTTGTGTTGTTGATAAATCGCCAAAATGCTTTCTGGGCTGAATTTACTTGTTATGTTTAACTTGCCAGTTGCCTCATGTGGATCGGCACAACAAGAAAAACAGTCGGCTCATGAATTACCTATATCTTTCTTTGCTGTAAGGCAAAACATATGTTAATCCTCTGCAATTTCGCGCCTGTGGTCTAGTGACAACTTACAATTTGATGATATTGTGTAAAGTTGGGTTTACTGCTCGCAAGACATTCAAACCATGGGCGTCCGTGTTGCAGGAACTTCGTCTCTCAACATGTACACGAACAAAAATGACGAAGAGAGCGAATCTGAAGAGAACTACAAAACCACGAGTTTTGACGGTGATTCAGGTGACAGCACTCTTGGCTGCAGCCCGTCTGATCTTGAATGATTCATAAAACTATGTGAAAGGAAATCTGTGTGTGCATTTTTGCGTTTGTAAAATTACTGTTGATTAATTAGCAATACTGTAGTATCAGCAATATATCGTCTTTATTGAAGCTTATAAATGTAATTTATCGCTTTGTGTAGGTGGAGAAGATAGAATAGGATGTTTAGGATTACTGAATTACGAGAGTTTTGTAGAGCGTATTTGCGCGTAAAGAAAACATTTTAAATGAAGTAAAGTATTTTGAAATGCCGCACGAAAGTATAGCTATAATTAGACGCGTCATAGAATGGTTAGAAAACGTTACAAAAGTGTGTGAACTTCACGCAATGATTACAAGTGAAGCAGCGATAAGTACGAAAAACGCTAAGATTTAAATAATAACAGAAACTGACATACAATCCTTACGGATAACCAAGTGGAAATTAAGTTAAAAGTCTACTATAAATTTATGATGATGAAATATTATGTGTTAGAGATAATGGAGGTTACAGAAACGCTTGGAGTGCTGGAGGAAAACGGAAATGATGCAAAGCCAGGTCTAAAAAGATTGGGAATAGAACCAGTGGCAATTCTAAGGGGGGGCCTGGGTGGGCCATGCCCCCCCAGATTTTTGCTGGGCCCCCTGCTTGGCCCCCCCAGTTTTTTCTTAATTTTTCATACAAGTTCGTTTGGTTGACACATAGGCTACAGTAGATAACTTTCGGCCAGCATTATTTTAAACGATAATTTAGAAAATCTCAGGCCTGCATTCAATACTGTATTTCCCAAATGCATGATAAGCTGTATTATTGTTTTTGACGGTCGGGTAAATAAAGTTGATTGTGACGACACACACCAGTGGATGCTCGGATACTGGGTGAAATATAGTCATACCGCGGTCGAGGTGTTGAAAACACTGGTGCCACACCTAATGATTTATTTTTCACGAGATCTGGTTATTTTTAGGTTGACCTAGTGATCTAGTGATTTTTCGCTCTAGTCTAGTGATTTTTTGCAAGGTATGTGTTTGAAGAAGATAAGATGTCTTTTTCTAACTTTTCAACTCGTTTTTTCAGAAAAACAATTGATTACGTGAGTTGTTGTTTGAAGATTTGCACCAAGAGAACAAAACAAGTTTTTCTAATCTCAGTTTCTTATTGTTTTCACTTCTGTAGTGTTAATTTCTGCAATGTTGCCCATGACCTTATCTGCCTTTCTTTGCAGGGTCATTGCAATAGAAATATAGAAATAAGTACACAAAAAATGATTTCAAGCAAAGGTGTTATCTTCAACCCATAAATTTTAAATCTAGTGATGTTTTTCCAGATCTAGTGAATTTTTTTGTGAATCTAATAGTGATTTTTGCAAAAAATCCTGTGGGAGCCCTGGTTGAAAAAATCACTTCGAAACTAAGAAACAGTCGCAGAAGTGGGAAGATTGATCTTTCGTGCATTTCAGTGTGAGGTGGAACTGGATTATATTACTGTCAGCAGATTGTTGCTTGTTCCAGTAGCAAAAGGTTTGTGAAAGCATTAGGAATTGTTTTCAGTTAATTTATCAGAGTTTGTTCTGGCTGCTGTATTGAGTTATTCTGCCTTGTGTATACGACTTGGAAACATCTTACATAAGTGGTTCGTGACTACAGTTTTAACCAGGGCCGTCGCCAGCGGGAGCCAGTGGTCCCCGGCCCCCCATTTGAAATCGGTGCCCCCCGTTTCACGTTTGGCCCCGGGTTGCTGCATACATCCAATACTGTATTTTAAAAATTTGACACCCCTTCTGGTTTTTGGCCCCTCTTTTTGGTTTTTGGCCCCCCATGCTGCTAAATCCTGGCGACGGGCCTGGTTTTAACTATACCCACATGTCCTGCACCCTCATATAATTTTGTACGGATTTTCTGTAATGAAGCATTCAGAAGCAATTCTTTCGCGTATTTCAGCTCTTTTCCCCAGAGGTCAAATATTTCTATCAGAAAAATACTTGACAGAATCCGCAAATCATATTTATTTAGTGAAAATGATTTAAAACATGAAATAACTTTGGCAAAGAATTTGCTTAACAAGTTTTTTTCATTTATAGCTAGTTACAAGCTGCGTTTCATTGTTGCTGGTAGCTGTAACTCTTCCCGTCACCAGGTTTCATGCGAGAGAAGTTTTTCAAAATGAAATTAGTGAAAACATTTCCCAGAAAATCCATGACCAGTGAAAGATTGGGTAACATTGATCTCAGGGCCAGGTTTACCAATAGGCTATATAGACTTAAGCCTATCTAGGACCTCAAGATCCAAGGGGGCCTCCAACAAACTGTGGTAGGCTACGCATAGAGTACATTGCCGGAATATGATCATTTCAATAAATATTCATGAAAAATTATGTCAGGATTATTCATGAAATTTAGTTTTATTCATCCGTTCAGATTTCGTAGTGATAACGCTAGAATCTTCTAACAAAAATCCATGAAACTCAATATGACGGTGGGTCAAGCCGCATGCCGACTATTGTATCGATATAAGCAAAGCACGCTGGCTGCGTCCTGCGCTTGCTGAATTGTACCGATTGTTACGAGTGAATCAGGCGAAATAACTTGTGACTGTTTGTGTTTGAAATGCACCTGATAAGTGGCGTAACTGACGGGGAGCAGGGGTGCTAACCGCCCCACTGGCAAGCTTAGTGTAAAAACCGGGCCCTCACCTAGCTTGTATTTTGGTATTTATCATTCTTTTGGTTTTCAGTAAGTTGTTTTTTTGCGTTTTTCGGAGTGTTTTCGGGTGATTTCGGATTTGGGTATGGCCATCCACATCCGGATTCACTATTATTTCTCTACTTTTTCAGTGTTGGGCTGGCCAATGGGCTCCCTTCAGCTAAGCTTCCCCCTGGCTCTTGCAGATAAGAGCTATATGTTTAAGACTGACAGCAGTATCCTAAACTAAACATGGTTGCTTCTTCTGAACAAATAAAGTAGTTTTGTCAGTGTTTCTGTTAGGTAAAGCTAGATGGGTATTTTTAGATGTGACTCTTTCCAGTTTAATTTTTTTTTAGAAAGTCATTCAGAAATCAGATTGCTATTAAGTGGTTGCGCGGATTTGCACTGCTGCCATGCTAAGAAAATCAGAGATATTGGTGGTCTTGAATAGCAAGCAAAAGCCACTTTGCCAAATAGCAACCACAGAACTCTTCCCCAAAGAGACAAAAAATAGGGAAACAAAGAAAATTACAAAAGCGCGTTTGGGTCTTATGCATCAGATTAGTGGTTCTTATGTGCCTCAGATTAGTGGTTCTCAGCCCTCAAATTGAAATATAAAACACTACAAATCAGTGGAGATTTGATCAAATTTTCAGAATGTCAAGTCCACCTGCGCAAATGTAATACCCCCTATTGAAGACCTTCTGGCGACGGTTCTGATTTGAAACTCACATCATTCCGCGCGATGGTTTCGTTGCGTTCGATTCATTGCAGTCTGAAAAAGTAACAAACACGCAAATCGTGAACCTAGCAGTTCAACCAATTGGGTGCATTTCGCATGTGTTTTGCTCGTGTGTGTGAAATTTGCACAGCCGTGGTGAGCGAGTCGCAACGTGGTCCCAACGCTGTGCTTTAACGTCTTTATGCCACCATACATAGGTGCACTGTGGTTGGTTTTTATGAGTACAGATAAGAAAGGACAAATTTGAAACTTACAAAAATGTAGGCCATGTGTTTTTTCAAATATTTCAACTGTGGCGTTTTCGTTGGTTCGCCTCTCTGGAAATTAATAGTCCTGTTCCCGCCGACCAAGCACAATTTCCACAGTTCCGTGTCATTGAACTTTTTGCGTCGTAGGTAGCAACAATCGCAGTGATCGTGGGGCACTCTAGTAACGATTTCCGATTTTTTATTGACCGTACTTTAGAGCGTCAATGTCGTCATTTTCGGCTTTCGCAAATTGATTAACGCTTTTTCATTTTTTTTCTCGTAAAAATGGGAGAGGGAGCCTCACAAGTGGATTAGCCTAGGGCCTCACATCAGCAAAATCCGGCCCTGATTGATCTACTTTCAAGAGAAAGGTAGAATTTGACAGTCGACGTGATAATGGAAGGATTAAGTTACATTGAAGTGATAATGATATAAAATTCTAACGCAGACTGTGCAGGGATCTGTGTGGGAATTATATTGATCATGGTCTATTTGTCTGAATCTTTTTAGGTTCAGAGTTAGCGCGTGTTTCGCTTATGACAAGCCAGTCATAAATCAAAGCAGGGTTGAAAAGTCAGCTTTTGAGGATCAGTCAGAGGAAATTCCGTGTGAATATTAAAATGAACGACTTTGTTGGGAATATTCTGCAAACTACGTTTTACGCCTACTCTTACATCTTGCTGTCAGGTACACGCCCTAAACGCCGATTCACACCTATTCGCGGCGCTGCTATGCTGCCTTAGGTGTAATTGATGCCAAAACTTCGCTGCTGTTAACTGCATACTGCATTGAATAGTCCTCATCCTATCAACGCTGCAGATGGGCATCACACTCGTAACAGTACGTAGTTGGAGAACAGAGTTATGGTTACACCACAAACACAAAATATCCTACGGCTACCACAAAAACGGATTAATCAGTAGTCACCAATCCGTTGGCAGATGGTTTATTTTTATGTGCTTTGTAGTAAGAATATTTTGATGAAACCAGTTGGCTATCAACAGCCTACCTGTCTCTGTGTCAAGATGGAATTCGTGGTTGGAACAATTTCGCTTTCATGTGAATTATATTCACTTCCGTAGAGCTGTTTTCGTTCATGTTGGATTGGCACAATTGTGTACGGGAAAGGGTGTTTCGTTTTACATGTGTAGTGCTGCGGAAGTTGCATGGTTAGCACAGAATATTCGACAAAGCAGTACGCGTGTGCGATTGCATCTACAGTGGCGGTTAGGTGTCTCTGGTGAATAATAACGCTAGTTCATACTTAACGATATTCACAATCCTGTGTTGGGTTTGATAGGGTTAATCATAGCAACTCAATCTTCAAAATAACGAAAGATCACCATGCAGGATAGACATTTATGCTCGCCCCCTTACTTTTTCCTTGACACGCAGTGGCCCTCCACGTTTTTAATTCTTAGGGTTAATCATAGCAAATCAATCTTCATTACAACGGAAAATCACCATGCAGGAGAGACATTTATGTTGGCCCCCCTACTCTTTTCCTTGGCCCCGCAGTGGCCCCCCAAGTTTTTTCATTCTAGAATCGCCACTGAATAGAACCATTGGAGTCATGGGACAAACCTATGAAACAGCAAGCCAGCGAAAACACTGCCAAAATGCTCTTCAGACGGGCAGTGGCGCAAACGTGGAAAAGGGACTGTACAAAAAATGCGAATGAAAAACGAGATTAAAGATCACTGCCTATTTTATCGGTGTACGGTACAAGGGCAGGGATGCCATAATTAGATACGTACACGAAGTGCCAATAAATGACATTCAGCAGCTATACGTATGGAGTCCAGATGAACATTACTTCAACTTAACGCGAACAAAGATATGGCAAGGTGTAGTAAGGGCCAATGCAGCTTGTCTGGGTAACTGCAATGAATCAACAGTGACTGGAGAACTTGCAGAAACCGATGACCTTATTAGCAGTTGGCTGAACCAAGAAAACGATGACGCAATGCAAAAAGGTGACGCAATAACGCGACCACCAATGAACAAACTAAGGGAACAGTGCGTGGTGTATAAACATCACCGAACAAGAGAAAAATCCAAAAGACACACCAACATTAAGTCAACCCTATTAATTTGCACTTACTCATGTGAGAAAACTTGATTTGACACGAGTCGAATCTTAACCAAGAATAAGCAAACGCCGATGGAGAAAGTACGGGCGTCAACAATGAATCAACGAGTAAACTAAATAACGCAAAAATTGCATGGACAGCAACAAGAAACAAATGACTTTTATAAACATGTAATATGAGTGAAATTCAGGAATAATTGTATACAGAGCGGTTGGAAACGGCGTAAAGAAAACTCAAAGAGACACCAGACGAATACGCCATCAAAATCATATATTTAGCGGCGAGCGCAATAAACCAAAATCGTATTAACTGTTTGACATAAAAATTATATGTGCAAGTGTTGCATCAATTTTGGAAAGTTTTGGAAAGGTATATGGATGTGAGTGGTGCAGTTACTGTGTTTTTATGTAAGCAGGAGAAAACTTAAGTGCACCGTGAATTCAAGAAACTAGAAATAGTAACTATAAAGTGACTAAAGTGACGAAATGTCTGATGCAACGCAGGTGCATTGCTTCTCACCGAAAGTATAAAAGGCCTGATCTTTGAAATCAAAATTCAGAAGCCCTGCAGGGAGCCACCTACCCTTGGGGGCACAGTGATTTCGATTGCTGTGACTGCCGGGGATGGATTTAACATGCGTCCTACAACTAGCGGGGAGCTCAAAGCACATGAGTCCGCAAGGTCAAAACTCAATCAAAGTTCAGATCAGACTGAATGGAGGTTGTTTGTCGTTTTGCACAGACCGAAACCACGTTTTGAAGTCATGCTCACCCACAGTTGGGGATGCTTTTACATTGCCTTCAATGGTTCTTAATTGAACTTGACCAACGTTTTCGTAGGGAATGCTCCCGTGGCATGTGGTAACGCAGACCCGTATGTTCACAACCAAATTTCTATAAATAATTTCCGCATTGGCATGAGTTACTTATTGAACTTTGCAAGTCATCTGCAACTTGAAAGTCGCCTCAATACTGATGGCAAGGATCCCGCGAAGAAAGTCCGAGACATTTAAAAGAGAGGCGCAACAGTTGCGGCTAGCTATTTTTAAGGAATTCTAGTATAGAAGTAGAAAATTCCATTGCACGAAAGTTCTCTTCGGGTATTGGGTGTGCGTGATATCACACTGCAAGTACATCGTGTTCGTTCTATATTTTTGTGCAACATTTCATTCGTCATGTGAAGTGCAAGTGAAATTATCGAATAAAAGCGCTTTGGTTATTAAAAATGTATGAAGGACATCGTTAACTGGCGTAGCTAAGTTAACGTTTGTTGTGCATAAAAGTGTGAATCATTTGCTCTTTCCGAGAAAGGAACCCATTATCAACTTGAGCTGGTGTAAAGAAAATTCCCTTAGTAGCGGGATTAAAAGCCGAGGTAACATACGACTGCCAGGCCTAAGTTTTTAGCTACTTTACGCCATCAAATCGGGCATTGGTGACGAAATCCGCAGGGGGGACAAAATGGATATTCTCCCCCTGGAAATTAAAGCTAAGAACCATGATTTTTTAGAAAACATGCAGCTAGTATCTCAATTCCGATCAGTTGATTTGATTTTTGCAATGCCAGTTTATTTGCCGGTATATGACACTCGAACTGCACAATGCACAAGAGCCCCAGGTTCACTGTTATAATGTCATGCATTAGTGAGCTTGCAGTCCACTCGTGTCGTGTCCACTCTGCGTAGCGAAACTTGGGAGCGAATTCTTCTGGTTTCGGTCTTTATTGCGTAACAATAACATGGCAGCAAATCTCCAAAGGCTCGCTTCAAGTTACGATAGTAGGCGTTTTATCACATGTTATGCTTTTGAACACTGGTGCCACGCCTAGTTATTTCTAGACTGGCCTACTGGTATGGTGATTTTTCAAAACAATCTAGTGATTTTTTCATAGTATGGTATTTGAAGAAAATCGGTTGTTTTTTCTAAGTTTTCAGCCCTTTTTAATCAGCAAACATTTGATTACGTGAATGCTTGTTTGAAGATTTGCACCAACAGAACAAACAAGTGTTTCTAATTTGAGTTTCCAATCGTTTTCTCATCCGCGCTGTGTATTGCTGCAATATTGGCCATGACGGCATTTTCACTTCGTTGCAGGAACGCTGCAGAAGAAATATCAAATAAATGTTAGGTTGATTGGTCCGAAATAACGTGTTTGTTCGAATGTTAGCCGCCCTTGGTTATAAGCTGCACAAAATGGTGTTAAAATTAATGTAAGCCGCCCTTGTTTGTAAGCCGCATGAAATGATGAAAAATTACTTTGTAAACCCCGGCTTACAATCGAATAAATACGGTACTCCGTGAGTGGTGTCGTTTTCAGCTCTTAAAAAAAGCCTAATGATTGTTGGTGTGACATCTTCCTGGCTGGCTTCAGCATAATCTACTTTAACAAATTTGCAAATGATCACAAGGTTTTTGGTAAAACGTTAAAGTAAATAACTAAATGATTTCAAGCAAAACCGTAAACTTGACGCAAAAATTTTAAATCTAGTGAATTTTGCAGATCTAGTCATTTTTTGTGAATCTAGTGATTTTTGCAGAGAAGCCTGTGGCAGAACGCAGACATCGTGGCAGGTAATGCGGCAAGGCAGTGGCTGGATGTTGACAGCGGCAAGCCACGTATTTTTCAGCTTTGTGAAAAGAAGCACAAGGGAATCTGTAGACATTGGCGCCTGCACGGGCCTTTTAAAACGTCTTTGCTTGCAACACGTTAGCGGCAGTAGATGCAGAAAACCAAAACTGTAATCATTCGAGGGAAGCACGATCAATCGTGGATGAGATTCCAACGTTAAAACCTCTGACTCTAACAAATGAAAAGCTGGGTCAGAGTTGTACCTGCCTGTGCAAGGTTTCACCAAAAAATTAGTTGCATTTAAACGAAACATGCTGAGACTTTCAATCTTAGGCTGACAAAAGGAAATGAAACAACTTTTGATTTTCGCCTAATTACAGCCACAAATGGCAAAAGTTGCATTTACATCAGTTGAAAAGTGTGTTGCCAGCTACACTTTTCACTGCGCCCACGTTGCGAGGTGATCGGAAATGGATGTGGTAGCCCATTTGCGCCATCCATACAAAACTTCTGTTGTATTTAAAAAATCACTTTGGTAAGCAATGCACAGAGGTGCTCGATTCTTATTGCGAACAATATAGCCACATATATCGAAAACATATTTCATTCAACGTTCCAGCTTCTTCGTAAGCCATCATCAGGGATATAAATAAAATATAACAGTGAATAAGAAAAATAAAGCTGCAGTTTGAAGGCATTCGTGCTGTATTACGACATAGAGACCATTATGTACTACTAAATCGCAATAAGGGCATACATGAAACATCGATGTTGATATCTGGCTGGCAGAGGCGAATTTTCATTTTTGGGGCCCTAGGCTATTATAAATTCGGGGCCCTTCTGGAAGGCAGAAGTGGCCGTAGCCACATTTTTAGACTCCGACTCCGCTCCTGTTCCGAAATTTTCAAACCGGATCCGGGTCCGACTCCGAAAAATGTTCAAATTTGAGAATCCGACTCCTGTTCAGACTCCGGCTACCATCGATGCAACCGACATTCAGCAATGTTTATACTTAGGATATGTCATATATGAAAACCAAGCAGATTCCTGTTGCTGAAAATGAAAAGTGACTCCGAATCTGGGTCCGGTTTTTCACAAATTTTTGACTTCGGCTCCGGCGCCGGGACTGAAAGAAAAACGCAGGATCCTGCCGGAGTCGACTCTGGCACTCCGGATCCGTGGCTGCAGATATTCAATGGAGCAAATTGTTAACTGTTTGTAATACCGCGCGTGTAAGCTGGGATGTTCTTTGACTTCAATTGTTTTGTAGCGATCTTGGGTCAGAAGAAGATTTTAACTACCATTGAACTAGACACATATCGTGATGTTTTAGTAAGGCCTATTTGTAGCTTGAGCTTATTAGTTTAGTTAGCAAAGTGAGGTTGGCATGTAAGTTGTTTTCTTTTTTTCAAAGTAATCAGGATAACGTTGGATTTACAGTAGGCTTACTTCCATTAACTTGAGAATGTCGAAACGTACATATGAGAGTGGTTCCAGCAAGCGAAAGAAAGCCAACGCTAAAGCAGATGCACTACGAGCTGTTTTAAAAAGATGAAAACAATAACCCAGTTTTTTAGTGTGCCAGAAGGGTCTACACCAGAAGTGGCCTTAGCTACAGTGCAGGGAAGACTTGTCTTCACCCCATATCTTACGATTACCAATAAAAAGCACCAAGAGATAGACCTAGGTTGAACGAAAGTACCTCACTGGCCTCGTGTAATCTGAAAAATAGATTCAGGCGTTTTGTTCCGCACATTATACCTAACAATAACCAATTCTCAACGCCATAAAAAGGGAGTGCTCATCGTCATTGACTTCAATCCATCGCGCTCATTCTTCTATACCAGGGGTCGGCAACCTTTCCCTAGTCGCGGGCCAAAAACAAACTCTGCAAGGTATGGCGGGCCGTACTAATTTTCCACCAACAATTCCGGTCTCTTTTCTGTTTATGGTGT
>Ga0210059_1012938_pt1 | contig 12535 bp, 9 predicted proteins | sample Ectturendosymbi2_FD_188042 | JGI IMG/M metagenome (GOLD analysis project Ga0210059, IMG submission 188042) | Ecteinascidia turbinata endosymbiont from Florida, USA - Sample 2 (SPAdes) (version 2) | ecosystem: Host-associated > Tunicates > Ascidians > Unclassified | place: Key West, Florida...
GGGGGGGGGGGGGGGTGCTTGGAAGTGTTTTAGGTTTTTGTGCCCAGAAAATTTTTATGAAACAGATAATGAAAACAAAAATCTCTCCCCCCTAAACATGTATTTTGCCCTCCCCCCACACACACACCATAAAACCTGGCTACGGGCCTAGCGAGGCATTCAAGCAGACCAACCATATCATTTTTCTGCTTCCAACCATGCAGCATGAAAGCAATCGACCGACCAAGTGTCGATGGTCTCAATAATCAACCGACCTTTTCACATGCAGGCATCATGGCGATACTGCTCGCAGCCATTGTCATGTCTCATTACACACACAGCAATCTTTCGCTCGTCACCCAAATCAACATGCAGCAGACGCTGAGAGCAGTCAGCTTCATGGCTGGTGAGTGCTTACCTACATCTCCTCCGCGATATTGACTGTCTTGCATAGGACGGTGTTACGGTTTGTAAATTAACACCGCTGTAATAATTTCTTCTGCGCAAGTAAAAAACGCCCCCGTCCTTCTCACATACTTCATGATGAGCGTTGCCGGAGTGCTTGAGTAAAAAAACGAGCTCTTGTAGTTCTCATCCAACACACTCCTTTTAACTGATCAGTTAACGTCAGTAATGCACAACGCAGTGCGTTAATGTTGCACCAGATTTAACGTAGATGTTTGAGATGACAAGTAGCTGCTTCGTATTTTAGTTTGTTTCTGTTTGTGCATACTTCGAGAATCCGTTTATTGAAAATGTGCTGTCTGTGTGATTTTGGATCAGAGGTAAAGCTTTTCATCAAACCTGGACTATCCACTCCTATTCTGCAACATCCCTTAGATGTTTTATTCCAAAAGCGGTCGAACCGTACGTTTCTGTGCAGAGCAATGTTGTTGTTTTGCAGAAACAAGTGTATTCGCATACCTCGGCCTGGCCATCTTCAGCTTCCAGCACAATTTCCAACCAGCCTTCGTCATCTGGAGCATCGTAAGTTTTTCAATTTTTGACTCGCGCTGAAATTAACTGAACGTCCACTGCCTTTATGTTATTTGATGTGAAAGCAAATCGACCGTTTGCAAACTTCATGTGTTTCATTCTGGTTCCAACCACTGCTAATGCAAAGGTCATATCGAGCAGTTTGTTCCTGACTGTGCAGAACTGATACAACGTGTGGGATGTAATAAACCATGAAGATCTGGCGCTGTTTTATCGCAAAAAGTTCAGGGTTATTTACGGTTTAGTAGTTTTATATAAATGCTATATGAGTTTTTAAAAAACATTGTCTAAAGCTTCAATTTCAAGGAAAACCATATCGGGCTGAGACGCGGGAAACAGCTCAGTTCGTTCAGCTTGTTATTAAGAATCTATGCTGCAACAAAGGCATTGCGTAATCATGATAGTGACGTTAGTACGTTTGCAGATTTTGCTTCTTGTTGGGAGAGGATTGAACATCTATCCATTGTCATGGATCTTAAACTACTTCCGGGAAACGAAGATAACGAAAAGGATGCAGTTCATCATGTGGTTCAGTGGTGCGTGGCGACACGTTGCTATGGCGATATTTACAAAATGATTTGTTGCAACGAGAAGTGGTTATGTTATTTTTTGGAACTTGGGCTTTATGTCCGTTTCAACGGGACGCGTGAGATCTATTAATCGAGAAACGCTTCGCGCAGCTGTTTTATGACCAGCGATCCCAAGTTCTGTGTCATTGTGTTTGAAGCAAGCAGTTGTCCATGCGCGACAGACAGGCTTGGACTAACTTCCAACTTTCCGAAACTATTTTTTGATTGTGAAACACTGCAGGTCTTCGTGGCGCCATTTGTTACGCACTGAGTCTGCATCTGGAACTCGATTCAATCGAAAAACGCCACGTCATCGTCACGACGTCATTGATCATTGTCTTGTTCACAATCCTTGTTCTTGGTGGATCGACGTACCCGGTTGTCAAGGTAACAGATCGGTTTCCTGTCATCAAAGCAGTTCCGGTTATTTTTTAACCTCAGTTTGTGCTGGGGAGGGTCGATGTCATCTGAGAGTACGTCATGGTACTCATCCCAAGTCAAAAGCAGTGATGTCTGTGTTTGTTACGTCACGGTACGCGCATAAGTACCATTGTGTCGTTTTAATCAGAACACTGCTGGATTTCTTTTGTGAACTTAATTTTGCAATTCCATGTTACTGTTGTTACACTAGCAGCAGAGTGAAGCTGTGCTTCATAAAATAGAGATTGCCCTCGTATTTTGTCAAAACTGTTGTGCCTGGGACTTGTTTAAACTATTCACCGATGGACAACCTTGTTGTGCATCAAATGTTTTTAAACTTCGAAGTATCGTCGCCTGAATCATTGTATAGTTGGGCTGCTCACAGACATGACTGTTAGAAGACTTGTAAAAGCACTTAGCCCCCATTTGTTCAGTGGTTTAAAGTCGAAGGATTCAGATGGCATGATGGCAACGGACATGCACCAGAAGCCGACCACGTAACCATTTCTTGTATTATCGGAATGATCCTGGTGGACCAGCTTTAGAAACCATGCACTTTTGCCATACATGTTAATTCCTTGGCTTTTTGCAAAAAAAGAATAAAATATTTATTCGAATTTATCAAAATTTGCGACCATTTAAATGTCCTTAAGCTTATTATCAAGTTCTGCCAATTTTTTTGTTGTTTAAAAAAATGTCTGGCAAAAAGTGTTGGGTAGTGTGTGCGGGGCCATTGTACTTGTGTTGTGTAGGTCTGAATTGTTGCAACAAGACCAGCTTGGACTACTGCTACAGCCTGCCTCATGTAACTGTAATCTCTTTGTGTGCTTGGTATTTTCTTTGTCGACATATTCTAGAATCTAGATGATGGTGGTGGTGTAGATCGTGGTGGAGGGGTTTTGGTGGGGCTGGAGGGTTCCAAGTGTAAGCATCGTGCTTTTTCGTGCAAAAAATATGAAGAAAAAAAGCAACATAGTTCACCTTTTGTGAAAAAGCAATCTTTTCTGTGTACATTATTTGAGTTTTATCATAAATTTCTTTAATTTCTCTGAATGAAATCCACTGCAATGTATTGACAATGTATTCAACGTTTAGTTCCTGCAAATCGACGACAAACGTTCTTATCACCGAGGCCTGACCATGAGCAAGACGGAAGAGATGGGTCAGGCGATAGAATCCGACCACATCTCCGAGCTGACTGAGGAGGAATACGACGAGAAGTACTTGAGGGAGGATCTCAGGTTGAGGGGCTTCGCCTACATCGACGCCAAGTACCTGGTCCCGTTCTTCACCAGGAGAATCACGAAACGGGTTTGTGGTTTGCTTCTTGCCTGTTGTTCAATCTGTTTTTTGTTTTACTTTTCTCTGCTTTAAACATCGTTTTTATGTCGAGAGTTGATTCCAATCCTGTCTGAACCAGACTCGCCAACATGTTTGCGAAACGGTTGGGCCAGGGGCGTACCGGGGGGTTAGATGGCCTCCGGGTTAAGAAACAAGTTTAGCGCCGCCATGTTCGAACCTGAGCTCTTTCGGCAGCAAATGTACTGTATTGAAGAAAATACTTGTGACATTGTTGGGACTTTTCGGCGCCCGGGGCATTGTGCCCCCCTTTTCCCCCTCGTTACGCCCCTGGGTTGTGCGACTGCGGGTCACGACATAAACAACGAGTTTTTATTTAAAACTCAGGAGATGATTCAAAACCGGAGCGAGATGCAACGTTTGACGAACAAATGGTACGAAGAGGTGAGGAGCCGTCCCAGCCCTTCAGATGAGGAGGATGAGACTGAAATATAAAAGGAATGAGCCGTTACTATAGAGACGGTCGGACCGTAGAGTTCAAAGTGCCTCACCTGCGATAGACCTTTTGCCGATCGTGGCCGAGATTCATCTTCTATGCATGTGCAGCCGTGTCGCGTACAACGTTAATGCGTCGAGTGCGAACTAACTCATACACATGTTTGATGCTGTATTTAGTTCAGACTCGAGCGTCACGTTCCAACCGCCTGTGGGATTCTGGAAAAGTTCTGAATTTTCGAAAACGAGGTATCTGTGGTTTCGTCTTCATCACATCATCCCGGCAATCAGATCACGTGTTTTAAATACTGTGGATCATCCGTCATCATCATTATGTTTACTTAATAGTGTAAGAAATGCAGACCCAGTAGTTTATGAAAGACTGCTGCTGACTCCGTCTTCCTTCAGCCGGTTGGGTTATTGTGTATTGCCTCGTAATGACGTAACTCCTTGCGCACTCACGCCCAGTTTTATGGGTGATTCGAATACGACGTCACAAAGGGCGTCTGTGGGGGGGTGTTTGTCAATTATTGGAAACAACAAAAGCAGTGGAATGGGTTTCCTGCAGTGTTTTCTGTGAAAACTTAACTATTGCTTGGCACTGGAGCGTCGGGTTCGTTGAGTGGATTAAACCAAAGACTAATCCCAGCTTTGAAGCAGTAACCACCCAGGGATAGCTTTGCTGCTGTCTGTCTGTGATGGTTCAATGCGACTAGCATTGATATTCGACGAGGCATGTCAATCAAATAATCGATTTCTTAGCAACACGCCAACACAGAAGGTGTGTTTTTGCAACGCATGCTAACACTTCCTTGTATACACAGGTTATTGTGTTGTTGCAACACGTGTTAACACTTATGGTGTGCATACGCAGGTTATGATTTCGGTAAGGTGTGTTGTCCAAGGTGTGTTGTCCCTGTTGAAGGTGCTAAGGCTTGTATCATGTTGTCCTGATCATGATGATGTTGTGCATTTATTGGGTATAACGTCTTCAAGCATCAGTTGGAAATCAACAGTGAACTCTGAAAATTATTTGGTTTTGTCCCATTCTTCGTCACTTCCATTGCTTTACAACGTTGTCACAAGCAAAAAAATGAATGCGACAATTACCTGCATGTAAAATATACGAAGGTTTACGATATTGCTATTTGTTGTCGCTGTCCTGTATGTTGTACAATACGTGGAAAGTGCAATGTTCTTCCAGAATATAATTTACCAGTTCTCGGTACGAATGCTTACGTGTTTGGTGGTTAGCAATGCAACAGTGGTTTAATGCAACAAATTTTGTTCGATTGATTTTTTCAAGCAATCACTAAACGAAAAAAAGCTAATCATCCAGACTCTGACCTTAGACCTTAGTCATAGTCGGTACGTTACAACCTGCTACCTTTCCAAGCCCGCCTGATATTGATTCATCTGATTTTCGTTATGTTCGCTTTACTATCACCGAGAACATGATATTTAGAATATCGCTGGCGGTTTTACTTAAGTGTTTTACTTTCGAAAGGATCAAAAATTACTTTAAGTGTTTTACTTCGAAAGGATCTTTTCTGATGTTTCAATATCGAGTAATCTTGGTTTCATTAAATCGTTTTAATGCGATGCTGTTCTGACCTGGATAACGAAAACCCAGCCGTGGGTCACATTAAATGTTCACGTGGGGTGCAGACCCCCCATACCTGGCTTAAACATCGTTAACCTGAGCCCAGAAATTCTTGAAACGAGTTTTGTCTTTACATGAGGTTTGTTTCCAACAAGCTTCCTACTTGCACATGCGTTATTACCTGCTTTGCTGTTCGCAGATTTCTTTTGTTGTTTGTGTTGTCTTACCATCATACATTGAAAGATGTGGGTAATCGTGTCGGGGGTATTGCCGTGTAATCAAAGTTTTGTTGTCACTGACGGGAAGGCAATGTGCAGTTACGAACGGATTGACCCGAACAAGCCGCTCAGCTCGCGTGGTTTAGTGAATTGGAATGGGCGAAGTATTTCCTTCTGGGAGTCTGACGAACCAGAGAATGACGTAGGAAGATGGTCCTCTGCAGGAAAAACAAACGGGCAAATCAATTGAGATCACTGTTGTAGTGCGAGAAGCGTCGAAGCTGAGCGAGGACATTTTTGGCAGCGGCGTTCGCAGCAGGTCGAAAATTTTTTAAGCCAGGTGGATTAGGGAAAAAGAAAATATGGGTGAATTAAGATACTGTATTTGTCTTGGTTAAATATTCGAAGGTTCGTTTTCGAAAGGGTAAGTTGGAAGAACCGTGGCCTCCACTGACGTTTGTTTGACAGAGCAACCCACTTGTTATTTCGTTTTCGAAAGGGTAAGTTGGAAGAAATATAAAAATAGCAATTTTTGGGCATCACACGTGCATTGCAAAATAACAACGAGACCCTGTGTTGGTCGGTAAAGACCCAGTCAGGGTTAAAAACATACATGTTATTATTTTCATACATATTTTGTACCTTCGGTCGAAAAACTGGCGATTAATCCATGATATACTCTTTCGATGGTGAAGCATCTTAGAATAAATACCCGAGTTCGCATAGCAATACTAGACAAAACACAAAATAACCATCTAGTCTCCAACGGTTATTTGTTACGAAAGGCGGTGTGTATTCGCCCTTAGTGTTTAATTTACGGGGTTATGACTTGAGTGCTGGATTACAACTAAGTTTTCAGCCTAATGTCAACTTTTGCCATTTCCACTTCAATGGGCTAGCTAAGAAATTAATACATAAGAAAACATTGCTATGTGCTTTCTTGTAGCCGTTTGGACCCAGGTGTCCTCACATACGGGTCGACAGTAGTTCAGTGACCGACATTGTTAACGTGAGTACGTCTGCAGCAAAGTCTCGACGTACTACACAGGGCTGACAGAGGCCGCCTCCAAAGATTTGAAATCTTTCAACACCATGGCGAACCAGGGCAAAAGAAAATCAGGCGAATAAACTGATGGCGCGAGAGGATTGCAAAAGCTGCAGTCCTTACTAGCGTGGCGTACACTTTAGAGATCGGGTTAAATAGGGCAGTTTTTGTTAATTTCGGTCGCAGGATCATACCTTTGCTGTTTAAAAAATCAGGGATACCTAAAAACTCCTAGATATCCCTGAATGAAATTCAAAGTTGTACGAAATTTGCACTTCGAAGAAATGGAGTTGAAGTATGAAAAACGAAAGATGCTGATACTTTTTGACAATCTGCGGTTTGCGATAAAATCGTTGACTTCATTTACGTACACTAACTAGGAATAGTTTAAGTCACAGCAGACGTCACATACCGTGGCCTCCACTGACGTTTTTGTTTGACAGAGCACCTCACTTGTTATTTTGGCAACACACCACTGGGGGCACACCTTATTTCAAGACAATTCAACTGTGACTTCACAATCGGTCGTATTAAAAAACTGATAGGCATTGCTAATGTCAAAACATTTGTGTTTCCACTGTCATGAATGACGTAGGCAGATGGTCCTCTGCTACACAGTATATGTCGCAGGGTAATGATCACGGTGTTTGAACTGTGGAAAGTTTGAGCCAAAAAAAACTAGATGCTTTAAAAACAAGTTATTTGACAGCATAATTTGAACTGTTGCATGTATCCATCAATTGAGGCTTCCCAGCCCCTGAATGTGAACAACATGAAATAGAAAAATCCTGTTCCGTTTTTTCATCCAAATTTGATCAAAGCTGTAGTTTAATTTGGAAGGTTGCTGTGACGTAACCAGGGTTTACGTTAATAAAGAAAATGTTAGGTACCCGGCACAGACCCGATTTTCAATTCTAGAGACCCGAATCCGGTCCCTAAACACACCTTTAAAAACCCTGGACGTAACTCACTTGAACTTCAACAAGGAAAGCGCGATGTTTCCAAGTTGACACTGAAGCCTTTTCATCAGCGCTGCGTGTGGGCGACGTCACAAGAACAATTATGACAGACGGTAGATGGCCTCTGTGCGATAAGAATCAGGGCCCCGACAAGAGGGGTGGAGGGGGGAAATGCCCCGGGACGGCACTTTTCGGGGGGGGCGGCACTTTTTGTGAAAAGAAGGTTTAACAAATGGTCTTTCACGGATGAACCTCAAGTTAGACTTTGGTTGAGGTTGGACCTACCATACGTCCCGGTCAGCAAAGTGTACAGGAATTTCACTTCAGTGAAGTTTTCAAAATTAACTCCAGCCTGATGATGCATTGTTATGAAATAATTCCGTCCTGAAAGGCTTGACTTTGCTTTAACCCGTGGCTTGGGGGGAGGCACGCCCCCATGCCAGGGTCCTGATAAGAATAACAGATAAAAGAGCGAAACGCCGCCAGCAACAATAGAGCGACCTCGGTCGAGCTGCGACCTCTATTGCTGTTGATGCTATGGCATGTGCAACTTCCTGTCCTTACGGTTGAGGGTTCGAATCCTCTCCAAGGTGTCGCAACACAACTCGTGGTGAAAATATTTATTTTATCATCGTTCAATAAAACATCGTTCTAAAAAATGGAAACATCGCCGTTTCGACACATCTTCTGCGGTAATTTTGAAAGCAATATGAAAACTGTTTATGAACTGGGGAGGGGGCCCACAGCAGCGATCTGACGTTGCAAGTTCGCTCCCGCGTGAAACGCGACACGATCTCGCGAAATCTTCACCAGCGCAGGCGGAACAGCACGTGAGGTTTTGGGGGGACAAGCGCGCGAACCGGGGGGGAAGCTCGTCCGGCATAAAAGACACTCGGTTAAAAACAAGGGTTGCGACGTTCAAAATACGTCACTAGGCAACCGACATTCAAAAGTCGTCACTGGGCAACCGACGTTCAAAAGTCGTTACTAGGCAACCAACGTTCAAACGCTGCTACGACTGGCTTACGCCGTCCAAGGCCACATCAGCTGACAGGCACACCATGCGCCCGACTCTGTCCTTGGCCACATCGGCTCCAATGTACAAGTCCCTGGCGTCAATTGAAGGCCACCCACGCTGGGTTGCGTCACCATGACGTCACCTTTCTTCACCGTCTCCTCTTTCTCCCCCTCAAATCCCTGATCTTCCCCACGAAGAGCGACTCGACAATCTCGGCGCATCGCACGATCTTCGAATCGGCGCCGTTGTACTGTCGGCAGTTGTCGAATATCAGGGACACGTCGCCGACCACCTCGGACAGTTTGACGTAGTAGCGACGCTCGAGTCGGTTGAAGACGGTTTCCAGATCTGTGGAGCAAGGGTTCGAATACGGTCGGTTTCACTGTATAGCAGCGGTGCCATGGCAACGGCGGGAGCAGCAGCATGTATTGGAAAAGGAAATTTGTTTTCGCCTGTTAACAAACGCACGCCGCGCAAACGTCGTGGATCGCGATTTCAGCATTACCATGTCGTTTATGACATCACAAGCAAGAAAAGCGTTTCTAAAAAGCGCGACATCCACAGCTAGGGATGTATATTCACAACTACGTCTGACTAACGTCATAGAAGTTGACCGTCATAATTCACCATACATCGCAGCGTGTGCGATGCACCACTCGCCACGGAGTCGCGTAACGTTTTGCGGTTGTCATGGAAACTCAGTTTACTTAATTTTGTGTTTTCCACAGAATGACAAAAATTTCTGCAACAACTGTTTAGAACTGCTAAAGAAGGCTTTTTCGTTTTCGGAAAGATGTCTTGAAGTTTGCGACTGGAGCGAAGGCAGGCCACACGAGGCGCCAGACTAACCCATCGGTCTTTTCACAACTCTGTAATAGCCTGGAGCATCTTCCTCCCGCACTGGCCTGAGGAAGGGCCAGGCCATTTTGTGGCTCTGCAAGCAAAGAAACAATGTTTCAACTGACCTGTTGAAGGAAAAATGCGGCAAAACATGAGGGTTTGTTTACGCAGAAGGCAAGTGTGACGTCATAACAGGATATGTTACAGGTATAAAAAGCATACGCAAGTAAAAAACACCTAACGAGATGTACTATCTCCCGGAAGGAATCCTTTCCCAGCAAAGAATCAGACACTTAAGATCTTACGGAGTAATATTTCGCCTACTATGTAGGCATCATCAGGTATTTCGTTAGAGCAGACATTACGTGTTGAATCATACGCTATGACTTCTTGCCTGCTGTGAACTGACGGAGCACATTGTTCGGGGGGGGGGGGCAAAGCATTGCTCAGCAAGGTCGAACTACTTGAGAAAAACAATAGCATCTGTCAGGGGGGTGAGTTGCAGAGGCTCTCGTTGGCATAAGTGTTCGGCCATATCCCACTTTGCTCATGAGGCGTTTTAATGCCAGACGCAAAGCTGGTAAGAGGCTGGGAAGTCAGTTGGCAACAGGGTTGCGCCGCTGGCCTTGCTTGACCCTGGTGGCCAAACAGTGTCTGAGAAGACCGACTGTTTTGATGCCTGCACGTGTTATTTTAGAAACTTACATCAACTACTGAACCACATTGGATCCACAAGCAGGTACCTGCAGTTGGCGAGTGATCCTAATGAGATTGTAGTAATCCTGGTTTGAAAGCGCGCCCTCCCTCGACGCGTCTTTCGAGTTGTTCTTGCATTTGGGACACGTGTAGCTCTCGATGCTAGAGGCTTCCTCCTCAGACACTCCCACACAGGAGCCATGGTACCAGTCCTGACACACGTCGCATCCAATGTAGAACCTGCGCACAAAGGATCATTCATACCGGGGGGGGGAAGCAACAAGCTGCAATGTCCCTTGTAAAGGGCTGGTGGAATAATCGCGACACCACCCGAAGGACGTCACAGCGAATCATGCAGAGCTGGTGAACCGATCCTTCAACCTCTTCATTGACAGCGCACAGCACCAAATAGTTGTAGCGTGGCCTTCACCGTTCATTTCAGGTTTAGGACTGTTGCTGGCCGGCAGTAAGTCAAAGCAGCGCTCAATACACGATTAACGGGAAATGCTATAAATTTCATGCACGTGTTCAAACCATTGACTGAAATGTTATCTGGATAAAGTACATCCTTCATAAACAATACACCACATTATTGCCAGCAAGCTTAACGGAAATACCACGCTTCAAAGTTGGTTTTATTCGACAGTCATGTCAAGCACCAATCAATCATCAGGACATTAACATCTTGTACAAATGCAACGACCACATCAGTGTTTGCCAAGGTTGTTGGTGGAGACTGAAAATTTGACTCATTTGCCGCCATCGTTTTGCATGAAACGCACACTTATTTTTAATTTGTAAACCTAAATGAAGCAAAATGAAACGGGATCGTTCAAAACTTACTGCGAATCGTCATATGGCGTTCTGCATACGCAGTAGAGTTCTTGCTGGGGTGTGGACTGCTCTCTGGCGCACTCAGAACAAACCCACGTGTCCATGGACTTTGCTTTTCGTTCACTGATGCCCACGCAATTGCCATGGAACCAATTCATGCAGAGGTCGCATCCGATGTAAAACCTTGAAACAGTCATTATCGATCGATTTAATTTGCAGTCGACTGGTCAGTAGCTGTGCAGTGCATAGCACACCAGTAGCTGTGCAATGTGTTGCACATCACACAAAAGAACATAACAGTTGAGTTAACGTGATATGCGTGAGAATATATAGACCCTTTCTGCAGAGAGGTTTGTGTGCAAAACACAAATCTAAATGGGCGCAAAGTGATTACACGGCGATTTTCGTTTTTGTACATGTAAAAGAACGTTCATACACGTCACATTCCTTGATGGTTAATCAACTTTTATTTTGAACTTATTTGCTCCCGACCACTATGACGTCATGCTTGAAGTGAGCGCGTGCAGTGCTTCATGTCATAAAATCAACAATTGCAACCGGGCCACAACCTGCCTGGGAGAGGCCGCTTCTGTCCCAGATTGTGGCCATGCATTAATTTCCACAGAAAGTGAAAATAAAGGAATCCCCAACAACCGAAACGTCAGATTTACTGTTTTTTTCCCTTACCTAGGTAAACAGGCAAATAACCCATCTAATAAAAAGCTTGCTGAGGACCGCGCAGTTAAGAAGCTCTGACGAGGCGCTTTCTATTTAACAGTTATGAAAACTTTTTCCTGTTCCAGTTCTTGCAAAAAACATTCCAATGCCGCTAAAGGAATCGAAAACTGCTTCGGCAGCGACTTAACACGATGGCGACAGGTGACAAACACTTCAACAATTCTCTTCCCCTTCACACAGAACTTACTTGGTGTCATCATACGGCGTTTCACAAATGCAGTAGAGCTTCGTCGCAGACGTCGATATCATCTTTTTCTTCTTACTCGTGGGTTGTGGCGCAACCTCGTCATCCCGGTCTTCCTCATGCGGCCTCAGCCGCTTGCTGGGCTCCTTGGGCTGCTGCTTCCTCGGGGAGGAGACTCTGCGGATGTTGCTTTCCGTGAGGACGTTGCTGTGGGCGGGGCCGCTGCCCGATTTCTGATTGGACAGTCTTTTCGATGGCTTGCCTGCGTTCGATACATTCTCCTGCTGATTGGCTGGACTTTGATGCCTTTTTCTTCGCTTTATCTGATCTTCGTACAACTCGTTCTGCGCAAACAAGACCAGAACAATGAGATGCGATCCACAAACAGCCTGCGCTACCACTCCAAACACCACTCACCTCTATCACTTTTTTCACGTACTTCTCCGTTATCGACTTTCTTTTCCTGATCTCCAGCCTCAGCTGTTCGCTGTGCTTCTTGAGAGCATGCACCAAACGGTATTGCAACCGCTGCTGGGACTTTGCCTGTGTATAAACATCACGTGCTGTGGTGTAAGTTCAGCAACATTTAGTTCATGCGTTGCATCGAATAGAGCAGTGGTTCTTAACCGGGGGGGGGGGGGG
>Ga0210059_1012939_pt1 | contig 12534 bp, 9 predicted proteins | sample Ectturendosymbi2_FD_188042 | JGI IMG/M metagenome (GOLD analysis project Ga0210059, IMG submission 188042) | Ecteinascidia turbinata endosymbiont from Florida, USA - Sample 2 (SPAdes) (version 2) | ecosystem: Host-associated > Tunicates > Ascidians > Unclassified | place: Key West, Florida...
AGGACTTTTAGGCCACCTTGGCCCACTTTGCCTGGCCCTGGAGGCCAACCGTTAGGTGGTAGTATTTCGCTGAAGTTTTTACTGGAAACTAGGCTACAATCTGAATCTTTTGATACTTTGGATGACCTGCTGGGGTTTCTGGTTCAAAAGTTGTGATGTTAGTTAGTAAAAATATTTGACTAACTAGCTAATTAATTAATTTGTTTATTTTAGATCATAACTTTTGAACCAGAAATGCTAGAAAGTCGATCAAAGGCTCAAAAGACTCGGACTCGAGCCAGTTTCCAATGAAAACTTCAGCAAAACACTTTGGCCTAGTAGTTGGGCCCTAGGCCAGGCAACATGAGCCAAAATGACCCTAAAACTACTTCACTTATGACGTCAGTCACAAAAAATCCGAACCCCCAACAAAAAAATATTTTTTCAAGTGTAATCTACTAGGCTGGCCGATCTGGCTGAGCCCTTGAACAGCTCTCTAGCGCAATCGACGCAGGAGCTAGGGCGTTGGTAAGGCAACCGAAAACTGCTGTTTTAGGCTGAAATCAAAGTACGAATATATCGTACCCTGGTTCTCAAAGTGTTGGCAGCTGATGATTTCACTGGCAAAACCAGCAATAGATACTTCTGTTTAGTTATAGCAGTCCTGTCATTAAATCCAGAGAAACAGTTTGATGAAAGCAAACTTATTCATCTTACTAGCAGACATGGGATAATTGTAATCATCAATCATTTTACAATTGATTACAGTTTTCTGAGTAATCATGATCGATTGAACTGACTAAATGACATGTAATTGTAATTGATTACCTTTTTATTCGAGCATAAGTTGCATGTGTGTATAACTCATATGTAACCATTACATCAATGTGACTGACTTATTCCCAAGGAATATTTTCTTAATTTGACAGTTAGGTAGATTAAAATCAAAAGAGAATGTAGTTTTATAATTTGCATATTCAAAGTTATTTGTTATGTTTATTCCTGATACTAACTAATAAAAGTGCAAAATGTATGATTTTATGCAAGGTGTTTGGTGCAGACCTTACTGTTGGGTTATCAAAAAACATTTTTGCTCTGTGTTAAATTGTGTAAGCTTTAAGTTTTGCATAAGTTAATCTAGTACCAAGTGTTTCAAAAGTTTAAAAACTATGAGGACCGCATTGTTTATAAAAAACTTGTTTTGAAAGATCTATTAATTTTGTTTTGATATCTTTTCAGTAAACTCCAACCATTTGAGGATTGCATGTAAAATTTGTGGAGATGTCTCATCTGGCTTTCACTATGGAGTGCATGCATGTGAAGGATGTAAGGTAAATTAAAAGTGTGTGGTATTGAATTTTCTTTTATAGCATTTATTAGATGAAAGAAGAAAGTGTGATTACTTGATGTGAAACTGTTTCTCACATTGAGTGAATTATTTTAGGCTAACATTTCTTTCTCCCCCTAAAAATTTGGTTACTGCACTTCCAACTATAAAAAGAGGGTTCATAAAGAAACTTTGTTGTAAAAATTTAGACTTTTTGGCTGAGATTTGCACTAGTTACATTGTGGTATCAAGGATCTTTATTTTTTTCAAGACGTCATTGTTTTGTTTAGCATATACCTGAAGCAGCTTCAGAAATAAAGGTTGAAATGTACTTGATCAATTGAGACTTATAAATATAAAGATTTTTAATCATAAACCTAACACCAAGTAGACTGACCATGTCAGGAAACACAATTTTGAACCAAAAGCAGAAACCAGTTACAGTTCAATTATGCTTTTTCCTGTGCAAAGTGATTGCACATTCATTCCATTTAAAGACTTACCAAACTAAGGATTTTGTTTCTACCCTAGTAACAAACTGTTCGTAACCAGTTCAAAACTAGTTCTAGCTGAAGAGTGAAGAACAAGTGCCAAAATGCAACACAAAATGATAATGTTTAATACTGTCAGTTTCATGTGTAATGAAAACATCAGCTATCCTGCAAGTTTAATGCAGTGTACAGTAAAGAATTATGTTTTTTTTACCTGAGACATATTGGTCACTGAAACATTTTGGTCGTTTGTCTCACAGTTGTATCAAAACTTGTAACAGTGATTTTTAGCCAATATTTTCAGACATTCCTGACCAAAATGATGTAATTTTTTGTGGTCATTTCAAAATCATTTCGGTCCATGACTGAAAAAAAAACAGGTTCAGAATCACATCAAAGTTTGATTGGTGAATAGGAAAGGGCATTTGTTTTAGTTCATAACCCAATAATTGAATGTCAGACTTGTTATTACAAATTCACAAGCTTCATATACAGCACTCCAGAACAAATGTAGTGTTAAATTGAAAGAACAAATACATGGCTTGCCAGAATTTCATAAGGCAAAGTGTGTTTTGGTTATATATTTTTGTGTTTATTTTTTATGAAAACATTTTGCAATCTATGTTGTGCTTTATATGTGTCAAAATTAAAATTACGTACTGGACTATTGGTAACTAAAATAAACAGTGGTTCATTTACTTGAGATTAATATCATAACATATGTACGAAAAAGGTTTTTGTACTTACCTTAGATTATAATGAGGAACTTGAAGTTATTTGCCAGTTCTTTTTGTAAATGACATTGGCATACTTCACTCAAAAATATGTTAATTTGAAACAAGTCAGTAAGTGAAGTTTTGAGTTTTTTCTACACGTTGTTAAAATTTAAGACCATTGGTCCAGTTAGAAGGTTGCATAATAATAATGCTTAATAAGGGTTTGGAATGCTGTGCATTGCTCAAAAGCTAGCACTTCCAATACTTCATAGAAATGTTTCTCTCAAAATGCTACGTTTTGTTAAATGTCTTGCTCAAGTCTCTTCCCTACTCGAGTCTCTTCTGATACAAGAACACCAAACAGCTCTCAACGTCGATGGTTCATCTATCGCCTTACTGCTTTTTAATACATAATGGTCTCTATGATGTAATACAGTATGAATGACTTCAAATTGCATTGTTTCTGCTCTGCTTCCACACAATGACCAAAGCTGCTTCCATGCACTGAGCTGAGCCTGCTTCCACACATCTGTTAGGCTGTCTTTCTAGTCTGGTATCGGCATACAGCAGACAAAGAGTTTTTGTTAATGCATGGCCACCATCACATTTTTTAAAAGTGTATTTTAAATCACATGTGCACGGTTGCATGAACTTTCATCAAAAGCCGCATACGGCCGCAGGTTGTGTACCTCTGCTTTTGAGCATAAATGTCCATTGTTTTTGATCTTGCGAAGCGATGGTGGGAAAACGTTTGAAAAGAGTTTCCAATTTACCTTTGCGGGCATCACTGGAGCAGAGAAAATTTTACACTGAGCGAGTGTTTATTTTAGTGAGCATGAATATTTTAAAGCTGAGTTAGCAGAGCTCCAAATGAATTACAAACTTAGTGATTTATTAGAATAAGCATACCATCTTATCGAAATTCAAACGAAGTACACATTTCATTGAAATAGCTCTTTTTGTTTTCGTGCTTGTCCCATGTTTTGGAATGTGGCAAGTGCGCAAGAATGGGATTTCACTGTGCATTGGTCTGATGGTACTGCGCAGTTGCGCACTGTAGGAAGAACATTGGTGAGGATATCCATGGCCGTTACTATGTCTTAAATGGTTGAGTGCAGTGACGTAACTAGAGGTTTGATTTATGGGGGGGGCAAAACTTAGCTGAAGGGGGCCCACTAGCCAACACTGAGAATAAAAGTTAAGAAATGATAGTGATTCCGGATTGCCTTGAATGTCTATCCTAGATTTTAAAAAAATCGAAAACACTCTGAAAAATTCAAAAAAACAATAACCTACTGAAAAACAAGAATACTAAACATCAAAATGTCAGCTAAAGGGGCCCGAATTTTACATTTAGCTTGCCAGGAGGGGCAGCTCACTCCCCCTGCCCCCCATCAGTTATGCCACTGGTTGAGTGATTATGGTTTGTGTTTTTATTAAATTGCTTTGAACATTTTGTGTAAAGGGATTCTTTCGTCGAACTGTCAGACTAAAGTTGGTGTACGAGGAATGCAAGTTGTCCTGTAAAGTTAATGTCAAGAATCGAAACAAGTGTCAGTTTTGCCGTTACCAAAAGTGCTTGTCAAGTGGAATGTCTCATGATGGTGAGATGGGAACGTTTTTGTGTTAACATCTTGTAGTAGTTGTTTCAACAGCTTGGAAATCCTTAAATGAAAAATTTCTGTGCTTAAACTTCTGTGAGGTAGGATTTGTTAAGCATCTATTTTACAGAAGTGGAATTTACTAAACTCTGCAAGACCATCTCTATCACCATTAATGAAACATCAGGTTTTAATACGCTTTCGTCCGAAAGACCTTCCTTTATCTTGTCAACAAACAACTTCATTGCTGGTAAAACTAAAGTTGAACCCCCTGCAGCCGAGTAGGTCTTGATAGAAAAGACTTTTTCAGGCCGATACCAACGTTTTCCATTTTTTCATTGTCGATGATCTTGCTGGCTCCGGTTGGGTGCTGGAGCAACAACTCTGCGAACAGTCACCCTAGCCCTGGTACATTCAAGTGCAGAGTAATGCGCTCCTGTTTGGTGCCGCAGTGCTCATACCCGCCTCATCGACCCCGCCATCAACAACACCTTGCGAATTGTGACTGGATGCCTGCGTCCTACGCCAGCGGACAACCTTCCAATCCTCGCAGGCATTCAACCTGCTGAGCTTCGTCGCAATGGAGCCACACTGTCTCTAGGACGCCGTGCCATGGAGCATGGACATCTGCTCCACCCAGCGCTCACCCGTCCATCAAGTGCAGATGTACGGCGCCTCAAATCGAGACACTCATTTGTACCCGCCGCACAACAACTCATCAGTTTTTCTGACAACAACAACAACAACAACATACGTGCGACGCAGTGGGCGGATCACCAATGGAATGCGGAGTTGGCGGAGAACCCCACAAGACTCCGCACTTCAATTCCAGACACCGGTACCCACCCCCCGGAATGACCCTCCCAAGAAGAGCCTGGGTCCGGCTCAACCGCTTCCGCACCGGTGTCGGGCGTTTCCGCTCTGCTTGTACAAGTGGGGGTATGGTCTCCTCTGCGACCTGTGAGTGTGGTGCAGAAGAACAAACCGTCGGCCATTTTGTCCTCCAGTGGCAAATCCACCGACCTCCTCATGGACCGCACGGCCTGACGGTTCTGGACGATGAGACAACCGAATGGCTGCTCAACACCTGCCCCGAAATCCAGCGCGGCCAAGCAGTGGATAGAAGAACTTGCTCAAAAGAAGAAGAATTGTTTATCGATGCCAACACCGATTTTTTTGTACTACTCAAACCACATTTGAAAGACATTACTTCACTGCCGTGAAGAACCGTACAACATCGAATTCTGCGCAAACCTGAGTCACTGAAACAGTGAACCACCACAGCACGTAACCTGATTTGTTCGCAGGCAGTCATCTGCTTACCGCACAAAAACCTACGAGCGAATGTTATGTCATAGAGCGATTTACTGGAACGATTGCGCAGCGGTCTGTATATTACGCACTGCTTGAAACAGTCGGATCGGAGAGCTGCGCGCCATAAAGAACAGGACAGAGAACTCATCAATCAGAGACGAAGTACTGTAGCAACTTGGGTTTCCGAACACTCTGTACAGAACAATAGCGTAGCAGCTTTCATGAGCAAATATTGCTGATATATATATTGGCGGAATTTTTCCGATTTGGTACATCGCCATGTAGGCCGATATTTATATATATATATCGGCATGCCGTTGCATCACTCTAGCTCCACAGTCGACAGAGAGCCTTGATTAAGTATTACTCGTTTCGGGGACAGCCCTGATACCTTTAAAGAATGGCTGATCGATTCGTACTTCTAGTCTTGAGGTTGTCCTTTTCTCTGGTAGTTTTCAGCTGCAAAAATGTGGGCGATTTATCAAATACGTAGTCATCAAGGTTGATAAAAATCATGATTCAAAAAAAATCAAAAAGCAGGATTAAAAAAATCGAATTCTTTTTTGTATATCCGATTTTTATGATGTTTTTGCTTCAATGTTGACACTCATGGCATTTGTACATAAAAGCTTGTACATACAAGGTCGTCAGTTATTTGGGGGCGAAGTGTATTGTGAAAATTTATTATTGAACGCAGCTTTCACTAGTTCAGCTTCTGCAAAAGCATAACTTACATCCTTAAAACAGTAAACACTTATAATATATATGTTATTGTGAGTTAAAAATATGTTCTATAATTACTATGTCTGTAGCCAACACAGCCTAGTGTTTCCCATCCTTTCAGGCTTGCGGCGCCCCACAGAAGAGAAATATAATGTGAAGCACCCAGTGGCGAACCCACAGCAATTTGCTTTACGGTGCGATGACATTTTGAAAATACTATTTTTTAACAATATATCGAAAAACGTATTAGCTTGCGACACCCCTGAGTATTGTAAATGGAACCCTAGGATGCCAGGGCACCCCGGTTTGGAACCACATGTATGTTTGATGGAATTTAGATGCAACTTTCACTCCATGCTAGTCTACACTTTCAGATTTGTGTCATTCGAAGTTCTGAGTCTGCAGAAGATAGTGATTTCAGTCTACATGTCATTTTGCAGTTAGTTTACATAGAACAGTGGTTCTTAGCCAGGGAGGCCCGGCCCCCAAAGGGGGAGAATATGAATTTTCACGGGGCGCGAGCTCTTACGCGCTCTGCAACATTTTGATCAATGAAGTTTGGTCAATAAATGCAACATTTTTTTAACTTATTTAATATTATGGAGCCTTGAAACAACTGACAATTACTTAAAGCAGGCCTGCACAACATATGGCCCATGAAAGCTTGTCTTCCGGCCCGTGAGGGCTTTCTCAATTGTAGAAAATGTTGCAAAAGCTCTCGACCTCGAATAAGTAATTGTCGTTCCAGAATTTCTTCCATACTACAACGAAATCTCCACATCGAAATGAAATAGACTTGCGGCCGGTGACAAATTTATGTGGATAATTTGGCCCTTCGAGCTTTCTGGGTTGTGCAGGCCTGACTAAAGGAGGCGTGGTAGAGAAAAGGTTAAGAACCATTGACATGGAATCTGACCTCATGTAGCAGCTACGATTAATGAAACTTTGTGGCTTTTTACTTGTGTCATCATAAGTAAGAACTTTCTGCGTTCCGTATTGATATAAATGATAACCTATTAGAATGCTCATTAAATGTGTCATATAAATCACACAGAGCTTTAAACCCCTTATGGTTTTGCATGATTTTTTTGTGATTGATTTAAAGTTTATCAATCAACCCTGATAGTCACAGAGCCAATCTGTCACAGCAACTGGTTACACTTAAAAGCTGCATTAATCAACATACCCTTGAACACTGTATCACAAAGGAAACATACACGAGAGAAAAAGTCTTAGTCTGTTGGAAGAATACCTGCATACCCTGTTGCTCGTGTTTAGTGAGTTTTGATTGCCCATAAGTTGTGATCATTTTCAGCAATAAGATTTGGTCGAATGCCGAAGCAAGAGAAGCAACGTATTATCAACGACATCGTAAATTCTCGAATTGAAAATTCAAGCGATGGTGTCTTTCAGTTTGATCGATCGAGAGCTTCTGATTTGATTAAAACTATTTATTCTGCGTACAACCAAGAAATTTCGGTATGTCGTAGCAAAGTTGTGCAAGTCTGGGAATCATACCAACAACCTGGTGGTCAGCAGGTCAGTGATTTTTGTGTGTCGGTGCCGCAGGTACAATTAGCTACGCAATCACATCATACAATCTGCTGTGTAATTAAAACCATTTGCGCGATTTTGACAGAGCAGTAGTGCATTAATTCGGTTTGTTGCACCCGCCAGCTTTGGGATAGTTCTTGCTCCCCCCTAAAATGTATACAGTTGAAATATTGCGTATTTTGTCCAATATTTGTATTTTAGTTTGCGTGCATGATTTTGTGCCAAATCACAATAACTACTAATTCCAAGTGCACATGACTGTTTCAAGCAGTTTTCATTTTTAACATCGCATATATTTCACGCTTGATTGCAAACGTGTCCAGCTTCTCGGCCATGAATTCATTATAGGACTGGATGTATGGATTTTTAAGGGTGCCAATGTCGTTGATAACTATCATGGTGATGTGGTGAATTCATCTTTAAGGATACTGCTCTCACTGAATGTGACTTGCTGTGCAGCATGCATAAGTGGGGTTGAAATTTTTTGGCGCAGTGGTCAATAAAAGCTTTTGCTTTTGACGTAGCTATATACCTTTGCAAATACAAATGTGATGTTTTTTGTTAGAATGAGTAACTTTGTTTGATTTTCTTCGATTTTTTTGTTTCAGATAAAAAAACTAAAGACGTTAACTGACATCACCAGTATTTTTCCCCAGCTTTTAAGTGAACTCGACACCAACACTTGCAGTGAACCAGGTGAGCGGCAAGCATGCATTAATGTGCCTTGGCCGTGTATTCATCGGCTGTCGCATTTTCAGGTAAACGCCTATGTGGACTTTTTGTTTTTAGAAGCTGTTGCCAGCGCTACTATTGTCGATCCAGCTGCCTTAATCTCTTCGTCATCGAATAGCTGCATCGTCTTAGACGACTCGGCCGCAGTTGCTACCGAAAGATTTCCTGCTGCACTTCGTGGCTTTTCTTGTGAAAATTCGATGGGCAACTCTCCAGGATGTAGCGACAATTCTTCGTATCACGATGGGTCAACGGGATTGTTTTCGCCTAACCTGAGATATTGTGAAGTTGCAACTGATTCAGGCTTGTCGATTGGCCATGGACGACCATTCGATCATGCGGGTGCGATGGAGAATGCACTGCGCGCCGAAGTGACCCAGGCTTTCGAGTGCAAAGGCTTAAGTTCGTCGCATGCGTCGGCTTACGAAGAAATGCTTGACATCTCCAAGACAGTCATCCCAGAAGGGTCAGAAGAAAATACGGGAAAAACTAAGTCTGAGAAGATTTCTTCATCGAACGCATCAAACAAAGGATTGGCTGATGATATAATACTCCCGGATGTGGTCCTGGAAAGTAAAACATTCACTGAAATGTATAAGAGATTTTTAGATTTTGTGGATTCGAATCCGTCGTCATGGAAAACTGTCCACAGGGAAAAGGAAGCTGTTGTTAAAAACAACCCTGTATTAAACAGTTTTCCCAAGTGTTTGTCCTACGAGCACAAGCTACAGCTGATGTGCGCATCTCAAATTTTTCGAAAAGAATTCGAGAGAAAACACCCGAAAGTCACTGGCAACGAAAGTGATGAAGTCATGGTAAGTCGCTGTGTGTGTAAAGTCACACCGGGAAATTTCGCTATTGTCAGATAGTTGGAAACAGCAGCGTTGCTCCATCTTGGCACCACTTGATATGCTGCGTGTCAGTAATACAACGATTTGCTTTGAAACACAAAACCCACTGCAGAACGCTTATTGCAATGTTACCATTGACCCTTAACAAACAACTTCTAAGAGATTTCTCGTTTGCAACAGAGCTTCTCGTATTTGACAAATCTTTACGTGGAAGTTTTTTTATTGACGTGGGAAATTTTTGAAGATCTATTCCGGTAAAATTAAACCGAACACTTAAAGCGTAGCTCTAAACCGTTGACGAATCATACTTCGTTCAAAATACTACAACCCAACGTGACATTTGCTTTGTGCATCAACCTCTCTGGCCGCTGTACCATGTCGTTTTAACCCGAAAAGAAGTCCGGTTGTTGCGTTAAAATCTTTAGCGAATGAAGTTTGTAAAAATGCTTAAAATGAGCTTCTCACGTTCGAAAATGGACGAGTAGTTTTGTGTTGGTGTTTGTGTTCAGTGATGGAGGCTGCACCACGTTCTATTCCCTTATAACTAAACGTTGTCATGCATTCCGAAACGCACTTTATTCTGTGGAAGAAGCAAAATGTTTTTCGTGAAAAGGCTACATGCAGGGTTCGTAGGAATTCCCTAACTGTTGCATTCAACAAGATAACCTCCTCTCCAGAAAATCAACGTGGCCCTCGATAATGTTGGAAACCGATTTCCGGCGGCGCAGGTTTTACGAAGTTCGAGCAATTTATGTTTTAATGAGTGCTATGATAAATGGCGAGAATTGGGTTTTGCAAAATTAAATGTCCTTTGCTAAAGTTATCTGTCTTAAATCTTGTCGGCAGTTACTTGCAAGGAATGTCGGTAGCAGTAGATTGCCGGGATCCCAGGGGTGTTACCGCTTAAGCAACGTTTTTGATGCAGAAAGCTAGTCGGCTCATCATGGAAACCTTACTTCACAAGGGACAGATAAGGGTTGTTCATGCTATAACTGAATTAACAGAATTTGCGAAGCAGCTACCTGGCTTCCCAAGCCTTTCTTTAAATGACCAGGTATGAAGTTTTTCTGGTATATAAGCGATTGTGTATGTTGTTAAAAGCGTCTGTGCTTCCTATTTATTTAGAGCAAATACGGTGAGATCGAACTTCACTGATGAGTTTAATGTCCTAGTTTTGCATCGAAAGGTTACGCCTACCAATTAGGCTAGTATGTTCCTCAATGTTTTTTACATCTGTGCAAAGTGCTTTTGTGTTTTGGTTCAGTTGAAAGAGTTGTATTGAGGAGATTATCTTTAGTTGAAATGCCTTTAAATTTACGCTGAAAATAACATGTTGATCTACCTGACTGTTGTGAGGGTAGCCATCATTGATAAATAGTTTTTTATTGCGTGAGATAGAATGCGTTGAAAAATAAGTTCTGTGCCATTGGCTTCAAAGTTTGTGTTTTTGATACAACTAGAAAATTTTTAAAAATCACCGTTACGGCGTCTTCAGAAGCTGCTAGCCATAACTGGAGTGATTTTTTTCGCGTTTGTTACGGTTTGTTGAATTTAGTTTAAGTAAGCTGCAAGCTGTGGTCCCGCGGTGGGACACCGTTGCTGAATTAGGGCGATCCAATGGTTCCAAATGTGGTTTGGTTTTAAAGTAACTAGTCCAGTGAAAGTTAGTTTTTACACTGGGGTCTTTGTGTATAGGTTCACAAAAGACTAAGGTACAGTTGAAATGTAATAATGATTTTTAAAGTTTTGATTGTGGGTGACGGCAATTCGCCTAGGTCCAAGCCTGAAATTTCCAACTTAACGGGCGGTTAAGGTGATCTCCCATTTTTTAAAATTTGATTTTGGTAACAATTGGCGGTTTGGCGATTGACACAACGCTTTGGCGATTCAATCAGTGGCCATGGGTCGAACAACGAACCTTTGACTTGAAAGGCGGACACTCTACCACTGAGCTATCGCGTGCCTGCTTAACCTTCATGTGAAAATGACACGTTTTCACGAAGCTTTCTATTTTTGTCATTTTCTGTTTAAGGTTATTCTTCTTAAGCACGGGAGCTATGAAGCAATTTTGGTGATGCTGAGTGACTTGGTAATAGAAAAAGGAATGTTCTTTCCATCATCCGGTGTTCACATCCACTTTGATTTTGTTGAAATGGTAAGACGCTCTCCTGAATGTGCTAGTTAGAAAGTATACAACACACAACGTTCGCTCAACCACGCGATGTCACGTTGTTTGTCTAAAATTATGGTATGCTTTCAACTTTTCATGTGGTTTTTCAGCTGGGTCTCCACGGGCAAATCATGAAGGCGAAAATATTGTTCGCAGAGAAGATATCATCGCTTCAGTTAACAGAGGTGGAAATGTCGCTGTTTGTCGCAATGATCATTTTCTCTGCCGGTAAGTTGCTCTTGGTTGGCTTTGTCCTGAATTACTTGTCGCTGCAGTTAACGTTGATTTTTTTGTCATGGCATATAAAGAATAACTTATGCCTTGTGAACAAAGATTCCTAGTTTTAACATGTCTGCAATCGAAAGTAGCTGAACCTTTGATAAAATTTGAGGGAACGCTGTTACATTGGCAGTTTGCACGTAGGTGAGTTAGGGAAAAGTTTGAACGCGCATTTTCACTATAATTGTGAGATCGGGTGTGACGTGTTTGAAGAGTAGATGCCAAACTTGTCTTCGCGCGACATTTCTAAGCGCAGCTTTGTTTAGATCGGCCTGGCCTCACTGACGCTTCCAAGATTGAACAAATACAGGACGAAATAATCTTGTCTCTTCAGCTGCAATTGTCCTTGTCGCACCCGAACAAGCCACGGTATGTAACTATACTCACTTAATTGACTCCAGGCAAGTATTAGTGACATAACCAGGGAAAACGATGGAAGCGAATGTCCATCGCTGCACTTGTCACGCGGCTGCATGCTCAGTCAGAAAAACGATTCGTTGGTTAAAGTCGCGCCGACATGAAATCCAGGAGATCGTCTTAAATAAAGACTTTTTTAACTTGAAAAAACTACAGTTTAAGCTCATTGGGAGAACTGTACGCAGAATCGTCTGTTTGTTCCTGTACGACATTTCCGTCGTACAGGCTTGTTACCTGCAGAAGTTTCAGAACGGCAAATGAGTATTTGTGACCATGCTGGTAAAACTGAAATACTTGTCAAATCAAGGCAGTTACACTCTTAAACCTGTTTTCAAACGTTTATCGCAGCAGTGAACAACTGCCAACTTTTTGCTATACCC
>Ga0210059_1012941_pt1 | contig 12531 bp, 8 predicted proteins | sample Ectturendosymbi2_FD_188042 | JGI IMG/M metagenome (GOLD analysis project Ga0210059, IMG submission 188042) | Ecteinascidia turbinata endosymbiont from Florida, USA - Sample 2 (SPAdes) (version 2) | ecosystem: Host-associated > Tunicates > Ascidians > Unclassified | place: Key West, Florida...
GTGGAGGACTTTTAGGCCACCTTGGCCCACTTTGCCTGGCCCTGGAGGCCAACCGTTAGGTGGTAGTATTTCGCTGAAGTTTTTACTGGAAACTAGGCTACAATCCGAGTCTTTTGATACTTTGGATAACCTGTTGGGGTTTCTGGTTCAAAAGTTGTGAAGTTAGTTAGTAAAAATATTTGACTAATTAGCTAATTAGATAATTAATTAATTTGTTTATTTTAGATCATAACTTTTGAACCAGAAACGCTAGAAAGTCGATAAAAGGCTCAAAAGACTCGGACTCGAGCCTAGTTTCCAATGAAAACTTCAGCGAAACACTTTGTCCTAGTAGTTGGGCCCTAGGCCAGGCAACATGAGCCAAAATGACCCTGAAACTACTTCACTTATGACGTCAGTCACAAAATATCCGCACCCCCCAACCAAAAAATTTTTTTTCAAGTGTAATCTACTAGGCTGGCCGATCCGGTTGAGCCCTTGAACAGCTCTAGCGCAATCGACGGAGGACCTAGGGCGTTGGTAAGGCAACCGAAAACTGCTGTTTTAAGCTGAAATCAAAGTACGAATATATCGTACCGGGCTCTCAAAGTGATGTTTAGAAATCACCTCTTTACTTTCGTTTTGTTTAAGGTTTTTCTTTTAAAAACCTTCAAATTACATCTTCATTATTTTTGGGAAGTCATGTGTATTTTATTCCCATTTCGCTATATTTTTTCTTTTGCAAATAACGCAAAGATTTGTTGAATTTAGGAATTAGGTATTACAATTTGCTGTATTCAGCTCATCCGATGAAATATGTTTTGCAAAATCATCTTGATTTGCTGCTTTGGGTATTCTGCTTGTTTTGAAACTTCAGCACAGCTCATTCACAACGGTAAGTGTGCGTGTTCGAAAAAAAATTACCTAAATATCATATCAAAATTGAAATTCTTTTGAAGCTGCATTCGCAAAAGGTAAATGTAATGGAACGCTCGGTGATTTTCAATGCTGGCGTAGAAACAGAGTTCAAGCCTGAGAATGTAGCAGTACGTAAACCTCTGAATGTACTGCATGCGCTCGATGAAATTGAACAGCAATTACATTTCTGTGTCTTTTTAACTGTTCTTTTGAGATCAACAATCGATTCAGTCCGATCAAAATGCTTTGATACAAATGGTGAGTTAAATGCATAAGGAAATGCATGTTTGTTAAATTCACTATTTTTTATTCGTTTTATTGTAATAGTACCAGAACTACCCAGAAAAGACTGCGACTAGCGTATCAAAAACTTCTACAAATGAATCAGGTAAATCCTTCGCAGTAGCGCAGCAAGAATGAGGCCGAAGAGGCCACGGCTCCATCAAAACACACTTGCTAAGGTTATTATTGGTGCTTCATATCAATTTCCAACTGTGAGAAAATAAACGGAAGCAACAGTCGGACTCAAGACCGCGTCAGTGACTGACGGCGTCATTGTCTGTCCCCTCCGAAACAAAATTCTTGGCTGCGCTACTGATTTTTCCTAAGCAGTAATTCTGCAAATCGAACTGTGATTTGTACGAACGATTCAAAATTGAAACCACAAATTTTCTAGCTCGCGTTAGCTTGCATACGCTCTGTACGGTTGGACTGAGGCTAACTCTGATAGTAACTGTTCCCAGTGGTAGTGTCTTTGGTGTTTACTTTACATGGCATAACCTCGCACGAAAACTGGAAGGCAAAGCATACATGAACCACGTTGCCTCTAACCTCAAAGGCAAAGATATCTTACTCGGGTATTGCTGAACAATGCGGCGACTCATTTCTTTGATTTTATGGTGGGCTGAGTCCTTTAAAACAATAGCAATTCTGAACCTATTGACCTGTCGGTGGCCATTTACTTTGAAATTATATAAAATACACTTAAAGCTGCACGCCTATTGGGTGGCTGCAATTCAAGAGAAATAGCAAAGAAGCACTAGCTCTGTGAAACTCCTTTCACTTTAGAGCTTTCTGTCTTAGCGCATGCACTTGAACTACATTTTTGGAGCAACCTGGTCATTCATACCGATACTGATGATGTATAAGAAGTAAATTTCGGATGATTACTTCAAAGTTCAATTGTGGATAAATGGAACCTTGAAATTTGTTGGCTATGGGTTGTAACTGTGTCTTTCGTTTTTTCTTTCGAGCAGTCAAATTGATGCTTAACAAGAGAGAGGAAAGTAAATCGATATCGTTTAACTTTTGATACATTGTCTAATACAGCTGCTTTGCAGACGTTGTTTACATTTTTAACGAAAAATAGAATGAGATTCAAAATCCCTAACCAAAATTTTCTCTCGAAAAAGGTTCACCCTTTAAAAAATTCATAAATATATTCTCAAAGGATATGATTAACACGTTTTAGCGTCACCGTGAAAAGTGGATGATTTTAATTAATGCATGCTTAAACGTGTGATTGCCATCCACAAATGGCAACATCATTTTGAAATACTTACTTCAGGAATTATTACTTTTTCAAAATGCAGACATTCAACGTTAAAACCCTGGGACGCCAATGCAGGGTGATTTCCACCCGCTCAGGTTTGGCGACCTCGTGGTCCTTACGAATGCAAGTGCAGCGCTGGAGCGCACTCCACGCATCAGTATAGCTGCAGTTGTTTGTCTGACCAAGGCCTCCTAGGTAGTTTGTCTAAGGGCTCCACTTAGCTAGAAGTCAGACCAAAGTCTCTTGTTTCTCGGAAGCTTTGGTCTGACTTCTTGCCTGGTGTGCGTAAGCTCGTGCTTGCTATTTGGACTTTACCACTATGGAGAGAAGTTTGTGGCTTCGGAAGAAACTAACCCGATGTATGGTTAGTGAGAATTTTTCTCTCTCGTGTGATATCGGGCTGTAATTATGGCAATAAAGAACTGTAATTCACTTAGGGAATGCTTCGCTCAGGCGTGCTTCCAGGTCCTCGTTACCAGCATGGAGCAGGAGAGGTTTTTCAAATCCAGTATATTTTTTCATGAGCGTCTTTATATCAAAATTTCATTTTGTCTCTCTGGAATACTAACGCCACGTGATTTCCACCCAATGAGGTGTGGTTTTCCTTTTCATCAGTAACAGCATCAGATTGAAGTACAAAGTAACTTTTGTTGTGCAAAAACCACGGAATAAGAGTTGCATTTCCAGTGTAGTTATTGTAGTGAACCTCATTTGAAAGAAAGTATTTTATTTTATTTTTCAAAAACGAGTGAAATTCACCTGGGGCTGGTGTTCGTGCGATAAAAAAGGCAGCATTGGCGTACCAGGAAGAATGCTGAAAAGTGTTGAGGTCACCGAATTATAGGATATTTTTGACAGTATGCAAAAGTTTTTGTCTTGTTATTTAAGTCTTACGGAAATATTGCGTCTGCATTTTGCTTCGTTTTTGATATGGTTTGATAGAAAAATATGTGCATTGCCCAGTCAGTGTCTATCTAGTGATGCGAGCTCTTGAACGTCTGTTTGTCGGTAGTTTATACGAGCCAAAAACATGGTTGACACTGGTTGGTGCTTGTAGATCAGATAAAGCTATACGCTTTGTTCATTGAAGAAAATAAGGTGCAAAGTCTTCATTTCAACACTAACCCCGATATTCCTATATTAGTGAATAAATGTGTTTTAATGTTTATTTGAGGTGCGTACTTCTATAGCTTGTTGAACTTTGTTCTTTTTTCAAGTGTAGATTTGTTTCAAGATGCAGTTTTCAAAAACAGCAATGTAATTTCTTTTCAGCGCAGGAAACAACCACTGAGGCACCTTCTGTGTACACGGATGCGATGAGTGAGAAATGTTTGCATTGAATGTGTGTGTAAATAAAGGGCAAATATTTTTTCTGACCGCGTTTCCGCTTTCATATAGTCCGTTTTACGTTAAACTTGCACAATTGTGGTACGCGGCACCTTTGCAGATAGTTACTGAAAGCCTAATCTGGACTGTCCGATTCAGTTCCGAAAAATCTCACGATGTGGTTTTCAGCAGAATACTTGCAAGGGTAACTTTCACAATTAAACGCAAATGAAGCTACTATAATTTCAATGAATTTTCCTACATACAGTTAATGGTAGGTAATTGCGACTGGTAGGATTTCTAACAAATTTCAACTTAAGGCAGCAGCATTCATTGTAAGCTCCGGAATTGTGTCAATGGCGACACTCAGTTTTATGTTGCGTGTTTTGCTCAGGGCACTGTGGGTTTCAGCAGGGGTGGAGGAACCGTGGAAGACGTATGGGCCTAGGCCACAACACTTTTTATGTTGGGCCTGGTCCCTACTTTTTCAGCAACATAGCATTTTGAAAGCTCCTCTTCCCAATCTGATGATGTTATATGTGTACGCTCCCTTAGCTTTGTGCATCTTAAGTTTGTGTACTTGTTTGTTAACAAATTTTGTGTAAGACTGAGAATAAGTACCGGTAGTTACATTTATGTGCTCAAGTCAGTGTAGCGTAGATAGCGGTTGTTTAGGGCTTAAATAACATTGCACAAATTTGCTTGAAACATGCTGATGAAAATTATTGACGTCCTATTTCAATGCGTGTGACGTCACAATCGCTAATTCAAACTCTCAAAAATTTTGCATGTTTTTTTGACGTGCACTTTGAAAAAGGTTCCTCCACCACTGGGTTTCAAGTTACAGCGCTCTACTTGCTGCGACCCGTTGAAGATAATCTGTCCACAGCTAGTGCTGCACAGGTCAGCATGAAAACATATCAAGAGGTGCTTTTCTGAAGCAATTGGATTCAAGACAAGTCAAATGTTAAAAATGTGAGGCAGAGAAGATGCCAAACTATCGTAGGACAATGACAAACTGGGAGTTGAATGTTGTGAAATGTTAGACAAACTTAATTGGGCAGTTGCTGCTTCTAGATAATACGCTCAACGTTTCATACGATTATCGAACAAACAAAGAGTGCATCACACAAGTGAAAATTGTGATAACAATTTCGGGTGAAAGGTTTAAATGTTTGTAGTTTCTTGCATAAAGCGGTGCACTGCAGGCTGCTAAATGTGTGATATGAAACACTGGAGTTTAATGAGAAAAGTATACTCGCTCCAGAGAATGAAATAGTCATGAAGCAAAAAGAAATAACAAAATTATAGAAAGACATTTTGATAAAAAATTTGTGGCGGTCGTCAACTCCCTCCATTTTAGTTTTTATAAAAGGTTAACATCAACAACAACAAATACTATTCGGAACCATGGCTGGTGCTCTCTAAGTCACAAACAAAATTTATGTTAAATCGAAAGATTAATTGTTTCAGAATACAGATACGCGACTGCTTCTGTGACCATCATTACAGCCCTGGCTTTCAGCGGAATCCTGGTTATTCCTATTATAGGTTCTCGTTTTTATATTCTGACGATGCAATCATTTATTGGCTTGGGAATTGGTTCCTTATCTGGAGATGCAATTTTTCATCTATTTCCATACGTAAATACACTTGTCTCATGTTCGTTGCATTACAGTACACGTAGACGCGGCGTAGTTTAGAAATCCATTTTGCTGTGACTGCAATCACCTTTGAAAGACGTTCATTGTCAAAAAGTGAAGTTCTCTGACAAATAAATGGTTTTAACAATTTCATTCATTGTGAACAAGTTGTGTTTTAATAGTCAAAAACAACTTATCACCAACTATCAAACATCTGTCTAACTTATAAGTAGAACAAAAGTCTGTGATTGCTTGGATTGGATACTCGCAGCATATTTTTGCAATACGAGAGATTCTTGAGCTTCAACCCTTTTTTTATACAACGTTTTTGAATAAATTCTGCAGGTGCTCGGAAAACATTCCGATGAAAATTACGAGTACTTGTGGAAGATGAGCGCTTGCATTGCTGGAATATGGTTCCTGTTTTTCATTGAAAGTTTTACAAGGATCTTGGGAAGCAAACATAAAGTGGTAAAATAGCTTACATCTTAGACTTACATCATAACTTATATCTTAGACAACGATGCATCAGCAAACATCTTCAATTCAATACACCGGCTCACCCGCTTTTCAAGGCACACACGTTAATACCGAAGAGTTTGTTGAACATTGATATCAAAGACATACCGGAGCGCTTGTTATGCTCTTATGGGAATATCAGCACCTCATATGTTAATGCAATTTGGAATTAATGTTGAAACCTATTACAACAAACTTTTGTAAAATGGCCCAAACAAGTTTTGTCAAGATAGCCATCAATAAATTGGAGATCTACTCAAGTGGAAAGACCGCCAGATTAAAATCCAAGAAAATTAAAAAGCAATGACCCGCTTTATACAATGTGGCTGCAGATGTAAAAAAACACTTTATCCAAGTTTGTGCACAAACAATGTGACTGATGTGCCAGAAGCATTCCATTTTTAACATCAAGGTCGGCGAAATCATTAGAAATGTCGTCACTCAATACAGAAATCACTTACCGTATTTATTCAATTGTAAGCTGGAGCTTATAATTTTTTCAGCATATTTTCCACTTGCATATTTTTTGCCACACCATGTTGCCATCTGACGCCTTACAGGCCAAATTCTGTTTGGTCTTCTCTCATCACTTGCGTATCGATTATGTCAACAAATGTTTTGTTTTCTTAAGCTTTCAAATTAGGTCAACAGATGTCCGGGTGAGGTGCGAATACGCTGGCCTCAAACCTGAAAGTAAAACACTAAAGTCATCATTTTTATTTGATAATAATGCATTAGAAATAACTGGTAACTTTGATGGCATTATCGAGAATGGTTATGATGAGTGTGGACATTAAAATAAATATATGAACAGATACATTTTTCTGCTGTTTAAGATATTGCTATGGAGTTTATTAAAGAGTATCACTGTGCCTTGGGGCCACTTACTATATGCCAATTTTAACAGAATTACATGCGGCTTACATTCAAAGGCGCATTACAGCCGAGCAATCGCAGCATATTAAAAAAATCGGAATTTAACCGGTGATAATCACTCTGTTTTATTGGAAAGCAATATTGAGCACCACATCCCACAGGCAATTGCTGATTTTCTAAGTGAGGCAAATCTTTTCCGAAGATACAGAGGTGACAGAATTTGAATCATTGCATCAGAAACAACGTCAAATTAACACATTCGATAAGCACTAGTTTCAACATTTTACGACAGTGCTTTTTGGATTTCATCTTTCGTTAAACCTGTACACAACTGACCAGGCGGGCAAAAAAAGAATCCTTGGACGTTAATCATTGCATAACTACTGAAGATGATTTTGGACTTGTTGTTACGAAAGGCATGGAAAAAATGACAGCGGAAGGAAAACAATTCATTAACGGTAAATCACACCACCCAAACATGACATTTAAGTCTATCTTATTCGGAAAAGCCACAAGATTGAGACAACGCCACCAAAGGAAAGATTTCCTCACCAGTCTAAACCGACTTAAAGATAAACCGATCCGTTGAAACTTTCCTTTGAACATGTAAAGCGACATGATAGCAATGGCTTTAAGTTGGAAAGACTGCGTCCCCCAAAATATGACAAGAAAGATGACACACAGGTTTGCGCTACATCCATTACATGCCTGCTAACTTTATCAAACAAGAAAAAGGAGTGTAAATACGATGTCCGAGTGAGGTGCGAATACGAAGGCAATGATTACTAACAAAGGTCCACCATAATTAGACAAAAACAAACCAATTACAAAAAACTTGCTTTAAATAAAACAAAAAACAACCCAGATATTCATCAGAGCTCTGCAAGCACTGTGCGCTTTGTGATTGCCATTGAAAAGAATACAAATCCATGGTCCCGGTTTCTCATATCCACGCAAAAACTAAAACTTTCCCGCTGAACGAAAACATGCCAAGTGCGAACTGTGATACTTGCGCGGCGACTTATGTTATATACAATGGCAGTACTTTGACCAAATAATGCACAAATTTTAAGAGGTGGTCAGTGCACCGGTGACAGCGACCAACCAAATGGCCTTATCACGGCGCCTTACTGTGTTTCGTGGCATTCTGAATAAACCACCTTTTCATGACTCTTACACTATTACTTTCGCAGAACAAACCAGTTTTGACTCTCTGATACATGTCGAGATAAATGGCTTAACAAAATAAACGCACAAATTAATAAAGCATGATCGTGCCTAGTGAAAAATAATTCATATCCCCTTTCGTTTGTCAACTTGCGATGTGCATTCATATATTTTTACATTTCCTATTGCTCAATTTCTTATCCCTTAACTTACCTTGCGTGCAGTTTTTTATTTCGTATTTTTGTACCTTCTTTCCCAATGTTTGTCATTTAAAAACCCTTCCTAGAGTTCGCCTGTCAACCTCATGACATCAATACCATTCTGCTTTTAGCACATTCCACTGCCGCTTTCTGTTGAGCCAATGTCGTGTTGCTCATAACAGTGGTTTCGTTGCTCTGTAATTGGTGTTGCGCAGGTTTTTCAATATTATTGAAAGGACTTGTTTGAGAACGGCTTCTTTTTCAGTTTTTACTTGCCGCACCTTGCGGCTTGGTGTGCGAATTTTAGTTTAGAGTTTGCTTTCTCTCCATTTGCTTTAGACCTTCAGAGTTGCAACCGTAAGCAACTGCTTGCGGATTTCAGGACCGAGGATGTATAGCATTATGTGAAATCGATTTCATAAAAATTTGCTGTTAGATTAGGCTGTGCTACGTTTGTGGAGACTAAGTACTTTTTAGACAATGTAAAATAATGCCGAAATGAAAACGACAACAGATAACTTCTTGCATTTCCTGACCAAAAAGATAAATCGAAGGTTAGGTATCAGTGACAATTAAACTTTTTTATCAATTGATTCCATAGGTAAGAGTGTCTATCGCAATATGATAAAAATGATCTAGCAGCTGCTAGATCAGAACTTATGACAACTTACTCTGAAACAATGAAGCGAAGAACAGTCAAATTCTTAAGTGCATTTGGCTTTTGCTTAGGCGAGCGTTCATGAACGCTGCCACGTTTATCAAGGAAATAAATAAAAAACAGAATTATATGAAACAGAAAGAAAGTAATACTTAACGCCAAGCAAGTACTTTGTGAATGACTCTTTGTACCTCAAGTAATTATAGACTGCTTTATGTTAACAGCTTTACCTGTTCCTCTTAACTATAGAATTATTAAAGCAGGCATATTTGTAACGGAGTAGAAATGTAAAAGCATGCGTGTATATTTTCCATGGTTGAGACAAAGGACATTTTTTCAATGGCCAATCGCTTTTGCCTTCTCACAGATGAATCCGTTGAGAGATTGCCACCTCCGGACACATCAAATATTTAGAAGGCATACCAGGATTTTTGAGAAAGCCTACTATCTGCGGCTAAACAATGTATCCCACGTGGCCGCTTGATAAGCTATGTGCCATGCCGTGACAAAGAGTGAGAGACCCTCTGTCTCTCCTTTGCCCGAGCCCCATTGGGGACTGACTCTGATAGAGCAGCTTCGTACTTACTGTCTCGGCTCAGGCAGAAGAAGCAGGAGCGATGGGAGGAAGCTGTCGATTCCATCGGCTTCTCGCACTCTAGCCGCAAGGCGTGGAGAACCATCAACAAACTTACTGGCAGGTCTGGACGCTCCGTTTACCAATGCCCCGTCTCGGCAAACTCCATCCCCTCGCAACTTGTGAAGAACGGGGCACACAGGCCTGGGGATCGCGAGTCCACCAGGCTGGTCAACAAGGAGCTGTCCGACCTATGGAAGATTCCAACACCTGAGGGTCGCAGTATCTCTGAACCCTTTAGGCTAGAGGAGCTTGCTGCTGCCCTCAGATGCCTGAAGCCAGGAAAATCTCCGGGATTGGACTCCATCTTTCCGGAGTCCATACTCCACGCCGGGTCGGCTCTCAAATCTTGGTTCTGCGACTTCCTCACTTTCTGCATGCGCCAACTCAAAATACGAAAGATCTGGAGAAGAGCACTAGTAGTTGCGATCCCTAAGCCAAAAACGCCATAGGGGGACCCAAAGAGCTACCGTCCTATATCTTTGCTGTGTGTCCCCTTTAAAATCCTCGAGAGACTCATCTACACTCGTGTCGACCCAATCATCGACCCATTGCTCCCTCGGGAGCAGGCGGGCTTTCGACACGGGAGGTCAACGGTAGACCAGGTTACCCTGCTTACACAGGACATCGAGGATAGCCTTTCGCGTAAAAAAAGGCCGGGGCTGTGTTTGTCGACCTCACAGCAGCCTACGGCACCGTATGGCACCGCGGCCTTACCTGCAAGATGCAGCAATGGCTGCCTGATAGACACATGGTCCACATGATCATGGAGATGTTTGGCAATCGCAGCTTCACCCTTAAAACCGGAAACGGCAAAAGAAGCAGTTTACGACGCCTCAAGAACGGCGTCCTAGAGGGATCTGTCCTGGCGCCCCTTCTCTTCAACATCTACATCTCTGACCTGCCAACCACCGTCTCCAGAAAGTATGCATATGCTGACGATCTAGCAATCACGCATGCTGATGGAGACTGGCAGGCATTGGAAGGGGTGCTGAGCAAGGACATGGCAACCGTAGGTGAATACCTCCAGACTTGGAAGCTAAAGTTCAGCACTACAAAAACGGTGTCAACAGCCTTCCACCTTAACAACAAGGAAGCTAAACGTGAGCTTAAAGTCAAACACAACAACGAAATCCTGCGCTTCTGCTCCGAGCCCAAATACCTCGGAGTAACTTTGGACAGGTCGCTCACGTACCGCCGGCACCTTGAGTCACTTCGAAAAAAGCTTACATCACGCGTCGCCCTCCTGAGGCGGCTTGCTGGCTCCGGCTGGTGTGCTGGATCAACAACTCTGCGAATAGCCACCCTAGCCTTAGTGCACTCAACCGCAGAGTACTGCGCGCCTGTCTGGTTGTAAAACTCGTGCAGAGAAATTCAACAGTTATTGTGTTTACATTTCCGCACCACGCAGGTTTTAAGTAGCCATTTAGATATTTTCAGTGAGTTCTTTATTTCAAAAACTTTGTTTGTGAATCATCAGTGAATTCGCCATATTGTTAATCAGACATCGTTTGAAAGAATCAAAACATTTGAAAAGTTTTTGATAAAGTTAGGTGTCTAAAGCGCCAAAACAACAACTAATTCATTGGATGCTTTCTTTAAATAAAAGCGATTTTGCAAGACAAATCCCTGTTCCGTCTTAACCGGTTAATCTACACGAAGAATACAAGTAATGGTGCATTTACAGCAACTGACTTCATCCTTAATACAGGGCAATTCTAGTTGATTTGGCATCCCCAAACATAGACTTTGGGGCCCCCAATATACACTATAGTGCATTTAACACATGATATTCATATAAAAAGCAACGTCAATTTATATTAACAAATGTTTACAAAAGCCTGTTTCTATAGCATCAACATAACATATAAAGTACACATACTATATCAAACAAACTTTAGACTTCAAAATTTAGTAAATTTTAAGATAGGAATATGACTTCTTTCTTGCTTTCAAAGATGCAATTGTTTTCATCAACTCAGTCATATCCAATGTTTTGCAATGCCACTTTCAACAGATATCATTGCCAGGTTTGTTAGTCTTTCATGAGTCATGGTTGATCTTGGAAACGCTTTGATTTACTTCAACTTGCTGAAGCTCCGTTCTGCAGTTGCAATACTGACAGGAACAATTACGTAAAAATTTCGTAAAACACGTTACAAATAGATGCATTTCCATACCAGCCCTGCAAATCGTTCTTGAACCGATGTTGCAACATATCTTCTGGAGTAAAAATGGTCTTAGCAGACTTGATTACTGCAACAATTCTAACACATTCAGCATGCTTTTCTTTAACATCAATGTCACTTGTTTTGGCTTGAAAAACTTATAGAGCTGCAAACATGAGATCTGCACAAGTCATCAGCTATACAGGGAAGAAATCTATATGGGTAAGCAGCTCATGAATGGAAGCCAATGATTGATCATTCAGTGCGTAGAAGACTTCCACCTTGAACTTTATCTCTGGAGTTTGTGGTTCATCTTCATTTTCAAAATGAAACTGTCTTTTCCTTGTCCTTGTTGCTGGAAAAGACTTCAATTTGTTGAGGCCCAGCAATTTTTTGTCCTGATATCAGAGCTCCAGTAAAGCCAGATTATTAGTATTCTAGAAAAAAATTCTCCATTTGCTTTCACTTCTGACTGCATGACACGAAATGAAGCATTTCTTTTGGAAGCATTTTACTGGTGGAATTTATTTGAAATAATATGTTAAACTCAAATTGCTGTGGATCGTGAGAAAATGAATATGTTTGATGTACTAGATCAGTAGGAATCTTGAAAGAGGAAATGTGGGAAATCTGTTCTTGGTGAGTTCAGTTCCGGTGTGTCTATATGCCCAAGCAAAGGTCTTCATTCAGATTTGGGGCCCACTTTTAACCAGTGACCTCCCACTCCGTCCGGGGGTACTGGTGCCCTTTCTCCGGCTCTACCTAAATAGTAAATAAAGTGAACTAATTTTCTCGTTTCTGTGGGTTTGTTCGTTAACGAGAAACAATTGCAGGGGTGTAAGCAAATATGGGAAAAAATTTCAATAGCTCTTTTACTTGAAAACTGTTCAC
>Ga0210059_1012942_pt1 | contig 12530 bp, 8 predicted proteins | sample Ectturendosymbi2_FD_188042 | JGI IMG/M metagenome (GOLD analysis project Ga0210059, IMG submission 188042) | Ecteinascidia turbinata endosymbiont from Florida, USA - Sample 2 (SPAdes) (version 2) | ecosystem: Host-associated > Tunicates > Ascidians > Unclassified | place: Key West, Florida...
ATTTTACTCTGTGATTAAGTGATCGAATTTTGCAGTGTCCGTTTGATCGATGGCGTGTCAAGCCACAACGCTTTCGCATTTTACCTAGGCTAGACCAAGTTAGGAATTAGCGCCCTACTCCGAAGTAATGTTGTAACAAGTGTTACGTGTTAGCTAACAATAGTGTTAAGAATGTGTCTGTAACCCTATGGTTCTGTCTTCAATGCAGTTGCAAAAAGTGTCTGTAACCCTGTGATTCGCCGGCTTCAATGCCTTGTACTACGTTCGTATTTTCTGTTTTTATCAACCTGCGTTCTGCAGAGCGTGCGTGCTCATACTATGGACTTCGTGTCAGCTATAAACAAACAAATTAAAAATTAAATCAAAAAAAATTTGGAAAGTGTAGAAGTTCACGTGGGTTCCCTAGCTTTCCCAGGTCGGTAATTAACCTATCTACAACGCCTTCACCAACCCGTGAATTTGGTTTTTGCTGAAGTTAGCCGCATTTATTGTAAGCATTAAATTTAATATGAAATTCAATTTGAAAACGTCCAATTCTCAGCATATTTTCAATCAAATATCCACAAAAATTTCAGGTTTACAGAAAAAAGCGCATTAAAATATAGGCTATCTTTTGTTCAGTCCTAATCGTACATCCAATGTTCATACTGACGCACCCAATGTGTGTACTGAGACACCCACTATCTGTATCTTTTTAGTGTTCAAAGCATGCTCAATTTATAGTGAACTTTCGTCTTTCTTTAATTGCTCGTTTCGTGGTTGCTACTTTGTTGCCTTTCAAAATCAGGTCTCGGATCGGATTCCATGTCTCTGTGCTGAAATGATGAGGGTAGTCTTGAAGCTTCTATCATGCCTTGATCATCATGGGTTTATGAAGCAATTCATCACTTTTCATCTCTTCTCTTTATGTCGTTGTTAGCTCTTCAGTCTTGTGAAAGTCACATGTTGTCATATCACGTTTATCCTGGTATGGCATATACTTGAGCAAGAGATCCTCTCTTCGTAAGTTGATTGTTTATTAAGTTGACATGACACCTTGCTTTTAGCACTGGGTCATTGCATTAGGTCATGAAGTAATCGTCTTCAAGTCAGCGCTTCTCGTAGCATGGTAAACTGGATAGAACCGGTTTTATTATCTGCTGTTTGACTTGAATCTTTGTCTTTTCTTTACAGTGTAAAACATTTGTCAATGTCTTTTCTCTTGTTTGTTCTTCTCCAGCGAATTTATCATCAGACCTGAATGACCTTTTAGTTCTTGACTTTTGTTGGCAGTTTCCAAATCTTGTTGGTCTACTTGTGAAACACAGATCCAACACATTACTTTTCTGTTTTTCTGATTGAAAGTGCACAACATGTGATGTTATTTTTATGGATTGGGTCACAAAATTACAAGGTGTTTTTGTTTGGAAATGGCTATAGGTCCGCCGGCGGTGACACGGTTAGAATAAAACGCTGATTTTGTCACATTAGCAGCACTGTCATGGTAGCCAAGTAAACGTGCTTTACTGTGTGAAAGTTTTCGTGTTGACTCTTGCCATGATCAGGCACAGGCCCGTAGCCAGGTTTCAAGATTTGGTGGGGCACAATATATTTTTAGGGGGGCACGATTTTGCTTTTACTATATGTTTAAAACACATTTTTCTGGGCGCAACAAAATTTGGGGGGAACAAAAGAAATTTAGGGGGAACTGCCCCCGAATGCCCCCCCGTGGCTACAGGCCTGATCAGGCACCTTTAGTTTTGGTAGTAGTGGTTGCACTTTTCATGGTACCGGTTTTTATTTGCTTTTTTCAAAAGTTTCCAAACTTTTGTGTTCAGATTTGCTGTTTAAGTTTAGGGATTAGGGTCAGGTTTAGGTTTACTACGTTTCTACCAAGCGTAGTGCAGTCAAATGGCCTAGCCAGCCCAGAAATTTTGGGGGGGCAAAATGTTTGATTTTAGGCGAATAACCCTATTTTGTTTGGAAAAACGCCTCTCAAAGCAAAAAATGGCCATATTTTCCAAAAATTGGGGGCATGGCCCCTTTGGCCATAGGTGGTTCTCAGCAAAGAATCAGCATAATGTTGAATAGCGTTTAGCCATCATTCTGCAATTTAGTCTAGTCTTTACTTTTCTCAAGTTGAAGCCATTGAAACCGCTCCTGGTCATCGAAGATCACAGACGTCCATCCCTGTAGTATGAAAAAGTGTCTATCTTGAAGGTAGAATTTCTGGTCTTGTTATAGTTTTGATTCTTGTTTCTTTCATTGCTCGTAGCATTCGTCAGTTTTATCGTTACGTTTTTTTCTTGTTTATTTATTTTAGAGCTTCTAGAAGATCCTTTGTCGTGCTTTGCGTTCATCACATTTTTTCCTTGTTTATTTATTTTAAGACCCCTTGAAGAGCTTGGACACCAGGGTTGCCATATTGGCGAGTTTATCACCAGATTCCGGAAATCTGGCGAATTGTAAAGCTTTTGGCTACAAATTTTTTGGTTTGGCAATTTGGCGAATTTCTGGCGATTTTTTGCAAGCATTTGGCTCCAACTTTTTTGGTTTGGCGAAATGTACAACCTGTATATTTGCAAGCATTTGCTTACCGATTTATATGTGGATTTACTATTTTTAAGATTGCTGATGGTTTGAAAATTCTTGACATCAAATGAAAGTGTGAAAGTTTTTAAAGTGGACTTCTTATCCAATGTGTTTCTTATCAAATATGTTTGCAAAATTGAAACTGATCATTTAGAAATATTTGCAAAATGTTAAACCTATGCTATTTCTGGTAAAATACAAGGCGAAAGATGAAAGACCTTTAAACGACTGTTTTCTAGTTAAAAAAATTAATGTTTTGGTAAAGATGCAACCATTTCCAGAAACTTGGCGAATTTGTGCTACGTTTGGCTATTTTTTGAAGTGGGTTTGGCGACAGTTTTTTATGTCTATCTGGCAACTCTGTTGGATACTGGTCACGACTTAACCCTTTTTTTGGTCTTGTTTTTCTTGACTCATTTTCAGTGTTTTCGTGGCTTCGTTTTCATCCCTCTATCAGGTAAGCTTGGTTACTTTTATCTTTGTTTTCTCTGGTTGGTATGGGGTGACTTTTTCCATTCGTAATTTCGTGGTGTGAAGTTGTTTGCTGACACAGTAAATACCATGTTTTGTCGCCTTTTCGCCTGTGTCACACAGTCGCTGAGTCAGCAGTGTTTTCTCTGGATGAGACTGTTGTTGCATATGTTCTTGGTTTATTCTTTATAAACCGCTAGTCACGTTTCATTTACTGAGAAAGGTCATATCTTTATTCTTCTTGGTTTGTTTATCATAATCCCTGCATAGGTTTCGCAGGATTCTTCTGTCTTTTTATCTTCGTCGGCGGTTCCCCAGCGTTTTGCATTGACAAACGTTTTGCAACCGATTACAGCGTTTTCCACTATACGTCTCCATTGGTCTTTATCGGCATTTGATATGTTTAATGTTATGTAATCGTTTTCAATGCTCTCCAACCTTTGTGAACAGCTTTTAGGATACCGATTGTCCAACGACTCCTGCAATTTTTTTGTCTTCATAAACTTGTCTTGTATATTTAGCTGAAGATATCGATATGTGTAGAAGTTGTTAGGTAATTGTGGGACATTTTATGGGACACAATTGGGTCCCAACACCCGGTCTCCATAGATTATCAAATCTTAGTTAAAACTGTCATTGACTTCAGTATAATTCCTAGGCCCACAATTGTAAAGCTGAGGTGCGGTGTCAATGACATGACACTAGTTTAACTAGTGGTTACCGTAAAATAAGTGGCTAGTTCACATAAGTCATGATTTTTTGTGAAACTCTACCTTATAACTAAATACTTTTCTCACGTACTAAACATATTTTGTTTTTTATGTTCAATGTTTGCAGCAAATATTATTGTAATCTTCTCTGTCCATACCCTTGTTTCTTCAACATCACTTTTTGGTGACACCGACCATACATCAGGTTGGAAATAACTCATAACTCATCTACTGTATGAAATTCACCCCATTATGGTCTGTGGGTTGGGTAATTTTCTATTGGAAGTAGCTACGGAACCACCCATGGATCTCATTTCAAAACTTAATTGATGCACCATACCGCCTCGCATGATGCAGTTTGAATAAAGTGGTCAGTTTGTCACTCAAGTGCTGACGTCCTGGTAGCATAACGGATACGTCTCAAGTCTGCCATGCCAATAGTTGTGGGTTCGCCTTTCACTTCCGCACCTTACGTTTTCATAATAGTGACTGGTTGCACATTTAAATTCATGGGACCAGTTTTTCTTTACTTTTTTAAAAACTTTCCAAGCTTTTGGGTTAGCGTTAAGATTAGGATAGGGTTAGATTAGTGTTAGTTTAGGGTTAGGGCAATGGTTAAGGTTAGGGTCAAGTTTTAGGTTTACTACCTTTTGCATTTACTATGTTTTAACCAAGCATACTGCATTCTCCTTGTGTGTTGCTGTTACGTTACAGGAGGTGGTTGAATAAGTTTTCAAATTTAAAGATCCATGGGTGGTTTTTTGTAGCCACTGCCTTTTCTATTTCTTCACAATTTATATGTATAAACATTGTTTTCTGCCCATGATACTTGTTGTAATGAAATGATGTTTCTAATTGCATTGTTTTCTGCTTCAAGACCCTCACTGCTGTTTGTTTCTTTCATCTATGTTAGGGGTGACGAACCGATTTGCTATCGCGGGCTACTTTGTCAGTTACCGCTGAGTAAGCGGGCCGCACAACATTTAGTCATACTATGAAACCTGTTATTAATGAAAAAATTTATCATCACCAGAAACAAACAGCGGACAAAGTTCAAGACTGCTGGTCTTGCCTGAATGCTTCGTGGGCTACACGAAATTCTGTTTATGTATACTGTATATATACTATGAAACAATCGTTTTACATATTTTTATACTTTTTAATTGTATTATTCTCTGCCTGTTATATATTGTTTCTATGAAAGTTCATTGTCACCATGTTTGTTCAGTATGCTCCATTACTTGTGTAAACCTTGTGCCTTATTCCTTCGAATTCTTTGGCTTGATAGTTTTCTGTATTTTTTCACTTGCTTACTTAAGAAAAAAGTTCTAGTTAGAACACATTGTACAAAAATGCTGACACACAACTCTTCACAGGGTAGGAGTTAATTGAATGGTGAAAGAGTTACAGTAACTCAGATATAAAACAGCATTCCCAATTAAAAATTCAACTGCCCCAATCAGTTACCCATCATAGAAAACGTGCACAACAATAAAGAAACAAAGGAAAATACAAAAAATGGGAGACATTATGCAAAACACCAGATGCAAACAAAAAATTAGAAAAGCAAGCAGTATGTCCCAAAGTCCTTAGTCCTGAAATCTTATTCAAATAAAGGACTGAGGATCGTTGGTATAACAATATTAAGGATGTGTAGCTGTAGTGTTATTTCCTGTTTTTAAAAAAAATGATGCATTGAACCTTGTGACCCTTGTGGAGATTAGCTACTTATATGAACCTTTCAGCTTACATGGTTGTTTTGAAGCTATAACAATTTTATTTTGATTGATTAAATTAGAGGTTTCAAGTGAAGTGGAATATGTCACAATGTTGTAGCATTATCACAGGCTATGCAGTAGTCAAAATAGTTGACAATTGAGTGAAACACCACTGCACAAGGGGTTAACAAAACTTCTAGAAGACATGAACATTCAGAAAGCATAGGTATGCATTGAAACAAATGCAAGTGGCAGGCAGTAAGATTGGTTAGTACATTGGGAACGACTAAAATCAAATTTGCACACAGGCTAATATGCTGACAGCATTCCCTCTGACCATAGCCAAGAATAGGCGTTGTATCACAGTTGTTACCTGTGATCAAGGGCGCAATTTTGTTGTAAAATGTGGGGGGACACCTTGATGTAAAACCAATATAGTTGTAGAGCCGATGCGGAAGTGAAGTTTTGTAAATAAAGATCCCCAATCTTTTTTTTCAGAGGTGTTTTCAAAGTAACACTAATCACGCTTTGCTTTATCCTTGCAAACGATTTAGAAATTAATAAACCTAATTTTGTTGTTGGACATCGTACTGTAGTTCAGCTTGGTTGCACTACTATCAGACTATGGTACAAACCAGCGCAGCATTATAGCAGAACACATCGGTTGGGTTTTATCAGAGCTGTCAGTTGGAGTGCACAAAACAGTGAATCGCATCATTGGTCTCACGTGCATATCACTCTTAAGTAGAACACATTGATTTTCATGCATTTTGGAAGTGTGGGTTACAGCGAGATTTGATGTCTTGTTTAAGTTGCTTAACATAAAAAAGACGATAAATTGCAAGGTACGATATATATATATTACAAGAATGCAAGGTATGGTAGCTAAATATTTTTCTTGCTTATTTCCGCTCGTTAAAAATGCTACAAATCTTTAGCTACTGGGCATCATGCATGCAGCCCCATCCCTAGTCAAATCTCCATTGATATCCTCTTAACGTAGTAAAAAATGTTTGGCCAAAATTAGCATAGGCTACTTCACAAAATGATTAGCAATTCATTTTTACTGCTGATGGGTGGATGATGTATCCTTTCAATCTCCCCTTGTCAGCCCCTGCATGCTGTTGGGTACCCTTTCGATTGTGCAAACATCGTTTCTCTAATAGCCTTTCCCAATCAATCAAACTCCCAAGCAGAATTATCTAAGCCAAATAAAGATTTCAAGATATCCAAAAGAAAACAAACCAGAAGTCTTTTTGAATGCATATACATATACCAATCTAGCCTACAATGTGATGTCTGCATACCTAAATTCATCTGGTGACCAGGTCTGTAACTAAGGGGAGGGCTTCGCGCCCCCCCCCCCGCCGAAAAACTTTCCTCCTCTCTGAAAAAATGTCTTGGACATATTGTATGCATAAACATTGTTTTCGTGTATGTTATCAATGTAAAATTTGGGCCTCCCTCAGAATATTCTTCGCCTCCCCCTGGTGTCCAAAGCTGGATACGGGTCTGCTGGTGACTGTTGCCTTGTGACTTGTGTCACTCAGCTCAGTCTTTTCACTATCAAATTTTTCAGGTTTAACATTAAATTTTAATCGGTGAAATTAATGTCAAAAGTTTTTTTTCTAGAGTTATACATGCGTAACTACATGAAAATATATTTGAGATCAAACAGAAACCAAAATGAACAACTGAGAATTGGCAAATAGTAGGCCTACCACGTTTACCTGAAGTAACACAAAAAGAATGTCCAGCAAAACTAGGTGTTACGTAGGCCCATAGGTGGTGGAACCAAGAGGACCACATGAGTTTAGGCCTCCCCACTTTTTTTCTGGGAGGGTGTGGCCCTCCTACTTTTAAATTGCCTAAATAAGTTTAAGTAACACAATTCGCATTGGGTCCATTGTTAAAGTAAATTGTTTTTGTGTAAGACTAAGAACAACTAGCTACATTTATGTGCTCAAGTCAGTGCAGTGTATGATAGATAGGGTGTTGTGTAGATGGAGATCATTGAGGGCCTGTCAAATTTTGAATAAAATTGCTTAAACATGCTGACAATAGTTAATGACGTCATATTTTAGTGCTTGTGATGTCACAGTTGCCAGTTCAAATTAAAAAATTTTCTAGTTTATTTGACATGTAGGCTACCTGTGAAGCAAATGTTTCGCACTTAGATGAAAACATTTGCTGCATTGTGGGTATAAATATCTTTTAAATTTGCTGGTCACCCTTGTTGTGACATACAAGAAATAAGGCTAAATGTATAAGTTAGTCAAGTCATTAAGTTTTGAACTATAGGACAATATATAGCTAGGTCAATTCTTCTCAAAAGTTTTGATAGAAATCCTGTTTACTAATGGTTGAAGACAGTCTTTTAGCGAAACTGCCCATCCTAAAATTAGGTCTCCACAATAGTGCTGCAGTTTGTCTTCGGCAAAAACTTTGCTGCGGTTTGCCTGAAAATGTAACTTTCTAACATTATAAACATGCGTCTTTAAATTATGCGCTGTCTGTTTCTGCCTATGTGACAACCAACGTTACAGTAAAGCCAATTAGCCAACGTTTTTGCACGAAACAAACCACGGCTGTACTGTGGTCTCATGTGTGCAGCCGTTAAACTGCACTGTTTCAAGACAGTGACCTTTCTAACAGTAAACCACACTGGATAAATGTCAGACAGAGGCAGTTAACAATCTTTTGCGGTCTCTAGAAACTTGCAAAATGCTAAAAATCATTTTGGAAGTAAAAATATATAAAAATATCAGAATCAGTGATGCAACATCAAACTCTGTTTCAACATCAACATGGATATGTGTAACATCTAACATGAAAAACTCTTCATGCAAAATGTGACAAACGTCACATTTAATTTTGAAACCTCTCCAAACAAACCCTAAGAGAAAAATATGGGGCGGACATGGCATATTATGTCCCTCCGTCTAAAAAAGTAGGGGGGACACATCCCCCGTGTCCCCCACCAAATTGCACCCATGCCTGTGATCATCAGACATATCAACATGTTTCTTTACAAGGCTGATCAAACAAAGGTCAATGGACTTGCCATATACACTAGTGGTTTTAACTGCGGCTGGTTGAAAACACTAGTTGTTAGCACGTATAGAGCTGGCCTACGTGATATTCGTACTTTGATTTCGGCCTAAAAAACAGCAATTTTCTGTTGCCTTACCAACGCCTTAGCTCCTCCGCCGATTGCGCTAGAGAGCTGTTCAACGGCTCAAACGGATCGGTCAGTCTAGTAGATTGCACTCGAAAAAAATTTTTTTGCCTGGGGGGTGCGGGTTTTCTGTGAATGACGTCATTAAGTGGAGGACTTTTAGGCCACCTTGGCCCACTTTGCCTGGCCCTGGGCGCCAACCGTTAGGTGGTAGTATTTCGCTGAAGTTTTTACTGGAAACTAGGTTACAATCCGAGTCTTTTGATACTTTGGATGACCTGCTGGGGTTTTGGGTTCAAAAGTTGTGATGTAAGTTAGTAAAAATATTTGACTAATTAGTTAATTTGTTTATTTTAGATCGTAACTTTTGAACCAGAAACGCTGGAAAGTCAATCAAAAGCTCAAATGACTCGGACTCGAGTCTAGTTTCCAATGAAAACTTCAGCGAAACACTTTGGCCAGTGGTTGGGCCCCAGGCCAGGCATCATGAGCCAAAATGACCCTGAAACTACTTCACTTATGACGTCAGTCACAAAAAATCTGCACCCCCAACCAAAAATTTTTTTTCGAGTGCAATCTACTAGACTGGCCAATCCGTTTGAGCCGTTGAACAGCTCTCTAGCGCAATCGGTGGAGGAGCTAGGGCGTTGGTAAGGCAACTGAAAACTGCTGTTTTTTTTGCGAAAATCGCCAAAACCACCCAGACGCCAAGGTGTTAAGGTGTTCATTGTATTTTCGGCATTTTGCAGGCTCAGCCTTTTTTGCTGCAATGCTTGCCTGAATGGTGCTGTTTTGGAATGTCACCTAATAACTGATGACTGACCAAAAATATCCACAACTGTCTGTTTAACTTGTTCGCTGCCAGCGTACCAATATATCGTACCTAAAAATCAGGCTAAATAAAGCAGTTTCCACAGGTCTTAGCAACCGAATAACTCCTCCAGCGATTGCGTTAGAGAGCTGTCTAAACCCTTAAAAGACTTGAAAAAAATTTTTTGGATTTGGGTTTCGGGTCTTTTGTGAGTGACATCATAAATGAGGTAGGTTTTTGGCCATTGTGGCTCATGTTACCTAGGTCCCAACGGCTAGATGGAAGTATTTTGCACAAGCTTTCATTGGAAACTAGGCTAAAATCCGAGTCTTTTGAGCCTTTCATTGACTTTGTAACATTTTTACTTTTTGAATCTTAAACCCTAGCAAGTCATCGAAGTCTCAAAAGATCGGATTCTAGTCTAGTTTCCAATAAAACCTGAGTGAAATATTACCATCTAGTGGTTTGGACCCAGGGCCAGATAAGGTGGACCAAGAAGGCTTAAAACTATACTTATGCAATGTTTGTAAAGCCACATCAGTGACGCACACCAAGCGAATCTATCGCAATTTATTGCGTAAGGAAACTAGTTTCGTGTGTTACACATCTTCAGTCCTTATTCAAATAGAAAACTATACTTATGATGTCACTCACAAAAAGCTGAAAACCCCAAAATGTTTTAGACTTGAAGACTTGGTGAGTCTTTTGAGGGTTTGAACATCTCTCTAGCATAATTAATCAGTTGACAAGTTATGCTGTCACTAAGACATGTGAAAACTGCTTGATTTAGGCTGAGTCATACCAAGTACGAAGGTGTTAAATCAATGCTGTCACGTTGGTTAAATTAGATGTTCAATCTATTGTGAAATTATTTAGTGCTGTGGCAAATACAGTAGGCAACATGACATCAATAATTGAAGTATGCAGAATAATTTCGATAAATGAGGTGCAGTTACGGCTGGTTTACACTAGGTCTGAGGAAAGCTGAGCAAAGCGTGAAAATTGGTTTGTTCTATTATGATGAAATTCCCACGCTCCACTCAGCCCGCTCTTGCGCCAGCCTGTCTCAGCCCCAAAATTTTTACGCTCTGGAGAGAGCTGCTCAGCTGAGCTCAGCCTGAATCTCGGCTTGAGCAAGGACGATGTTGAAGTACTCCATGGGTATATTGTAGGAAGGTGGTGTTTTCATGCGTTTGCACAACATTTCAGGGAGGAAAAGCAGTACTAATGGTTTGTACAGGCATTGAAATGATAGGACTGGTGTATTGTTGATAGAGTTACACCTGGGCTACTGTGGTTTAAAAAATACCAGCGGAGTGCAATAGGCTAGTACTGCATAGTCAGTGATGATTTTGCCAACCAGCATACAGTAGTAGGCTACAGTGATTAAGTTGCCTAGGTCTACAGTAACGTTATCTCAGTTTGTATTTGCTTTTGAAATGAATCAATGCAGGTTCCTAATACAGTATGAAAATGCAAGATCCCACATCGTTCCCAGTACAATACTGAATACGTTGTCACATCCACAATTTAATGTTCCAGTTAGCTGAGAATGGGATGTGTAATTAATGTAAATGCCCAAGATCGCTGCAACTAACAGCTTGTCACTTTGCAAAATTATTTACTACATTATGCTGTAACTGTGTAAAGGCAAGGGTATGAAAATTTGTTCAATGGAGGTCCAATTCCAATGGAGGTCTGTCTGTGTTTTTACCATGGTAGAATCAAATTGTAGTCATAATCATAGGTCCACAATTATGTTAAACTAAATTATGGTGCCAATGTCATGAAACAAATATTAGTTGTGGAGTAGGTGGATATCATATCTAATGACAGTATGAATGAAATAATATCTTTTCTGGAACTAAACACACACTGGATTACTGTTTTCTGCTAAACCTTTTTATAATCTGTCTCTACCTCTGCTTATTCAACCTCATTCGGTGGTATATATGCTGGTGGGATGTACATGCAATGGTGGAACTTGATTATGGTCCATGGGTAATTGTATTTCATCTTCATGATTTTTGCAGATAACACTGTCTTTGCCCTTGCTTTTGTTCTGATAATATTGTGTTTATTGCATTGCTTGCCACTTCATAACCCTTGTACATTGTTGGTTACTTTTCTCAGTCTCACCTATGTGCATGATTCACCTGCTCATTTCTACATGCCTCAACTCTTAACCCATGGCTTGCCCATCATCTGTGTTATGTAAATTCTTTTTATGCTGGCCTATATGATTTAACATTTATGTTTCTGTAATATATGTTGTTCAACTGAAATGTGATAGGATTATTTCTTTCATATTTGCAATGCCCCCTTTCATTTGCTATTTTAGACTTTGGGGTACTCTTTAATTTCTGTTTGCATCGGGTGTTTTGCATGATGTTTCCCATTTTCTATATTTTCCTGTGTACCTACTATTGTTGTTTTATGGGTTCCTGTTGATTTTTGTTTCATGTAAATATTTTTGGTAATGTTAACTTCATTACATACAACCAACTGAAAAGTGAAAAAGTAAAGTCACATTGATTTCACATTTGTTACTAAATGGTGACATTCTGTTGAGTGTGTATGTTTAAACAGTTACACTTTCAATGTACATTATTCAGGTAAATGTGTATTGAATCGGAATATAGTGAATATCATGTGTTGTTCTCCTGGCTGCAAGACTGATAAATAAGTCTTCCAGGACCACTGACAAAACTAAGAAAAGTGAAAAAATACTTGTTTTTTCATGTCTATTCAACTTTATTCAGATGTAGGCCTACTTTGTTTTCTGTGGGACAAACTTGTGGCTGTTGTACTCCATACTGGTGAATGGGTAACTGTGGTACTTTGTTATGATCTGTGTTGATAAAAATTATTTTTTGTTTCCACTGCATGTCTATGATCTATAATGCCATGATTGCTGCATGGCTTTTCACTTTATAACCTCCATTATACAGGGTGTCCATAAAGTCTCTTTACAATTTAAAAAAATTATTAAAAAATGAAATGATGAGATATCGCAATGAGGTTTGTTTTATGTTAATCAATATTTCATAAAGTTTTTATTGACACTAAAA
>Ga0210059_1012943_pt1 | contig 12530 bp, 9 predicted proteins | sample Ectturendosymbi2_FD_188042 | JGI IMG/M metagenome (GOLD analysis project Ga0210059, IMG submission 188042) | Ecteinascidia turbinata endosymbiont from Florida, USA - Sample 2 (SPAdes) (version 2) | ecosystem: Host-associated > Tunicates > Ascidians > Unclassified | place: Key West, Florida...
CGTACGAGCTGATGGAGAGTTTTTTTTTTGTTTTTTTTAATTCAGCTTCAAGTCAAGTTCACTTAAAGACGAATTAAAACTGGTACTTGGTGAACTGCCTCTTGCACTGGATGAGCTGTCAATTAATTACGACAAACAAATTCGTTTCGATACTTCGGCCTTGTCCAGCGCTTCAGCCATTAATTATCGCCATGGAAATCAGGCACCGGTGCTGTTCTTGCTAATGATGCAAGTTGAACAGTACGTTCAGCGGGTTTCAATTTCGCAGGCCAGGCAGCGAAAAAAGCGTTTCGTCTGTGATGCCGTTCCAAGCTAATTATTCGGGTTTTTATTTCGTCGACACAGAATGCTATTCAAAATCTCAGCTAATCCTGAATTTCTGGTATTTCAGCCACAAACAAACACTGCGATGGTTTCCAACTTTTGGCAGATGGGAGCTTAACAAATCTTCTCCCATAATTGCGTTGTCACCGAACTCTTATGCTTTTCCTACTGGTTCTCGGAGATTGCGATTCAACTTTATTGACGAACAACTATCGGTTACCCCCCACACAGAAACCCAACCAATCGCGGCCCATGCTGCTCACACAGAGCACGTTTCGCGTATAACAGGGTTTTTTAAGGTGTTTTAGGGGCCCGATTCGGGCCCTAGAATGAGAGAAATCAGGTCCCTACAGGTCTATACCGAGTACCTAACATTTTCCTGGAAAACATCCTGGCGAACAAGCACCAGAAAATAACTGCACGTATTGTCCAAAGCACTCAACTAAGCCAAGCAAAAAGATCGCCCTCGCGTGACGCATCGGACGATAAAAATTAACCTCAGATACGGACCAGACTAATCACGGAACTGGTTGGGCGACTTCCAGTGCTCGTTACAGCAAAGTTTGGGACGCGTTTTTTGGACGTTTCAGCTGACGCGTATTTTTGGTTGTTAAACATCGCATGTGCGTGTGTAAGCACGTGGCAACCTCCACGTGGTATTTACGAGACCAGCACCGGTTCACTGGAAACATCCCAGTGGTATTGTCGGTTCACTGGAAACATCCCAGTGGTATTGTCGATCCGGTCCCAATGGTGAAGTTTGGGCAATCGAGTCCGGCCCTGAACCTATTTTACGGCAATTCGTTTCAGACCGGATCCGATCACAGGCCGTGACCTAAAACTCGCGAAGGACTTTGATGGGATGTTTGCGTTATCACGCAACATAGGACGGCGCTCGCGAAACACGTCACATTTATAATTATCGTTCGATTGCGTTGAAAATAGGAGGTCTTGGCTAGTGGCGTAGCTAGAGGTTGGGTCAGGGGGGGGGGCAAAACTTAGCTGAAGGGAGCCCATTGGCCACCGTAAGGGGGCCACTAGCCAACACTCAGAGAAAGGTTAAGAAACGATAGTGAAGCTGGATGTCGTGGATGTCTAAACTGGCTAAAAAAACGAAAACATCCCGAAAAATGCAAAAAAACAGCAACCAACTGAAAGCCAAAAGAATAATAAACATCAAAATTTCAGCTAGAGGGGACCCGGTTTTTACATTTAGCTTGCCAGGGGGGGCGGATCGCCCCTTCGCCTCCCGTCAGTTCCGCCACCGGTCTTGGCATATGGGTATGTTGAAAGTCGCCGCGGGGTTCTGGCAGAGTCGCTTAATGCGACTGTGAAGCACTGACAACAGACGAAGCACACAGTGCTACGTCATTGGCGGAAAACGTGGCAAGCGGCTTGGCCCTGCTTTCGACCAGTTATTCTAGCCTATAAGAGAGTAACGAGTTTATTTTACAGTCCAGTGCGTTGGTTGCGATGTTTTTCCGACTCACCACTTCGTTCTCAATCCATGAGTGAACCGCTTGGGGTACAGAGCATCCACCACCCTGCGCGTCAATAAAAAAAAAAAAACTGGTTAAGTTTTCCGGTTGCGGCCGCTCGGCGCCACCTTGCGATAGAAACAACATACCAGGGTTTTAAGGAAGGCCCGCTCCGCCACTGTCCTGATAACGGTGTCGCGATGATGGAGCTCCGAAACGAGTTTGATGCTGGCCGGGTCGTTGGCCCTGGTCTCGATGGCCAGCGCGCCTTGGCCGATGGCGTACAGGCACTGGTCGGTCTGCAACACGAGCAAGGGGAGTTACGAGATTCGGTGACGACACGCTTGACTGAAATCACTGCAAAAATCATTCAAGCGTTTCTTTTTTCAGCGGCGCGGAACGGTGTTAAACTTTCACGCACGAACGAGCTGGAGGACCTCTGAACTGTGACGAGGTCCGCCACGTCACAAGCCGGAAACTTCAGCGCTGCGACTCCGGTTGGAAGTTTCACAGGCGAACTTCAAATGAGCTTCGAGACTTTGAAGAGAACTGACGGGCAAGGCTCAAAATGCCAGCAGTGTAAACCAGTGGCTCAACCGGTGGGTCGCGAACAGCAGTGACAAAAGTTTGCTGAATTCTCGAAATTTGGGAATTGAACTGCACATATCAACAATTAGAACTGTAGGCAATGGCTGGGGCCGAACGCTTATGCAGTATTTTTGAAAGGGGTCGCAAAACTAAAAAGGATGGGAACCACTGGTGCAAACGCGAAACTGTCCGGTAGCGTGAAGTTGCATCAATATCGCACATGGTCCTTGAAGGTACCACGCGCAACGATTGTCGATTCTTCTGAATGCGGTTTTGACGCATGTTTGTTTCATAGCAAACTTGTTTTGGTTTAACAGAAATCTGCTTTTCTCGCTGAGACATTTCGGTCATTTGTCTAAGGTTGCTCAAAAACGTTCTGTCATCTTTCGTTTTCAAACATTTTTTGACCGATTTAACTTAATTTTTTTCGGTCATTTCACAGAAATCGTTTAATGACCGAAAAACAGTAACCCAGACAGAAGTCCAGCATTGAAGCTGTGCACTACAATGCAGACGGGGCTCAAAAGTTTTTTATGTCAACACTGGACACATACGGTAGCTCTTCGACCCCAAATCTCTGTTTATGAACTTGCAGTGAAGCACGGAGAACATCAGCAAACTCACCGGCAATATGTATGATATTCGTTCAGTCCAGCCCATCCTTCGCATTCCGGCAACTGCCAGAATGATGGCTGAAAACGTGTCGCCATTATCTAGCTTGCTCATTCGCGTGTTCAGATTGCCGCGCTTAACAAGGAAATAGGCTCATTAAGGCAACATAACATCATCAAGTGATGGTGATTTCGGCAATCGTTCCAATATTCAAGGCGTTGGTGTTTGAAAGGCAGCAACAGCAAGGCCTCCTAGAAAAGGCTCTTTGGCAACAGCGACTGCGTGAATGTCGTGCACCCTACTCTAAACAACGACGCAATGCGAGCCACTCGGCGCATTCCAAATAGCACCTTAGCAACGAAGTTTACAGGAGGGGGAACGGATATTATTGGAAGACAACGTGTGGATAAAACTTCTAAGCATACGCTTAAACGTACGTACAAATGTCGTGGCCAATTCGCGCGACATTCCACGAAGCCAGTTGCGGCTTCAAACACATTTTGCACTCCGCAGAACATTGCACTTTACTCGGACGCAAAGCCAACCATTTCTGACCATACAAAAAGGATACAATGCTTTTGAACTTCAATTCCGGAAAGAGCTTTTTCAGCTGAGCGATGCGTCGTAGCGAACTGGTCCCAACAACGCTGCAAAAAAGGGAAACAAAAAATGAAAAAAAGTTCAACAAGAAATGAAACGAACAATTTTCGGGACTATCGAGCAGGGCCACAACCAGCTGATAGTTTCTGGGGTCAAAATGATTGTAACTTGTGGTTGTAGCTAACAACTACATGTTTTTCAAAATTTCGGGGGGCAATTGCCCGGTTGCCCCCCCTAATTCCGGGCCTGCTACTGAGCAACGGGACAACAATAACTGCAGAAGCGCAGCCCAACTTCGCAACCAAACTCGATTTTCAGTGACACATTACATACCTCCCACAGGCAAGATCCTCAAGTCGTTTTCCTTTGTGTTTCACGTGCATGACCACAGCATCTCGCGGGTCTTCCCTCCTTAAAACAACTTTCACCTTTGAGATCAGCGTCACAAAAAAAGCTGATTTGCCGCAAAGTCACGGGACGCGTGGAAGCGCAACACAGAGCACATCAGCGGCAAAACCACGCAGTGCGATGCAAGAAGTAGGCCTTTAATGTGATTGCGCATTTTTTAGGGTGGTTGAAGCAAATTTTGCAATGACCAATAAAAACAAGATGCCACTTCCAAATGAATCCAAAAAGGATTCATTATGCGCAACAATCAGAAAATCTATAAAGTCTTAACTCTTACTTGGAAACTGCAGAAATGGTTAGATTTTGGGGAAGTGTTGAAGGCATGTCTTTGAGAGAATTGACAACCAGGTCAACTTGATTTGCAAGCAAAGCGTCTTCCAATTCTTTGGTAAAGAGGCTCTTTTCGCCAGTCTGAGGATCAAAACAACTGCAGTCATGGAAGCAGCATGGCGTAACACCCGTAAAGGTGAAGTACTATCAAATCATCACACGCAAAATTTCAATCACACACTCTATCCTGTGCAACTAGCATGTTTTTCTGAATTCGTTTTAATGTATCAGCTGGAAGTGGAAGATTTTGCTCCACTTTGCTTGGAAATATTCAAAACACATGTATAAGGCTGGAATTTGAATTAATGAAAATAAGCTTCATGATCAGTTTCATGCAAATCATTTTATGTTTCCTCAAACTTCATATTGGCATTGATTCCTTTCCCTACGAGCTGAAGTTTGCTGAAATCAAGTTCAAGAATGTCATGCACCTATATTAGTATTGTGCTGAAAAAGTATCACCAGTGCACTTAGGTTGTAAGTTACAAACTTCAAATACAGATTTCAACTAAAAATGTTTGACTGCAAGAAGTGCCTCACCTTTGAAAGTGACTTGTTTAATATCTTGTCTCCAGTTGTGCTCATTTGCACTGAAAATATATACCTTTTATGCAATAGGGGAAAATACAACAGGTCGCATAATGTAAAAAGTTGAATATGCTGTTACAAATGTCTAAAGTCAAAAGTATTGCAAATATTTTTTAAACAGAGCAGTCACAAAATGTGTGCTCGCCTGCTGGATTTTGACTTACATCCACCCCGTGCTAATTCTTGAGCACAGAAATTGTTCTGCCATGCCACACTGGCAACGGTCACAGATGATATTATTTATCAGGTGCTGAGTAATGGCAAATTATTAAAAAACCATGAACACACTACCTGATTGAACAGACAAAATGAAACAAGTGATGTACTCTTAAGCCTCAAGACAAACTGGTTTCAACATATTGACGTTAGGCAGACACACTTCGCTATGAAAAACTTATAAAATTAATGATATATACATTCTTGAAATAGGTAAGTTCATGCATAATTTGCACTGGGGTAGAATACCTGTTAATTTCGATCATTTGTTTACTTGTGTAAATTAGGCCCACTCCCATGCAACCCGTGCTACCACACGAGGTGGATACATTTGGCAACTGGCTTCGACAGTCAAAGGCAAAAGATCTCTAAAACACCTTGGCCCAAAAATCTGGGACTCCATTGCTCCTTCTTTATATGATATTTTACCACCTGCCTTCAAAAGGCAGTTAAAAGACAAACTGGTTAATGAATATAGTGATTGATTATCCTATGTGATATTATGAAACTACGCTAAGGTTAGGGCTCTACACCTGGGATTTTCCAATCTCTGCCTGTTTGTAATGTACCATTGATATTAGCTAAACAGATATATACTGTGAGTGCAACATTAGTATTAGATTCTAGTGTGTTTTTGCGTGTAAGAATTGACTGTTTATTGCTGTTTCGTTTTCCGTTGTATTTGTTGCCGTTTTCTCTTTTTTTACTGCTGTGGTCTCTTTCTTTTGCAGGGAAAATGCGCCAAGAAGGTTGTTCTACATCATATGCAGCAGGCCGGCACCTTGGAGTTTCTTCACCATCATGAAATGCTTCTGCACAACTTGTGAAGCTTTGTACACCACAGTGCGCATGGCTCCTCAAGCGGCTGGCTTCTGCAGAAGTGGGAGAATTGATCTCTTCTTGGCACAAAAATATGAACTGCTACAGAGCAACAGTCGTCTGCTTGGATGCGAAAGGGTTATGGAAACCTGGGCAGAGTTTCATTTTAACTGGGTTTACACTTTCTCTGCCACGCTCAGCTCCTTGCGGAACTGAGCAAACAACAATAGATACCGGTTGCGACCCAGCACTCCTGCGCAACTGTGTTGATCATCCAGCAGACTGCAACCTCTTCAAAACTACAACCTTATTAAATTCTTACTAATTCGGCCATCAACTTTAAACCACGATCGAAATTTATGAAACTCTCGAGGGGCGCCCAACGAGACAACCTATTTTGCAGGTTTTTTTCAGTGTCCCAACGCCTTAACTTTATTTTTGCATGAAATTGTTTAATGTTTGTGCCAATAAACTCTCTCTCTCTATCTTTCCCTTCATTTTTGGGTCTATCTGTTGTCATACACAAGCACTAGGTTCATGTTCAAAGCAAATTGAAATCAATTGCAACTGTAAAGTCTTACTTTTTTATGATTTAAACCTATCCATATATTATGTTCTAGGAATAATTCTCATCCAATCAGTAGCCAGATGATTACAACATACAACATCGGTAACTTCATAAAAATTCAACTGCAGCACTTTGACTACCTGCAGTTACTCACACCTGTTTAAGCCAGTGATTCTCAACATTGTCCACATGGACCACAGACTGACCATTTTTATTTTTTAGTGGTCCACAAGAGAACATTTTTAAATGAGCCCTGTATCAAAGATTTGCCAAATGTGCACTCACCTATGTATGTGCAATACAGTTTCGACTAGTTATTCATGACGTGTCAGCATGGCAAAGTGGTCCATCAGGTATTTTAAATAAAGACGGTCCATGAGCCAAAAAAAGTTAAAAATCACTGGTTTAACCCAAAAATACACAGACAAACAACTGTTCACCTATTTCAATTTCCAAGCTTGGATGCATTCTTTGAAGTTCATTGACCACCCAGTTTGTCTGCACCATCGCCAGCTAAAAAATAAGTTTAAGCAATAAAGAAAATATTTGAAGTCAGTCTTTATGCCAATCAAATGTAATGCTAATAGTAAGAACACAAGGTATGTACAGTACTGTCACAATTTGCCAAATAACATTTGGACTTTGTATGACTCAACCGTAAATATTTATTTGGGAATGAACATGTAAAAATGCAGCAAAAATTGCCATGAAAGGAGAAAATATGGACAATAACAAAGAAGCATAACTTTGAACACTTGTAATTTATTTGAACAGTTTTTCGCATTGAACACATACAAAAGCCTCTGTTAAGACAGTGGACAGAACTGTCATGTGGCTAACGTCAGTATTCGAAATCCAATATGTGCAGCACTCATAGTTAAGCAGTAACTGGCAATAAAATATATAGCATCTTTTACCACATAAAATTGGTTCTGGGTGAGAAACCCCAACCAGATTCATACACAGGCACACTGCATTATATGGCTAAATTTCGATTTTTGATAAAATTGAAGGATTTTCAGTGCAGCTTATGGTCCAAAAAATACAGAACAAAAGCATAAGAGAAATGCTATTTGGCATGGTATTTCACCGAGCAAAAATGCCTAAGATGGTGCCAAAAACACCAGGATATTTGGACCCATAATTTCAATTGAATGCCATACATTGCTCAAAATGCATATATTAATGAAACAAACTTGACACTTTCGTGCTTGCGGTACGTAAATCTATGTATTGACAAACCCAGGCTAATTATCGGCCGGCTTGCTCCAAACTCTATTAAAATGTTGGTGCTTGCCAATGACTAAGTGTTTTCAAAATGACAAAAACCGTGCAAAAAATAAAGTTCTGTTGAATAAGTTAACATGTTCGCTGCTAGCGTACGAATATATCATACTTGGCTATCAGCCCAAAATCAAGCATATTTCATGTGTCTCAGCAATGGCATAGCTCCTCAATCAATTATGCTACAGAGCTGTTCAAGTCCTCAACAGACTTGACAAGTCTTCAAGCCTGCAATGAAAAAAATTTTTTGGTTTTGGGTTTTTTGTGAGTGATGTCATGAGGTAGGTTTTTGGCCATTTTGGCTAATGTTACCTGGCCTAGGGCCTAACTGTTAGACAGAAGTATTTCGTTTAAGTTTTCATTAGAAACTAGGCTAGAATCAGAGTCTTTTGAGCCCTTGATCAACTTTTTGACATTTCTGGTTCAAAAGTTATGACCTAAAACAAGCAAAATAATTATCTAATTAGTGGATTAATCACTCATTTTGTTGTTTTTAGGTCATAACTTTTGAACCCAAAACCCTGCAGCAAGTCATCCAAATATCAGAAGATTAGGATTTTAGCCTAGCTTCCATAAAAACTTGAGCAAAAAACAACCATCTAGTAGTTTGGGCCTCGGGCCAGATGAAGTGGGCCAAAACGGCCTGAAACTACTTCACTTGTGACATCACTCACAAAAAATCCAAAACCAAAAATTTTTTTTCATTGCAGACTAAAATACTTGCCAAGTCTTTTGACGGTTTGAACAGCTCTCTAGCGCTTTTGGCACCAGAATTATGCCAGCGCAAAGACACATGCAAACTGCTGGATTTTAGGCCGAAACCGCACGGCAGCTAAAATGTTAACACAAATGCAGTGTTCCCTGGCACCGACTAATTATTTTGATTGCACTGGCTGGGGCAGGGAAAATAATTTAATCCCCGGTCAGGACCCAGATGTTCCTTAGTGGCATCCAGGAATTGGTCAGGTATTTTGAGGTCAGAAATTTCACTTGATACGTTTTTTTAGGGGAAAAATTGGATACGGTTGTTTAGACAATGACAATGTGCAGAAGTTTAAAACAACATCAGCTTGGCCAGTCTAGATTCTGTGACAACTGTTGATGAAATAAAAACTAAACTGGTTTTCAAGTTGGGCTGGTAGGCTCACTCTAGTTATGAGACAGTGATGAAGTCTCGGGACTTGGTATTGTTGCGATCGGAAATCCTGAGCGGCATATGCGCAAAGCTTTGCACTGTGGCAGCAAGCAACAATAGAGTTCTCATGCCATGATCACACTATTATTGCTTGTTCGCGCCACATATATGTGTGGTGTTGTTCACGCATATCCCGTTCGTGGTGAATCACACAATCAAGCCAACACCACCGGAGAAGTTGCAACAACATCCCTCCTTTTCACAACGAACCGCACCAATCGCATGTTTTTTGTGTGAAGGCTAAACTCCGCACGACCTTCACATCCTGGTCACAGCACCATTTTGTTGCGATCGGAAATCTCGAGCGGCATATGCGCAAAGCTTCGCACTGTGGCAGCAAGCAACAATAGAGTTCACATGCCATGATCACTCTATTATTGCTTGTTCGCGCCAAATATATGTATGGTGTTGTTCTTCACGCACATCCCATTCGTGGTGAATCACACAATCAACGCAACACCACCGGAGAGGTTGCAACAGTATCACTATTGAGACGAGTCTCGAGACCCATTTTTGTGAATCTAGGTCTTGAAGGTTTCATGCCTCGTCTCAAAGGCTGCAGATGTCAGCCATAAGCATATGCTCTTTGAGACTTTGAATATAGCAATGGTATGGTTTTGGAAAATTTCTGTAACTCAACATGTTTGTTGTTTGCTATATCTGCAGGTAAGAAACAACAAAAGCTGACTGTAGGAAAAAAGCCAAAATTTCAAAAAAAATTTAACTATGAAGTGGTGATCACATTTGTTTGAAAATGTTGGTGAAATTTTAGTTGAACCCCAAATCACAAAATAACATTAATAAATATGTTGGTGGACTCATTATGATGCATTAACAATAAGTATATGTACAAAAGCCATTGCTGGTGAGTATTTACAAAGTTACGCACAATATAAAAACTTCATCTTGCATAAGAACACCTTTGCAAGTTAATAAGACAAGATCTACTGAAATCAATAGACAAGAACACGATCACATTGGACTTACTTGACTTTTTCTGCTTCCTACTTTGAGAGTTTTGCATTCCATTGTTACGATAACAGCCTAATAAAAGTTCCAATAGGAACATAAATTTTTGAACAGAGAAATAAACCCTAAAATGAAGATATTGAAATAAAAGAGTGCATTAGGTACATAGGAAAATACAGAAAATGGGACACATTATGCAAAACATAAGATGCAAACAAATAATAAGAAAAGCAAGCATGTACACAGAGTCCAAAATTAGAGATCGACTGATATGGCTTTTTGGGAGCCGATGTCGATATATCGGCCATTCACAAACCGATAAATCTTTAAGTTTTCTTTTGTGCTTCATTATCGAAAATATCATGCATTCTATGCCTTACCTTTTTTTCAAAAACTTAAAAAATTAGGATTTATGACCTAAAATATTCCAAATTGTAGCTATTTCAATATTTTGCTATGATTTTTAATTAATCTGATTAATGGTGATGCTTTTGTTTCGGCTGCAACATCTGAAGTGTGCTCCATGGTTCATCTTGTCTGCTTGTTTACGAAAATGCATCTGCTAGTGTTGTTGCAAGATCACTGTCTTAACTTGATCCTTTGTGCTTTCTTGCCAGTGTTGCCAGATGGTTATCACCTAAACCTGCTAAATCGTGTCACGAAAAACTGCCAGATCCTGCTAAAAACCATGTCACAAATTTTCAGCTAAAATCTGCTAAAAGTGGTGAAACTGTGCTGAAAAAACTGCTATATTGAGGTGTTTAAAATAGACTTGTAGAGCTACGTATCAATTTTTGGCCTTGTACTCACTATCAATGGACCAGACAAAACATTAGGCCTACAACTTTCTGGTGTAACTGAACCACCTAAAAAAATCATGTGTTGTGGGATAAAAATATATTCTGCCAATGCAGTGTTTCAAACCCAATGCGTTCACTAAGCACAGAAGCAAATCATTTAGGCAGTGCTGCCACAAGGTTCTTTGCAAAAATCACTAGATTCACAAAAAAAATTCACTAGATCTGGAAAAACTTCACTAGATTTAAAATTTTTGCGTTGAAGTTCAAGAAATAACTTATTTACTTCATCATCCAAAAACATTCATAGCATTGCAAGTTTCTTAAAATAGATCATGCCGAAGCCTGGAAATCTCATGCCAACAACCTTCAAGCTTCATTCATGAGCAGAAACAACACCGCTCACAGAGCATTTCAGACCAATCAACCTAACAATTTTTTAAGTATTTCTTCTGCAGTGTTCTTGCAACAAAATGAAAATACTGTCATGGGGCAGCATCAGAGCAATAAACAATTCAGAAGAGAAAACAATCAGAAACTCAAATTAGAAAACACAATAAATTGTTTACGGATTGAAAAGGGCTGAAAATTTACAAAAAAAACAGCCGTGTTTCCTCAAACACGTCCTTTGCAAAAATTTACAGGAATGCACTGAAAAATCACTAGAATACCAGGTTAGTCTAAAAATCACTAGATGTAGTGAAAAATCACCAGGCGTGGCAACAGTGCATTTACGGCTTCACCAAGCCATCCAGTTGCTTGTTAATATGATGCAATTAATCTTCTTGAAGCAGCTTCGCTGCATCATAATAGAAACTCCAATGGTAATAATTAATAGCAACGGTACATTTATGCATCCAAATGATTAAAGGCAACTAGTTGTGCCTGGTGGTCTTTACGTTGCCTGATACAAAGCCTCAGAAAGAAGGTAAAAAATTTTTTGATGAAGAAGGTGGAAAAGTTTTCATCTCTAAAAATTGTTGGAACAAATATTTGGCCAGGAATTTGTTACCTGCTAAACAGTTTTCAAAATCCTGCTAGAACATTAGCTAGCTGCTAGATTGAAAAATTTCCAGCTAACAGTGAGAAAAACCTGCTAGATCTAGCAGCAAAACAGCTAATATGGCAATGCTGTTTCTTGTGAAAGTTGTCTGCATGCGTGAGGAATACAACAGCATTCTGTCAACACCTACTGAGGCCGATGATAAAATCGATATCGGCAAAATCCAAATATCAGTTCGATAGATCAGCCAGGTCGATATATCAGTCTATCTCTATCCAAGATAGCAAAAGAAGGTGGACCATTGCAAACATGAATGAAATAATCACATGACATTTCAATTGAATAACATATATTGCAAAAACATAATACATATGTTAAATACTGTCTAAGGAAAAAGATCCTTTCTCAGTAAAGAATCAGACACTTTAAGATTTTACAGAGTATATATTTCACCTACGATGTAGGCATCATCAGCTCTTATTCAAATAGAAATGTAGCAAATGTTAAATCATATACACATGGCTAACAATCTACAACCAAAAACAAGGACTGCTGAGGAAAATTTCATTTTATTACCTAAAAAGGAAACAATTCTTTGTTTGCACGACTAACATCAGATCATATGTTTGCCCATTTATCTCCAGGAACCAACTGCTTCTGCAATGTCTTATTCTAGACTTCCTTCTTGTAATCGTCAAGAAAGACGTTTTTTCGCTAGGTTATTTCTTGAATCAATTAAATGCTAAACCAT
>Ga0210059_1012944_pt1 | contig 12530 bp, 7 predicted proteins | sample Ectturendosymbi2_FD_188042 | JGI IMG/M metagenome (GOLD analysis project Ga0210059, IMG submission 188042) | Ecteinascidia turbinata endosymbiont from Florida, USA - Sample 2 (SPAdes) (version 2) | ecosystem: Host-associated > Tunicates > Ascidians > Unclassified | place: Key West, Florida...
GCGAGTTTATACTGTATTCTGAGAGACCGTTGGAAAAAATTGATACTCGTTTTGGTCTCTCAAAACAACTTAGAAAACACTTGGCGACGCGCCGGTACTATCCACAAGCAGCTTCGATAGAAAGTGTAAGTTTACGTTGGTTGTAAGCGGAGCGCGGGGCTCCCTTTGGCGCCGGGCCCGATTAGAAGAAATTGGTCAAATCGGCTTAAAACCGGCCCTGAACGTACAAAGTGTGTTTGCAATGAGAAACAAAATCCCATACGTCTTCATAATCAGATACAACGACCACCTATGTGGTAGTAAAACCGAAGTTAAAATTTGTAATGTAGTTTGTCAATAATCTCTTCACGCACACACAACGAAGCATAACTTGCGTAGACATGGCGCTAACAAGGAACACACAGTTAGATGAAAAAGGGCTATGTCGTATGTGGGGCTAGCAATGCTGGCAGTAGCGTAGCCATCCCGAAAATTTTTGGGGGGCAAAGTTTGATTTTAGGCAAATAACACTATTTTTTGGGATACCGCTTCTCAAAGCACAAATGACTATATGTTCTAGTATTATAATTAACCTATTTCTAAATCTCAGCATGATACCCCCCTAGCTACGCCTATGAATGCTGACCGATTCCTAAGGTACCTGAAGACCGATTTGCAACCTGTACAGGGGAGTGGTTGGATGAAATGGAGTATGAGTCATATAGGCAGTGGTCCTCCCCAGGCCAAAGGTACTTACAGCATAAAAGCGACATTCGTTTCATACAAATACGTAAAATTGTTGCTCTGTGTATATCTGTCTATGTGCTTTCATATGCGTAATGCGTTTATACGATTAATGGAAGCAAAATACGATGGATTTTAAATTCCGTCCAAAATTTCTTTTTTTCTCCTACATTTTAGTCTTTATTTGAGAAAGTTTGACAACACCAGTTTAAAATGTCGGTGTAAGCCAATGCTGTTAGAATCAAACGTGTGTTGAATTTTGCAACTCGTGTTTCTGCAGAACTTCGCCATCAGTGAGTGCTGCAACAGAGTAGACACAAGTATGATAGCTACCTGATACGATTACAAATTATCCTGATTGGAGGATACTTTCATACATATTGTTTTCGTCGGTGAAACACCTTGTCGTCTTCGTTCACGGTTTGAAAAAAGAATTGTATTATTGAATTTTCAAGATAAGACAGACTTTTTGGATTGAAGCACTAGATGACAAATGCTGAACAAAAATCTTCTTAAGTTGTTGAAGGAGTCAAATAACTTGACAACCACCAAAGTTTATTGTCGGAATCCTCATATTTCGGTTTATAGCATCCGTCACATGTATTGTACAATAAGTTTGTTACAGTCCACATAGGTATTGGTAGGGCTTCCGAGAGAACTTTTACCAGAGGGTATGAAGACCGATACCTGGTCCCCCTAGCTTGGTGCCCTCGTTGAAACTTGCACAGCTTGTTTGTATAGTAATGAGAATGTACTTTACTATTGATAAAACAACTATCATGCTAAGATTTAGAAATAGGTTAATTAAAATACTGGCAACTGGATTACACTGGTAATTTTGGGCTTGATTACAGAGAAACTTAGCGTGCGTACATTTATATTCTCGTTCCGGGTATGACGTTCTTCTTGTACCTCCTCTCGTAAGCCCTGGGTCATGAACGTCGGAAGGAGGGGAAGGGGTGCCTTGGTCTCCCTAGATTTTAAAATTTGACATTTTCCAATTACATTTTAACAAAAAAAGGTTGTTTTTTTAGTTTTGAGAGGGAAAAATGAAGTTTTACCACTTTTGGCCTTCCATGGAAAAATCTTTTGGCTACCTCTGGAAAAATCCACTATTGCGACGCCAGTGCCCTGTGTATTGGTTTCTTTATCAGAAATTTCACATTCCATCGGCCAAGCCATTAATGCGTCTCAGGTACTGCGCAATAACCACCTATATTCAGCGTACACCAGGCCCTTGGCCACGGGGGATTTTTGGGGGCAGTTCCTCGCAAATTTATTTTGTTCCCCCCAAATTTTGTTGCGCCCAGAAAAAGTTGTTTTAAACATATAATAAAAGCAAAAATCTTTCCCCCCTAAAAATGTATTGTGCCCCACCAAACCTTGAAACCTGGCTACGGGACTGGCGTACATTTTAAATGTAACGCCTTACAACTCAACACCAACCGCATAGGCAGATCCAGGGGGGGGCTAAGGGGCTGAAGCCCCCCATTAATTATTTCAGATACGTTTTTTGATCGGTGGTTCCCGACACAGAAACGTCCATTGGGAGGATTTTTTTATATCCTTTAAATAAACTACTTCTTGCACAGGGATGGGGACGAAATTATTAAATGCAAAACTTATTTTGCTGATTTTGGGTAGTCCGAATGTGTTTATTTCACTATAAATGCAAACAAGTTTTTGTATAAAAATATGGTCCCAATGTTATATAAATATGTAAGTGTTTTCATAAAGTATTTACATTACATATACGTTATATAAACCGCACGTACCTAAGCGTAGCCAGGGGGCGATGGTCCCTCCCAGGGACGGATTTAGGGAGCGCGGGGCCCTAGGCCATCTTAGTTTTTGGGACCCCACGCAAGTGTGACCTATTTGGCCGTTTGTCTAAAAAGCGTGAAAGTATGCCCCTCTTATATGTACTAGTGCCCCCTGAATCATTTAGCTTTTGTTGTGCCAACTTTGGTTCTACAATTGCCTTAGATCTTCAACAAAAATTAAAGCTTTTTCTACATTCTTCCAAAGAACAAATAGCAATGCGATCTTTTTTTGGAATTTTATAGCCTTTTCATGTAGTTCAGAAGTTCTTTTCGTTAAATTTCCGTGATTTCTAGCGTGTTTAGTAGATTTGTTTTACGGACATAGACATTTTCGTACGGGACCGTGTTGCCGCCCTCGAAAATATCGTCTAGCTGTCGATCTGATTACCTGTACATAAACTCCTTTTTTATAGTAGGCTAATAGGCTAATAGTAACCACATTTTATGAACCAAACAAGCACAATCCCTTCAGTGGACACGGCTTATTTATGCCGTTCTGAAGTTGTCGTTTTCCAAGCAATACAAAATATAGTGTTTTAATCCTCTATACCAGGGGTTTCAAACTCATTTGCACTGAGGGCCGTATCAGCATTATGGTTGCCCTCAAAGGGCTAGTTGCAACTGTATGTTTGCCTTTAAAGGGCCCGTTGTAACAGAATTAACCACAATCATCTACGCTACGCTAATACTTAAAGAGCGTCTCTGTGACGTAATAATGATTATGTTGCAGTGAAAGGAGCCTTAAAACTGAATAACTTTTTTCAAGAGAGACCTTAGGTCCGCAAGTCAACTAAAATAGCAAAATTACAACATGGCAAAAAATGTTCGCATTTGTAAACAGGTGTAAACCACTACAGTTCCAAACAAATAAGCAGTTTGAGGCTTGAAATTTAAGCTTCCCCGCACACGTAAAAAGACGTGGCGGGCATAGGTGTAGCCAGGGGGGGCAAAGGGGCCATGGCCCCACAAATTTTTTGAAAATATAGTCATTTTGTGCTTTGAGAGGCGTTTTTCCAAATAAAATAGTGTTATTCGCCTAAAAAAATCAGATTTAGCTAAATGCGTGCATATTTAGCTAAATGCGCGCAGATTTAGCTAAATGCGCGTAGATTTAGCTAAATATGCACAGATTTAGCTAAATGTGTGCAGATTTAGCTAAATATGCGCAGATTTAGCTAAATGTGCGCAGATTTAGCTAAATCTGTCAGATATAATTTGATCAATTATTGGTTCGACACAAGCGTAGATGAGCCTCTCGAGGATCTTGATGGGGACAACAGTAGAGATATAAGGCGATAACTCTTTGAGTTCCCCAATGGCTTACTGAGCTTAGTGATCGCAACTACTACTGCTCATCTCAAGATCATGGAAATTTTGATTTGGCGCATGCAGGAAGGGATGAAACCGCATAACCAGGTTTTGAGAGCTGGTCTGGCGTGGAGTGTAAACTCCAGGAAAATAGAAACTAATCCCAGGGTATTCCTAGCTCCAGGTGGTTGAAGGCGTTAGCCCATCTCCTCTGGCGTGAAAGTGCCAGAGATATTATCTCTCTCATGCATTTAGACTTTCCATAAGTTGGATACTTCCTTGTTGACGAGTCTTGTAGGTTCGCGGTTAATTTTTGTGTGCCACGTTCTTTGCAAGCTGTAAAGCGATGGAGTGTTCTGAAACCGGGCACAGACGGAGGAGTGTCCAGACTTGCCAGTACGTTTATTGATGGTGTTTCACGCCTTGTGGCTGGAGTGCAAGACGTCGATGGAATTGACCGCTTCGTACCACCAAGCAGTTAAGACCAGTGGGTCAAAAATATAGAATTGGAGTTTAGAAAAGTAAAGACACACAAAAAGCTTACTGGGCCGTAAACACACCAAAATTAAAAGCTTACTGGGCCATACAAAACCTTCGACTGGGCCGCATGCGGCCCGTTGGTTGAACATAGCCGATATATACCTACTTGGCTTTACCGCTATCAGCAGTCACTCGCTGCATTACCTGCCAAAGATGTCTGCGTTCAACAGTCACATGCGGCAAAACGCCTATACTACCGTAACTTGAAGTGGATCAAGATTTGTTGCCGTATTATTGCTACGCAACAAAGGCCACTAGTAAAACAATTCGCTCCCGAGTTTCACAACGTGCCTCTGCAGGCAAAGAAGTGAATTTAGTGAACTGCAAGCTCATCACTGCATGTTACCAGAACCGTGAACCTGACTCTTGTGCATTGTGAGTCTCATATCTGTAAACAAACTGTCATTGCAAGAATTAATCCAACTAATCATAATTAAACTGCTGATTTTACATTTTCTTGACATTTTTGCTTCTTAGTCCCAATTTCCAGAGGAGGGCAAATGCCTGTTTCCCCCCCGCGGACGCTCATTGTGACCGCCTCTGCTTTAGACCTTTCTGGCACACTAAAAACAGGGGTATTGGTTTCGTCTTTTCAATAACAGCTCGTAGTGCATCTGCTTTGGCAGTGGCTTTCTTTCGCTTGCTAGAACCACTCTCGTATGTACATTTCGACATTCTCAAGTTAATGCAAGTGAGCCTACTGTAGATCCATCGTTGTCTTGATTACTTTGAAAAAAATTACACGTGAAGCTCACTTTGCTAACTAAGCTAATAAACTCAAGATACAAATTGGCATTACGTATACTTCAAGATATGTGTCTAGTAGTTCAACGGTAGTTAAAATCTTTTTCTATGCATTGAGCTGTAGAAAGGAATGGCCCAAGATTACTACAAAACAATATAAAGTCAAAGAACATCTCAGCTTAACATACGCGGTATTACATACAGTTAACATTTTGCTCCACTGAATATCTGCAGCTTTGGTTACAGTGCAGGCTAGTCTTGTCTTTACCTTGTATCTACCCATAAAAAGCAACAAGGGGGAGACTTGGGCTGAGCGAAAGTACCTCACTGGCCTCGTGTAATCTGAAAAATTGATTCAGGCCTTTTGTTCCACACATTATACTTAATAATAACAAATTCTCAACGCCATAAAAAGAGAATGCTCATCGTCATTCACTTTAGTCCTTCGCGCTCTTTCTTGTATAGAGATTTTGCCAGCGGCATAGTAAAAAACATGCGTTGAACCAAAACGCAAAATGCAAATAAATTGCTTACAAAAATGCTGGAAATTGTCCTTACTCCTAAATTTTGGGGCCCCCCAAAATCGGAGGCCTTAGACTAAAGCCTTTTTAGCCTAATGGTAAATCCGCGCCTGTCTGCTAGAGACACCTATACGCCGTTAGACCCAATTGTAAACATCTACTGGTAAGTCGAATATTGTGTGCTAATTATGCAACTTCCACAGCACTACACACGTACATGTAAAACACAACACAAATTTCCGTACACAATTGTGCCGAGCCCACATGAACGAAAACAGCTCCACGAAAGTGAGCACAATTCACATGAAAGCGAAAAGGTTCCCATCCCACCATGAATTCCATCCTGACACAGCGACAAGCAGGGTGTTGATAGACAATTGGTTTCGTCAAAATATTCTTGCTAAAAAATAAATTTTAATAATGGTGACTACTGACTAATCCGTTTTTGTGGTAGCTTACGGACACATGATTGTGGTGTAACCATAACAATGTTATGCAACTACTATCACGAGTGTAATACCCATCTGCAGCGTGGATAAGGTAAGGACTATTCAATGCACTCTATGCAGTTTGCAACAACAGTAGCACCTAAAGTAGCACAGCAGCGCCGCAAATAGGTGTGAATCGGCATTTAGGGCGTGCACCTGATAGCAAAATGTAACAGCTGGCGTAAAATGTGCTTGTAGAATATTCCCAACAAAGTCGTTCATTTTAATGTTCACACTAAATTTTCCTCAGACTGATTTCAACACCTAACTTTGAAACCCTGCGTTAATTTATGACTGTCTTGTCATAAGCGCAACACGCACTACCTCAAATAAATCAAAAAAAGATTCAGACAAATAGACAAAGAGCAATATGATTCTCACACAAATCCCTGCACAGTCTACGTCAAAATTTCATATCAGCATAAACTCAATGCAAGTTCATCCTTCGATTATCATCTCGGTTGTCTAATTCATCAACGAAATCATCTAAACCTATTTATTTAGCTCGAACCCCTTTCAATTGAAAGTAGATCAATGTTACTCAATCTTTCATTGGTCATGGAATTTCTGAGAAATGTTTTCACTACTTTTGTTTTTGAAACCCTTCTCTCGCATGAAGCGCTGGTGACGGGAAGAGTTACAGCTGTTAGTAACACTCAGAGCCGTATCAGCCACACTCCATACCCTCCAATTGAGGGAGGCCCACACTGTCACAGGGGCCCAAAATTCAGTTCCGTCACCACTTAGCCCCCCCGAAAACGCTTCGACCCCCAAATTGAAATAGGAAGCACTAGAAATCAGTGAAGTTGGGGTTCCTTTGAAAGAAAAGTGTTTAGACATTACAGTTACTTTGGGTCCCTTTGCAAGTATTTATACATTACAACTGCTGTTGGGGCCCCTTTGAAAGCAAAGTAGCCTACTTATACATTACAGTTGCTGTTGAGCCCCTTTGAAAGCAAGGTACTTTACACATTATAATTGCTATTGGGGGCCCTTTGAAAGCGTAGTGCGCCTACTCACACATTACATTTGCTGTTGTGGGCCTCTTTGAAAGCGTAGGGCTTACACATTACAGTTGCTATTGTGGGCCCTTTGAAAGCAGAGCAGGCCTACTTACGGAATGCAGTTGCTGTTGGGTGCCCTTGTAAAGCAGAGTAGGCCTACATGTACATTACAGTTGTTGTTAGGGGCCCCTTTGAAAGCAGAATTGCCTACTTACACATTGCAGTTGCTCTTGGGGCCCCTTTGAAGGCAGAGTGCTGAATTATGATGTGGTTCGGAAAATATTATCAGCGGATAATAAATTTTTCACCAAAAGCAGGTCCGTAACCAGCTTGTGGCACCAGGGGAGGCGAAGAGTTTTCTGAGAGGGGCTCAAATTTTTTAAACTATGTCCAATACATTTTTCCTCAGGGGCGAAAAAATTTCCATGGGGGGCTTTAACCCGTGGTTACGGGTCTGACCAAAAGTGAGGAAAATTTACGCGTGAAATACCTTGAGGGGGGCCCCTGAAATAGGGGTCCGAGGCAAGTGCTTTGCTTGCCTTCCCTTAAACACATCACTGTAGCCTATATAACCCTGACAATGATCTTATATATATGGGAATATGAAACCAATTGTACACGTTCTGCTTCATCAGATATGCGCACTTTCTCACCTGATGTGCGCATGTAAACATTGTTATATAAAGTTATCTTTACAGTATTGAACACATTGAAGTTGTTGATGAATTTATCACTTCAACAAGCACAGATTTTACGCGATTTTTCATATTACCTCTACACACCTTTCACAATGCACCTACGCAAGTAAAGCCTACTCACACATTACATTTCTTAGCATTTATTTAAATTCAGCAAATAAAGTGGTCCGTTTAGCCAGATGTCCAACACAAGACTTGTACAATACCGATACATCTGACATGAATAAATCACAATCATGATCCTTGGCTTCTCTGAGTTTTCTTAGTGCTGTTTAACTTGATTTGATACGTATATCTGATTGTCTCACTTGAATCCGTGCCTTCACAGTGGCGAAAAACGATACAACCTCAACAATTGATGCTTTTGACTTCTCGGTATTCTGAACTTGCTCATTAAAAGCCACCACAAATGATTGAAAGTGTCTTAATGTGTCAAACAGAGTTAGCTCAGAGAATTTGCAAAAAAACGTTTCAGAACAACAGTTGGTTTGTCGATGGACATGAAGTATGAATGTGAAGCTGAGTAGCCTACATTTGTAGCATCCTTGGCAAGCTAGGTTAAAGTGATAGCCATCTGATTACGCTGTGAGAAATAAATTTTTTGTACTCAATATCCACAAAGTCACAATGATCTTTTCACTTTCTTGCGAACTGCGCAAATGCAGCTACACGTAATTCACTCAGCTTCAAAATCATTCAGCCCTTTTCTGAAAAAGGGATACTTCTGATGTATTTCTTCACTTTTTAGCATTGCTGATTAGCTATTATTACAAGAAACTACAACACTAAGCTATGTGCAATACACTGATCACCGTATCAAAGTTCACCAGCAAAGCTAGTGCAGTATAATGGCGTCGGCAGTCCGCACTCTAATGCCAAAGTCATTGAGATACTGAAAAAAGATGTACTACTGTTATGTAATGCCTAATTTGAAAGGATTCCCGCCTTTCCATACGAGAATTAACTCACCAAAGCATAGATTAATTAGACAACTTGCAGGTCCTACCATAAACTAAGCTACGCCACCAGTTCGTATCTTGTGGTAGTTGAGTTGGGACAGCTTACTGTATGCAAATATATAATATCAAAGCCAGTGACGTAACTGACGGAGGACAGAGGGGCGAATTTCCCCCCTCTGGCAAGCTAAATGTGAAAACCGGACCCCTATTTAACTTATATTTTAATTTTAGTATTCGTTTGGTTTTCAGTAGGTTGTTGAATTTTGGAATTTTTCGAACCATTTTCCGGTGATTTAGGGTTTTAGTATAGCCATCCACAACTGGATTCACCTCTCATTTCTGATTTTTTTTCTGATTGTTGGCTAGTGGGCCCCGTACAATGGCGAGTGGGCTCTTTTCAGCTAAGCTTTTCACCCTGGCTCAAACCTCAAGTTGCGGTACTGATTACAGCTATGTAAAATAAGAAATGCAAAAAGGAGGACATTTTGACATTTCTGAATGTGCTCGGATAATATTTTATTTCTGTAATAGTTGTTTCGCCGCAATATCAAATCTACAAAAAATTTTCCTCGGTAAAAATGTCTAAGTGGCACGAACATGTCGCGCATATGGCTAAGAACATGAACATGGTGAGGGCCCGGGCCCCTTGGGCCCCCCTAAATCCGGCGCTGTGAGAAGTTATCATTCCTTGTTACGTAAATGACGTCACAGAGCAACGATAGTGCCAGCAAGAATGAGACCAAATGGACATTTCAGTGACGCAAGCCTCGAACGGTTGCATTCTCTCAGTTGCTTAGCCGAACTTGTGGTGATGCATGATTCGGGTGGGCATTATATGCAACACATAAGCGCTACTACTAGTCTGTGTGTATTTGCTCCACAGTTGGCCGACAATTGGCAAACATACATTGTCATGCAAAGATGCATTAAGCACGTGTTTTTCACTGAAGGAGAGCACTGAAATGGAGTGTTTCATTGCAGGAGAGCACTAATTGAATGTGCCTCTGAGCTTGTTTGCTGCACATACAGCGATTTCGTTTGTCTCTTAGTCTTAATATCATCATCGTCCTTCAGTGAGGCATTTATCCACACACCTAGGCATTTTACTGGGTCAGAAAATTGTACCCGTGCAGGTACACCATTCAGAAAAACATTTGATGGTGCTGGTTGTTTATACTTTTTTGGGTAAAAAAAGAACACCAATTGTTTTGCTACAATCAAAGCCGATTTCACGTTCAGCAGCATAGCAACCACAAATATTCAGACGACGTTGGAGTCCACTAACACTGGGGCTGAACACACATATAATCAGCTAACATTATTATTCACAACTACATTTCCCACAGTGCGACACCGCATTTTGTAGTTTATTCGATCTAGCATTGTGAGATCTTCTGCCGCGAAGATACCGGATTGTTTCTTGGTTTGCCAAAAGAATTTTTTGGCTTGCCACGTATTTGGAATCCAGTTTTATTCCGAAATTCTACCAAGATTGCATTTTGGATATTTTCACCGTTAGGTCTGCGAATATTCGAGCCTCAACTTCGCGCGAATGCAAAGAATATTTGACTTTGTTCCGATGCCATGCTTCGTAGGCGACTTTCTTTGCCTGAATAGCATCTTTTACCTCTTGATTCCACCAAGAGATACTTTTTTGTCTTTATTCGCCACACCGGGTCATTTCCGCCCGCTTTCGCAGATGAAGCTACAGCTGCTGTGAACAGCCGCCACTCCGCCACCACGTCCGTTGTGCATTCAGGGAGTTCTTGGAACAAGGACAATACGTTTTCTGCAAAGGTCTCTTACATCTTTGCATTAAACCAGCCTTCCACCCGTAAATTGTATGGGAGGTAGTTTCCACCAGAGACCGACAATAGGAAGGTGGTATAGCTTTACTTTGTGCGTTAAGACAATGAAAATTCTTTACGCATCCGAACGACAACGGTAAACGCTCCCTCCCTTTGCAGGGCGTCTGTGGAATTTATTTTTAGAAGAGTTATTTTGCGTCGGACTCATGGTTCATATCACAAGTGCGCTAGAACAACACGACAATACAAAAATGTTTAATCATAGCACAGTACAGAGCAAGTGTTAGATGATAAACACAGACAACACAGGGAGATGCCAAATGCTCAAAACAATCTACCAGTTATAGCTGCATTCACTCATCAAAAGAAATCCGACAGTGGGAAGAAAAATGAAGACATTTTAAGATCATGTTCCGAAGCAAATGGCTAAAATCATCGGATGGCGATGCTCACAAAAGTATGTAAATTTTTGCACAACACACCAACAACCACTGCAATTGGTCACGGTCATACAGGAGCGTTAAATAACGGAGAAAAATAAAAATTTGTGAAGAGCATCAGACCTTTGAAATGATCGGATAGCAAAAATTGATGAAGACTCACATCGCAGAACGAAGCCATACACACACGGCCGTCGCCAGCGGGGGGCCAGTGGTGCCCGGCCCCCCATTTGAAATCTGTGACCCCCATTTCACGTTTGGCACCTGGTTGCTCCATACATCCAATACCGCATTTTAAAAATGTTGGCCCCCCCTTCTGGTTTTTGTCTCCCCTGCTGCTAAATCCTGGCGACGGGCCTGGTTCACATGCTAGCTATCACCATTGTGGAAAGGTGATAAACGTTCGTGAGACGTATTTTTGTGAAAAAACTTCTGGAGGGCATCAGAGTTTCGTGAGTTTTTCAAAATTATTTCAATTTTGTACCCATGCTAGAATCATGATGGGTCGATCGCAGGACGTATTTTTGAGAAAAAATCATGGCGGACATTACATTCTCATGAGCTTTTCAAAAATATTTCAACTGTGTACCCATGCTACAGTCACGAGAAATGGATCAAAAGAAAAGTAATTGTTCATGCGACGTATTTTTGTGGAAAATTCTGGGCCACATCACAGTTTCATGAGTTTTTCAAAAATATTTCAACTTTGTACCCATGCTAGAATCACGAATTGTGGATCACGTGAAAAGTGATTGTTCGTGAGACATGTTTTTGTGAAAAAATTCAGGCGGACTACGCACGTTCATAAGTTTTTCAAAAATTTTCAACTTTGTACCCATGCTAGAATCACGAATTGTAGAGCAGATGAAAAGTAATTGTTCGTGAGACATGTTTTTGTGAAAAAATTCAGGCGGACTTCACAGTTTCATGAGTTCTTCAGAAATATTTCAATTTTGTACCTATGCTAGAATCACGAAATGTAGATCACATGAAAAGTAATTGTTTGGACATCACAGTTTCATCAGTTTTTCATAATTAATTTAAACTTTGTACCCATGCTAGTATCACGGAATATGGATCCATTGAAAAATAGTTTTTCATGCGACTTTTTGGTGAAAAAATTCTGGCGTACATCACAGTTTCTTGAAATTGTCAAAATTATTTAAACTTTCTCCCCACACTACAATTGCAATTAAGAAATGTAAGTCAGTTGAAAGACAACGTTCATGAGATACATTTATTTTGAAAATATCCGACTTACGTTGCTGTTTTGAGTGTTTTCAATTATTTCAACTTTCTGCCTATGCTAGAATGATTTAAAATAGGTCTTTTGTTATTTCGTTTAATTTCAAGCAATGGTCAATTGACAAAGCATAGCTCAAATGGAAGTTAATTGTTTTAGAATAGTCTTTATTCAAAAAAGGTGTTGTCTAAACATTTGCCTAGTAGGTAGGCTACTTTTCTTTGCTTTAAT
>Ga0210059_1012945_pt1 | contig 12529 bp, 7 predicted proteins | sample Ectturendosymbi2_FD_188042 | JGI IMG/M metagenome (GOLD analysis project Ga0210059, IMG submission 188042) | Ecteinascidia turbinata endosymbiont from Florida, USA - Sample 2 (SPAdes) (version 2) | ecosystem: Host-associated > Tunicates > Ascidians > Unclassified | place: Key West, Florida...
AAGCAGCTACTAGAAAAAGAACACGTAAAGTTAGATCAAACTTGCACACAGGCCAATATGCTGGCAGCATTTCCCCTGACCACAGCCAGGGACAGACGCTGTTGGAGCCATCGGCACTCCCAGTGGGCAAGCAATGGGTGAAGAGATGAGGCATGTACAGATGAGCAGGTGAGGCAAGCATATAGCTGAAGGAAGCAAGCAGCAAAAATGGTTATGAGGCAGAGGGCAAGGCTCTCTGTGATCCATGGGGCTGGTCGTATTACATTTTCATGACCTGTGTGAATAAAACTTGCTTTTTCCATTGCTTTTGTTTGCAAATGTTATGTCTCTTGCATTGCTATCTGCCTCCTATTTATATTGTTGCTTCTTTCACCTGTGTCCATGATACACCTGCTCATCTATAAATGCCTCAACTCTTCACCCATTGCTTGTCTGCTATCATCAGTGTTGTGTGATATTGTTGTGTGTATGATTTGGCATTTATGTTTCTGTAGTATATGTTGCTGCTACCATTTATTGATAATCTTATTATCTTTGCCACCATGGTTATTTCAAATGAATTGGCTGTCAATTTCACATTATTGCATTTTGCCATGTGTCTTTATTTCATTTTTGTATGAAGGTTTTGTCATTGTTGATTTACATTTTCCCAACACTGGAGATATTTGTTCAGAAGTTGTTCAGCTATGCATGCTCAGTTGTTCTTGTTGTGCCTGTTTTTTTATCAATCTGTGTTGAGCAGACTGTGTGTGTTTGTACTCTATTGACTTCGTGTCTGTTGCAAAACCATAAAACTAAATTAAATTATCTGTAAACTGCTATACAAGTTTTATCATCAGAAGAGAATTTGATGGGTGATGTACTACGATTATTACACATATGCAATGGTGGAAAAATGTGTCAGTCCAAGGCAGGGATGGTTGTTTTGACTTGAACTGTTGCAGATTAAGTGATAGGTTGATTTCAGGTTTTACTGAATAGTCTAACTGTGCACATAAGTGAGAGAAGTGACTACTGTTGCTTACTTATCTCACCTATGTGTGTACGATTCACCTGCTCATCTGTACATTCATCAACTCTTCACCCATTGCTTGTCCACCATCATATGTGTTACTGTTTGTTATACATTTGATTTAATATTTGTACTTTTACTATTATGTACCACTTCCTGCACTTGTTTTCTCTAATTGTGTTCATTTTACATCTATTGCTACTCCCATGTTTCTTTTGTCTTTTTGTTGTCATATAGTCTAGCTCTATAACCTACATAAAATTAAGTCTTAATACGATAACATGTGAATTCTTGTTTTCATTTTGATAAAATGTCATTTGAAATAATATTTTCTGGATGGTGATAGTGATAAGTGTGCAAGGTAAAACATGTGTAGACTTTGACATTTTTAGCTTAGTTTACATAACTAAAAATATTGAAGTGTGGTTTTCAATACTAGAATGCATATAAAAGTGTTGTCTTCATTTAAGTGCCAGAATATATTAAGTCTTCTGGGACCTGTCCTTTACCTTCAAATGGCAACCTGAGAAACACCTCTTACAAGAAAAAATACATAATTATGTTTTTAGTAACGTGTCATGTTATCAAGAACAGTACTATTTTCACTAGTTTGTATAATGTAAGTTGTTTGTTTTTATGTATCTTTTCTTTTTGTTTGATATTATATCTTGTGCACATCCCATTTTTATGCATAAAATGACCTTCCATATTTTTTTTTTCTTTGTACCTCATCATTCCAGTGTGACACAGTGATACTCATTGTTTACATTAATCAGTAATTTCAGTTATTTTGCCATTGTGTTTTCATTCTAATTTACACTGATAATTCAGGAACTCTTTTGCATGATGGCTCTTTGTACTGTTTCTGTTCATTAGCGGAGTCATATGAAACAATAAATCAATCAATATATTTGTATTTATTTAGATCACATTGGTTTCAAATTGAACTGAGCTAAGTTTTAGTTTTTGCTGGCTGGGCTATGTTTCACAAAATAAGGGTAAGCAATTTGAGCAACAATTAAAATCAGTAATTTTGTCCTTAGCAATAAAGTGTAAGTAACTGATTTTCTATATAGGCTATAAATTTTAGACATAAGTACTATATATAGCTTAGTAGTTGCTTGCTCCTTAGTACACACAAATGTTGTACACACACTCGATATTATGCAGAAGATCTAAACAGTACAGCAATTTATGCTTGCATACTTGACCAATACTGAGCAAGAAGAAGCACTTAATCAGCCGTGTCTGTGACTGTAACAACAATCTCCCATCAAAATGCAAAAGCTTCAGTGACTAGGAAATTTCAGACGTATGAAAGATGAAGATTAAATAGGCAATGCTGTCAGATGAAGATGTACACTGCTAAAAAAAAGCTAAAGCAAAAAATGATTTGACAATATATGTGTAATGTCCACAAGGCATTTCATGTAGTGCAAGATAGTCGTAACATACAGAATGTCAAAAGTATATTGAAAATCATTTTTGGATGGTAGACCTAAATGTACATGTTATCTGTAGATAAGATGCTCATGAATATATTTTTGAAGGATGAGATTTCCTGTTAATTAAGATATGCAGCGAATGACTTATGATCACAGTCATTGTAAAACACTTGGCAACATTGCTTTGCTGCACCAGAAGCTTAGCTGTTAGGTTTTGGTGCTAATTATTCAATTTCCTATACCATATTTTTGGGCCAAAAGGTGTACCGGATTATAAGGTGCATTATCAATGATTGAATGCTAACTGTTCTATTTTCATACATAAGGAGCATTACATATGAGGGAGTTCAATCTGTCACACATGCCTGATCCACTTGACACGAATATAAGTGACTGAAAGCTGTACGCATTTGGTATTTGCCAATGTAGTCAGGAACCTTGTGGAGTCATACACATAGCTCTGTGCGCAGGAGCCTCGCAGAGTATTACAAACTGTGCTGCAATATTAAAGTACGTGCTAGCTACTTACAGAATCACATGTGCTGCTCATTGCAATTGCTGTCGGCTTATTACATATATAACATGATGTATGGTCTGTTTACAAAAAATCATTGTAATTTTGAACTAGAGATCAAACAAATAGCACCATTACCATGTGAAATTGGTTCTATGAAGAGAGCACAACCAGATTCATACATTAGGTGCACCATATTGTGAGGCACACTTTGGATTTTTGAGAAAATTGAAGGATTTTAAGTGCACCTTGTGGTCCAAAATATATGGTGCATATCTTAAAAGTTTCATATCCGTTTAAAGCGCACGTATCTTTTTGTGAAGCACGTGGTGATATCCATTTTGAATGCTGATATATCACTTGTGACCTAGAAGTTTTGCTGCTTGGTTGTGAGTTCCAAAGTTAGTTTTGATTAAACAAACTTTTTTTGCTTTGAGTTGTAAATTTTTGCCATTCTTGTATTTTTATATAATATCTACTCAAAATGACTGTTAATTAGATAACCAAAAACAGTGCACAAGAAAATTGGATGACATGCCACTGCCAGGGGTAAGTTTTGCTAATTACATATTGGTTTGTTTCTCTTAATTTAAATGCAATGGAAATTTGTTTCTTAAATGAGGTATGTAGTGTTAAATCTTTTTAGCTTGTGATTACTTGCTTTTATAATTTTTTATGGCTTGTCTAATGCAGGGGTTGCTGTAAACTCTTTTGAATTATAATAGTCTGTGGCCTCAAAAGGATAAAAAAAAACAATTGTGTGATTATACAAATCCCATTTGGTTAAAACGAGTGAGCATGTGCAATCTGCTTTGTCTTTTTTAAAAGATGCATGATGACTTACAAGTGTAATATCTGAGTTTTTTAACTTTGAACCAGGATTTCCAATACAGATGAATGAAAATAAGAATGATGCGTCTTTTTGGGCATGCGGTTTTCAAATATACAGAGAATACACACATAGCATAAATAACATCTGCATAAATAGCAAACATGCCATTATGAAAAGTTTTAAAAAAATCACACGCTTTGAGTGAGAAGTGTGGCAATTAGTTAGCATCCATATTTTTGATGGATGCATTCAAGTAGGGAATCTGTGTAAAAATCACACATTTTGCTATTTAATTGAATGTGTATGAAATCAAATGTTTGCCACAAAAGGAAAGAACAGTATGAGATTATGCAACATCATCTTCAACCTGTTGCAAAACAACAAAGTTTAGAGCTTTGTAAGCTATATACGTATTTTTTTGTAAACTATATAAAGGGTGCATCCTGACAAAAAGACCAAAGCTTTTATGTTCACGTCTTTCACTAAAAAAGACTTAAATTATTTTTCACTCAGAAAGAAAATATCACACTGGTGCACTAAACTCAAGTTTGCTGTGGTATTCTATAAGCTTTTATTCAGTTCAATGTGAAAATAAAAATTATACTAGATAAATAAATTTTGACCTTGTAAGTTTTCTGAATTGATTTGGAGTGTTCTACTCACATTTATGCAACTTAACAGATTCATAATGTCCAAGTTTTTTTTCTGAAACTGTCACTGTGTCTTGCTTAGCTTGCAGCTGAAATTTACATTGGAATGAATTGTCTTTAATGTATCCACCCTTGCTACAACTACTTTTGCTGGTGTGGTAAGGTGTGTTAAGAAAAATATGTTGATATCTCATTAATTGATAGGTGATGCTAATGAAAAACAGTCCTTGTTTACCAAACCTTCCAAATTAACTGCATTTTTAACAGGTGTTTCAATATTTGTCACATGTTATGAAACAACACTGTTGCAGGAAAAGCTTCTACATCCGTCAAAATATGGTGCTGAGGAGTGGCTAATTGTAATTCTGCTGATCTTCATTGTGTTTGTCATCATAAAACACCTAATTTTTCATACACTTTATTTTTGGTGGTATCACAGTGGGCAGTTTTATATTCCCAACAAATTTTGGACAATTATAACAGGTGAGTGCACTTCTGTTTGACTTTTTTGATGCAAAACAGATGAATCATTGCAAACGCATTTCTGTGTGTTGTGCAATGATGTAAACTGTTGATACAACATATTTAGGATGTGCAGTATACATTTTTGTTGAGGTTGCAAAATTGTGAAGTTCTGTGCTGTCATAAGTGATGGTAGCCAAGAAATGAAGTTCGTTCCAATGTAGTGACAAAATTAATGCAGAAAGTAGAATTTTATGTGCTTTAGTTGCCATTCCGCACTTTGCAGTCGCAGTTCTTCTTCATAAAATCACATTAATCCATTGATGGAGACCGTTTTCACAAGTTAAATTAATCCACATGAGTTTGTTTGGTAATGAGCTGTGTAACAGGTTAAGGTCGGCTATACATAGACACACAACTGACAGAATTAAAGTTTAACTGTAATATTCATTTTTATGCACTGTTTGTTTAATGCCATAGCTTTGAGATTTTTTTCTTTAGGGGTCCATTGTTTTGTTTGTCTGTGTGAAAGTGCACTAAAGAGTTGGTTTCAGCATGCTCACCTTCGTTTCAATGGAGGCATATTCTGACTGTTGGCGAGAATGGGTGATTTTCCCATGCGTGTGCTTTTTCGTCGATAATATTAAGATGTCTTGTTCTACTTTAAGGTAAAACTTTGGGTGAGCGGATTGTTACTTATGTCAAAGAAGAGAGCGAAGAGTTTGTCAAGTCAAAACCTCATATAGATAACATCATAAATGCTGTCAATGATTATTTCAAAGTCGAAGAGTTTGCTCCAAGTCTTGGGGAAGTGAAAGGTAATCCGGGTGCAATTTCCAAAACACGTATAGCTGGACGTTTTTAATCATGTTAATTGTAGTGCTGTGCTTGGTATCTGTAAAACAAAGCATTACCTGCGAAGCGCAAGCTTCCTGTCATTTTTGTGATTGCCCAGCTTCCCTGAATTTTTATCCGCCGTAGTGCAGTGCAACGTCTGCTTAGTATGTGCTGTTAAATCAACTGCTGGTATGCATCAACAGATCATCGGTCGTGTACCACTGCGACATTTCAATCAAGCAATTTAAAAAAAAGTTTTTTGATGGGTTATCTTGTCTGCATGGGTTATGAAAATCTTGCTGAACCGCAGCCGTAGCATACAGTGGTGAAGTGATTCTAGTTTTATCTGTCTGATGCGATGGATGATGGAAAGCAGTTTTTCTCACGTTGCTTGCCATTGTCAGTCCACTATGCTTACTCATGTTACTTACAATTTTTTTGTTCTTGGCATAGGGCCAAGTAAAAAGAGTGCCATACGACCATCTTTAGTCGGAACACTGAACTGAGTTCATTCCTGACCACGGCGAATTGGAGATTTACTGTGTTAGTTGACTGTGCAGTGTACGTGATGATACCGATAATTAATTTGTAACGAATGTATTAGCCAAACTGCGAAATTTTTTTGTTTATTTATCGTCAAGCTATTATGAAGCGTTCCGGCATCAGTGCTTCATACTGTGATATGCTACCAACCAGTTCGCGCATGCTATCGCATTTTATTCCCCGCTTTCGAGCCATATTGTATGTCAACTCTGTGAGTAGCTATAAACTGTGAACGTTACTCGAGTAGATTTGCCGATACTGCTTTTTACACCTATACGCAACAACATTAAATGTTCTATTTTTTACAGTAGTATCATCTGGAATGATGCTATATCAGCTGTGTTAACATCGCTGCCCTTCGTCGAGATTTTATGCAGTTTTCTATTCAACGAAAATATTAGCCTAGCGCTGTTATAGAGCATGTGTAATAAAGTGGCAGCAATTTGTCAGTAAGTCCGGCCGAGCGTGTTGAGTGAGAAAAGGCAAAAACGTGTTTGTTATTCAGCCAGTCATGTCACTGATTTCCTTTTTAATTTGCAGGAAAAATTCTAGATGAAGCGGTTGTGGCTTGCAGGCCGGATACAGTTTTGATCATTGGCTGCCATATTGGTTACTGCGTGCTGCGTATCTTGCGCTGCATACCAAAGGATGCAGTTGTGCTTGTTATCGAAAAAAATATGGATTATCTTACTGCTGCGAAACAACTTGTATCCATGGTTGGCACTCCGAACAATGTAAGTGTTTCGAAAAATAAGGAAAATTCTATTGCTCTTTTCCAAAATGTATATTAAATAAAGTTTAATACAAACGTTGCTGGAAATCACAAAAAGCAGCGCGTCTTGCTGACTGCTATTTTTGTCTCGGTTTTTTAACGTGGCATGATACGGCACGAAGTCACTACAGTGCCCTTCAGTTCCTTTTTTATATCTCAAAAGTTATTTTTCTGAAACTGCTCGCGGTACTTCAACCGAAATCCTATCTGTGAAGGATTTATTGCTTACATCTAGGCGACAAAAGGATTAATTAAGTTCATGCTGCTATAGTTTTCAGTATCGGTAGCGTGGATTTATGTTCAAGACAGTTAACATGTTGGCTTATCTGTTCCTAAAACTGACGCTTTAGCGTTCTCTAAACTGCATAATTGCATTATTTTGAACATACTATCTTTCTGAATTCTGCGGCGAAGTTTGAGAGGCTTCGGCATCCCAGACGTGGAACTTCATTTCAAATCTATTTATTGTTACCAAACACAAAGTACCACTTCTAACCTAAGAGGCATTCTTTCATCTGCTGTGTAGTCATGAGTCAACCGTTCTTTGGCGTATCTGTCACAGAGCTCGAAAGTATCGGCTCTCTAAAAATGGGCAGCGTCTTAACTTTGGGCTCCTTTACGCGATATCATACAAAAATCTGCTTCCTAAGCGTAAAATTTTCGTTTAACTGCCATCCAAGTTGTTACCTACGTTTTGTGCGAAAGATCGCCACGTACTTTTGTCAAGTTCTTTTCTTAATCAAAGCAAGATTTTTTTAACCGACTCTCATGATCAAACTGCTTTGGTTTCCCACGCAATTGTCTGCTAACATAAACGTGTAACAAACAAAGAGTCAACAACAGCTTTCAAGTAATTAATGAGCCAGATTATGTATTGCGAAACTGGGTTGTGTTCAACTGAGCCACTGTGTTGTCCTTTTGAGACCGGTAGAACGTCAAATTCAAAGCGAGTAAACCGGTTCATTTTTACGGTATTTAAGTTGAAAGAAGAGTGCGACCACAACAGAAGAGCCGATATTTTGTAAGCAAACTGATTAAGAGCGACGAATGCATTGTCACACACTCGTTTTTTTACCGGATGCTAAGCTTGGCAAGCGACTGCTGATCAACGGGAAGTTTGCTGCAGAAGCAGGATCTCAATTACATTGTACCCGGGATGTATCAATGAGCGACAACGGATCTCAATTCTGGGTTCACCCTTTATTCTGTCGTCCATTCTAATATTGGCTCTTTGTTTTTGCTGTTTTACAACGACCTGCAGGTCGCTTAAACCGCGGCTTATGTAAAATCCTATTAGGTTTGTTGAAATTTATTTCACAAAATACTGTTGATAGCTGAAGTGAAGCTGCGGCAAATGCGCGTTGAAAACGTTGGAAGTCGATTCGGCTTCAGATAAAGCGGTTTTGTGCGAGAACTGAAAAGAGTACGAGTTCCATGTTTTCTAGATCCGAAACGGATCGAAATGAAATCTGTTGAACACACGGTTTTGAAGCACAAACAATTGATTTGACTCCGTCTGATCGCTCTAAAGTGTCGACGAAACTATGGTTCATTGATGCGCAGGTCAAGTTCGTTTGTGGCGATGCTGCCAAGATTGTTCCTTCAATTCACATCGACTACCGCATAGACAAGTTTGACTTCGTTTTTCTCAATCGGATTTCTCGCTCTGAGCCTTCACATGTTCCTGCAGTGAGGCTACTCGAAGGTGGTGGAAGTCAGGTGAAATATTCTGTGCATTTTAGTTCGCATTTGTTGTCGTAGTCATTATCCGGCAATAGGCATTGAATAAGTATGTTTTCAAAAAGTCTCTCTTGAAGATTGGGCGTTGGTTCTTTGGGATATACCAGAGTTGGGGAAACATTTTCTACGGAAGGCCACATTGAAAATTTTATTGCTACCGGGGGCCGGATATATTACATCTGTAATCGCTTCAAAGACTTTAACAAAAAATTTTTAAATTTTCTAGCACAAAATAAAGGTAGCTTCTAGCACAAAATAAAGGTAGCAATAGTCACTTCCGGTTGAGAAAAAATGCGGTTTCGAATGAAGCATGTGGAATTAAATCTCGAGAATTCTAATCCAATCGATAGAATTACTTCAACATACACTCCAAATATGTACTATCTATGCACGTGTGGCTGCCTTGCGGGCCGCACATAATGTCCTCGCGGGCCGTACTTTGCTTACCCCTGGTATATACCGTTGTGTCCGACTGCTGCTCAGTCGACTAATTCATCCGTTGTGATACATGCAACTCTGTCAGCAATCGTAGACTTTGAAAGGTAAGTAATCGCTTCCTTTCAACCTCCTACCTAATATATTTGAAGTTATAACTGCACGCTATATTTTCTAGGGAATGCACTGTTACTTCCACCAATTTGGTAAAAGCAAAGGGGAAATTCATAGAAGGACGATGCTGGTTGCAGACAAGGTGGTCATGCTCGGAGATCCCGAGTTTTTGAAGTATGTGAGGTTGTCCAACAGCTACGAGACCAAGTACCACCAGATGCCTCTCGAATACTCGCCCGAAGACATAATCGATGGCATGGAAGTCGTCGTATACGTCGGTTGACCGCATGTGCTGTCGGTGTACAGCTAGGGAAGAGCTTTTTTCCGTTTCAGCAAAATTGCCGATTGCTGCGGTACTTTGAAGATGCTGTGTGTCATACGCATAGTTCCTCGACTGATGAAACCTGTATTGTTTGCCTTTTCTGTAGTAGTCGGTTCATGCCAGCAGACTTTGTGTGTCATTTCCCAAAACTGTTCGACAGTCAGCTTTAGCTGAAGTCCTCTATATCTTCGCTGCTTATCGAAGGTTTTTTGTCCAAAGTTCGTGCGCAGAAAGAGAAAAATATCCCTACTATGTTCCATCTTTTACGTAATCGGGGCTTGTAATGTGAAAGTAGAGTTAACAGTATGCGCTTTTCGTTCCTTTCTCGAATGCTTCGACCGAACTTTTTCAAGCCTGTGTCCCTGCGTCCTTTGCACATATGCTGTACGGAAAGCAGCGATCGATGCGAGCGAGCTATACGCAAAAGGAGCCTGAACGTGTAATTTTCGGTTGCTGCATCACGGCTAGCCGCATGATTCAAAGTGAGGGTATTACTGTTAGTTTCTGAAACAGTGGCGGTGTGCTGTAACTTTGGCATTTTGGTCGTGTTCCTGCAAGGTCATGACAGCTACGGCCGTCGCTTCCTGTCCCTGTATTCCTGATGAAGTATTCTGTGCTTGGTCGGGATGCATAAATAAACTGAACTGAAGGTCAATGCAATTTCGCAGAAAAGAGTTACCAATTCGTTAGAAAACATTCATACTGGCACTAAGAAGCAGCCACGAGATATGTCTCTGGACTTCTACGTAAAATCGTAGGCAAAACAAGATGAGCTTAAACTATTATGACAAAGTACACATGTGGTTACAACCACACGCAGCGGCCTTCACTGGACTGCGTGACTTACGTACATCTCCGGCAGTATCAACGTGCGAATTTAAAGTATCATATTGGTTCGTTTAAAAGTTGAACTTGGTTTTGGAATTTGAACCTGCTATGTACTTCATTTGCTTTGGTCGCAACGTTTGCTATATTTAAATCCATTCTGATATAAAGGTGCAGCTTTCAGTATATGTTACGAGATTTTGGCTTGCACTGTTTGTGACAACGTTGCATCTGCGTAAGAAATATAAATGTTTTCGATTGCTGCTCGCAAATCCGTATAAAAGCTTTGGCCTCATCAGTCGCCTTTGTTTCACATGGTTTGTGGTTACCGAAGTGAAAATTGCACTTTCTAAGAAAACCAAAAGCTTGAAGGGAAATATCTCAGATGTGTGATACGCAGGTATGGCAGTGGCGAGTAGGCTTGTTTACGTTTTTTCATGAATGTGTAACGTGATCCGTGGTATGCGTTTACCAAAACAAGACTGATTTGCTCGTCAATCTAAACTCAAAATATTTTAGCTGGAGTTGAGTGGTGCACATGGTGCAGTAACTGAATTTATAACTTCACTTCTTATCCATCGATTTAATGAAGCGTACTGGAAAAGGGGGGCGAGATGTTTATTAGTTGTTGTGGAAGGTTGGTTTCCGAATTTGATTTTCTCGATACGTACTTTTTGCAGTTTTTGTTATAGTGCCGCATTTACTCGATTGCAAGCCGCACGAAATGCTGTTCAAAAATTAATGTAAGTCGCATTTCACCATACAGTAAGTTAACTAAGCCTCTGAGATACGTCCGTATGAAGAGAGGAAAGATAATGCGAAAAGAGGGTTTGGTCAAAAAAACGTTGCTGAGGAAAGACTGGGCGTCATCTAGACATTTTGATAAGCTAAAGAAAAAAATGTAAACCGCCCTCGATTGTAAGCCGCCCTTGATATTGTAAGCAGCACTAAATGACGAAAAAAAACTTTTATAAGCCGCGGCTGACAAACGAGTAAATACGGTATATGTTGATTTCAAATCGTTCACATTTACTGTCCTGGTGAGTTTCGTAAACATTCTGTAATACTTTTTCAATTTAATTGTGAAAAATCTCTCATCTCAACACAACCGTAGAAACTGTTAAAATTGAGCAACGGTTGGATTAAATATCATTTACGGCGTATTGATACAATGCCGTTGACTGAACGTTTAAGGCAACCAGTTGTTATCTTTTGACCAGAAATGTTGTTTCTGATGTCATCGAGATTTTGGTAAATGTTTTTGTTCTTTTCGAAAGTTATGTACAATAGTGATGATCGCATTATAGTTAGTCACGGCTGTAGATGAGTTGGATCAAGCCGTAACGGTACAAAAACTGCTGTCTTTTAAAAATCCGCTCTATTAAAGCTGACAGCCACCGTAGTCCCGTTATCTTTTGTACAGATTCCGAAAATGTTGTGTTATACGAAGAAACATAAAAGTTGCTACGCAGTTCAAACAAACTTGTAATTGATGTCTGCTTTTTTTCTTAGATGCATTCTTGTTTGTGGCACACACATATGATAGATAGTAGGGCGGAGTGAAAAAAAAAATTTTTCAAAATCGAAAAAAGTGTAGTTCCGAAATACTGCCAAATACCCTAAAACTTCCCAAAAAATTGTTTTGGGCTGGTTGCACCCTTTGGGGGCTAGCAACACCCCAAATCTATTCCGCGGGGATAAAATTGCATCAAAATATCATAACTCGCAAACCACTCATCGTAGAAACTTGGTTTATGGCTCAAACTTTGCAGAATTGCCACGTTTCTATAAGTGACACTTAAAAGCACTAGTGTTTCTGTATGCTTTCGAGGAATCAGTCGACTGCCATTTACTATCGTCTTTTTGCGATGACTCAAACTTGCACATATCTCTATTCAATTATGTACTTTCCACGATGGGTGTAAGCAAGGAATCGATCAGCAAATTTTTAATAGGAAATCGATTTCACGTAAAATTACGCATCCTCAGTCCTGAAAATTGCAAGCAAAGCTTACAGGTGAAAAGT
>Ga0210059_1012946_pt1 | contig 12529 bp, 9 predicted proteins | sample Ectturendosymbi2_FD_188042 | JGI IMG/M metagenome (GOLD analysis project Ga0210059, IMG submission 188042) | Ecteinascidia turbinata endosymbiont from Florida, USA - Sample 2 (SPAdes) (version 2) | ecosystem: Host-associated > Tunicates > Ascidians > Unclassified | place: Key West, Florida...
TGATACTCAATCCCAAACACGATGCACGCCACCACGAATGTCCGATCGCACCAAAGAGTTTTGCTGTATTTCTTTGCTTTGCTGCAGTTCAGTTTCGGCTTTTCCGATGCTCTTTCGTCTCGCTGTAGCGCTTGAGCTACTGTTGAAAGCAGAGATGTAGCGACTTTTACGTATGTGGCAAAGACAACCAAAACACACACAGATGTTACCAAAAGAGCAATGTTGATTGCCACCAGACGTATTCAAGTTTCAAATGTCAGTTCTGCGTTTGGTGAAGAAGTATTAGCCACACTGTTGTTGAGTTCAAAGGTGTTGTTGATGATTTTAGAAGAATGTGAAGCCACCAAATGGGTAAGGACCACTGGACCCAGAATAGTTCCCACGGACATTCCTACAGCAACTACGTCGATTGCAGTCCCAACTTCGTATTCTGGGAACCAAAGGGAGGCAAAGACCCCTGGCAATGTGTCAAGAATGGTGGCTGGAATGCCACCAATTGTCTCACAACCGTTAAAAAGAAAAGCTGGTTATTAAGTAGCGCCACCACGAAGCACAAGAGGCAACAACAATCAACGTTGTGGCAACAATCCCAAGTTTTCTGAACCTAACCAGCTTCAGAAAAACCAAAACTGTGACAATTGGTGTTGCTGCAATTGAACCTACAAAGTGTGCCAGTACAATCCAGTCCACTGCCGTATAGGAAACACCAAAGTATGAAACGTAAAAGTTGTTGATCAGCCCAGATCCAGCAAAATTGAAGTTATTCAAAACTTGCATTAGAAACAGCAAGGCCAGTATCAGCCAACGAACAACATAAAGCATTGTTTCTGTACATTCCATAACTTTTGTTTCTGGTTGTGCTGAATACTTGTCTGTTAGATTTCAGTGAGAAAGATTGCTTGCATCCACTTTCCATGCGCAGCACTTAAAAATTCTGGCGAATTGAATAATTCATCATGAATCTAAAAACGACGTTTCCATAAAGTTAATTATTTTGTGAACATTCGAAATACAGTCCACAACAGTTGAATGAAGCCGAGAATTGTTCTTTGGTTTGTCAGCAAATGCAGTAGCGTGTTTAATCCGGCAAGAAAGATTAGGTAACGGGGGTTAAAAGCGGTTGAAATCTGAAAACAGAACGAAAACCCTATCGATGTGAGAAACGCCAAAGCGCTGCCAACGATGGTTCGTCGTTTTCATTCGAGCAAGGCTGCTATCTCCTTCGCATCATCAATCGTTTTTTTCATTGACAAATTTTCCTTCGACTTGTAGTTGACTAGTGATGATATCATGAAACACCATCGTAATTGAAGAGAAACATTATCGAAACCTATAATCAACGAACACTAACGTTTACCAAAAGGTATATTTTCATACACTTAACTTTGCCTTTTCGCGAAGCTATCTTCAGCATCTGCTGTCACCACGATTTCCCCAAACACTTCAATTGCGGTCGCTGTTGCTTAGCTGTCAGTCAATGAAACATCGGAGCTTCAATGATGAAATCGCCAGCTGTAAGGAGTGACGCTGACAGATACAGTCCACGAGGCCCTGGTTGATATAATTAATCACTGTTAAAAAATGACGACGCTGGACTATTCACCTTCAAATGTGCGGAATTAGTCGATTGGATTTAAAGTGATTTCAGTAAAGGAAGTCCTTGAAGGAAAATCTTGGGACTATCAACATAACAAACATCACAGAAACAAGAATATAGCTTTTGTACAGCAAGCACTTAATTTTTTTGCAGAAAAAACTACTTGGTGAAGCGAAGATACTAACCTTGATTCTCAGTTTGGCCTAACAAAATATTTTAAAGAGTAAATTTGGTTGAATTACTTTCGTATTTCTCACTGCCAGATCAATAATATTCGCCTGAAGCAGAGGTTCGTTTGCATCAGTGATTGGCAAACTTTTGTTATGGTGGCCCAAACCACGCTTTCAGTCGTAATTAAAAGACTGAGCTTAATTTTTGAAGGCCCAATTTCAAACTTATGTTCTATCCAGTTATCGCTTACATCAAACACTACTATAGTTTTGTCCTAAGCCGTATATTGACAAAAACAATGCTTTGTGAACGTCAAACAGTCAATGTTCCATAGTTCCTACAATCTAGGTCAGTGGTTCCCAACCAGGGTGCCATGCAGTGACGGATTTACCCATAGGCCAAATAGGCCATGGCCTAGGGCACCGCGCTTCTGGGGGCCCCACGCAATTCCTTTCTATGACGACTCAATATTAACTTAAAATTTGCGAAACTGCGCAGAGGCGTAACTTCACAATTTAGTTTGACACGAGCGAAATTGCAAACGTCTAGTGTAGACTGTCAGCACAGTAGCAACACGAAAATATTGTTTGCTGCGCAATATAAGAATTAGAATATTGCTTTTCATCGGAGTTCTGCAATGTCTGGCGGTCCTGCGTTTTTGAGTGTTTTTTTGTCAGTGGAAGATTGATCATCAAATAAGAAAGTGCTGTGTGAAAGGCTTGATACTGGGGAACATGGCTGGGCGCGAGAGAGCTGCAGGCCGCCCGTCTGCATGAAAGTGGTTACAAGCAGTAACATTGCCAGCCCTAAATATCTTTGGGAAGGCCAAATACTACAACGAGCAACGGTATTTTATTCGAACATTGCCTGTCAAAGCACAAAATGACAAGATATGCAAGAAATTTAGGGGGAATGGTCCCGTCCCGTTGCCTCCTTGGCTATGCCTATGGTTACAAGAAAAGAATGAAAAGAAAGAACAGTACTTACTTGATGTTCAATCTTGCAGACAAAAATCTCGCTACTGGCTATGGCCAGTATTTGGCCGGATATTGCAGATCGCCGCACTGATTTCGCACTGACTTACGAACCCGCAGCTGGGCAACGGATCTGTCTACGGCCAAATACTGAACAGATCCTGAGAAATCCTACCTGTTAAGCGCAACTTTATGGAACCACTTTGGTTCACACTCTATTGCTTAACACGTGCTAGTCTGTACCCACACATTACAAAAACTAAAACGATGGTTTCGAACGGCAGAAACACACAAGCGTTACGACTACGACAGTTCACACGTACAAACTCATAGTTTCGTAACCGAGCAATGGCAATCCGCTGTAAACCAAGTACAAAGCTCGCAGAGGTGGGTTGAACCCAATCAACGCAGTGTCCCGAATCAACGTAACAATATTAGGAGTTTTTCTGATCCCAGTCTATCAGCGCATGCAAAATTAGAGCGACCACGCCATCCAAAACAAGGCGGGATTTTACTTCGGGAACACTAGAATCGTTATCGTCGCTCACAGGTCAGCAAATGAAAAAGTGAGTGCAGGCCGCCTCGGCTCCCCAGGGTTGCCAGATTTGCTTTTTTGACGCCAAATTTCACAAATTTGACTTTTTTTAGAGGCAGTTGGCATCAAAGAAATTGTTCGTTTTTTTCTCAATATTTGACCTTTTTGGAGGCAGTTGGCACATGTTATCAGACTGGTGTCTACGCTTTTTAAATATCTTGCTGAAAAGTGTTACTAGGATTTTTTAGACAGTGCTTGCTTTATTTTCTCAAACGTTATCAGGCAACCTATAGAACAGGGGTTCCCAACCTGGGGTACATTTGCCTATCCGAAGGGGTACATTTAAGGTTAGAAATAGAAGGTAAAAATATATTTACATGTTGTTTATTTTCAGATATTTGCACATATATTACTTAATATTATTGTCAAAAGTCATTATGTGTTTATTGTTAAATATATCTGTGAAATATCATGAGAAAATATTTTGTCATAAGGAGTTTTAGGGGTACATGTTCGTCATTCAAAAATCTGAAGGGGTAAATCAAAAAAAAGCAAAAAATCAAGCAAAAATCTGCTGAAAATGATATAACCCAGTTCTATCTCACACTGAGATGCACTGAAGATCAATCTTCCCATTTCTGCGACTGTGTCTTAGTTTCGAAATGATTTTTTCAACACCACGACCGCGGTCTGACTAAAGTTCACGCAGGATCTGAGCAACTACTGGTGTGTGTCATTATCAGGGGCGCACGCAGGAGGGGCTGAGGGGCTAGAGCCCCCCCTCGGAAATCGCCTAAACACAAATTTGTTGCTGACCTTTGTTAAAACACAAAACAATTCCGCACATGCATACATAGCTAGATAAAGATTTCGATTGTAACTAGTGGTGTAGTGATCTGTCACCTTGTTACGTTACGAGTGTTACACTTCAATTGCAATAAGCAAATCGTCCTAAGACTGTAGGAAACCCTCGCTGAATGTCGCTTTTCGATAAAGACGTTGCGATTCATGAGTCATAATGGCATTGAGAGAAACCGCTTCTTACATGCTATGATATATAGAAACTCTGCACGTGTTGCGCAATTCGTTACGATTGGAGTTGTTCCTCCTGTAGTTCGAATTTCGGGTACCGTGATAGTCAGAAGAGTGCGAGGAAAAATGGATAAGCTTGCAGTTGTACAACGTTCGTCAAGAGAAAGAGGCTTTTGCAAAAGAGATAGAAATGACACTAGCTCGTGCTCAGAGTCTGCCAGTCAAGTAATCAGTAGTGAAAATGATATTGGTAACTTCGTTGGAATTCCCCTGACTGATGCTAATCGACGAAAGATATTGTTTAATTGCTGGTCCCCTCCTTCAGGTTTCTCGTTTCCACATGTAACAGTTGGTGCTCAAAAGTCAATTTTTCAGAGATAATCCTTCTAATGACCCTGAGAATTTTTTTCGGGAAGCCGTATTTGTACTAGAGATCGACAGATATCGATTTTTTGAGGCCGATACCGATATTTCCAAACATCTTAAATATTGTTTTCTGCTTCATTATCAAAAATGTGATGTATTTTATGCCTTACCTTTTTTTCAAAACCTTAAAAATCAGGATTTAGACGCAAGAATTTTTGAAATTGCAGCATTTTCAATACTTGATTAGCCTGACTTGTTAGCACAGTATGCACTGTTTACAATGAACAAACACAGTGCCATGAATAAAAAAGGTGTTGAAATAACAAAGCAATAAGAACAGAACACTGAATGTAAGAGAACTGCCTACAGTGTTTAACCCGAAAAAACAGTGCTTGAAAGTTGAAAGATGCTGAACAATGAAAAGGAAGTACAAAATGGAGCATCAAGTTAAGGAGGTTAAAATTAGTACAACACTGTATTTAATTAACCATTGCCAAAAATGAATATATTTCCAAAACAGCAATAACTTTTTTGGTCTTTGATAGTAGTTTGTTTACAGTTACTGTACTAGATAAATCTTGTAAAATTTTGTTTTGTATATATTTCACAAATCAACCTTTCAGACTCTTCTGCAACTCAGTGGGTTTTCAATTTGAAAAGTCAATCCAAGTCCTAAAGAACCAAATTTGAAATTTTGATGTAATGTAACATTAAATAACTGCATGTCCGTAAAAAAGAAAAACTAGTTCCATTAGTTACTGCAACTCAAGTACTGGCATTGGTATGAAATAAAATACCTCAACTGATTTGTCTATTATCAGTAGTTTCATATCAACAGTTTAAGATTGTCATGCAGAAAGCAAAGTTTATCTGCATTTTCACCAAGTAGCCTACAGTGAGTTAGCCGGTCATCTACAACCTATCCTAAACAAAAGCAGCACCAGGCTATAACCGATTACCGCCCCTCCGCCAGGAGTAAATTCCATAAGAACAAGTCGCCATAACAATACCTAACGTGCACATGTGCGCATTACGCATCCGATGATAGTGTAGTAATGCCGCGGTAGTTCTGATCCAATTACAAACAATGCGCTTTTAACTTGCGTTGTTGCAAACACTGCTTTTGCTGATCATGTTTTACAAACGCACAACAGCAATAGTGTTGCTACAATGAACACTGACTACCGCACTGCTATCGGATCATCGCTTCAATGTAGTTGTGAAATGTTGGAGTAGCGCTCCCGTAGCTTGTGTGCCACATCCACAAACGCTGGTTTCACGTGTGCAACAGCTTGGATTGTGAGATCACAGTTATTATCAATATGCCTCGTGGAAAATATCGATTAAGTATTAAGTAACCCACGAACACGATGTTTTAGCTTGCGTACAGTATAAACCAGCATAAACCAGCGCGCTTATAGCCTAATACATCACGTTATGAAAAGTAGAATCGTTTTAAGATGTTACGTGCAACTCCTTCACAGCGACAGTTATCGTCACTAATGAGTAACGATTGCATTTGTAAGCATATTCATAACGCCATAAATGTTGCTTAACATAACGTAATTCATTTTTCATGCAAGCTTTTTTAAATTATTCTGCGCTAAACTAGGCATCGCTTGGACTTCTGCACCTAAGTACCAGTCAAACTTTTCGTGCTGCGAAAACTTCCGGAAGTACAACGGGAGTTTATTCGTACACAACACCTGCACGTGGTGGTTTCGAGCATTGCGAAACCTCCCGTTGATGCTTTTGTTTCGGTTGTGACGGCCGACGCACGCTCCATGGTTAATCTTGTCTGTTTGTTTATGAAACCGCACCTGATAGCGTTGTTGTAAGATAACTGTCTCGACTTGCTTCGTTGTGCTTTCTTGCCCAAGTTGTCTGGATGCGTGAGGAATATAAGCGTTTTGTCGACTCCTATTGAGGCCGATAATATCGGCCGTTTTGGCCGATACCGATATATCGGTAAAGCCCAAATATCGGTCGATCTCTAGTTTGTACCGTATTTAGGTCATTTAATAGTGGAAATGGAGGATAGATTCTTTGATCAGAAGCAGAAGTGCCGAAGTCTTTGGGGCTTGATACCTAAGTATTGCGATGCTTCGCCAAACACTGCTCAAGATTTAGAAAGGATATATCAGGAAGATATTGGTCCCAGAGAAGCAGATGTTCCTGAAGTGCAGCGTTGGGTAAATAAGTGGAAGAAGAAAGATGTTAGCACAGTTCCTTCGAGTGCCATCGAGCCACTCTGTGCTTGCCATGCTGACATTTATCCGAAATTCTACATATTACTCACCATTTTAGGCACTCTTCCTGTATCAATTGCTACAAGTGAGCGCAGTTTCAGCACCATGAGACATCTTAAAACCTATCTAAGATCGTCGATTGGAAATGAGCGAATGACAGAACTTGCACTGCTTTCCATACACAAAGATCGCCAGAGCGACAGAGAAAAAATTATGAATGACTTTGTTGCCAGCAGTAATCGCAGATCTGATATCGTGCTTTAGCATATACAAAATTTGTGAAAGGGATTATTTTACTAAAGCGAAAGATTTGAAATGAATATTGTACGACAAGCAACTACTTTGCCCATAGCCCTATAGATAGGACCAACTCTTAAGAAACTATACACATTAACTGTCCGCCGGTGTGTTCGTGCTATCGCTACGATTCCGTTTGCCGTGACGGTTTGCTTGTAAGAGAGAGTGAGAGATGTCATGTGCTTAGTTGGTCAAATAAGCATGCATGGGTTGCTCCAAGAGCCTCCTGGAGAACATCTGTCCCTGTCCATTCTCTCATTTCAAAAATTCTGCGGCGGCATCTGTCTGTACCTTGCGCAATTATCTGTAAAGTTAGTGATATGTCGGCTAAGCTTTGTTTGCTACCACTGCCTCGAATATGTTAGACGATACACTAGCAATTCGCAAACGCTTGTGCTGCCTTTTACGAGTATGTGTAGAAACTGTTGTCTCAATTCTGTTTTGATGATTTAACAAAGGTATTTTGCTTTTGGTATCGACCAACAACCATGTAGCGTGGCTGTGAGATAATTCTACGATTTGTAGTAGTACTACAGTACGTTTTGCTTGTCTGCGATGTTCAGAAAAGTGCTGTTGATCATATTTCGTGACAAATAATAGGCGACTGAGACACCAGAATTTGCTGGAAGTGGTATGAAGTAATGCTGCTGCATTACATAAGAGTGCTTTAAAAATCCATATCTGGGGATACTGAGCATGTTACAAACTTCCATAAACAATGTCAAAATTTTGCAGAGAAGTGCCACACTACATCGCATCGTACTTTAACAGATTAACAAAATCACGGTAACGGGTGAAAGCGGGCAAAGAAAAACAGACGTCGCGGCTGGACCTGTTCAAGAAAAGTGTTGATGTGTTAAAATTGAAATAGCATATATGACATAAATGTTATAGCAAATAAGGTAGCCTGTACTTTAGTGAGAGCAAAATATTTTTCTCAAAATTTCAACCCCACCTTAAAAAATTCCTGCGTGCGCCCCTGGTCATCATAAACAACTCTAGTTTCCCGACCGTGAAAAACAACAACACAGCTTATCATGCATTTGGAAGATATTGAATGCCGGCTAAAGGGTTACTAAATTATCGTTTCAAATATTGCTGGCCGGAAGTTATCTACAGTATATGTCAGCCAAACGAACTTGAACGGGAAATTAGAAAAAAAACTGGGGGCCAAGCAAAATTCTGGGGGGGCCATGGCCCACCCAGGCCCCCTTAGAATCGCCACTGATCATAAACCATTAATAAGTTTACTATCATAATTTTAGGAAGCTATCTTAGCGCATGAATGGTGTATTGCGATTTTTGAACGCATTAAGCTGATGATGTCCTTTCCACTGAGTGACAGTGACATGTGAAAGGGGTCAATATTCAGTTATCTCACAAAAAAATTCTTGACCCACGCTCGCCCCGCAACAAGTTAACTCGTTTATCCCACAAACCAGGGCTGTAGAACCGGAACCCAAATTTTAGGTTCTGGCTACAGCTCCAATCATCCAAAATTGCTTGGCCCCGGCTCCACAGCCCTAGTTTTCACGTTTCTCAGGTCATGAAGAAGTGGTTGATCCTAGAGTAAAAGGCAGATATTGTGTGGTGGTGCGATTAAATCTATTTGGATTTTATTGCTTTAACCTCTGTCATGAGAGCACTTTTTCCTTTTTAAGTAAAAGCATATCCCGTTGTGGGAACGAAACAGGAGAAAAGCATGTAGACAATCCAAGGACGTACGCAAGGGGGGGGTTGGGGTTAATATACCCCACTTAATCTTGATATTATACAAAAACTTTATTACCTGCGCAAAGGAGATTATTGTTTTTGCGTACTTTTTGCTAGTTAATTTGTCGACTTACTGCAAATACCACGGAATGAATTTGCATGCAAATTACAAGGAACATTGTAAATGGGCCAAGAAGTAATAATTATAGGTTTTGGTGTGAGCCTAGGTTATCGTCTGCATCCTATAACCATCTCACCACTTTTTCATACCTTTCCTCAACTACGCATGGTTAAGATTGTGTTCGGCGGTAGTCCACTTCATCCGAAACAGTTGTCTTTATTTTGTTTGCTATGGCTGAACAGCGCAAGTGCTGACGGCATTGTCTAAAATTACCAGTTTCTGTAGCATGATAAAACTGTTGCACGAGCTCAAAACAGCAGTAGCGCAGCATGATTTTTCAATTGTAAATTGCTCTGACGCAGTGATGAGTGTGTTTTACTCCACTGTTTTAACGCTCAGCCTGATATTTTTGTTCTTATGAACTGCTGTGTCGTAGCGTTGAGTATATTTTCCTCCGATATCCTAACCTGGAGCGCTGTTAGTTATATTCAGTGTAATGACACAAAAATTAAGGGGAGTGTGTGTAGAAGAATATGCATATTATGTCAACAAACGTCGCCAAAATGTTGGTTTGGAAACATGGAAATGACGTCAAATTGTGACGTTACAAACAGCGCACACCAAATGCAAATGACCACCATATGCCACTGAATGAAACCCCCATGAAAATTTTCTGGGTACGCCACTGGGACAATCCCTCGTATCAAGCAAACCTGCAACGCTCAGAAATATTTATTCGAAAACAGTTCATAGCAGAAGCGTTGTATAAGGGCGAAAGGCAAGGTTGGGCTTACCTATAGGCTACGTAAGCGTAAGCCTAGGGCCTCAAGATCCAAGGGCGCTCCAGAAAACTTTGGTAACCATAGAGTCAATTGCTGGTACAAGATGCGTTTAGGGTTGCCAAATGCGTTTTGTAGAAATTCCGGCCATTTTGTCAACAGTGCCAGATCTAAGTTGTGTGGCAGAGGTGGTACTGGCCGCCAACAGTCCAGTCTTCGGGCAGTCCGTTGAAGGTTTTTAATCAGTCCGCTAACAATTTTTTTAGCCGTGACGTCATTCCGGGCCGCTGTGGTCGGCTCGCCAATGAGGCGGAAATTTTTGTTTTTGCAAAGTTTCAAAATCTAACAAGGAAATGTTTTGCTGCTGTTCTCTCCATTTTACCGTTCTGCTAATGTTCTGTTTCACATGTTTCCACGCAAACCAGTGAACCATGTTATGAACCAATCAAAGCAACAGACACTTTCATTTATAGTGTGTTGCCGTCGCCGAGGTTTAGGCAGAACAGTCGCCAGAAATTTTTCAATAGGGGGGCTTTGCGTTTGTGCGGGGTGGCTTGACATTCTAAAAATTGACAAAAACTCCACTGATTTATAGTGTTTCAGGTTTCAATTTGGGGGGAAGGGCTTGGAGCTTTGTTTGGGAGACTAAGCCCACCAAAGCTCCCCCATGGCGACGGGACTGGGTTTAGGACAGGTGTTATCAAACTTTCACTGACCATGTACCCCTTCAGCATTCGATAGATGAGCATGTGCACCTACAATTTCTTATGACAAAAGGCTGGGGGAAATAACAAGAATGTATTTAGCAATAAACCTATAATGATTTTGAAAATATTATTCACTGATGTATGTATAAATATTTCGAAATGAATAATATGTAAACATGTTTTTTCCCTTCTATTGCTAACCTCAAATGTACCCCTTCAGATGGGCAAAAGCACCCCTACTAGCATAGGGTTGGGTGCCCCTAGTTTAGGATTAGGTGTTAGGTTTAGGTTCAGCATGTTACTAGCAGGTGTAGTGCAGCCTAGCACACACTTGTCTTGTGTTAGTGTGACGTTACAGGCGGCGGACGAATAAGTTTTCAAAAGTGCTCTGGCGGACCTATATCCATTTAAGCCTACATGGTTTTATTGTCCAAAAGACAGTGAACTGAAACCTTAAGTGTTGTTACTTTGCTTTTGAGGTTATGGCATATTACGGGCCACGGGCAGGTCTGGGCCAGAAACTAAGTTGTAGTTTAGTATGCACGGGCCGGGCGGTTTCTTATTAGTTCTGGGCGGGCCGGACTGCAAAAGTGCTGGACCGTACCATCTCTACTGTGTGGTAATTCGTAAAAGCGGCACAGGGAAAACAGAGAGACAATCAGTATTGTTAAGTCACAATTAATAATTTGCCCGTATTTTGGCTGGCTCATTATATTTCGGTGTGTGTGTGACGTGACAATCGCACCAAATATTGCGTCAACAGCAGCAAATACATTTCGCTGAAAGAACTGTCCTGACAACATGCACTACTAGAGTCACTATAATTTGAGCAAATCTGCGTTAGTTGTTTTTGGAGTTACGGCAAACTATTTATTTTCGAAATACCGGCTTCAGGCACTGATTTTCAAAATACAGGCCTTTTAGCGGCCTCTGCTAAATTAGCAGTAAAATACCGGCCAGGCCGGTGAAGTACCGGCCATCTGGCAACCATAAATGAGTTCGATAAATATCCGTCAACAATTTGTGTCGTAACTATTCATGAAATTTAGTTTTCTTCACCTAGTCACATTTCGTGTTGGTGACGCCAGGGTCTCGCAACGGGTTTCATGAATGTCAGTGTGATCAGTTGGTCAAACTGTATGTCGGTCATTGCTCCTCAACCTGTTTTCACTCACGTCCCACTAAAAACAATTTTCCAAAATTTTGCGGCTCATCTTGACCCTAATGCCAACAATACAATTCATGATTTATTTTGGGTATTTCCGCTGTTTTAATGAGCACAATCGCTGTACGTCAGGCTCAGTATTTGAAAGAGCAACTCGAAGTTCTCCATCAACGTCTTTCAAGCACGTTTTTGATCAAAAACAGATGAGAAACTTTGTTCACACAATTATGTACAGTAGTGCAAAACAGAAGAAGAATTTCAATAGCCACTTTCGAAATTCGCTTATATACCTCTTCAATACAATTCCAAACCTCATCAAGTGGAATATGGCTAAATTTTAATTTCAGAGTTCCGTTATTTCGTAGTTCAAGAATATTTTTTCTAGCAGGCAAGATCAAAAATAATAATTCATGCATTGACATTTCAGCATTAGCCGAAAAAGATTTTGGATCCAATCATATTGTTCCGTATTAATTGTGAAAAAGTAATGGTCATGTTTCTGATGTAACAAAGTTAAGTGTTCTTGGGCGAAATCCAACACAAATTCTTTGTCAATAGTTTTATTTTGATTGTTTCTTAGAAACATTTCCAGTGATCCCCGTGTTAGGCTTTTATTAAAAGGGGCGTTAATCGAAATGGTTGCGAACTTGGCAATGGCTGTACTGAATAAAGTTGTTCAGCCCAAGCACCGTAGAGCATAAGGCGTAGTAATCACTGCTGAACATTGAAAAGACCTATCCCACCTGGCCGGTTTTGTAATACGGTTTTCCAAACCGATGTATGTGGGTAACTAACGAAGACAAGTAATAACACTACGCAGAAC
>Ga0210059_1012947_pt1 | contig 12529 bp, 4 predicted proteins | sample Ectturendosymbi2_FD_188042 | JGI IMG/M metagenome (GOLD analysis project Ga0210059, IMG submission 188042) | Ecteinascidia turbinata endosymbiont from Florida, USA - Sample 2 (SPAdes) (version 2) | ecosystem: Host-associated > Tunicates > Ascidians > Unclassified | place: Key West, Florida...
GGGTCCCTAGAATCAGAGAAAATAATCATCGAGTCCCTAAAATCAGAGAAAAGCGGGTCCCTAGAATCAGAGAAATCGAGTCCCTACAGATCCATACCGGGTACCTAATATTTTCCTTAAAAAAAAACTGGTCATAAACATTTGGACTTGCATTCATCTCATTTCAAATTAGTTTAATCGGCACTGATGAAGATGTAAACATGTTGCGCGAACGTGCGTTTCAATGGTTGTCAGATTCAACTTTCTACGTCGCAAACTTTTTTAGTTTTGAGTTGCTTGGCTTGCCTTATGTTTGCTTCCATGGGCGTCCACAGTAATCTTTTCACGAACTGTGAAAACTCGCTGAATTGTGAAAACTCGCCACAGCAAATATACCTTTGCACTCAGTGTGAGTATTCACTCTGAAGTCGAAACCAAACTTAACGATTACGACGTATTCTCAAAAGCTTGAAAAGACGTATTCTAACAAGTCACGTAATTTTATACTGTTTGCAAAGAAGCCTGCATAAGCGTATTTTGATAGCTATTCACTCAGGAACATTGGTTATACTGACACAAACAATGAATTTTCAAACTTGTGTAAGCATTGCTGCATATTCACTCATGCTTTTTTACTCACAGAATAATACCACAGTGGGTTACCCACTGTCTCGCTACATTTCCTGCCAAGAAACAAGATTTCTGCTTTCAACAGTCACATGCGGCAAAGCGCCTACTACCGTAACTTGAAGTCAGTTTTGCCACAGGCTTTGCTGCAAAAATCACTAGATTCACGAAGAAAATTCACTAGATCTGAAAAAAATTAAAATGTCTACGTGGAAATTAACAGTTTTGCTTGAAATCAATTTATCGCCAGAAACAATTATATGATTTGCAAGTTTGTTAAAAAATCATGCTGAAGCGTGGATAATCTTAGGTCGGAAACCTTCAGGCTTCGTTCAAGAGTGACAACACTAACGAAGTATTTGAGATCAATCTACCTAATCTTTAATCAATATGTTTCTTCTGCACTGATCCTGCAACGAAAACAAGATGAGGTCATAGAGGCAACATTGCTGCAATTAACTGTGCAGAAGTGAATGCAATACGAAACTGAGAATAGAAAAACTTGTTTGTCCTGTAGATGCAATTCTTCACACAACGATTCACGTAATCAATTGTGCTTCCAAAAAACAGCTGAAAATTTAAAAACAAGACATCTGATCTTCTCCAAACACATACTTTCCAAAAAACACTAGATTACAATGAAAAATCACTAGATCACTATAGGCCATTCCAAAAATTACTAGATCTGGTGAAAAATCACTAGGCGTAGCACTAGTGTTTGAAGTGGACTTTTTGTGGCCATGTTATTATTACACAATGAAGACCAACAGTAGAACAGTCCGCTCGCAACTTTTGCAACCTACCTCTGCAAGCAAGAAAGCGGACATTAGTGAATTGCAAGCTCATCACTGCATGACACCATAACTGTGAACCTGGCTTTTGTACAGTGCGAGTGTCACTCCGACAAATAAACTGCCATTGCAAGAATTAAATCAATATATCGGAATTAAAACTGTAGATTTCAGGTTTCTTGAATATTTTGATCCTTAATCCTAATTTCCAGGGTGTGGCAAATGTCCGTTTTGACCGCCCCCCCTGGGACGTCCATGGTTGCTTCGTTTCTGATTGACAATTCATTTTCATAGCAATAAGAAACGTCTCGACATCAACATGAAATCCTGCTCAATTTGTATAAGTGTTGCATGTATTGAGGGTAAAGGTTATTTACAATGAAACGTTATGCATATACACTTTTTGATTACACATGATCAAACGGAAGTACTACACATCATCCAGAATTTCGCTTTATTACAAATACGTTTTGCAATACTCAGATAAATTCAGTAATATCATTTAATTGTTTTCTTAAGTCTATTGTTACTGATATTATTTCTGTTTTGATTGCTTGGAAAGATTCTTGAAATAAGCTTTTTATATTACTTTTAGTATTTGATATTTGCTAAAGTAAGTACTACGTAGTGATATTTTCCAACGATTTAGCCAGAGTAAAAATGCCATTGATTCCATAAAAATTGCTGTTGGTTTATTTCGCCAAGAGTCAAGGTTTGCTTCATAAAACCATGGACATTTTTTGAAACAATATGCGAAGCCCAATATGTTTTTTTTCATTCGCAGTTAGTGTGTGGTTTAAATTTGACTCTGCTGACTTTATTAGTTTTGAGCAGCGTCTTCAACTCAAATTGCTCCGAGGGCTACATGGGAATTTATATAGCAACCCGTCGAATTATGACTACTTTAGGGCCGAATCATGACGTGATGAAACTCATGTGGCACACCGACCGCGTGCTCGAAACCCTTGGTTTTAGAGACTAAATTTTAAAAGAACCAAAAATGATTACACTCGCGGACATCACGTACAATTAAACTTTACAAATAAGAGTAACTGAACACCTTAGTAAGCACGTAAAGAATCAAAGTGTGTAACAAACATTTCTGCAACAGCATTAATATCAATTCCCTGCGTATTTGTGTAAATTTTAATTAGTTGAAAAATAATTTTCCTGACCCCCTTCACAGTGAGTCAAAAATGCGGACATTTGAAATGACCCAGGGCATCATTTTTTATACCACAAACACCATTATCATTTTGGGCCATACATGCATTTTATCAAAAATCACATAATTTTATTTTGCTTTCCTACGCTTGATTCAGCGTGTATGCTTAACATTCAAGATTTTTGGTTTCTAAACCTTTCAGAGCCACGGCTAAAATCTAATTTTTTCAATACTTTATCGTACTACTGATTTTAACGCTTAAATATTTGGTAGATGCGACTCGCTAATATGTGTCAAACCACACGATCCCCATGTTTCCTGTATTCTCAGCTGATTCAATACAATCAAGGTTGTGGAAACGTAACAACACAGTACTTACGTTTTTGACAAAGTGAATCTTTGCGTCACACACTTTTATGTGCGCTGACTAAGAAATATATCAAGTTTTGCAGAAGGAATTGCTGCATTCTTTCGACACGAGGATAACACATAGTCTCAGCAAAGTAAACTACTTTCGAATGAAAAAGCCTATGCGTTTTTCCATATTCATCGTCTGTACTCAAACAACAATAAAGCCATGATCTTTTTTTAGGTTTCCAAACGTTGCGTTTCTTTGCAAAAAACTTGTACTTAACAGCTAGAAAGCGAAAATACTGCACTATTACCTCATGTAATGTAACTATGTTGAACTCATTTCCGGTGGTGTTCGTTACTACAATACGAGCCAAACTAAAACTCGTCAACTGTCTTTACTGAAAGCACGTTCAAACCCATGTGCAAAAATGTTAAATCTCCAAGCATCTGATGGACAAACTTAGTTTGTTTGCGCACAAAGAAACGAGCCTTTTTTGCTTCAGTGATGATCAACTGGCGCCAATTTTTCCTTTTGAATGTGTCTCCTAGTGGTGTCGTGGTACATTTTGAGTATCACGTGTTCCCACCTAACACGGAGATAGAGCTGAGATTTTGCTTTTCACTGAGGGACCAGCAGGGCATAATACATTTAAACACATTACTATGGTTTAATGGAGTATTTGAATATTGTGATCGTGGCAGCCGGCTTCATACTTTTGTTTTGGGTCTTTACCAGAGATGAAGGATTTATGTTTTCTAATCCATTTCCAATCAAAAATTGCATTTCAAAATCTAATGGAAATCCGAAAACCAAATCTTGTCTGAAACCAATTTCCTATCACTGTAATTAGGCCTGGCCCATGTGTAATCCAACTCAAAGATTCAAAGACAAATAAATAGCTGAGAAATTAATTCAAGTTAAATTATGCGTCACCTTTGGCTCACAACATCATAATAATTGACACTGGAGAGATTTCAAAATAATCACTGTTAGCAATGCAATAGGAAACTCCGCAAGCTCAGCAATAGCGTGCAAAATATCAAGCCAGAAGACTAAGAGGTATACAACACAAACGACACATTTGAACTAGACTACACATACAAGCAATGAATCATTGTTATACATACCGTAATACCTAAAAGGTATTACGGTATGTATAATAATGGTGAGTCAAAAAAGGGGTCTGGATCAAGTAAAGTCAGACTTATTCTGTAAATTTGATGACATGATACGTACAAGAGCAAACTTGTTTCGTTGGTGATAGCCAAGGCTCAACAATTAAAATGGGGGTGAGGAACCTACGGCCAGCGGTCGAAATTCGGCCCTCGTGAACATTTGATATTGCCCGGATCATGGGCGTCGGAAGGGGAGAAAAGGGGGGCTTGGCACCCCTGGATTTTGAAATTTTCGGCAAAAAAGGTTGTTTTCTTTGTTTTGAGTGGGAAAAATCACATTTCACCACTTTTCCCCCCTGGAACAATTTAGGAAATTTCCCCTAGTGCCCCACTGGAAAATATCCTTCCGAAGCCCATGGCCCGCATAAGAATTTTCGTTACCCAGTTCAGAGTACAAAATCGCGTCAAACCGAAGATCCATGACAAGCAGATACATAGATAGTATGTCAAGAGAATTCCTTATCCCTCATAGTGAGATGAAGGTTGATTTTTTGGATTACACAATTGTTTTTTGGGTCCGCCAGCGATAATCCACCATTCATGCAGCCCTTGATAGTAAATAGGTTCCCCAACCCTGATTTAAACAAACACAGCATACAATCACGACGGATTTGAGGAACTCCTCTGAACCAAACTATGCAGGACAGTAATCTGCAGTCCCAATACTGCACCGAAAGTTACGACGAAGTTTAAAACAAAATTATCAAAACCAATCCAAATCTGAAGCAGAAATTATAAAACGCAAATCCATCAAAATACTAAAATGCGACAAGATTTACATTCAAATCCAACTGCATTTTCATCTCTGGTAATTTTTTGGGGATGTGAAAGACAAGGAAGTATATATCTTGTAGCAAGGTTGGGCTAGACGTGTGGAAATGACTGAAGGTGAAGGAGAGAAGTAAAATGGAAACTGCTTTCACAAAAACCTTAGAACTAAATGCTGTGGAAACAAAATCGCTTAAAAAACGTTGGGCGCACTTTTTGTTCCAGTGTGCATGCAACGTGTGCAAACCAAGCATGTAAAAAGTAATGCATACAAGTATAACAGGTAAATCGCTAACTGCCAAATTCTGCTTTAAAATTCAGGAAAATTAAGTGGCTGTGTGGATCACATGATAAATGCATTGCAAAGCATTTGAAACCTTGATCGGAACAGCGTCCATGCCCCTGTGCCCCAGTGCAGGTTACACGCCCATTTCACTTATCTTTTAGTTTTCTCTGTTTGTTGTTTCCCTCAAAGTTTAATGTTAGACTGCCTTCAGTTATCTCCCACTACTGGAGCCCTTTATTTTGATTGTTGATTTAGGTTGCAGTTGGGGTGCTGTCAAAGCGCTTTGCTCCTAGTCTTGGTCATGTGCAAACACCTATTCTGTAATGCGCTATGGCTAACAAATTTTTGTTCTCCTGTGTTGTTTGATTTTGTTTGTTGTATGGACCACTTATCTGCAATAAATGAATTATTATTATATTATTAGTTCCTTGGCCCCCATTTTGCACCTCTTTGGGCGCCATTTTGTAGTTGGTTGGGCACCACTTTGCAGTAAAAAGATCATATGTGAAATGTTGAATTTCACTGACTCGACATGCAACAATGACTCGAGTTTGCAAATTAATGACTCGAAGTGACTCGACAGCTCTTGTGACTCAACTCTGACTCGACCATGTCATGACTCGCTCTGCCTCGACTCGAAAAAATTTAAGGTGACTCTCGCTCGAAGAGCTTGTGACCCTGACTCGACTTTGACTCAACAAAACTGACTCGGACACATCATTCTAAAGTATTGGGATGCCTTCAGTCTCCGATCACATTGCGAATCATGTATCAACCGAGTAGTAAACGAATTTCCGCTCCCACACATTAATCATCACAACAACTGAAAATGGATTTACTACATGCATGATTGAACGCCTTGTTCTCAGCCTACTTGCATTTCGTGACACATTTCAGGCTGCATTAGTCTAAATGCCGTGGCGCATTTCCTCAGTAGCTGTCCTAAATATTTCCAACATATGTGAAAATTAGAACTACCGCCACATATCTATCTTCATGTTGTTTCTGATATCTGTGTATTCCTTGTTACTATCAGGCATGCGTGTGGGAGTAGAGACGGTATGTAGCACAATGAAATAATGCAATCTAAAACGTCGCTGCAAATTAGATGTAACAGTACAAACGCTTTGACTAGTTTAGCAAACATTACATGCAGTAAGGATCGATTAGGTTCGTTTCCTTTGAAATGTGTAACACACCCTTTGCAATTGTCAGTAAAAGTAGCAAAACCAAGTACAAGCACATCGCAGTGCCATACCAACCTCGCTGCGCTGCTTTCGCCCGACCCGAGTTCCCAAAGCCGGTGCCTCTGATAAAAATATCGAGGTTATCAATGGCAACTTTTGAACGAAATTAAGACAATTTCAACTGTTGCAAATTCAATGTTTTTTAAGAATCGTGTAAAGAATCAATCAGATCGATTAGCACAGACTTCAATAACTTCATTAGTTTTTTTATTTTTACTTTGAAAGATGCGAGGTCAACGAATTGCACACATATAAAAAATGTTATCATTCTGCTTGTAACAGCGTCTCCTAACAACTATCCTCGCATTTATTTTCATATATAAAAATATGTTTACGTTGTTCGTTATCTTGAAGTTTGAAAGTTGGATTCTAACCAGAAAAAAGAGATAGTTAAATTTGCTGGAAACAATGTACCATTCACCTTCCCATGCTTACAGTAACATCTTAGAAATACTATAATCAGAAAATGCATTCACCAAGTCATATTATTCTCATTCCTGCACACTTTTCAAAGGTTTTTATGCCAACTCCCAACATATTATAAGTTCCCGCTCCCTGCAAAAAACTTGAATTTCCGTGCACTCGCCCAACAACTTATGAATGTCAAGAAAAAGCTTTCACCACCAATGTTGCACTGTTGCATCCTCCACATTGGCGTTGCGTGGAATGTGCGATTCACCACGAACGGGATGTGCGTGAAGAATAACACCCATATATATGTGGCACGAACAAGCAACAGTATAGTGATTGCGGCGATTGGTCTCTATTGTTGCTTGCTTCTGTAGTGTGAAGCTTTGCGCACTTTCCGATGGCAACAGTATGTATGCAACACATACAGTTTCGAAAAGAAGAAATAAAAATTGCGCATAATGGAATTGATAAACGTGAAAAATGTCAACGAACTAACATTGGTCAGTTTTTGTCGTCTGCCGTATTACAATAACTATGAATGCAAAAGATTTCGCAGGGATAGAACTTTCTCAACCAAACACAAACAAGGTTTAACTATATAACGCAATGAGCAACTGTATAGTTGCAAAATGACTGTTACAGTAAAAAGTCTTTCAAAATCGATGATTTAAAACGTTTGAAGTTTTATTCAGTGAATTTGTTGTAACCATTGGCGTGAATTACTGGAGGGCAGGGGGGTGCGAACCGTAACCCCATCTGACATGTTAATGTAAAATCCCGGCCCCAACTTAGCTTCAATGTTGGTACTTCCAGTAGTATTCTTTTAGTTTTCAGTGAATTGTTGTTTTTTCGTTTTTCGCAAGTTTTTCGTGGCGTTTTCCGGTGATTTCGGTTTGTAGTATAGACATCAACATCTGGTTTCACTATCATTTCCCAACTTTTTTCTGAGTGTTGGTGGTTTTGGGCCCCGTACACTGGCCAGTGGGCCCACATCTGATATGTTCCCCACCTAGCTCAAGATTCATGTTGCGCCACTGGTTATAACGTAAACTCAGACAATTATTTGTAATTTATTGTTCAAGGAATTTACGGGTTTACAAGTCAAAGAGGCAGCTAAAATTTTTAATAGCAGTATCCAACATTATTTTACTGTCATAATCAGGAAATTCTTACCATTTACAATCTCTTCATTTGTCTCTATTTGCAGTATATGTTCGTCTGAAGGCAGTTCAGCTGGCGATGTGAAACAAATCAAGGTTGTGGTGGGAAAATTTGAATAATGTTTAACACAGAAACAGCTCTAATTGCAGAAAATTCAAATACATTGCCGTATCGCTTATCACTTAAAGTTAAATCTAGAGTAAAGTTTTGAAAGGTTGCAAAATCACTTGCAAAACTAAGGTTTCAGAATATCGGAAACCCTGTAGAAATCACGTTTAAACTACAATATATCTTGATCAGATTAATTCAAACAAGTGACAAACACGCTGTAAATGTAACTATTGCAAATGCATTACTAATGGCTTCGTTTACTAAAAGCATTCCTTTTCATTTTTGGTCACTAGACACTTGGCCAGAAAAACATCCATCGCATTCAGAAAATGCTTTTGCGGATAGACTTAATGAAAAGTAAAAGCTTATTTTTTTCAAAGTGTTTTTGCATAATATGTTTGTACTTTTTTCCTTTCAGCTTTGTTATTTTCAAAGCATTGCGTTTACAGACGTCGACCTGGAGTGTGTTTAGTATTTCATGTCCTCGAGACAACGCTGACGAAAATCGATCAGGTTTTAGCGATTAGCGCATCTTGCCACAGTGAACATTTTCTAGTTTCATTTGTCTGGCTCACAATAGTTCAATTTTGTTGTCGCAGCTTTTGATAGTTCCGCCCTTTCTAATTTCAGTGGTGCAGCATAAACATAAACTCTTGCAGAATTTTCTACACTTTTGTAATCTTTCTATGCACAGATGTCGCACGTTAATTGCGAAACAGTGTTAATTGCGAAACAGTGTTGCATAAACTGCATATGAATTCACACGGCCTTTTTGTGCTCTGTAGCCAGATGGGCAGTGTGGTGAACAGCCTGTGGTATTAGAAAAACAGCCAGTGATAAACATGTGGATCATGCTTCTAAAATCTGTTGCACTGGCGTTGCTTCCATTACAAATTTATTTAGCATTTCTGTGGCTAGTGTACTAAAACTTGCATGATTCGGAATAAAACGTATTGACAAGGTAGTTCTAATGTTTTTCTAAACTCGGTTAATCATTACAAAACTCGGTTTATCATGAAATAACAATAAGTAATGGATTGGCTAACCGCAAACAAACTCTCACTAAATATTTCTAAAACAAAATATGTGTTGATCACAAACAAACATGTGAGCATGAATCCTTTGAAATAAATGTAAACATAAATCGTATTGAAAGACGTTTGACTTACAAGTACCTTGGTGTAATTGTAGATGAAAAACTGACTTGGAAAGAGCATTGTGAACAGTTGTGTAGTACTATATCCAAATATGTTGGTATAATGTATAACGTTAACCATTATGTAACTATCCAAGCATTACGTATGTTGTATCACAGCTTAATAAACTCACGAGCACAGTATGGGATTATTGCCTGGGGAAGAGCAGCTTCATGTCCTTTGCAGCCAATATCGGTTGTTTTAAACCGCGCCATGAGATGCTTAAACACAGACAAACTTTTGTACTAACAAAGTTACTACCATTTATAAAATGCAAAAAATTCTCCAACTAAAAGATATATGCAACCTTGAAGTGAGCAAATTCATGCACAAATACACTACCTTGCAGTTACCGGCTATGTTTAACAATTATTTTAAACTTATTACTGATGTTCATTCACATAACACAAGACAAATTAAAACTCGACAATTTGCTTTACCAAAAGCACGTTCAAACTCAGGTGCTAAAATGATAAACTATAGTGCAATAGAAATCTGGTCAAAAATTCCTCCAGAGATAAAAAGCAAAACGTGTTTGGCACTTTTTCTGGCAGAGTATAAGAAATACAGTATTTACTACTCAGCTACTAGAACCATATTTTATGTTTTTATGTAATGTTGCACATAAAGCAAGTGGATTGATTTAATTACGTATCGCTATTACAGTGGAAAGTGCCAAATCATGAGGTGCCTCTGTCATGTATTACATCGTTAGGTTTTAGTTGCGTTCACAGAAACTGGTCTCATCAAGCCAGTGTACGAAGTTGTGGGATGCCTACAAAACAAAGGCATATCCCCTCTCACGCATGTATTGACGAGTTCTTTTCCGCAAAGCATGCTGGCGCGATTGGTTCTCAACCTACTTAAATCTCGTGACACTATTGCGATGTTGCAGTGGTCTATAGCTTTTGACACATTTCCTCTTTGGCATTCACGAATGTTTTTGAATGTATAAAAACAGTAAATGTTTAACGTGACAAATTTAAACCGTTTACTTCTGGTGGTTTGTCCTTGCCTGCAACGCATTTTACTTCAACTTACCATATAACCGCTTTGCACGTATTACATTTTATAACCAGAGTAAAAGACTTTTATTAACTATTGTACACTGTTCCCTTTACACTGAAAGCAGCTTCGTCCTTGGGAGGTCTGCAGCCTAGATGACCCTTGGTCCTTCGCAGCCTCCAACTCCCTCATGCATTCTATACATCGATGTACTTGGAAGTCATTGCAGTTCTTCATTATAATGATCATGATAGCGTCGTTCATGCGTGTGTCTTAAAAGCTTGTATTTCATCAAAGTACAGTAAATGCATTAGCGCCATCAAGCGTATACTCTATACTACCGCAATATATGTATCCTCGTCTTCTTTCGTGTATTTGTGTATTTTTCTCTTTACTGCGATACATGTTAAAAGTCTAGCGTTTTGCGTGTGGGAGTGAAGACGTTACACAATACAACTTTTTCAATCCAGATGAGATAAATATCACTGAGGTACATACTTGTACATCAGGATTGTTTAAAGGTGCTAGAAACAACACTAAGTTGTGTTGGTCTACTGGTAAATGTCGACTTTGACGTGGAGTTTGCGCCAAAGAAAAAGCTTTTTATAGACCATCATATAAACGGTTTTATAAAGAGTTTGTATGATGAAAAAAATAAATCAGCTGTTTTATTTACTTAAACTTACCCTCAAGCGGGGCCGACGGCTCAGCCTAAAAAATAAAAAATTATGTGGAGTTGCTGCTGAAATTACAGTTAATAATTGCTAAAGAACTCGACACTGTGAATACACTACTTGGTTTATTGTGCTATCGATTTAAACCTGCAAAGAAAGCAGTTAGTCGCAACTCTAACTGCTACATTTAGCATTAGTACAACCAAACATTTTAATGTGCGAGTGGAGATTTGCACAGGTCTAATAATATCTGATTTATTTTTCCGCTGAAGTGTTTCCCAGTAAGGTGCGGTTTAATGCTCTTTCAGCTAATTTCGACAGATTTATTCTGAAGGGTCCTTAAGCTTTCCAAACCCGGGTTCTGGGGACCCTCTTCCTAAAGTTATAGGTTCGGCGGCCCCTCGTCCGCGCAACCTTCAAAGGAGGTGCATGATCAAAGGTTGTGACGAACGATTGCGTCATTACGCAAACTAACCCTAACCAAAACCCTAATTGCACCTGCTCTAATTGTGATTGTTGTTTGTGCATCGGGGTGTTAAAATAAAGGCCCTTCAGCATTACTTCATGAGACCCCAGATTTTTCACCGGGGGCTGCTTCAAGAAGTCTTTTCCTAAATCAACTACAATCAAACGGACAGCGTGAGGATTATGGAATAAAAGCCTTGGTTGTGAAGTCAACCTCGCAAATAAGACAAAAATCTTCGTCTACCCTTAATCTCGTCAAAGTCCTGTGAAGTGTCTTTTCTTTTAGTAATAGTCTACTATGCACCATTAGCTTTCAGACCAAAACATGTCTGCTAATATTAAATTTGTTCGTGTAGGGTTTTGGGTGATCTGGAATCAAATACAGTGTGATCGTCGGTTGATTACGGTTTCACAGAAATCCCTACTCCTTGAGGGGTCAACCTAGCTGTTGCAGGAGCGCAGGTTAGCATCCCAACTACGCGACCAAACGTCTTGAAGTTGCCAAACCAAAGCAAGGCGAAATAAGGCCTTCACCACTTTGTACATTAATAACTACCAATTAGTACTCTAATGATTGCCTCTTTCGATTATATTCAGATATACAACAAAATCTTCAAAACACTTGAATGTGAAGTCAGAACAACGTACCATTAAACGGTTCAGTGTAGACTAACGGTTCATGTAGATTAAAGGTGAACAAGAATGTTGAGCTTTCACATGTGCAGCAAGACACAGCAATCAACGGCGTTGATGTATGTTTGCAGGCTAACGCGCAGTGAGAATGCAAAAATCAAAAGCAATAATATATCCACTATGTAGATACATGAAAGATTCTGAAACACCCATATAGCAAGTAATGTGATGTCTTTTATAGAACGTTTCAAAAGATAACCCCACCCGACCAAGCACATTATTCTGTTAATTGATGATACCATTTTGTTTATTTTTTGTAGAAATTGAAGCTGAAACACAGGATTTTTAGAGGGCAGAAGAATCACAGTGGATTGGTCAATTGAATAAACGACTTACAGTACTCACTGAAAAAGTCTTCAAACACAAAACATAAGTCATTCATAAGAGTTCAAAGAGACTTTGGAACACGTTGTGGGTGCA
>Ga0210059_1012948_pt1 | contig 12528 bp, 8 predicted proteins | sample Ectturendosymbi2_FD_188042 | JGI IMG/M metagenome (GOLD analysis project Ga0210059, IMG submission 188042) | Ecteinascidia turbinata endosymbiont from Florida, USA - Sample 2 (SPAdes) (version 2) | ecosystem: Host-associated > Tunicates > Ascidians > Unclassified | place: Key West, Florida...
ACAGCAAGAAGCTTTTAGCGCGATGCAGCACGTCCGCGTTCAGCTCAGATCGAGTTTAAAAGCCCGTTCGGAAACGGTGTGTTCGCCTGTAACGCCACGGCCGCTGCTAAGCTTTGGCCACCATTACAAACAAGCGCGTTGTTTCAACCCCGATCAGACCAATACAAAACCAATCGAGGCTCATATGACGTTTTGTACTAACACAGCGGTGCAGAGGCGCAACATCTACGCGTACGTTTAAATTGGATCGGATTTTTCGCGATGCTCTCGTAGTGTTCGCCAGGAAACTTCAACACGTATGTCTCCTTATGGTCCTGCCCGTAACACGGAGATATGTCGTAAGCGGTTATGGGAGCGGCTTCTGCTTTGAAGTTTGAAACGGAAAGAACAAACTCGGTTCTGTTGTGTTCCGTCTTGTTGACCTGCAACGCAAGTCGCAACACCACGCGTAAAAAAGTGATCTCCAACGATACGTAATTATTTGCGAAAACAACGCATATTGGCGTGTAAGGAAAACAAATTTTTGGTGCAAAGTTTGGATTTTCAACAAGCATATCACCAAACCACTTGTGTTGAAAAGGCCATGGGTAGTGCTGCCATTTTCAGGAAGGATGGGTTTTGTCACTATGTGCAACATGTGAAAAACTGCTCGTCAATGTACCACTAGCAAATTGTAGCAACTTGAAGCGTCATTTACACCACGAAGATGATAAACTTTACATATTTTGGCTTTAGAACTTGATTGTTTGACTCTTGAAATACAGTATATGAATTATTAAGTTATATCCATCTTTACTTTAGAAGTTGTAAAACATTTTGTTCCACGCATTAGAAAATAACTGTGCACTCGCTTGCCCAATCTCTCTCTAGTGGCCCAGTGTTTGAGACCTCATAAAACACAAAAGGATCAAGATATTTCCATAAATTTTGTTGATCTTCAATGTTGACATTAAAACTGTACAAAATATCTAAAAATCAGCAAAATCTAAGAAACACGTTTACACTACTAAATTTTTCTGTGTGATTATAAATGGAATGACCTACTGGTAACTACTGGTTAGTAGTGATGCAATGCACAAGCTTTGAAGCGTCTCATGCCGCCAAGTGGAAAGCAATTTATGTTAAATCTCAAGCTAATTCTTCAAATAATGACGTACAGTTGAACAGTTAAAATAACGTGTCTGAAAAGCGGTCACCATGCAAAAATTTACCATAGAAACGTATTTCACACGCATTCCAATCAGTGGGTGCTGTAGTCCATTGTAAGATTCCACAGAATAGTAGTAAGTTGTATAGATATTTGCAGACATTCCGTCAAACACATAATCACGGTGTATTTCCTGCACAGGTTATAGCTGTGTAATACGCAGAAAGCATCAAAACGCAAAGATAACCCTGTGACGAGAGGTAACTTGAGGGCAAAATCATTCAGGAAACAAGCACAGTACGTCAACAAAAGACATTCAAGGCTTAGACAGAGATGCGTACAAATATGCTATTTGAATCCTAGCTAACCTGCGGATTCACTCCAATCCAACAATGGGCACGGGCACCATTGAAGTTAGTAACTCCTCCGTATGTGATGTTGGCGCTTTGGACGATAGCCGAAGGGTCCTCCATTGTCACCTAGCACGAAATATTTTTGTGACGGTGGGACGCATTTTGATAAAGTGTTTTAACTAATTGCAAAAGGAATGGAAAAGAACGCTGTTTTGCGCGAAAGCTTGGCAACTACCAACATCTTGCGCGCGTTGTGTGTGCCCAAATTTTTCGAAACAGGCCAAAAGTTCTCTCATGGATTGTGACCAATGAAACTGCGTGTTGGTTGCTTTTGCGAGAACCACCTGCTGTCAAGGAGTTGCGTCTTGCGTCTGGGGAATCTATTTTCTCAAAAACCTATGCATACGTTTAGATACATATATGCGTGTGTGTTATTTCTGATGTGCAGTTTTTTATAAATTACGTCATCGTTGAGGTACGATTAAAATAACAACCACCTTTCATCAAACGGAGCGCAAAGCAATCACGTTCAAATTCAATTAAAAATACGAAGCGCATCATTGGCAAAAATGCAACAGCACCACAGGCGTTGCGTTGCGCATTTTGAAGACACTTACAGCAACAGGCCACTGCCAACTTAAGTCAAGCAATGTTTTTCATGTAGCTGTTTCACAAAACCGGCATGTCAAGATTACAGGTTGCTTGCCGATGGCATTTTTGTGCAACATGCCGATTCCATCCAAGAAAGTAAAATACGTTCGCATATTGGTTTGCACAGTCAACTCTCCGAACGGTTTACAACTGAGCGCATTTTCACTATTTAATTCTTCCATCGGCGCCATCAAGGTTTTTTAAGGTTTGACCTTGGTGACCGTCAACACATTTTGAGAGACCGCAACTATTTCATCTGAATACCGAGATAGCCGTAAGTGAGGTTTTAGTGTGTTTTGGTGGTGGTTATGCACAAAGGTTCTGCTGTATTTTGAGAGACCGTTGGAAAACTTACGAGACCGTTTCGGTCCCTCAAAAAACACTGGGCGTAGTGCTTCTGCGCCAAGTCAAAGTCTGGGCAACTGCGGTTATATTTCGAGCTGGGAATGACGGTAACTGAATGGTATCAAGGAACATTTACTAATACACCCTTCGAAACACCGCAGTCGTTGTCGAAACATATAGCCTGAGACTCCAAACAGCAATTGACGGTCGCACGTTTACACGCGCCTTTTGTTTGTTTTTCACGCTGTTTTCCTCATGCAGAACACACTTGCGAATGTCGCAAACACGAGATTTTTCTCCACACACATTAGGGTCGGCGGCTTGAAGTGAGTGAAAATGTGAACATAAGTCATCGTCACTTATTTCAAACCCCAACAATAGATCCCTAACACAATTCTAAAAGCAAAATGGTGGCGTGTTAGTGAACACCCGAATAATCGTCATTTTATTGAATACGCTCGACTTGCTGCTCGGTCGCGAACGTCTGAACCATAAAACTTGCGTTGAGTCTTAGATTGTAACTACTGTATTTTAAAATCCATACGCACGTGTGTCTCGTTGACTGCTTTTACGTCAAAATAAAACGAAGCAACCAGCGGAGCAGTGGTGCAGTTTCCGCGATCTAGATCTATGTTGAACTGAAGGCCTTGTTTGAAATCGTGTATTCTGCAATAAAACACATACCTTTTCGAAAAACACTTCCCAGTAGTAACATTTACTGCAACCTTTTCACAGCCTCTCACTCTCACTGGTATTCTTAGCTTCGTTTTCAGAATTTTTACGATACTATCATTCTTTGGATATTGTCACCATGTTCTCACATGGCTAGCAGTTTTGTTTTTGTTTTCAGCGTTTCGACAGCAACAGAAGTCTTGAGTAGTCTTTTCGTTGAGAATTGTTTGCATTGCTTTAACGTTGCTTCATTTCTGATTGAAAATGGATAAACAACAATCCAAAACGTTTCGAAATGGAACACGAACACCGTATTTATCCGATTGTAAGCCACGGCTTATAAAGTTTTATAATTTTTTTTTCATTATTTCGTGTGGCTTGTAATCAAGGGCGGCCTACAATCAAGGCCGGCTTGTTCATTTTTTTATTTCTGTACGTTATCGAAAGTATAGACCAGCGCTCTTCAACCGGTGTGCACGGTGCTCCCTCACCCTAGGGTGCATCAAAATACGCGTGGGGTGCACCACTACCAAAGGGTTCACAAGGGTGCATCACAAACTTGTCACACTAAACAGATACTTTTCACAAAAACTTTCCGTTAGCAAAAATGAAGCATTAACCAACCAATGACTTTGAGGATTTGACCTTGCCTTTGCACATTCTAAAGTGTGGTGAGTAAGCATCAGACCGTGTCATGCTAATTGTTGTAATTAGTTGATTATTTGTGATTCACAAGCAACAGACAATGAGCCATTATCAATTGAATTATGTAGCTGAGTTACTGAATCAGTAGGGTACTTGCTTATTTAGGTCAGGGTACTTACAGACATGGGCGCAATTAGGTGGGGGACGTGTCAGCAAATAGGGTGCATGGGTCTACGTAAATAGGATGCATAAGTTCATCAAAACATCTTTAAGGGTACACCATAACAAAAAAGGTTGAAGAGCACTGGTATAGACGACGTTCAGTCTTTCCTTGGCTATGTTTTTTTCGACCAAGCTATCTTTTCACATTCTATTCTCTTCACCATCACGTGCACATCCGTCACAGGAGGGCTTATGATGAACACAGGGCAGTTGTAGTGGTGAAGCATCATTACCAGGGTTACCAAATAAATGCGAAACGTGCTAGTACGTGAAAGTACCTCAGCGGCTTAGGTAACCTACAGTATGTCCAAGGCAAGCTTACAATCAAGCGCGGCTTCCATTAATTTTTAACACCATTTCGCGCCACTTACATTCAAGGGCTGCTTGCAATCTAGTCAACACGTTAGTTTTTTAAGGCTTTTTCAGTTTTGATTAATTCTATCCTAATTTTATGCGCCAACTTGAAAAAAAAGGGAATTTGTCAAATATATCTAAAAAGATTAAATCAACAAGTTTTGACTTTTCAGAAATTGTTAAATTATTACCTTTATCACATTCGAATAAAAAGAAAATATCTTACTAAAAACAAGATTAGATGAAAGCGGTAAAAACAGTAATTTACTGCACTTTTTGTTTGAGTAGATTTTTATCTTCAAGCGAAATGTAACTATAAGCAACAGCAATGCAATTTTACGATACACATTATACAGCTCAACGGAATAGTAGGCATAAACCTCGTGTTGCAACATGATAGCGAGTAATTTTGTTACGCCAGAGGCGGCAAACGACGTAGTGGCCACTTTGAATCACGGTGGGCCGATTGATGTGCACGAACTGCTAATCGCTAAGACACCGCAACGCTAAAGCTTGCTGTGGTCAACATGTGATTGACAAAAGCAAGGTACTCTACTTCAAGCTAAAGCATCACGGAACCACATTCATGAGCTGCACAAACAAGTTTACTGTCCTGGCTGTGAAAAGCACAGCGACTGCCCAGTCGGTCGCTAACGCAAAAAAACGAGTTAAAAAAACAACGAACGATTTGCATTTTCTCGGCAGAACTTCACGTTTAGAACTTTATTGTCAAGCAGTGTTGTTTTCAGAAATAAAAAATACACGCCAGCATACAACATGGAGCTAGAACTGGTCGAGAAATTTGCATAGAATTGAGAAAGATGAAACCAATCTAAAATTTGGAAAAATTGACTCTTGCAAAAAAGAGAATCAAGAAAGACAGAACATGTTTACACACGGAAATAAGCAAATTGCTTTGTTTTCGAAGCAAATCAAACTATACACAGCAACAACAACAAAATATATAAACTATAGTAAATAGCAACTATTTTTGCATTTAATTGTTTGCTTTTCCTTAACGTTTCTTTATTTCTTATAAAAATGTATTGAGGGCGATTTATAATATATGAGAATAAATATGAATAGTTTTACTAGCAAACATCTATTGAAAGAAATCCCACAGCGAATCTCAATGAATCAGACACTATTATGCTCATATTTCGCCAACTGAGGAGGCATGACGCTCTTACTCAGATAAAAATAAAATAGATTTTATTAGTGTTGATAGGGTGCTCATAGATAAAAGGTTCAAATCAGTGACTTGTGGCCAGCTCATTTACTATCACATTCAGAATCTTTACAACAGGCAATTACAGAACATGTATCTTACGTTGATGTGGACTTTACAGGTGACCACTGATCCAGTCTGAAAAGCTTCTTCTGGTAATCATACAGTTCATTCAGTTTTTCAGTAAATGATTTCGTCTTCCACAACAGTTCAAAGTTAAGCTGAAATACTTCAGGAACAGTTGGTTTCTTCGGAGCATCCTTCCTCCCTAAATATCGTCAGTATGTATGTTACAGTCACTAAAGTTGATTTTACGCACATACGTATCGTATACTCCTCACAAAAACCTTCTTTTAATTTGCAATGGTATTCTGTACCTGTTCAGCATGAAAAACATACACTATTTCTGATTCTAAATCGCCGATGTAGATTCCAAAACTCTGAATAACTAAGAACACCTGCATGAACCAACAACCACAAATTACAATAAAAATACAACAATTAAGAAAACAAAACGTTTTTCAATTCAACCTTACTTGTGCAGTGCTATTTTAAAAATGCGTTTATGTTAGCACATAATGTTCATGCAATCCGTTCTTTAGAAACAGAAACATGGTTCACCTGGACAAATGACACCTCCTGGCAGTTGTGGTCTCCATGTGTCTGCAGATTCTGACGTGTGGTAATCCGAAAATTTATATATGTACAACCGCGAAGTCGTGGTGTTTTCTGTTTCTTCCACTGTGGCCTTCAAATATATTTGGGTAGGTAATCACGTCAGTATCTACAACAAATAGTGATCAATCCTGTACAACATACTTTCAGAGTGAGCATCACAGGTGCCTTTTGTCCAGATGGCATTTTCCAGTGGGAAGAACTGAAGTAAACATCCACCATATAAACCAGACTTCCATTATTAAAGGAAAGGCAGGTATTAAAATGTTCAGTTGCAATTCCATCCACAGTTGTGATATTCTGCAACATCGTCGCAATTTATTATTGTATTCAAACGAAAAGGAATGGACTAAATTGGAAAGCCAGGCAAATGAAGGATCACAGAGATACACGAAATTCCACAACACTCTGCAGTTAGTCTGATAGTGAAGAAAATCCCAATTTAGCATTATTTTTATTATTTCAATGTTTAACGCAGGCAAATGGTTCACATCACACTAGGATGTTTACATAACACAAAAATGCTGAGCTGCACACATCACATGGTAGATGTTGGTTGGTACACACTGCCAATACCGAAGAGGAACAAACAATGGAACAAACAGTGAGTGTAACAATGCCACAATAACTACTTCATTCAGTCATCCTCATACACAATCATTGTACAAGAGAAAAAAAGGAGATTTTTAAAAAGAACACACCTTAAGCTAGCAGATGAAGTATTTGCATGAAGATGCACATCGTTGAATAAAAGCATGCAAGCTGAATATAATTAATCAATGCAACATATGTCCTGATAAAACAAAATGCTTGATGTGGATGAATGCACACTTATATTTCTTGGCATGTAAAGTTCAATAAGCGTTGTTGTGGGCAATGTTGAGGTGTTTAATACCAAACTGTGTATTTGTTTCACAATTGGCGTACACTAGGCATGAAAAAGAATGTTTCTAATTGCATGAGCACTGATAAAGGTGCCTTTGAACTTGTTTGCTGCACAATAACGTGATTTCACTTGCCTCATGAATGTCATCATCTTCCTTCAGCGAGGCTTGAAGTAATACATGGATAAATTTGACTTGATAGCAAACTTGACACTTACACTATCATATATGCAAGGAAGCAACAGGTGTTACAAGCTGCTTATACTTTTTAGGGGAAAACACAATATTGAGAACTTTGCAGAAAATACAGGAGCCAATTAGTGTTAGGCAGGTCAATGGCAGAAACATTTTTGGTAGTCTTTAGTCAGAATTTTTCAGTATATGATATGCAACCACATTCATTTAGTGCAGGGCTTCTTACCCTGGGGTGCTAGCACCCCCAGGAGGTGCTGAAAGCAATTTCAGGGGGTGCTGGGGAAGGTCACGTATGTGGCAGTCAAAGGTAAAAGGAATACGTTTGGACAAACATATTTTTACCGCATATTTTAACACTTCATCAAGTGCACTTATCTTTACTTTATCCTTATAGTAACCAGGTGTTAGTCAATGGTAGGGGGTGCTGGACTGCTTAGGCGTGACCAAAAGGGGTGCTGAGATAGAAAAAGATTAAGAAACGCTGATTTAGTGCAATCCAGTAATATATACCACACCATAACAAATGTGCACCTAGAACTCGACCAATATATCAGCATGCTGATATTGTATAAATCACTGATACAACAATGATACCAATGTATCACATTGGAAAATTTCCACCAATGTATATATCAGCAATATTTGCTCTTAACACTTTGAGAGCCAGGGTACGATATATTCATACTTTGAAATCAGCCTAAAACCAGCAGTTGTCAGTTGCCTTACCAACACCATAGATCCTACGCCGATTGCACTAGAGAGATGTTCAAGAGCTCAAACAGATCGGCCAGTCTAGATTCTAGAGCGCACTCGACAAAATATTTTTGGTTGGGGGTTGTGGATTTTTTGTGAGTGACTTCATAAGTGAAGTAGTTTTGGGTCATTTTGGCTCATGTTACCTGGCCTAGGGCCCAACCGCTAAGCCAAAGTATTTCGCTGAAGTTTCATTGGATACTGGCCTTGAGTCCAAGTCTTTTGAGCTTTTGATCAACTTTCTAGCATTTCTGGTTCAAAAGTTATGATCTAAAATAAACAAATTAATTAATTAGCTAATCAGTGAAATATTTTTACTACTTTAGATCATAGCCAAGTCTTTTGAGCTTTTGACACGGTCTGTAGCGCTTACCAGACTGGAGAAATTCCCACGCAAAATCATGTGCGATCCAGGTGTTTTCGTGCAAACCGCTTGAATTAACCGGGATGCGAAAGTGTTAAAAGCCACAATGTCACTGTTTTATGTGGAGTGTTCAGAAGCCTGGGTTATCAGCCAACGCAACTGGGCCTATTTATAACGACAGAGGTTTATTGCAAGGAGACAATGTTGAAAAACTGTGCTTCCTGAATGATAACTAGAAGTTGTCAAGTTTTGTTTATTAAATCATGATTTTGCAAAAATGCTAACATTTGTGTATATCTTTAGTTGTGAGCTTTTCTCATTTTTTGTGAGTTGGTTTAATACGTATTGCAATGTCTTCAAACTATCGTTTCAGCATTATGTACAAATATTCATATCTGCATTTGTATATTGGCATTGACATCAGCCCCAAAATATCTTACTGGTCAAGATCTACATGCATAATTTAACCAAAAAACTTTTTAGAAAAAACGTAACTAATGCACCTGGAACAAACTGATTCAAACAAAATGAAAACACTGGAACACCTTAATGAACACCCACTTACAACAAATGTGGAACTATAATTTGTGTTCCAGTTAAATGACGCAGTTATGTTTTCTGGACCATTTTCCACCCCCAATCCAAAAAGTGATAGTTGGTCTTGGCTTAAATCTATAGCTTGAACCACACAGTCATTAGTCAGCTCTGAAAAAATATAAACTAATGTTAAAAATTGCCACAACTTGCACACAATGATATAATACTGTAGAACATGTGTCACCAACTCTTATGGTTTAGAATTAAGTTATATATAGAAAATCCTGTGAAGTTTATCAAAATCAAGCAATGTTTTTTTTAACTATGAATTGTGCTGAAAGTAAAGCACTCCTATTGATTTCACATGCACTTTAACACCTTTGGCACCGGTGCATGATATATTCATATTTCGAAATCATCATAAAGCACGCATTGAGCCACTGTTTTCGCACCACTTTGAAGCTCTGTAACTTGCTAGGAAATTGTGCTGGAGAGCTGTTCAAACCCTCAAAAGATATGCCAAGTCTTTCAGATGGCATTGAAAGAAATTGGAAAGTTTTGAATTTGTTTTTATTTTGCGGGTGACGTCACAAGTGGGGTAGGTCTTAGGCCATTTTGGCTCAGGTTGTGTGGCGCTAAGCCCCAACCGCTAGAGGAAATTTTTGACTCAGTTTTTGTTGGAAACTAGGCTGTAATCTGGGTCTTTTGGAGCCTTTGACTGGCTTTCTAGCGTTTCTGGTTCAACAGTTTTGGCTTAAAAACAACAAAATAATTGATTAATCCCCTAATTCATTAATTATTGATTTTTTTTGTTTTTAGACTATGACTTCTGAATGTAGAAAGCCAATCAAATACTCAAACAAGTCGGAATATAGCCTAGTTTCCAATAAAAACTTGAGGCAAAAAATTCCATCTAGCAGTTGGCGCCCAGGGCCAGGTAACCTGAGCCAAAATGGCCAAAAATCTATTCCACTTATGAGGTATCCCACAAAAAACAAAATCCAAAACTTAACAATTTTTTTCAATGCAATCTAGAAGACTTGCCGCATCTTTTGAGCATTTGAACAACTCTAGCCCAATCAGCATGTAAGTTATGGTGTTGCAAAGTAACAGTAAAAAAGCAGCTAACACAGGTCTTAAAGGTGAAAACAACCCAGCACCGGTGTTAATTGCTTAATCACAATCAATATGTTTACAAATTTAAAGCTAATATGAACTCAGAGAAAACACACAACAAACCATTCAATATGAATGTTTGATTGTTTTGGTAGTCGAATGCCATCTTAGAGCGGAAACTTTGATTTCCATTGTTCTTGTCAACATACAAAAATGTTGTTTTGTTCACATGATCATAGAATTCATATCCATCAATAGTTTCATTTAAATCTGAAAAATATGTTATGCCCATATCATCATTAGACTAATTTGACTCAGTCAATCAACAACATAACCCTAAAATAAAAAAGAATATGATCAAGCTAATGATTGAAAAGTTGTGGCTATTTACATTCAGATGACTGGTTTTCATAGAAGAAAAATTGTAACATTTTTGCTTATCAAAGCTCAAGCAAATTAAAAATGAGGTTTTAAGAATTTATGGTACAGTTTTTTGCATGGTAGGTTTGAGACGACATACTCAATTTCCAAAGCACTTAAAACAATTTTTACAGCTTTGTGGGATAACAGAGTGATCTGATTCACAAAAATGAACGCAATTTGCTTGGACTTTGATAGCAAGTAAGTCGACTCATATTTGTGCTGCAAGTAGGCAAAAAATAACCCATTTCAAAGGAAAATGCTTAAACGAACAGTATAGGTTGGGTGAAAGACAGCCAAAGTAGTCACTTGATCAAGCCCAGTCTAACAGCCTTCTCAAAGAAACCAGTCTGGCTTGAAGTAGTTTTGAGAAACTTATTAGCCACTGAAAATAACCAGAACTGGTTTGTTTGCCATGCAAGATGGATAAAAATCAGTAACGTAACTCATGAAACTTGATTTCAATAAACAGTTGTTTGCAATTAATATGCGTAGTCTGATTATGTGGCGAAATCTCATACTCCATCATGCAACAAGTTGGGTCTGTGGTAGAGTCCTATACAGGGTGGATTAACATGTGGAGGTTGCAGCTATTTGCATTTCTGGGGGAGCTACAGGAACCTACTAAGCTATGTGTGCAGGGTGGGCCGAACTTGGTGCATGGCAGGCATGGGATAAGAAATTATCTGTGCGGAGAACTGAATGTTGACGCATCGAGTCAGCCAGTAGAGAGCAGAGAGAATCACATAAAGTTCAAAGGTGAGGACTGATGAGTGATGATTTATCTCAATTGTTTTCTTTGTATTATATTCTGGTATGTAGATTCCACTACCTGTCCGGTGTGTCGTTTTGGAACCATCTGTATAAACTTGGATGAGATCCAAATAGTTGTCATGTAAATAAGAAAGGACAGTAGTTACGGTGACGTGCAGATTTTGGAGATAGGCGAGGTGGGTCATGGAAAGATCGAAGTGTGCCCTGTGGAGGAGCCAAGGTGGAATGTGTGGTGCATCAAGGACATTTACATTGACATGGTCCTGCAGAATTGCGTGCTTGGTACCAGAGTTGGATCAATTGTAATTTGTAACTGATGTAATTAATTACAGTCTTTCATGTAATTGTAATGTAATTGAGGCATTTTCATTCTGTGTAATTGTAACTGTAATTGTAATTTGCTAAAATTCTGGCTCAATTACACTTTCAATTAGATTGATATTGAGAAAATTGAAGTTTCAATAACATTCCACGTTATTTATTTTCTTTGGGAAGCGATGAGACATTGCAGAGACTGCATGGAGATTACTATTGCACGCAGTAATACATAACGCCTGGTATTGTGCGCAGTCAAGTGTGACTACATGTGACAAGTCGTTTGAGGTTGTTTTCAATGAATTGGTAACTTTTATGCAAGGAGTTCAAGTGTTCTACCGCTTTCTAGGGAGAGTTATTTGTTGCTATGAGAGTGTGCACAGTTTCTTTTCTGTGTGGTTACTTAATTCTGTTTGAATAAGGTAATAAGATTGAGTAAGGTTACTGGAAATTGAATAAAAATCAGGCCTATTTGATACTGTGTGTTAATGAGTTCTATCTATCTGGCCTACATGACATGACAGAACGTTGTAAACGCACTCCACTGTCTTTAAATCACGACATCGCATTTAAATTCCGAATGGTGCTATTCCTATGTTCGTTCGAAGAGTGCTGAGAGTGTCTTTCGTGTGAGCTGGTTATTGGCTATATTGCCACAATATAATTTGGCCTATGGTGGACGATGTTATGACACAATGTTAAGAGATCTTGGTACTGTAGTCATTTAGAAAAATGCGTCGTGCTTACGGCAACGGCGCGTGAATGAACTTCCCAATGGACAACATAGTTATATAACAATTAAGCGCGTGAATGAACTTACGGCAGGCCGCATCGTGAAAACGTAGTTTGCGTGTGCAATGGACATGTTTTGCAGACTG
>Ga0210059_1012949_pt1 | contig 12528 bp, 7 predicted proteins | sample Ectturendosymbi2_FD_188042 | JGI IMG/M metagenome (GOLD analysis project Ga0210059, IMG submission 188042) | Ecteinascidia turbinata endosymbiont from Florida, USA - Sample 2 (SPAdes) (version 2) | ecosystem: Host-associated > Tunicates > Ascidians > Unclassified | place: Key West, Florida...
GAGAAAATGACTGCCAGAGAGGTTACGACATTTTACTGCAATTCATAATAATAGGCCAATAGCGTATGGGGGGCCCCACGTGAAATTTCGGGGGGGGCCTCACTTACCCTTGCCACGGCACTGCTTATGGGCGGAACATTGCCATGGTTTTGACGAGTGTGTGCAGCAATAAGAAACGTGGTCACCATTATTTTCTAAGCCAGAAAAACAAGTTCATATGCACACCGTACCTTCACAATTTTTTCCGATTTTAATTGCAAGCGTGCTCGACTGTTTACTGAAAAAATTAATCGATATGTCGCGTTGTGCAATGCATGAAGTTTTATTCTAACTGGTTTCCGTATAGGGAATTTTGAAGTTTTTTTTAGATTGCTGTACCACTGACGCCGCAACTCTGATTTTGCAATGTTGGCCAGAAAAACTTTAAAAGGAATATTTAGTGCGCGAAGCTGGTGCTGAATGTAATGTTCCTTGATGCATAGCGCTCTTCGTGATTGACCTCTAATAAACCAGTATCTTTTCACTAGCAAACATGCTTTTTTGCAATGGTTGTGCCTCGCACAAGTACACCCCCATTTTTTCCGTTATTTTAATCATAAACATAATTGATTACATTTTGATTTCATTCGTGAAAAAACGGGCACAGAAAAACGTGCTTCTCCTAAAAATGGAACTAGTCGTTCCATTTCCTTCAGTAAATGTTTTAACATGACATCTCGTTTGTCTTAAATTTGAGAAACAGCTTTTTTTCTAGGCAGGTTTATTCCCTTTTACTTGTACTGTGCTGTGTGCAATTGATTCTTAAAGTTTTATGGAGCGATGTGGTCGCATCGTGATGAATGTTGAAGATAAAATTAGTGCTAACGCATTGCGGTTTCAAGGCATTGTACTAACAAACTTTATTTTGATATCGCCTCTTGTTTCCAATTGTCAGAGACCACAAACTGACGTTGATTCATCGCGAGCTCACATCAAGTTTGACGCTCGCACAACAAACAAGCAGGTTTATCAGGACTGGAAGCCGAAGCGCAGAAAGCGCTACGGCGAATTTCCCGCTTTTTCGTCGTCGTTCGTTCATGCTCGCAGGAAGGCAACCTCCGTCGATCCTGACGCTTTGAAGTCAAGGAGCCACTTGGATTTTCCGTACAAAACTATTCCGAAACCGCAAATGGTCAAGGCGATGGAGCCTAACATCAAAGTTGGTGAAGGTAAAAGATACTGAGCTTTTACTCGCCTTCTTGCTGCCAGTGTCACCACTTCGCTTTCCAAGAGAAAGCGTGCTTCAGAAGTTGTTTTAACGAAGGTTGCAACACACAGCTCCGCGACCGAGCAATTGAAATGTAAAGCTGGCGCTGTAGCTTCTAATTTCTGCTTTGGTGTTTCAACTGACTCTTCCCCACATCACTACTTTAGATCAATGCACTCAAGCATCCGAGTGCACTACTCACAGGTCGTTGTGTTGTATTACGAATAATAAAAATCGGAAATAACATTTGTTGGAGCTTTCTTTAGCGTGATACCTGCTGACAAAAAGTACCACGTTGTCCTGGAACACTGCTGGAAAAATTTGGAGAAATCGAAACTTGACTTGGCTCTAACGGTGTATATTTTGACATTGTCGTCAAAGTTGCTACTGCGATATCAAGACACTTTCCTAATGCTGCAGCGTGTGTGGCCTTGTTAACCGTCATTTATGTTGTTGCTGGGCAGTGGCTTGATTTTTTGCGATGTGCATCACAGTATTGCACTATCTGCAACAAATCTCAAACTTTGTTCTTGCAACATTTGATTTTCCTACTCGCAATGCTGAAATCTATAGCTGTTTTATGCAATCGAGATATTAGCGGTATCGGAAAATGACTTTTACATTTTTTGTGCTCTCTTGACAGTTTCTTCGGGCTTTAATTTATTTTGCAATTACCTAAACATGAGAATGTATGCAAAACTCAACTATTCACAAAACATCCGCGTGATACTCGTATTGTACGGGAACAAACTACCGTACTTTCGTTTGCAGGCGAGCGTAACTTGCAAACTACTCATCGTGCAACTTACCAGCTTGTATCCGACGCCCAGCCCGCTGTCAGCATGAGGCCCTCCAGGAAAACAAAGGCCGTCATTCCGCCGAAAATGCAATTGACGAGCAAGTACCAAGCCGATTTTCCTCGCAGAACCAAATACCCGCTCCCGCCAAAACTTTCCACTCCGGCACCAGATACTCTAGAAATAAAGATGGACGATGAGTAAGACATGCTTTGTTTGTTTCGTTTGTGGACTGAAGCGTTTGAAAAATAAGGTCATGTACTATAAGTTTTGATTTCATCGGCAATCGGTGAACGGTCAAAGAAAAAAGTATGGGTCAAAATGTTCGACGAGCAGGTAACAGGAAAGGAGTGAATAACTTTTCTACGCATTACAATAGCACATGCCAATTCCTTAACATTTATCTACATACCTTGAAAGAAAAATCCCAAAAAATGTTTCCAGGTAGTTGTAGTATTTAATAATGTACAACGATCTGTAGCAAAAATCAAGAGACGGTTTTGCAGGAAAACTACAGACAACGTCGGCCTCTTCGGCAAGTGCTTCATGATAAATATTATTCATGATTGAATTGATTAGGTTTTGCGCGTCGGGATATTTTCTGTAAAACGGTGCTTGGTTGTGGTTATGCAAAAAATTGATACCCCTGTAGGGTATGGACTGTAGACATCAGCACAGCTGTAATATATTTTTGATACTTCCAGGACAGTGAGGCAAAATTCTGCCAACAGCCAAATGAGTTGATGTTTGATCTTTTGCCTTTTCCAGTTCTATATTTGAAACGGAGCAACGCAAACAGTATCACGGATGGAATGTGAAAGAATTTCCTCGACCGGAACCGTCCAAGCTTCGAGACAACACCGAGTTGTCCAGCGAACCGATGCAAACAAAAAGCACAACGAACGTGAGTCTTACACCGAAAGTAGAACTTTTCCCCGCTCCTTGCCAGCGTGCTCGTTCGTACGTTTTCTTGCTTCCGTCTCGCGCTTACCACGTGGCAAGTGATCCAAATAAGTGATCGTGAGATTTGTTGTCCGTGTCTGCAATCTTAGACCAGCAGCGTGGTGAGATATTTGTTGCATTTGGAAACTGGTAGAAACTGTTTTTTATTACTCTCGCAGCCCTATAGCGTCGCTAAAACGAACTTAAATTGTGAATTGTCTGCAACAGTTCTAGTGGACTACATCTCTTTGTCGGAAAGGAACGTAGTCTCTCCAAACGGTAGTACCCGCTGGGCCGCTGAAAAAGCATGTTCCTTTATTAGTTTGTGCATTTGTATTGCAGGTAATCTGCTGGATGAAACAAGGCAGTTCTACTGTTTGCGTATTCGCCAAATTTCGTTTCACGTATTTGCACCAAGTTTATTTGAAACTGTGACTGTGGTGCGGATTATTGGCTGTGTGTAGACGTTGCGCAAGCGGTGTAAACTATATCTCCGTAGCGGGGCTAAGCTCGAGGCTCGTTTAGACTGCACCATCAATTCTCAACGTGGTCCACAGAGAATTCCGTAAATCCTTCATAAAACATTCACTGAACTATTTTTCAACTGCATCTGTGTAGATACTGTATGCCATGCCAATAAAGTTTCGACTAGTTTTCATGAAGTGTCAGCATAGCAAAGTGGTACATCGCATATTTTTTTCAAAAAGATGGTCCGTGGGCCAAAAAAGGTTGAGAATCACTGGACGACAACGAAATAGAAATCCAAATGTTCCTGAAGAGAAAAACGTTCCGAGTAAGACACTTGGTCAATGTCTTGATATCAGCACGGCTGTGAGCTGCGATTAGTCAAGTGGGCAACGCAGCAACCACTCAGCCGAATTGACTTTGCCTGATAAGACCACTCCTGTTTCGTCACAAATGTTCCTTTTCACTCCCCATTGTTTCACTCGTAAATATTTGCTTTTGTAAAGCACCTTTTAACCAGCACGCTGTCGTCCCAGAGCGAGGCAGTTTTGCGTACTGATATTTAAGTAAACATCTTTTGCTGACATTCACATGTTCGTACAGTGGATTGTCTCCTTGAAAATGCACGTTTTCGTCCTGGGAAGAGTCGGGTTTGGTTTGAGTAGTTTCAGTGTCCGTGTTCTTTTTGTCTGAACAAGTGAGGTTCATTATGGAGATAAAGGCCAAAGCAAACAAAGTATGAGTTGCTTCGGCGGTTATTTTTGTGATTGGTTTGTTCATACTGTAGCTGCCGTTTTCTCAGTACACCAAAATGAGGTCCAGCTGTAAACAAACCTATTGTCTCACTTGGCGATACAAAAAGTTTTTCGAATACAGTGGTGCTGCACGCTGAGATTCCCGAGATGGAAACCTCTTTTGTTGTCGATCGAACTTTTAACAAAACATCATTGCGCATGACTTCAATTTGAGAGGTCCTTTTCCTGATGTAACATTACAGCGAAAGGGTCACGCAATTTAAACAGTGCGTTCAATTTGCACTGACCTGATCAATATCTTAATGTTCGCAGATTAACCGGTTGTCGGGAATATCAAGCTCTTGTACTCACTTGAACTATCTTTATTCAAGAATTTAGTGCATCAGTAAACTACTAGTTTAAAATGATAGAATTTTTATAGAGTTCCAGACCTACGATGAAGTTTTTTCAGTGTAAGCTCGATTCTAATTTTTGTGATCCTTTGAGTGGTTGCATAACATTGCGAAGCGCAACTTTTTGAAATTTGAGTGCTTCTTCCACTTTCTGATAAATCTTATAAACATGCCATTAAACGTTTTGACTATTATTTGTTTTTATGAAAAATTGGTAAGTTTGAATAATGCGATTTAAACTTTGTCATGGCTTACCACAAAGTAATGAAATTGTGTAAGCCGGAAATTATTGGAATTTCTATTGCCGATTTTTCTTTTTGCTTGGTTTCGCACAGCAAATAATTTCCGTACCGATGCTCTTTCAACTTATAAACTTTGAAGAAAAACTGTGGCTTACGACTGATTTTTTAACATATCTGTGAAACTCTCCTGTTTAGGCGGATTATACACCGAAGGAAGTGCAGGTCATTCGCGCCTTTCCGGCTGATAGACCGGATTCTAAACGGGTTGAGTTCCGTGGAAAATTTCAGAACATGACCACGAACAAGAGCCATTACAAGGAATGGGCGGCGCTTCCCCGTCAACGCTTCGGCGATTTCCACGAAACCTACAAAAACATGTATTTGCCTCCACAGGTTCGATATGCGTTTTCATTTTTATGAACGTGGCGCTATGCCTGATTGTTGCTGGGAGCAAGCAAACTTCGATTATAGGTTTACAAAGCATCTCGCGATTACTTACGCCTGTGCTGCGTAGAGAAAACTTGCGTGGTCGGCAAGTAATGAACAAAGCGTTATATTCACTTCTGCACCTTGATGGGGTGTCATGCAAAAGAGCATTTCATCGCTCAAATGAGGATTGTTTGCCTCTGAAACAGATGTACTTGACGAAACACTTCGGAATCGTGTAGCGAAAACGCGTGGAAGCTCAATCAGACATGTTTTTCATGTATAGAAGCTTCTACATCCTCACAATGAGTGATGCATAAAAGCCTGTCCATGTTCAGCCATGCGTGCTAATATGTACATGGCAGCTACTCACTGAGAGATGCATCTGTGTAGATTCTGTATGCCATGTTGATTTTTCTAGGAAACTGTGTGGACGCTTACCCAGAAGTAATTTGATTTTAAAATCATTCGAAGCAAAATTGCTAATGGCGTTTTTTTAACTGACTGTTCAGTTAGAAACCAGTGTTGAGGACCTTGTTGAATATACATACTCCCGCTTATGCGGTCATGGTCCATACATTGGGCCAGACCTGGGAACCCCGTACCCTACTGATCGAAAAAAATCGCGTATTCAGGTGAAAGGTTTGAACTTAATCGATCTGCAGGGCAAGGACGTCGCGCTGTAGAAAAGTAGACATAAGAATCTGACAATCCCCGAACTTTCGTTCCTATAGCGAAAGGATTTTGCTTCCTTGCAATTGTACCTTCTGCTGAATCGCTTAGATTCAGCGAAAAATGTCGTTTGCCACTTCTTTTGCCTTAATTGAATATTAGTTCTAGCGATTTGCTGATTCGTTTAGTTTTTGTATATTACCTAAGATCATTACCTTAGAGTCCTGTATCATACGTGTTGATATCATCCCTTCTGGCGTTTATAATTCACGTTTGTGCCACACCATTCAGCATTGAGGCCCACCTTCGCAAAGAGGTGGTGGAGTTCGCAACTGAATTTTAAAAGCCTTTGTAACGTAGCAAGAAAATTGGATTTGGAAAATGTCCTTCAAGTGATCTTTTTACATAGTGATAAAAGATCACTGCCTATCGAAAGGAATGCTTTCACAGCTAAGAATCAGATACTAAAATCTTGACAGAATAGTTATTTCGCATACTATAGGCATTACCAGCTTTTATTGAAATAGAATTTGAAAAAGATAATTTTTTCATTAAAGATAATTACGGTAATAATTAAAATTTGATGTTGCCAATGGCTCTATACATGAACACCCACCAAGTGAGATAACCTCTGTACTGTACAAGCTTATACATCCGTAGCTGTCATAAATTGGAATTTTCTTCTGTGAAATAATTTTTCATTTTTATTTATCTGTTCATTTTCAGAAAAAAAATTGTAACGTTGACGTCTGGAATGTTGTACTCCGAACGATTGTACTATGCCCGGGTATTATCCAATTAATTTCGGGACGCTCTGTGCTTACGTTTATGAGGATTTTGTGCGCGAACCATAAAGTAACATTTTCAGATTGACAAACTGAAGACATAGGTGCAGTGGTATAACGCCCTAAATTTTATTTACATGAGTGCATCCAGCGAATGGACAAAAGCTGTTTCGTATAAAACAGGTTGATAAAATTCAGCGGCGGATCAAGCGATTTGGAGGCCCGAAGTAAAAAATTTGAGGGAGTCCTTTAACAGAAAAGGCAACAATTTGCATAATGATGAATGTTTGACTCAAAACTCATGCACTGTACAACTAAAGCTTAGAATCAAACTGGAACACAGAAGCTAACTTTCAAAACCTTTGTAAACAAAACGCTTCATTTCTTCAAGAAAAACTCCAAAATGAGGTACCCAGCGCTTGGCAAATGTTGCATTTTAAATGACTTCCTGACTGCAACCTGATGAAGCAACTGGTACAACCATCCAGAAGTTGCAGTTTTTTAAGCTTAGCTAGAAACTAATGTATTACTTCAGGCACTGGCGCCATTCATTATAACCCTCAATAAAATATGTGTTCTTCGCTCAGTTCAAACCATCTCACAACTTCTCGACTACGACGGCCGCCACGTACGTGGAGAAGCAGACCAGACCCCGAACGTCGATGAAGCCGCCACAGAGTACTATTGACACTTCGAAGGCTCACGACTTCCGAACTGTGTCAAATATGGTTTACCAGTAAGTTTATAGCTGCAAGGTTCTTGTGAACGCCTTGCAGGTGGTCGTGCTGTTGATTTTGCTGCGTTTTGACTTATATCAAGATTTTATGCCAAGTAAAAGGACTGTTCTACAGTTTTTTAAACAAGACAGGGTAATACCATTTTCACAAACAGAATTAAGATTCCTGTAGCATTTGCTAATTCTCGTATCCGACATTAACGTCCTTTGACGTTCATGAACTTCAATAAGTCCAAAGCGATTTCATAAAACGTCATATTGAAAATATTTTCAACGACTTAAACAACCTCCCGTATACGACCTATCGGATGCTTTCACAGTAATTCCGAAAGTAAGTAAATAGCAAAATTATGAATCGTGTTATATTTTAGTTTGTAGCACATATTAGAGAATAAAGCATAAATTTTAGTCAAGTGAGAAAAATACCAGGCATCATTATATTTTTCACCCTGAAGTTGCTGGTATAGATTAGCGCTAAACACGATGCAACTTCGATGGTTTCAAGTTCCAAGAAAATCTCTGGGAGTGGTTCTTTAAACGTCGTCAGAACGCAATGAGCCATCGCTTGGCTTTGTTCTTTAAAATGTGAAAGCGTTTAAAGCTGTTTCGGCGACATGGTGTCGCGTTGAAATCTTATCTGGTGTGCTAAGCTGGGCGTCCCAGTCGACCCTCGCACTCAACATGAAGCGCATTGTTTCGAAAAATTTAAAAGGACTGACCGTGAGCGTCTTTCAGCGAGAGTCGGAAACTTGATAAGAGTTGCGGATCGCAGCTCACTACCCTCGGCAGTCGACGGGCGAAGATTTACTTGTGGAGTTCGGGAACCGGGCAGCTAACATGAAACTGAAACATGTTGGAATAACCTATCACAAAAAGGAGTTTGAAAAATTAGTGGGTAGTGGTTAGATCTTGTAGTCGAAGCAAAATAACCGTGAAAACGTGACTCCACCCCTGTTTCTGCAAAGTTACGGTTTCCGGCTTGTCGCGGCTACTTTTTTGCCTGGTCCTCAAGAATTGAATTGTACGCGTGATCGTCAGTGTTCGTACCGGTACTGACCACTTTCGAATAGCAAAGTATATTTTATAATTTTATGGCAGACGGACTCAGTTGGAGTAGCAGTATTATTCCACTTTGAATCCGATTTCGTCCCCGTTGAAAGGAGTGGCCGGATTTACCTCCTTTCTACCAGGAAGTACCTTTATACATTTCTCCATCTTACTCAATTAAGAGCGTCTTCTTTCCGCAAACCAATCCCTTTAATCTCCTCTTCCACTTGCCTCCTCCATGTCTTCCGTAGTCGCCTCCGTTTTCTCTGACCCTCCATCTTGAAACTCAGCGCTTTACTTGATGCATCATCCTCATCTCTCCTCAAAACATGTCCATACCATCGCACCCTACTTGCTTTTGCCAAACTGTCTACAATTTCTCTTAATACCAGCATGTTCATCAATTCATCAGTGTTCTTTTCGTCCACCAGTTTCGCGCCACACGTTGCTCTTACCGTGGACATCGTTTTCAATCCCTGCTGACACATACAACTAAGTTGCGTATTGATCCTCTGCAGCTGGATAATGCATTGTTGCTGCTGAACGTACCGTAATTATCTTCAAGAAATTGGCACTGTCGTGAAGCTTTCGCGGAGAAAAATTCCTTCACGCAAACAGGCAGTGAATACGTTTTATACATTTTTCGTTTGGGCCAAAACGTAGCAGGAGGCTTAAACTCTCAGCACGAAGTCGATTCCTCATCAACCCCGACTTTAGGATGTGTCAGCACAGAAAAACAATGAGAAAGTCCATCACTCATGGAAAAACCTGGCGATGCTCGCGTACGAATTGTATTTTGAGAATGCCCAAATGTTTTCAGGCTCATTTTAAAAACACAATTTTCACCATGAAAACTGTACTACCGTATTTCATGAAGCTAAGTTTTGTTACCTCAAACGTTCAACAAGCACTGTTTATTAAAAAAGCAGCTTTTGATCTCGCGCTGAGCGTTTGTAATTTCATCATAGGTTTGATGCCATCGAAACACTGCTATTCTGGTGAATAAACAGTGTTTGCGCTTCGGATAACTACATATTTGTGGTTGTGAAAGCATCAATCGAGGCATCTGACAAGAACGTTTTGGTTTTCATTGTGTTCTTTAGTGCGTCCGGCTCAGTTGAAATCTGCTTATTTAGCAAAATCACGGCATTTCTTTCGATTGACAAATGAGCTACTTAAACTCGCGCACGGCGATGTGCGGGATACTTTTTGTTGCGTTTTAATCTTTCGAATACAGAGGGGGGGATAGGCCGCTTTAGCTGGAATTCGCCTTGAAACTATATCATCTTTTATAATTTGGCTTGAAGCTATCAAGAATTGTGAATGAAATTGCGTGGGGAATAGGAAGGCACCACCGCGCTTTGCATACACCACATAGCCGTATCACACTGTAAGGCATACGAGTCAGCTGTTCCCCGCAAAACACCGGAAAATCTTGCTTTAATAAGCAAAATTTAAATTTGTTGAACAAGATTTAGCGAATTGTGGCATGGGACCAGCGCAAATTAGCCGAGTGATGAACCAACACTTTGGTATTGTCAAAAGTTCGGAAAGGTTTGTTGATAATCTTTTTTCGGTCACTTGAACTTTTCACCGAAATGAAACATCAATTAAAAAATTATTGTTAGGTTTTGGTCAAAACAGTTGATATTTTTGTGGTAAAATGTTATGTTTTGCAAACTTATGTTTCGTTCCCAAGAAATTTCGTCGGGTTGTTCAGTAAAATCGAATGGTTTCAAAAATGTTGCCCGTAAAATAACTTTATTTCAGGTGTAGAACTCCCTCCCCAATTAATTTCGTCGGGTTTTGTAGGGGCAAATACAGGCTACGGCTGCTGGTGAATTAATGACACGTGAAACTAAATTGAAGAAAAGGAAAATACCCGCTCTTTGTGGCGTTCAAAAACGCTGCTGCACAGAATGAGCGGAACTTTTTGCATTGCTTTAATTTTGATGGAAATAATCCACTTATTTTTCAAAATTTTTGAAACTGAATATTAACTATATAAAATAATAATTTTACTGCAGATATCCACCTGCGTCTGCTTACGAAATCGAAGATTTTGTGATTAAATGTTAAAAACCTCACTGATAACGCTTCCGTTTGAAGAACCATCCCACTGCAATTCCTGGTCAGTGTGAGAAACTGGATGCTTTCCTTATCAGGAAAGCCTCAAAAGCACTGTGTTAGTTTGTCGTTTTGGTGTGCATCGTCAATCTCTGTGTTACAACCTTATTTTCTTATTCTTGAAAAACTTGCGTGATGTATTGTTGCGGTACGATAATTTTTTTTCATTGTCTTCAACTTACTAGCATCATGTTTTTCGTTTTCTTCGTCTTTTATCACGATTTGCCAAAAACAGCCTGCATGCTTTCTGCCGCAGAGCGCTCCTAAGGCACTTGATGTCGATTGCCTGCTTTCGGATAGTATACTTCCTTATTTTTTCAGTGTTTGAGTTGTTTTAATGGAAATTATCGAATACTGTGAAATTTAGTGAGATCGTTTTTCAAGTGCCGAGCTTTTTGCATATTCTGTCAAAGACGCTTACTTAATTTAGGATTGTCCACTACGTGTTTTGCAATTAGGTTTTGTAGATGCCTTTTTATGTTCTATAAATGCAAATTGCATGTGTGTTTTTGCATATACAATTACTCATATGTGCGTAGCTATCAACGTAAAACGATTTATGGTGGTTTCCAAGTTCCTCGATAAACCTGTAGTTCTCACAGAAGCTCGACCCATTCCGCGCACTAGTCAAGGTTTGAAGATAGTTATACCTCTGCCGGAAGATTACCCATTGATTTCCATTGGCTGGTAAGAGTTTTAAACCCGGCTTAAAGCATAAACGTACAATGAAGGCGTTGAGGTCGCTCGGCACCACGAACAAGAAATGCGCTATATATGCATGTAGCGCGATCAAGGAACAATAGAGTTAGCACGGCGTGTGATCTCTTGTTGCTTGCTGCCACAATGTGAGGCTTTGCGCGCTTGCCGCTTGGGCTTTCCGATCACAACAAAACGATTCACAAACGTACGATACTTGACACCTTATTTCGCTTTTCAGTGCAACAGTAAATATATTTGAGTGTTGACTTCACTAAAAATCGAGCAGTTTCAAAGCCGTTGCCCGAAAAATAACTTCCTTTTAGGATTAGAACTCCTAGCACTTTAATTCATAAACAAAACGTTTCAACAAGCAAACTTTATGAGTTGACTTTCCACTTTCTAGATTTAAAAATTTAACCCAACTTTCACTTATAGCAGGAGTACACAACTTTACCCCTATGACCGACCGCATTACGTTTATTTTCATGAATTACGGCCGCCAGTGAGTTTACCATATTTTAAGTTTTTGCATTACTTCTGTTCTGCTTCCACACTCTGAGCCTGACCTATACTTCCACACGTCTGCTTGGCCGTCTTTCTGCTAAGTATCCGCATACAGTAGAAAAAGAGGCCGCCATAACTTAAATTTTAAATTACTTGTGCATGGCCGCGTAAATCTTTATCGAAGGCCGCAGGTTGTGCACCCCTGACTCATAGCATATCAAGTAATGTTGTTTATACTCTTTACAACGCTTCACTTTTTTCACAATCTGGCACAAGATTTCAGTGTCTGGCTTCACTGTTGCGCGCTCATTGAGTTGTTGCTTGAAAGGCGGATTTCAATGTCAGTTTTACGCATCGCGCTTGTCTTGAAGCTATCCCAATTTTTGGCGAAAGCTCCACAAGCCACTTGCAACACCACGGCAACCGGTGTCAGAGCCATGTGCTGTATGTCACGAAAGAACTTAGCGACGAACGAAACCTTTCACCAGGCTTTATTCAACTAAGAACACCAGCACGCATCAACATCTGCAGCGCAACACAACAACCGCCTGGTACGAAACTAGAAAATATGGTGGTTTGTTGTTGGCGCTTTATAACTACAATGGTCTTGTAGCGCCAGGACTGAGATTGTACAATTTCTGGGTTCATTTTCACTCGGTTGGTTGTGTGTTCTGATTGTGTTCCCTGCAGCTC
>Ga0210059_1012950_pt1 | contig 12527 bp, 15 predicted proteins | sample Ectturendosymbi2_FD_188042 | JGI IMG/M metagenome (GOLD analysis project Ga0210059, IMG submission 188042) | Ecteinascidia turbinata endosymbiont from Florida, USA - Sample 2 (SPAdes) (version 2) | ecosystem: Host-associated > Tunicates > Ascidians > Unclassified | place: Key West, Florida...
AGGTGTTGAAGACACAAGTTTTGATAAAATTTGTTGTGATTTGGGAGTCAACTTTGAACTCGCAAAATCAATAGCTTTTTGTCCAGCCTTTTGCCCAGCACTTCGAGCAATGTTCAAAGCGGTGTTGACAACTTGCTTTTTACTGATGAATCCTGACAAAAAGTCTTTGAGCTTTGAAAAAATTCCAGAGCCACCAACTTGATATTTTCGTTTATATCCTCTTCTCATAACTATCATTTATTTAATGCTAGCATTAAGTTTTTACAAGCATCAGGAGGCAAAATTTTTTGTCTCAAAAGTTCATCTCAAATGCTAACGATTTCATTTTGAAGACCTGTGATTCCTGCTTGTTTCGACGCCATCAACAATTCTATCCGTTCACACAAAGCGTTTGTATCGCTTGGGAGAAAGCCTTGTCCTTGTGTTTTTTTCTGTTGACGTTTCACTTTTTGCTTTGGTTTTTGCACATGTTCTCCCAAATCAGCCTTACGAAATTTTCCCACTTATGCCCCCTAGTTGCTACTGGTCTTTGTGGATTTTCTGGATGTCTCATAGCACCTGTCCTTTCAATAATTTCTTTATAATTTTTCACATCGTTACCATCATTAGCGCCCGTTTTTGGCTTTTTCATAACAATGAGCACCCAAAGACCTGGGGTTCCCTCGTATCATTGTCAATCAAGAAACAAATTGCTATCCTTATCAATTATAACCCTTTTCCCACCCTTGAAATATTTTCTTTCTTCTCTTCTTATTCTGAACGTTGTGTCAGCATCTCCCTTTCTTTGTGAATACTTTTCAAGATATTCCCCGGCTAATGAAGTTTCGTCGAGTTCTATTTGTGGTGTGTCAAGTTCTGCCAATGCTTCAGGTTGAGGCATGTCCCAAGGTAATGCTGGAAGCATATTTTCAATCGCTTCTTCGAGTGGGGCAAATTTTGAAACAATTTCTTCAGATGACTTTTGTTGTTGTTCAGTTATTGGTTTGAAGATTTTTCCAAAATGTTCGTAGAGTGATAGTTCACCCAATGGTTATGAGCGAAAATATTCTAGAATTTTGTTCTTGGTTTTGAGGCATTCAGCGAAAAGTTTGTCACGTTTTTATGGGTCTTTTATTTTTAGAAATGACATTTATTATATGTTTAAATTTTGAATAGGGTCCAAATTCGTTTTTGACCTGTTCCAAATTAGCCTCGATAAATGAAAACTTTTCTATAAAGCTTTGGATGAAGATTCATAATTTTTTGCAGTGCTTTACATTGTGCTGGTGTGAGTTTGTCGTTCAGAAACGCAGTGACTGTTGAGCTTTTGATTCCAAGATTTTGTTTTTCATTTGGCATTTTACATTAAATTTTAATAAGTTCTTTGTTGTCCACCAAAGAATTGAAACTTTCTGGATAGCCCTTCCATTTCACCAATGACCTTGTTTTGCCTTTCTTCACAATCTTCTCAATTCTGAAAACTTCTTATGATGTCTTCTGAAGCTCTTGTTCATAGAAAGTCCCTTGAATTCCTTCACCATTGTAGTCAGTTATTTTAATAAGTAACTGGGTTGGTTCTTTGAATTTTTGAAACTGTGAACACTTTTCCGTCCAGTTTGGGGTGAACCCTTTCTCAAAGAATCCTTTCTTCTTGAGAATTCGGACTTTGTCACCGGTTTTGAATTTTGCATGTATCGGTCGTCTTTCAAACTCTTGATACAAATTTCTGTAAACATCTCACTTCCTTCTCTTTCTTGCTTGCCTCAACAGGAGTCATTTTTATGCTAGAGTGCCTTGTGTTGTTGTATCTTTCAATAAAGTCGTCAAGAACGTTAATATATTTGTTGGTATTGTTTGCCGTGAAATACTTGAACATTTTTTCTTTCATCGTTCGGTTCCAATGCAACCACCAACGATTTCTCCTCATTTTCAGTAGAGTAAATCTCTGCACCCAACTCCTTCACATGTTTGTTGTAAAACTCTCGGCCTTTGTCTGTCCAAAGCTTTTCTGGTTATCGCTTTTATTTTTTTGAAAATTTCCTTTAACGGGTCTGCAACAGATTTTCCAGTTTTGTCTTTGAGCGGAAGCATCCAACCATATTTTGAAAACACATCAATCACTGTGAGAAGATACCTGACCCCACGGTTGAAGTTTGAAATTGCTTGCATTTCAACGAGATCTGCAGCCCAGATTTTATCAATTCCATTCACATACACTTTTCGTTTTGGAAACTTTTTGATGATGGGTTTGTGAAGCTCATCAGCTAGCTGGTCAGTCCACGATATACCTGAAATTGTGTCGTTTTTTTCAACCCCCATCCGAAGCGCTTTTTCGTCCCGATAATTGTAGAAGCAACACCTCTCTCCATCCTTTCTCGAAGTGTGGGGTTATAAATACCATTAAGCTCTGTCAACATATTTTATCACAAACTTCGTTGCGAGTTTTTGTGTCTTTGTTTTTAACATAACAAATGTCATGGTGATAAGCTGCCTTGTCGACTCTGTTGATTGGTTTTGACCATGCCTTTGGAGTCATATCCTCATTTAGTCGTTTGTTCAGCTTTGTGCCAGGTCCGGTGAAATTACGTCCAGGCATGTGCATTTCAAATGGCAAAGAATTAATTGTGTCATTGATAAACCCTTTTCCACTTGCGCTTATAAATTTTGACTTTTTCGTTCCGCAAACAACACAGATGCCTTGAAGCATTTGATGGTTATTTTCTGTTTCACGTCTCTCGTTTCTGTGAATTTACGACATTTTACACAATATATTTGATTCATTTATTAAATGCTTTAATAAAATAAATGGAAATTAAAAACTTTTCATGGAATGAACACATAGCAAATAAAAACAATCACCCTCTTTTACCGAAGAGTCTGCGGGGTTTGACTGTGGGCAAATCAGGCTATTGTAAGACTACTTTGTTGCTGAATCTTCTTCTTCAGCCAGGTTGGTTGGACTATTCAAATTGTAAGTTTTTGGTAAGAATTTGTTTCAACCCGAGTATAAAATTTTGAAAAAAGGTTTTGAAGAACAAGTTCCAAAGGAGATGATCATGAGAGTCTTTGAAAACCATGATGAAATACTGCGAGAACAAATTTCACCAAACGAACTGATTCGTGAGTTGGCAAAAAATCGAAAGACTCGTTCCAATGAACTGATTGAGTGCAATTTTTACGAATCAGCTGATGATGTTCCAGACCCGAAAAAAATCTCCCCTGAGCATAAAAATCTGATGATATTTGATGTCCTCTTGCTTCAGAAACAAAACAAGTGTGAAGCCTATTACGTTTGTGGAAAGCATTCAAATGGTGATTGTTTGTATTTAAGTCAAAATTACTTCAAGATCCCCGCCAGACAATTCGAGAAAATGCAAATTTCTTTTGTCTGTTTCCTCAAGACCTGAAAAATATTGATCACATTTTTAACAACTACGTGTCTCAAGACATGACGAAAGAACAGTTCAAAAAGCTGTGTAAGACTGTGTGGTCGAAACCACATTGATTTGTGATTGATTTGACCTCGCCAAAGAACTATGGGAAATACAGATCTGGATTTGACGACTTTTATATCATAGAATAAATGAACACTGAACTTCTTGAAAAAATTGAGAGAAATACTTCTCCAAAAACGTCGACTCAGATTGAGGTTTCAGAGAATTCGACAAAAATAAAGACAACTTTAACCAACAAATCGAGTTGGATCGAACGCGAAAGTATGAGATGGCTTTGGTGAATTTAGAGACGTATTATAGTTTTCCAAATTTGTCTGATGAAAACAACGTTTTTCGATATCCTCCATGTTTCATTGAGGTGGGGAGAGGTGACGAGGGCGACTCAACACGACAAAGACAATGGGTCGAAGTTCAAATTTCAGAAGGCAGTTATGATCTCATTGATATTGCGGAAACAATAAAAAATGCGATGAAACGAAATGAGCATAACGACGAATCTATTAAAATAACGGCAAACACCAACACTTTGAAAAGTGTCTTGGAAATTCAAGGCGACTTTCAGGTTGATTTCAGAGCGCGAAATTCAATTTCAGGCGTTCTTGGATTTCGAAATTAGGTTTACGAAGAGGGCATTCACGAATCGGATAGTGTTGTCAATATTTTAAGCATCAATTCAATTCTCGTGAATGTGGACATGATTGGTGGGTCTTATGTGAATGGAAAGACTCAAAACACAATTTACAGTTATTTTCCAAACGTTTCGCCCAGATATAAAATCGTTGAGAACCCGAGAAACCTTGTGCATCTTCCAGTGATTTTAGATAAAATCAATAAAATGGAAACAGTTGTCACAGACCAAAACGGAAAACAATTGAATCTTCGTGGAGAAAACCTGACAATCAGATACCACTTGAGAGAAATTTAGTTACATAATATAAATGAGTTATACTAATATACATGTAAACATTTCTGAAAATCAACAGCAAAAACTGAAACACGCCGTTGATACAAAGAGTCCCACGAGCATTCGTCTTGGCTACGAAGATTTGTGTGGAAGTGATGTTCTTGCTTTGACCAATTCACAGGGAACAGAATGACAAAAGCCTTTCAGAATGGAAAAGTCATCACAATAAAAATGAGTAAACGTCAGGTTGTTCACAACATGAAAACAGAGGGCGGGTTCCTTTCAATGTTAGCTGGTTTAGCCGCAAAGACTTTGCCATTTTTGGCAAAGACCGTTCTCCCAACATTGGCGACTGGAGCACTTTGAGGGGTTGGGTTGGCTTTGGCACAAAAAGCAACAAACAAGGCGATGGGAAACGGGTTGTATTTGAAAAAAGGCTCAAACATCGCAAGAGTCGAAACAGACGGTCAAGGACTGTATTTGAAACCATACAAAGGTTCGGGGCTCGGCATGGTTGGAGATGGTTTGTATTTGAAACAGGGGGGTCAAGTTATTAGCGGCCATGATCTTCTTCTTGGTCCAAATTCTCCGTTGAAGAATATTCCAGTTCTCGGTTGACTTTTGTAAGATGTGGATTTGTATTTTTTATTCCATTGAATAAAAAATGAACCCCAATTCATACAGACTACATGAAACTCATAAAATTGAAAGAGAGCTGAATGAAGAAAAACTCAAACACTCTACAATGATAAAAAAATATCATTGCTTGCTGAACTTTTGCACTGGCTGCCTTTTGATTTTCCAGTTTTGTATGTTTCTTTTGAACTTTGGGTTTTTGTCAGATTTCGAAGAAATCATCGGAACTATTTCTGGAAAGGTTTTACATGGAATGAACATGTTTTTTGTAAGTGTTTCAATTTTTCTGAGAGTAATTCCTTTTCAAGAAAATACAGAGACATGAGAAACAAAAAACATTGATTGAGATGCAGCTCCACTCAATTCGTAACATGATTTCGAAGGCGTTGTCGGACGATGAAATTTCTGCATCAGAGTTTGAAAAAATAACTTCTCAAATGACAAAATGGGGTGAAACATATAGAAAGTTTGAAAATGTGGAAAATGACAATTTGGAAATTGATAAGCTAATGCCTAAGATGTTGCCGGGAAGGAAATTGGAAAGTTTTGTTTAGAATAAATGATTCAAGTTGAAAATATTGTTCTTCCAAACAAACCTTTCAGCAACTTTGAAATTGAAGATGCGGTGAAAAAGATTGGTTTGAAAAACTTTTGTAGTGTTTTCTTGAGAGACACTTTGCTAAAGAAACCAAAACGAAATGAGTGCGCAATTATAAACCTAGACGACACTTCTGGAAATGGGACACACTGGGTGGCGTGGTTCAAGCGTGGAAACAATAAATTTTATTTTGACTAATTCTAATTGCACACACCAACTGAATTAAGCAATTATCCCAACGGTTGTGTGTTCTATCCAAGTGAGCAAATTCAACCGAGGCAAGCAGTTATTTGTGGCCATCTTTGTCTTTCTGTTTTAAAAGAGATGCAAAAAGGAAAGCACCTCCAAGAAATAATCAACACATTTTGGTGATATAATAAATGCCTGTAGATAAATTCGGACGAATTCCAAAAACGGGACAAAATGTTACAAATGTGAGTGGAGTTTCACATGAATATGTGAACAGCAACTTTTTGCGAAAAGGTCAAACCATTGACATGTCTGCTCAAAACATTGTGAATCTTGGCTCGCCGCAGGGCACAGTGGACGCAGTGAGGGAGAAATATGTCAATGAAAAATTTTTCAAAAGAGGTAATTCGATCGATATGGATCAAAACGCAATAAAAAACATATTGCCTCAAACCGAAGAAGGCATCGCGGCAAATAAGTCTTACGTAGATTCAAAAAGTGTGGAAGTGATTTAGATATGGGGGGTCATTTAGTGAAAAACGTGAGATGGCCAGAAGAAGATCATGACTTGGTGAATCGAGCATATGTTTATTTTGTAGCAGGCAAAAGGTTACCAATTGAAGGGGGCACTATGCAGGGGCAAATTGATATGAACCATCATTCAATAAGAAATATAAACCCAAATCCACAAAATGAAGACGAACTGGTCCCAAAGCGGTGGATTGAAGAAAATTTTTTTAAGTTGTGATGGCGTAGAATCAACATTGACTGATGCTTTAAACATTGACGGTCATCAAATTTTGTATCTGAAAGAACCAGAGCAAAGTCACAATGCAGCAACGAAACAATATACTGACACGAAATTGCCACTTCAAGGTGGGGACATGCAGGGTAACATTGGGATGGGTGGACATTTGGTAAGACATTTGGGTGAACCTCATCGACAAAACGACGCAATCCGAAAAAGCTATGGCGACGAAAATTTAAAATTTCTTGAAACGTGATGGACATTCTTGGATGAGGGGCCCTTTTCACGCCGGCGGTTTTCAAGTGACAAAAGTTGGAGATCCAAAAGGTGGGCAGGACGCGGTAAATTTGAGAACACTTAAAAAATATGAAATGAATGTTTTGGAACAAGCAACCAGTGCAGCTGACACAGTAGTAAGTGAAGCTGTTCATAACCATGCAAACATTTTGAATCGAGAAATCAGAACTAAAAGTTTGAAGTTAGACCCACAAGGAACAGCAACAAAAGATTTTAGTATGGGGGATCAATATCACATTGTGGGGCTGCCAGACCCTGTTATCGAAACTGCAGCCGTCAATCGTAGGACGTCGAACAGGAAAATTTTGACAGAGGTTGAGACTGGTAATCTCTTGGGAGATCAAAAATATCTCAGGCTTGATGGTAGAAATCAAATGGTTTCAGATCTTCAAATGAGCGATCACAAACTTGTTGGATTAGCTGATGCAGTCGCGCCAACTGATGGTGTTAACAAGAAAATACTGGAAGCCGCAGTTAATTTTCTAAGGTCAGAAAATGAACGATTGATACTTACAACGAATGAAAATATAAACCGAAAAGTTATGTTTCTTGATGGGACTTCTCTGCCAGAAGCTAACATGAATTTCAATGGCCAGAAAATAACGAATCTTGGGCAGTCAGTTGAACCCAACGATGCTGCTACAAAAGGATTTGTTGGTAATATTCTAAGAAAGAGAATCATTCATGTAAATCCAGAAGGAGCCCAAGAAAATTTGAAGATGAATAATCATATAATTTCCGGACTTGCGAATCCAACAGGAAACCAAGACGCCGTCCATCAATTTTATGTTGATTAATTGTTTGAAAATCTTCAAACTGCAGTCGATGTTCACATCACACAATATCAACACCAAACGGAAGCCCTGCAAACCCGTGTTATGAGACTTGAACGACTGGCGATGAGAACAACCAGTTCCTAACAATCCAACGAATTAAATTTTCAGTGTTAAAATAAATGTATTGTGCAATGCCAGACAACTTGGATACAAAAAAGACACATCCTTATCCATGGCAAACAAAAAATTGAAATACTCTTTGACAAACTTTTGTGAAAGTTTGGGAAAAGAAAAGACACAGGAACAGATTGATGCTGCTTTTGAAACATGGCAGAGTGTGTGTGGATTGAAATTCGAGAAAGTCGAGACCAGCGACGCGAAGCCAGAATGTGAGATATAGATAACATTCTTGAATGATCAAATAAATTGTCCATATAAACTCAACGGTCAAAAAGGAGGAACTTTGGCCCATGCATTTTATCCCGGAAAAAGCTGAATTTGCAGAGATATTCATTTTGATTCGGAAAACTGGACAGACCAAAAAGCAGTTCCAGGAGATGAGAAATACAATTTATTTTCTGTGGCAGTCTACGAACTTGGCCATGCCTTGTGATTTTATCATAGTTCCACCGAAAATTCTGTGATGACACCTTTTTACAAACATGGGTTTTCAGTTGAAAACAAACTCAGATACTCAGTGAAAGTGACAAGGCTCTGGTTCAAGAAATATATGGTAAACTGAGTGAAGTGGTGAAGAGGGTGATTTATAATTCTACAAAAGTTAAAGTTATGCTCCGGCAAAAGCCAGAAAGAGTCAATATTGTTTTCACCCTGAAACCAAAACACTTTGCTAAAGATTCAGATATTTCTGAAGAATCATTTAAAAATATTTTGAAAAAACTGACTGACATAAATCATGCTGAATTTGTGGCTGAAAATTTTGGGGTTGAAAGTTCAAGGCTATAAACATGTTTTGATGAAAGTGCTTTGTCGCAAATGAACACCACACCTTGAATGTTTGTTTTTCCAAAAACAGCCAGGGTGGTAAATACACATTGTTAGACAAAGCTCATGCAGTCTAACAAACAGATACACAGCGAAGCAAGCACATCTAAAGCAATTTAGCGTTTTATTCAAAACGTTCACACAAATACATGAGAGCATGCAACATAATAATGACTAATTTATACAACAAAAAACAGAAACGTGATTGGATAGAGTTCAGGTCTCTTAAAAAAGATCTGGGCTTTGCCCTCACTTGTTAGCACCCCCGAATTTTCAGGTCTCTTAAAAAAGTTCTGGACTTTGCCCCCACTTGCTAGCACCTCGAAGTTTCAGGTCTTTTTTGAAAGATCTGGGCTTTGCCCTCACTTTCTAGCACCCTCGAATTTTCAGGATCTGGACTCTGCCCTACTTGCTAGCACCCACCCCAAATCTCCTTTTTTCTTGTTAATTTCATAAATTAAGAAAAAATGCTATGAACCTGTGCTTCCATGACTTTTCCTAATTTCAGAGACGAATCGAATGATGCCACCCGAGGCGTGAGGCCTCTGAACTCATGTTTTTAGCTACTGAGGGTAGCGAATTTCAAACACCTGACAAAGTGAACATTTCAATGCAATTTGATAACACACCTCAAATTTGCCTAAGTTAACATTACACGGAAACATCTCTAAGCAAAATTACCATACAACTAACAAATCTCCACACATAAATCTATCAAATTGTGTAATTAACAACAAATTATTTCCACTCATTAGCAATGTTTTCATCCTGCAGCATATGGTTTATATAATGGCGTCTTTCGAAAATTTCTGTGAAAGACACACCCAGCTTCTTAAACTTTGGGAAGGGTGCAAGAAGCCTACTTATTTGACGAAGCCTGGACACTTAACTCTTTCCAAGATGGGTAATTTCCTTTCAACGTTCCCAGTAAGGAACAAGTGTGTTTTTTTTCTGCTTGGTGAATTTCAAACGCACGTTCGAAATTAATGCCTGCTTCAATCGACACAGCAAGGAGATGTTTATTAGCCGAACGTAGAGCTATGTCAGCTCTAATAAGTATAGCTTTCGCTTCCTCAAGGTCAGCATTCTCTCTCAAAATTTTAAGGGAATGAATCAGCTCATCATTATTCACGAGATGACTCATTAAATACTCGTGCAAGTCTCTTCGTGTCAATTGTAAATTAAGCTTCAGAGCTTTCTTTACCGGGTCGGAAAAGCGATACCGTGGTTTTACAAGATTGTAAACGTCTTGACTCTCAATTTTCCTGGTAAACACAATCATTTCATTGAAATATCTTAGCCATTGTGAACAAGCCCTCTTGCGATTATCATCATTTTCCTGGCTTGCTGAAGAGGTGCCATTTTCTGCTGGGGGCTGATGAAATTTTATTTGTTGATTAACAGCATTTGATAGATTTTGATCAGTTCCTGGGCTGCCAGCCTGCTGCAGTACTGGCGAGCTTTGAAAGACACTGCTTGATTCAGATGTTCGATCAAAATCCTCGATAAAGCTTGATTCTGAAAAACTTGAATTATTTTGAATATATGCAACTGCCATCTTTATCAAGCACACTCTGTGGCTGGCGTTCAGAACTGTTTGCGTGACAAAACATACCTTGCTTTGGAAGGTTCTGTCACGTCACAAAGCAGCGCAAAAAAATTCTATTCAAGTTCACAAACAAGTGCAGTCCAACCAAACGAGGAACTTGGCGAACGGCGATCGTGAATCACTTGAAAAAAATTATATTCAAGTTCATCTGGTAGCCCGTCACGATCACAAGCCAAAAGCTGAAACACAGGTGCGCGTCGCGTCTCATCAAACAAGTGCAGTCAAGCGAAACGAGGCACTTGGTGAACGGCCATCGTGAAGCACCTGAATAAGCGACAGCGGCATGACGACAAACGTATCATCAGGCCCGACAAAATAAATACCCTAGCTCACGGCTTTCGAGGATGAGGAGGCCCAGGGGAAGACAGAGGAGCCTTGGGAAAGACAGAGGGGCCTTGGGGAAGACAGAGGGAAACTGGGGAACAGAGAGGAGGCCTGGCAGGGGGCAAGGGGCTTCGACAGAAGGAACACAGAGGGTCCAGTCAAAGACCCCACAAAACTAGGGATTTTCTGAAACGGCTCTCAAACACAGAAAAATACACTACTACCATGCAATCGTCAAATATCAGTAACAAACGAATTTGCGCGTTGAGTCGTTCTCCTGCAATTTTTCATGCACAAATTAAAATCAAGGCGGCAATGTATTGCCATGCCAGTTTGTTGATGTGGGTATCTCCATCTCGATGATGAATTACAAACTGACAGATATCTCTGCCCTGAGGTTGAAATTACTATTGCTTATGCACCTCTATATTACCAAATCCTATAAATAACGAGGTGAATAAATGCAATATTGAAAAGAGTGTGTCACTATGGATACCAAAGCCCTGTGCCCACAACTAGCCATCATTATTTTTCATTAGGCCTACAGCTTCTAATCAAGACTTTACAACTTCTAAAGTCACGTTATGAAAACCAAAAAACACTCCAGTTTAGACAGAGGAATGTGCACTGAACACAGGATGCTAAGAAGAAAAAGCAATATGGAAGTGATGCAGACATCAATACTGCAGCCTGTATATGATCAGCTACAAAGGAATGTGTACAAAAGCAAATTTCCAATAACAAAAGACTTATAACCTCAACAACAATCTTTAAAAAAAAGCATGTGCTGCACTGGACTGCATTAATGAATTATGCTGTGCAATAGATAGTACAGTCGCGATTGTTCATAAAAACTTCTCTTTACAGCACCAAATTAAAACATTAAAATTTGGCAGTATGCAACATGTGATTACATGAAACAAATGGAAAATACAAAAACCTAAACAGTGTGAAATCACAGCTACAAATACAATACCACCACACAAAATATTGCAGCTACGATTAATTGGTTAATTATATTTGTATGAATACATCACAGCAACAGATTCACACTTGTAAATCTCACAACATCAAGCAAATTTGCAACACAAAAATTTTACAGTATCATATGACACCTACACCACATTATTACAACAAAATAATTTGCAGTTGCAAATTGAGTACTACTTCCAACAATGATAGCTTCACAATATTGAATCAAACCTGCATTATTATAAAAAAAAGCAATTCACAGCTGCTTCAACTAAGTAGGAATATAAAAGCATAACAGCAACAACTGGAGCCTTAAAAACTTCACAGCATGAAACAAACCTGAAACACGAAAACTTCATAGATCAATTTACATCTTTTGCAGCTACATTTTTGTTGTTAGAGCGAAAAAGCACTTACCAGCATCACCAATTTGATGTTCACAAAAGTTAGGGTTAGTTAGAATGGTGGGCCTCTACCACTACATGTTCCTAATTTTTAAATATTTCGATGTTTACCAAAATGTGAATGAAGTTGTTTTAATTAGCCCAAATTTAATTTGGGCTGTTGCATTTTACCCAAATGTTTATAACATATGCAAATCTGAATGAACCTCTTCTACTTCACCAAGAGCCTTCAAATAGCACCCAAGTTTGAATGAAACTGTTTCAATTACCAAAATTTGATTGAGGCTGTTGAACTTTGCCCAAGTGATTCTAATATCATGTAGATTTGATTAAGCATTTACAGTTCACTTAGATGTTTACAAATGTACAGAGTGTTTCACAATTGTTGAAACAAAGCGGCAGCTTTTAAAACCTTTATCGATGACCTTATTCATTTTTCTCTTTCCAGATTGTCATAGGGAAATAGTTAACCTTTCTATACATTACACAAAAAATAGTCTAATGATGCCTTGGTCGATGGAGCAGAAGATCTTTTGTGTAAAGACATATTACGAAACGAAGTCTTTCCAGATTGTTCAAGCAAGGTTCAGAAGGAAGTTCAGCTTCAACAAATTTCCAAACAGGAGTCAGA
>Ga0210059_1012951_pt1 | contig 12526 bp, 9 predicted proteins | sample Ectturendosymbi2_FD_188042 | JGI IMG/M metagenome (GOLD analysis project Ga0210059, IMG submission 188042) | Ecteinascidia turbinata endosymbiont from Florida, USA - Sample 2 (SPAdes) (version 2) | ecosystem: Host-associated > Tunicates > Ascidians > Unclassified | place: Key West, Florida...
AAGCTACACCGTGACAGGTAAAAAGCAGGTGAGAAAGAATATATTGGAAAATCAAATATTCCTGCAGACTCGTGTAATAGGGGAGGAATAAAAAAAGTTTTGTGTCATGGGGGAGGAATGAAAAGTTTGAAAATGAGCAAAGGGAGGAATGCATCAAAAAAGGTTGGGAACCACTGATCTAAAGTAATAAAAATATTTGATGAATTAGCTAATTAATTAGTTTGTTTATTTTAGATCATAATATTTGAACCAGCAATGCTAGAATGTCGATCAAAGGCTCAAAAGACTCAGACTCGAGCCTAGTTTCCAATAAAAACTTCAGCAAAATACTTTGGCCTAGCAGTTGGGCTCTTACAGTAAAAACATCAGTTTACAGTAAAAACTTCAGCGAAATACTACCACCTAATGGTTGGTGCCCAGGGCCAGGCAAAGTGGGCCAAGGTGGCCTAAAAATCCTCCACTTATGACGTCACTCACAAAAAAACCGCACCCCCCAACCAAAATAATTTTTTTTGAGTGCAGACTAAAAGACTTACCGCATATTTTGACGCTTCAACCAGGTCCGTAACCTGTACAGGAGCGGAGATATTCCCGCGCAAAGCCACATGTGTTTAGGCGAGTTTTTTTCCGAAAATCCCTGATAGCAGTCGGACGCCAAAGTGTTAACAGGTCATGTGATCGCTGATCAGCATTCTAAATCTCTGTGGGATCAGCTCATTTTGCGCTTAACAAGTTATTCCAGAATAGGATTCGATAGTCTGGATTCAAAATAAAGATTCCGGTATCTCTAAATGTTCCATAATGCACACCCCTAGTTTTAAGGTGGTCTTAGCAAAGGTATCGACTGATTTGAATAAAGATTAGCAGATGCATTCTGTTGGAAAATATTTTCAGTTAGCAACACGTTTTCTAAACTCTTATGAATTATTTTTTTTTTTGCACTATAACACCTTATCAACCATTGCTTGTTTAATAATGATGTGTTTTGTTACTTGTTTGGCTGAAAAACTAAAACACATGCAGGTGTTACCTTCACTCATGAAGGCAATCTATGAAAAGCAAAATTTTTATGTGGTTCTCCATATTGGTCCCTGAGAAATCTGAAATGCAAGGGTTCATGGAACATGATAGCTACAGTTAATTTTGTAAATTTGTATCTTACAATAATTTAGTTTATGTTCAAGCAGCTGATTCATTGTCATGCTATTAGTGATAAGTTCTATTCACAAGTTTTTCAGTTGAAGCTATTGCTTACCAGTGTGGAACAGAATCTGATTATTGGGTTAAAGATTTGGCTGCATAGCTTTTCCCACCCAGATATCCAAAAATGCAGTTTGTTTTTTATACCTGTTTTGGATAAGCGTATCCAAATAAAATCTGGTTTTTGTCTTGGCTTTTGTCAAATGGAAATCATTTGTCTCCTCAAGGACACATTTGCTTTGAAAACACTAGCAAGTTAATTTTACTTTGTGAATTAATTTTTGTGCGAAGATTTCAAACATTGCTGTTGATAGAAAGAGTATATAAGTTGAAGCTCATTTTCATTGTTGTGTAGTAGCCTATGTTGTCATAAAAAAAGGAAAAAAACTTGTTGCAGAGTTTGATTGTCATATCTGAAGAGCAGTGTCATTTCATTAGATCAAATTCAAGTATTTTTTGCAAGTGTAACTTGTTCTTGTATCCTGCAGTGTAATTGTTTCATTAGATTTTGTGTTAACCTGTGTAATTACAGGAGGGTTAACATTTACAATTTTACTCAGCCTTTCAGTTTCATTTAATGAAGTTAACTTGTGAAAGAATAAATAAGACACTGAATAACTTGATGAGAAAGTGAATGAGTAATACTTTCTCTCAGAAACTGAATTCGGACACTGGGTTGACAGTGGTTGCAGGATATGGATTGGATTTAGATAAGATTTTGTAATTCTGCATAGGGTAAAGATTGCAATTCCAGATCCTCTCAATGCTGTTTCCCTTTCATGACGTTTTTTTTCTCAGGCATTCTATATTATCTCTATATGGGTATGCTTGCTGTTTTTTGCACAAATGCAATAAACATTTTATCTGGCATAAATGGATTGGAAGCTGGGCAATCTGTTGTCATATGCATTTCAATTATTGTTCACAATATTTTGGAGCTCTCTGGACCTGTTTCTGCATATCACTTGTTTTCACTGTACTTCATGTTGCCTTTCCTGGGAACAACTTTGGCATTATTGTACTACAACTGGTAAGTTCTATTCAGTTTTTTTGTTTATTTTCAATGGTTTGTTAGTGCTTGTATTCATCTTGAAGTGATGGAGTTGCTTGGAAAAATGTCAGTTTTCAATTTTGCTTTGTGTGTGCAATTTTTTGAAGTTCGCTTTTAACTGGACATAAAAGTTTTCCTAAAGAGGTTTTCTGTTAAATAGGTTAGATCCCAGAGTTACTTGTCAATAAGAAAAATTTCCCTGACTAGCACTCAATAACTGAAGCACAAAAGTTGTTGTCAAGGCAGTTGTTGCACTTGCCAAAAACTCCCGTTTGGTTTTCGTGAAGTTTACTTTTTATGCGTCACTGCAATAGGTCAGCATCCGTGTCTCATTGTCCTTAGGGAAAAGGGCCCAAAGAACTTTTAATGGAAACTTTGCCTACGTCACCAAAAAGTCAATAAATATTTAAATAAAACTTAGTTTGATCTGTAAATCAGATTTCATTTGTTTCACCAGCCACAGAAAAAATTTGTTGATTTAAGTGCTGCCTGACTTTTTTTGCTACCACAAGTGCCACACCTACAAAATCAATTTATCTCTTGTTTGTTTTCAGTATGTAAGCTAAATTATTGCATTGTTTTCATCGTTACACCTAAGGCATGTTCTTTTACAGGTACCCTTCCAAAGTTTTCGTTGGTGACACATTTTGTTATTTTGCTGGCATGACCTTTGCGGTTGTGGGCATATTGGGACATTTCAGTAAAACTATGTTACTTTTTTTCATACCCCAAATCATCAATTTCCTGTACTCTGTTCCTCAGCTGTTTCATTTAATTCCCTGCCCGAGACACAGGCTACCTAGGTGAGTATTTACATTGGACTATTCGTAATAGTGCTACTTTGCTTTTAAATTTCGATATCGCTCGTGGTTGTCGCATGCGTGTCTGGTGTAAGTTGGAAGTGCTAGGTTTTTTCTGTTTATTATTATTTTTCATTTGTAAAAACGCGATTATGTGCACGAAAGTGTCTGTGGATACATGAAGCACTCGCCCAGCATATTTTTCACTGGCCCTATGTGTATGCGCATGAACAACGCTATACCGCTGCTGTATTTATCAATGGAGCATAGTAACTGCGTTCGAGTACAATTTAAATTCATTGATTTCCGAGTATAAAACGTCACGCAGATGCTGGGCATTTTTCATTTCGTAGCCGCTGTATGCGAAACACCTCAGCGAACGTCGCCTAGCGTATGCGTATTCGCTACTTGATGTACTTCAAATTACAGCAATGTCTGTGATGGTTAGAAACCACATTATATCTGTTCATTGTATGATATTCATATGAAGTAATTCCGTATAATTACAATTACATTTAATATTGAGTGGGATATGCAATGGCAATAAATGGCTAAACTCCCCACGTTGCGCCGTTGCTGCCCTGTTGTGTACTGACAACGCCGTGCTTATGTTATGTATAGCTGATAATGTGATAGGCATCGTTGCACTGCCTAAGCGTTAAGTCGTAAAGACCATGTGCGTATGAGGCGGGGGCGGCATCCCCCCTTGGCTTGAAAAATTTCAGGGCAAATTCTGTTTTCAGGGCAAGTGCAAGTTGCTCAAAATTCCTGGATGATAAAAATATTTCAAAACAGTGAAAAATTTCAGGGCAAGCGCAAGTTGCTCAAAAATCCTTAATGCTAAAAAATATATATTAAATACAGTGAATTCAGAGCACACTCTGTTTTTCAGGGCAAGCGCAAGTTTTTCAAAAATCCTGAATGTGCAGGTATATTCAATGCAGTGAAAAATTTCAGGGCAAGTGCAAAGTTGCTCAGAAATCCTGAATGGTGAAAAGTATCTTCAATACAGTGAAAAATTTCAGGGCAAACTCTGTTTTTCAGGGCAAGCGCAAGTTGCCCAAAAAAAAGAAAAAAATTCAGTGCATATTCACTTGGGGGTGATACGTGTTATTTGGGCTAGTGTAGTGTGTAATCTGGACCAACGTCGTCACTGGTTATAATGACTTTGATCTGGACCAAGCCCTGGCACATGCACTTTCAGTGCGAGTTTCATTTCCCGAGGTGCAATCTTCAGCAGAAGCGGGTCGTGCGGATTGCTTGGCCCCTTTGAGTGTGCGTCTTTGAATGCCTTGCTCAAGCGCACAGCAACGATAACACAGGCAGGAGTAGGGGGTTAGACCCTTCGATCCGGAACCGTTGCTTTTTACCATTGCCTTGCGCCATCGAATTCGCGTACATATTTGCATCAGTGAAGGCAATTACCGTAAAATTTCTTGTCTGGGAGAACACAACACGCAAGGAACTTCACCCCATGAGTTAAAAAGCAAGGTAACTACAGAATTTGCCTATAACGGCACCTCCAGCTCCAGGGTGTTGCATAAAGAACGTTATTGCCGAATTGACGTTATGAGCGAATTGAAATGTATGTAAATGATGCCATCGGGACCGAACAAACTGTAACGTCATCGATGAATTGACGTTACAGACGAGGTCGTTATAAACGAATTCAACTGTATAAAACAGATTTACAAGAGGTTTCAGGCCGTTATAAACGAATTCAACTTTATAGAACAGATTTACAAGAGGTAAACTAAAAAGTTAGTTTCAGGGCAAATTGTTTATTTTTAGCGCAAATAATTATTTTTTAAGGGCAAATTTTTTCCTCCCCCCACCCAGTAAAATGCCTTCCCGTACGCCTATGGCGAAGACTATATTTGCAAGCGTATGTTCATAGTGCCGTGCTACCCCTAGTCATTCTTGAAAATGTTTAGAAATGCTGTTCTTATTGACGAAATGACATGACATGATCAGACATGGGGCGATTACAGCACAAATGCAATCGATTACTATTACGATTACTTTCCACCTGTTCGATTACAATTACGAATAAACAAAATCACAATGTAATCGATTACGATTACATTGATAGTAATCACGATTACAATCGCGATTACATTGGTTTTGAAACATCTTCAGAACAAAAACAAACCCCGTTTGCATGGTTTGATGTAAGTATATTTTCAGACAACATACCATATTAATGAATGTAATAAACGAAATTACTAATCTAAAGATCAAGCACCGGAAAAAATTACAATAATTGTTTAATGAGACGTTCGTCCAGTCAGCAAACCAGTGGCGTAAGTAGAGGTTTCAGCTAGAGGGAAACTTAGCTGAAAGAGGCCAATTGGCCTCTGTAGGTGACGTGCAAGTCAACACTCAGAAAAAAAACTTGAGAAATAATGGCGAATCCGGGTATGGATGACTGTACTAAAACCCCAAATCAGCAGAAAATCTCCGAAAAACGCAAAACGACGACAACCTATTGAAAACCCACAGAATACTAAAACCGAAATATAAGCTAAGTGGGGGCCTGGTTTTTACATTTAGCTGGCCAGGGGAGTCAAAATCGCCCCTCATCCCTACTGCCAGTTACTCCACTGCAACAAACACTTTAAATATTAATCAAACAAAAATGATAAATGTTTAAAATCTTTTGTTACAGTTGATAAACGTCAAGGTTTCAAATCCTTAACAGTCAAACGACATCTATCAGGCTGAACATTCGTCCAGCAACGCTGAAAGTTGGTTTGTTAATGATTTCAAAATTGCTGACTATTTCTTCGAACTGCGTTTTACGATCGTCTGCAAGCCAACATAGCATTGTGCGGCTTTTAATTTGAAATAAAACGAACAGTGACGCCAATATAACTGGGCATCTGTCTACTGGACCAAACGTCAATGGTCAACAAAACCTCACTGGTTTCGTTGAGCATTTTCAGCAGTAGGCTAACTGGTAGGTCACGGATGAAATGCTGGTTATCAGCGCAGTGGAAAAGTACTTTTGACTTGGATTAAAGTACCTTATTCATCTGAAAAAAAAAAATTTGCTGTTTATAAATTACTGTACTAATTATAATTATATACATAGCCTATTCCAGCATTTACATTCATAAGTTCACTCTGAATACAGTACATATGAATAAAACCAACACCTCGCCTCGCAATGTCCCGCTATTCTGTTACCGAAGTGTGAACCCGTTTTTAAGTAAAGCTCTTCTTTTTGTTGCTACGTCTCACCAGACTCGCCACGTTACTTCTGGCGGCCAATAGGAGGGTAGCTGCAGGGCGCACACAGGAATTTTTTAAGGGGGGGGCTGAAATTTTGAGAAATATTTTGCTCTCACTAAAGTACAGGCTACCTTATTTACTATAACGTTTATGTCATATATGCTTTCAATTTTAACACATCAACACTTTTCTTGACCAGGTCCAGCCGCGACGTCTGTTTTTCTTTGCCCGTTTTCCCCCGTTACCGTGATTTTGTTAATCTGCTAAAGTACGATGCGATGTATTGTGGCACTTTGCAAAATTTTGACATTGTTTATGGAAGTTTGTAACATGCTCAGTATCCCGAGATATTGTTTTTAAAAGCACACTTATGTTATATAGTAACATTACTTCATACCACTTCCAGCAAATTCTGGTGTCTCAGTCGGCTATTATTTGTCACGAAATATTATGAGCAGCACTTTTCTCAACATCGCAGACAAGCAAAATGCACCGCAGTACCACTACAGATCGTAGAATTATCTCACAGCCACGCTACATGGTTGTTGGTCGAAAAAAACTCCATTTGCAAAAAGCTCCATTGTAAATATTACTGTACGCTAACCATGTAAATTCGTTTATCCATTTCTTTTGGAAACTTCGATTTTGAGCACCAACTGTTACATATGGAAACGAAAAAACTGAAGAAGGGGACCAGCAATTAAACAATACCTTTCGTCGATCACCATCAGTCAGGGGAACTCTAACGAAGTTACCAATATCATTTTCACCACTGAATACTTGACTGGCAGACTCTGAGCACGAGCTAGTGTCATTTCTATCTCTTTTGCAAAAGTGTCATTCTCTTGACGAACTCCTTTTCCGCTTGCGTTGTACAACTACAAACTTATCCATTTGTCCTCGCGCTCTTCTGACTATCACGGTACACGAAATTCGAACTGCAGGAGAAACAACTCCAATCGTAACGCATTGCGCAACACGTGCAGTGTTTCTACGTCATAGAATGTGTGAAGCGGTTTCTCTCAATGCCATTATGACTCATGAATCGCAACGTCTTTATCGAAAAGCGACATTCAGCGAGGGTTTCCTATAGTCTTAGCACGATTCGCTTATTGCAATTGAAGTGTAACACTCGTAACGTAACAAGGTAACAGATCACTACACCACTTTAATAATCGAAATCTTTATATAGCTATGTATGCATGTGCGGAATTGTTTTGTGTTTTAACAAATGTCAGCAACAAATTTGTGTTTAGGCAGTTTCCGTTAAGGGATGGCTCTAGCCCCCTCAGCCCCCCCCCTGCAAGCGCCCCTGGGTAGCTGCAACATAGCGAGAATTAGCTACAAACGCTGGGCTTACCGCTAGGCTATCTACTGTAGATCAGCTATGTCCAACCCAAATGGCTTACTGAGCCAAAAGTATGTCACTATATTGACCAGGGCCGCACATTGAATGGCTTATTTGAGCTTAGCAAAATAAATCTAGCTTAAACTAATATTCTGAAAGTGTTCGAATCCTAGCTGCAATGGTAACAGACGTGATAAAGTGGCACTGAGGACCACCTGCATCAAAAATGTCAAACTCAAGATTATTAAAACAAGGACAGGTTGTCAGTATGCAGGACATTTTCACTACAGCGAAAACTAAACTGGGCCGCACAAAACCCTCAGCTGGGCCGCATGCGGGCCTCGGGTTGGACATAGCTGATCTAGGTTTAACGCACACAGACGGGGAAATAGCTTCCCCTGAAACATAACCATAACAAACGATAATAAAGGAGGAAACCCAGCCACCACAACCGCGGTTCAGCGCACAGTGATGTAGGGTGAAGATATCCAAGTTTAATCGTGAACGTAATCGTCGATTACGATTAAATTGGCAATGTAATCGATTACGATTAAGTTTCATTTTTGGTCAATGCAATCGATTACGATTGACGATTACGATTACCTCATGTCTGGACATGATATCCGAGCCTGCGAACCCAGGACATGGTCGAGCAGCGTTGTTGTGTTAAAGACTCTTACGTCAGCAAATCAGTTCAAAAGACATGATTATCTTAGACGTAATTTCATACACAAACCAGCATGAATTTGATCGTTCAAGGCGCTGTTGGATATGCAGTTTTTATGGCTCGGTAGGAACAAACGGTGACGTGCATGTTGTCACTGCATTTTCTTAGCGTTACTTTCATAACAGTTGAGTATTTTTCTAGTAACCTTAACAACAGGTTTATGAAACAAAGCAAAGCACCACTACATAAACGGCGATGTTTTATGCGTGTTAGCTTACTTCAAAATCACTTCTCCCCGTGTGACAAAAGTGATCCGTGCGTTCAGCATAAAATCACATTCGCCACCATTTCATCGGTGTGAGACTGTAAGCGGCAGTAAGCTAAGCCGAAACAAACTGCATTTTTTACCCAGGCTCATCCCCGAATCAGGTCTTATTGGTATGAGCAAAGCTCGGTTCAAAGCGTCGGAAATGAAGTTTCCTGGTCCTTTGATCCTTTATTTCGCCGAAAGCGTCGGTGCCGTTCACGTTGTAAGAGATGTTGGTGAGGACGGCGCTTACATGGAATGCAACAACCTTACGCTAAATAACCTTTTATTGAAAATTATGGGTCCGATGCATGAACGCAATCTGACCCTGCTTTTGCTGATCATACAAGCGTCGTGTTCTTGTCTAGCCTTCTTCATCCGTTATTATGTGAGCACGATGTTTTACGATTAAATTGCATTTCGCTTCTATTTCTTGAGCCAGCGATAGTACCTGCGACATGTATCGCGAGAATTGTGTAGGTTGTTTGCAAGAGGCAGGATCAACGGCAGACGTTTTTGTTTTGATTTAGACGAAAAGGCTTCACACGAGTTGCTTGATCGCGCTATGGCGCATATCTCAATTCTTGCTTTCTGTAGGGGGCTGTTCGCTCCTAAATGATGTTTTGTGAAGAATTCTGCGCAGTTTTCAGTGAGGACATGAGACCGATATTTCTCACCCTTATCCCAGGCCGTCTTGTGCGTAGGTTTGTTCATATGCAAAGGCCAAAGCGCTCTCCTACGACAACGCGTCTAATCGCTCTTTCGCGAAGCCGATTGATCTTTGCTACGATTGTGTGTTATAGCGCCTGAATAACAATTAAAGCACTTCTTTGACCATTGAGGTGTAATGGCGTGTTGCGGGTATTTTGTGTTGCTATAGCATTGCTACAATGTCTATGTATCGCTGCAGTTAAATTTTTTACGTTCTGCATGTTTAATGAATATTTGAGGTTTTCAATCGTGTTCGCTACAACCGTGGACTCAACACAAACCTAGTTTTGCAGAAAGTTTGCAGATGCGGACAACTGATCAACTTCCCAAATTTTGAAGCCAAGGGCATCTGTTTGTAAAAGCGTTTTGGGCCCGTAACAACCTGTAGCAAACATGATGTAGTGTTGTGCATCACGTCATGTCAGTTTCCAGTCATACATAAGGACAAGATTCACCCAATAGTGAAACAGTCGGCGATTAGTGTGAAATACTTTTTACCGAAGTCTTAACCATGCAGTTCGCATTGTACGAATGGTTTCCAGTTACTGTTTAAATTGCTTAAACACGAGACACACAATGCTTTTAAGAACTAGAATCTTTGTGGTATTAACTGTGATTGTCAAATTTTGGTCACAAAACAGACAATAATCCCATTCTGTACGGCGTGCAATCATGAGATATATCACGATATTTTGATAAGGTAGGAAGTAGCTAGACCTCTAAATAAATGTTTTTTTCTGCCTAACTGCCTGAACGGTCCTCTTATCAACTCAGTTGCTAGTGGTAAGTGCTGATGCGTGTGAATTAAATCGTTACGTCGTTTAAATACATGGGTAAGTTCATGCTTTTCCAGATCGCTCTTCAGAGCACTTCTTTCCAAAACGAATTTTTTCTATTATCATGACCTGCGTGGTCTTGAACCACGCTAGTCTACTCAGAGTACTGCCATCAATATTATCAGTTTGGTGGTTGTTAGAAGCCAGGTTTGCAGCTGACAAATATTCAGCGAAGAAAAAGCACGCGGGTTCAAAAATTGCAGAAAACCTCTTCCAGTGCCCATCTATAGAATGAATTCTTCTGATAATGAAAATCACGGCCAATGAAAACGATACAAACGACATATTGCAAACGTTTCGATAACTCCTGTTATCATCATCAGTGCATTACATTCTTCTGAAAATATCTCTTTGTATTGGCTTTGGGACAAAAGCACCTAAAGTATATATTCTCTAATGCTGCAGAACGATTGCAGGTATGTCTGAGCTGAAGAACATTGTAAGTGATTATGCTACTGGTTGCATTTGTGCCTTTGTCTAAACCGCTGAATCAGATGTTTTGCGCGGCGAACGATTATCTGGTTTCTCTACGTGTTAAATCAGTTTTTGAGGCGGGAAATAAACCCCAGAAAGCTTGCAATATGCGCTGATGATATTGTATATATTTGAAAATGACAACAGAGTTTGTTATCAGGTGCGCCTGAAATGTCGGGGCAGAGTGTCGTTTTACGGTGCGATGGTGGGTAGGATTATTCATGCACTTCTGTAACTCAAACCACGCAGTAACTGAAATGCAATAACAAGTACAAAACACCAAAGGACAGAAAAGTTGTTGCATGTCAATAAAAAATAAAAATGACAAACAACTGAGGTCTTCGGCGTTTTGCAAATTGGTGTGAACTACGTGTTTGAAAGTTTGTAAACAAAGGTTTGGCGGAGTCGTCATGGGTAGGCTTACCATACGTTCTGGTGTAAAAGATTTGTCCCGGTCAGTCGACCAAAAAGTCCCGGTTAGGCATTCAATCAGCATAGACCTAAACAAATATTAGCATGCTGTGGTTAGTCTGCTTAGCCAACATCCTGAAGAGTGATGCATGATCGTTTTTTTGTTTTGTGTCGTTGTGTCAGTACATTGCATCAGTTTGGTTTATCTTGGTATCTTAACTATTTGAATTCGAAATAGCTACGTACTCCGATCAAGATACGAACCACATTATTTTTTTTTGTTAATTTTTGGTGACGACAATTAGCGGCAGGCCGCAGCCTGAATTGCGCTTCTTGCCAGGGCGGTTGAGGTGAACGCTCTTGCCCATGTTACGCTACGGTAATTCACTCGGTGGCTGTGGATCCAACACCCAACCTTCCAATGGGGAGGCGGACACTTTACCACTGAGCTATTGCCTCCTATACGAATCACATTTATTTGCTAAGGCTCGTTCCAAAGCGACCCAGTTATTGATCACAAAAATATGATAAACTCAGGGACAGAATTTGCGAGGGTGGGGACTGGGCCATCTTAGCTTTTGGGACCCCACGCAGGTGTGACCCATTTGGGCGTTTCTCTGAAAAGCCTGAAAGTATGCCCCTCTTATGTGCTTAACCCCCTCAAAAATCTATATTTTACTTTTGTGGTGCCATCTTTGATTCTACGGATTGCCTTAGGTCTTCAACAGAAATTAAAGACTTTTCTACATTCTTAAGAACAAATGGCAATGCGATCTTTTTTGTAATGTATAACTCTTTCATGTAGTTCGTGAATTAAATTTATGTGATTTCTAACGTTTTTTGTAGGTTTATTTTTCGGATATATATATTTTCATGGCCTATTTGGCCTTTGCGTAAATCCGTCACTGGGTATGCCTAGCCATGGGTCAACTACTCAAGTATCTTGTTTTGTGCTTTGAAAGGCGGTGGTTTGCTTCCAGAAAAGAAACTCGTTCCTTCCACAAACCAATCTCTAAAAAGAATGCCTTGTATAAAAAGTGTTATTAACAAACAACCCATCAATTTCAGTCAAGTACAGATTTTATAGAAATAAAATAACTCACCTCAAAGAATCCCTAAAACAAAACTACTATAGCTCAAAATTGGAAAACTGTAGAAATGATGTTAGAAAAACCTGGAATGTTATTAATGAAAGCATTTCTGAGAAACTTACAATGCTGACCTTAATAATCAGAACCATAGTGAAGAACTAAATATTCACTTTTCCAACATTGCAAAAATCATCATGGCCCATCCCGTCGTTGTCTAGGATGAGCTCGGCGCTTCTCCATTTTTTCTACGTAGCTTGTGGCTGACAATGAATAACCAAAACTCAGAGAGGCACGCCATCTGTTGCGATCGGCAGCAAGTGTTTCCCATGATTGTGGAGAGATGTGGAAGCCCGCCATGTCACGCTTGATGACGTCTTTGTAGTGCAGTTTGGGTCT
>Ga0210059_1012952_pt1 | contig 12525 bp, 9 predicted proteins | sample Ectturendosymbi2_FD_188042 | JGI IMG/M metagenome (GOLD analysis project Ga0210059, IMG submission 188042) | Ecteinascidia turbinata endosymbiont from Florida, USA - Sample 2 (SPAdes) (version 2) | ecosystem: Host-associated > Tunicates > Ascidians > Unclassified | place: Key West, Florida...
GGACGCTTTGGTGACGTTTTTTAAATGTAAATAAAATTACTACAAACAATCCCATCATTTTCTTTTGGGACAGCATAAGTTTCTTATAGACCAAGCTTAAAAAAAAATTGTGAACATAAAATTTTATTAAACATCTTAGGCATAAAATAGAATTAAGTGAATTTTGTCCGATAGGTCCCACACTTCCCCTATTGCTTGTTCGTGCCACATACATATTTTTTGTTCGTCGTGCACATCCCGTTCATGCTGAATCACACAATCAACGCAACGCCACCAGAGAGGTTGCAACAGTTCAGAAATGTTCTGTGTGCATTTTCACGATTTATGCATCGAAAAACAAAGCTGTTTGCTGTGAAGTTCAGATGCATTTTGTATGTTCTCTGTTTGCAAGTTTTGCAAAAAAACTTCTGGGTGCATTTTTACGCTTTGGTTGTGCCCATATGCACATTTTATAGTGTTCTTGTGTTTCGCTGCTGTTTGTCATTGGGCGATGCAAATTTCATCGCTGTTTGTTGTTGGGGGATGTGTTTGATAAGCGGCATGCAGTCTTGAGTTGTTTAAATGTGCTTCGTTCATGAGCTGATTCTTGTTTGTCAGTGTCTTGAAGCCGGTAAAGGCATTGTGTAGAACGGTACACGTTTAAGTACGCTTAGTAAAGAACTGTTGATTAATGTCAATTCCATCCTATAGGATAAAGGAAAGATGTTGACAGTTTACAAGTGCAGGCACGTGCGGTAAACACAGCCTTAAACAGTCTTGTTATAGGAATTGGGATCACCAGCACCCGCAAAAATTCCTCAACATTGACAATGCATTTATTTTTCATGGTATTTTCTTTTCAATTTCATGAAGCTCCCACAATGCTTGTTCTGAAAATTTATCAAACAGTGTTTATGCATGAACTTTGTGAGCACAGTTTATAGCTCTATGCTGATTATTAGCAAACTGACCTTCAAATAAAAAACGATAACTGCAGCGTTTGATGTGAACGGATGCATTTTCCTAATCTCTTAAAAAATAATGCATTTTGTAAAAATGCAATTTTGCGTGTTGTATATCAATTCCTTAAGTGAACATCATTCATAAAATTTTATAGTATTCGCTTTTCTACGGAAGTATTGCCTGTATGAACACCATAATGCAGGTAATAAGTTTTTGTGTGGAACATTCACTACAGTCTTCATCAAACATTTTCTAGCACGAGCTCTTCAAACAATTTCTCAGTACTTTATGGACAACTTAGACTGGCTGAGAGATGACCTGGTTGATTTGCTGGCTCTTGAGCTGGTTATAATCTGCTGACGAAATAATGTATCTGTTCAATGCAGCTAGCATGATTGTGAAATTAAAGTAATTGCTACTACTTCTGAAGTAGTCAAATTCCCGATTATCACTGCAAATGACAAAAATCCTATCATCATCACAAAAATAAAAGTAAAATAAGGCGTACGCCAAGTTGTTGTCCTTATTAGTAAGAACTGCCCATTTAAACAAAGTCTATCCATAGCTTTGACATTGGCAATAGTAACAATGACTGAGCTAAAAAAATTCCCTGAGAGAATAATCTTCATACATTTAATGACATTACCACACATAACAATCAAAACTCCACACATACAGTAACAATCAAAAGCAGAGGCTGAATATTACAGAACAAATACAAATTGTGGTACATGAGAATTTAAGCACTAATTTTCAATGGAATTGAGATAAAAGAATCAACGAGGATCTCATGATACAAAAAAATTCTTTTCTGGAAAATGCTGGACAGAAATTCTTGCGTTATTGCCTGCAATCAGTATATTAAAAATCCTTACAACAGAAACTATACTGATCAGCTAAAAAGTTTGTCATCTCCTATTTGGTTTAATTGGGCATGTAGGATGTGCAGGTTGTTTGCAACAGTTGTAATGGCAAGTGGTCCAAGAATGTTTCGAGCAATTGCTTCCATCGTTGTTCAATTGCTTCCATCGTTGTTCTTGATTTTTGTTTTTATTAAGGTATATGTTTAAAACAAATTTTTCTGGACGCAGCAAAATTTGCAGGCACAAAAAGATTTAGGGACACTGCCCCTGAATGCTCCCATGACTACGGGCCTGGCATAAAGCAAAATTTACATCTGAATTCCAGCAAAGAAATAGGCTGGTAACTGTAGAAATAGCAGTTTTAGAACATATTTTTGATTCAGATTCATAGTAACACATAGATTTTTACCATTTTATGCATGTAAGTTATACGTCTGCAGAAGCTGAACTGGTGAAAACTGCGTTACGATAATAAATTTTAACAACAGACTTTACACGAAAAAGGCTGGCAAGCTTGTATTTTTGTACAAGCTTAAGATGCCATAAGTGTTAATGAAGTTGATGAACTAATGGTTTAAGTATTGTCATTCCAATTTGATTCATTTTGTACACCGGTACTCAGGTTATGAACAGATCTGCTTTCAGCATGATGCATGAGTGCAAAGTAAGTTTGAATGAAAGTTAAGCTGAATTCTAGTTGCTGTACTTTAATGAAACAAAGCACAAAAATTTCTATTGAAACAAACTCCTTAAAATGAAAAATTACTAGTTAGGTGGCAACACTACACATTACATAAAAAAATCACAAAAATAAAAAAAAACTGATTAAAATCAAATAAATCAGATTTTTTGATATTTTTGAAAAAATCATGATTTTTATCAACCCTGATGGAGAAGCTCAGGCCATATGTTGTGCAGGCCTGCTCTACAATGTCACTCTCTTCCTGTCCATTTCTGCGATTATCCTGCAAATTTTCCTGCAATAGTTCAGACAACCCCATCTATGCCAGTTTCATGACTAATTTCCAAAAGAAATGCTCACACAGTTCACATTACGATGACAGAGGATGGTAAATATGCCTAAACAAAGGAACGAGTATTGTCAAGCCCAAGTAATAATTTGCCCTTAAATAATTTTCGCTGAAGGAACTGCCCTGATATAGTTAAGTTTTTAGGGTTACCTGAGTAGGTATAAAATTTCAAGGAGAATATCAAATTTCAACATCCAAGTGGGGACAAGGCTCGTCCCGATGCCCATGACCACTTATTAGCCATGCTGGTAAGATGCCACGTGGCCCTCCTGTACAACACTGCTTGAATTGTCACCAAACCTGTCAACACGGGAGCAACCACTGCTACCTGCACTGGATGTGTTCGGCATGGGGTGGGTCACAAAACGCCCTTTCCAGGGTGTGGCACTCAACACACTCCAGCTGAACACCGAGGCTTACCACAGGCAAGACCTCTTTCATTGAGCAGCTAGCCTATAAGAACAAGGCCTTCATTATCGTCCTACAGGAGACCCACTGCACAACTGCAGATGAGCTAGTGATTTCCTACTTTTCACTAGCTGGGTCAGTCCTGAACAGGAATCATGGCTTTGCCACGTTTGTCTATGAGCGGTTGGAATGGTCACCGGTCAATCAGTTTCCAGAACAATCAGAGACTGAGTGGTTGTGCATAGACGTCGCAGGATACAACATCATTAACGTCTTCAAACCTCCACGCTCGTGACTCACACCAATGGCCATCTCGACGTTCCCATACCCCAGTCTGTACGTTGGTGACTTCAACTGACAACATGTCAACCGGGGTTACAAGACATATCCTGACAGTGAGAGCCTGGATGCCTAGGCAACATCCAACAACCTTGGACTGTTATATAACCCAAAGCAAACAGCCAGCTTCTTCTCTCACCGATAAAACGTTGGCACCAACCTGGACCTGGCCTTCACAACTTATGGCCAGGACAGCCGACTGCCAGACAGACATGTTCTAGGAAAGTTCCCGCAGCCACAACATCAGCCTTCCCTCATAACGCCACCGAAGCTCAAGGTTTCTGTTTACAGTGATCCAGTAAAGCGTTGGAACTTTCACAAGGCTGACTAGAAGCGCTTTTGCCTTCTCACAGATGAATCCATTGAGAGACTGCCACCTCCAGACACATCAAATATTGAAACGGTATGCCAGAATTTTTGCGAGAGCCTACTATCTGCAGCCAAACAATGTATCCCACGTGGCCACCAGAAGAATTGTCCCATGCTGGGACAAAGAGTGTGAGACCTTCTATCGCTCCTTTACCCAAGACACAGCGGGGACTGACTTTGACAGAGCCGCCTCATCTCGGCTTGGGCAGAAGCAGGAGCGAAGGAAGGAAGCTGTAAATTCCATCAACTTCTTGCACTCTAGCCACAAGACGTGGAAAACAATCAACAAACTTGCTGGCAGGTCTGGACGCTCCTTTCACCAGTGCCTCATCTCAGCAAACTCCGTCGCCTCACAACTTGTGAAGAACAGGGCACACAAGACCAGGGATCACAAGTCCACCAGGCTGGTCAACAAGGAGTTGTCTGACCTAGGAAACATCCCCACACCTGAGGGTCACAGTATATCTGAACCCTTTAGGCTGCTGCCCTAAGATGCCTGAAGCTAGGATACTCTTCGGGATTGGACTCCATCTTCCCGGATTTTATACCATACACCAGTTTGGCTCTCAAATCTTGGATTTGTGATTGCCTCAGTTCCTGCAGGCAACAACTCAAAATTTCAAAGATCTGGACAAGAGTATTAATAGTTGTGATCCCTAAGCCAGAAAAGCCATTGGGGAACTTAAAGAGTTACCGCCCCAGATCTCTGCTGTGTGTCCTCTTCAAAATCCTCGAGATAGTCATCTACGCTCATCTCGACCAAAACATCGACCCATTGCTCCCTCGGGAGCAGGCGGGCTTTCGACAGGGCAGGTTGACCGTAGACCAGGTCAGCACTCTTCAACCAGTGTGCACGGTGCACCCTGTGGTGCACCAAAATATGCATAGGGTGCATCGGTATGAAAGGGTTCATAAGGATGCATGACAAACTTGTCACACCAAACAGATGCTTTTTACAAAAACTCTCTGTTAGCAAAAATGAACCAATAACCAACCAATGACTTTCAGGATTTAAACTAGACTTTGCACATTACAAAGTTTGTGTGTAAGCATCAGACCATGTCAAGCTAATTGTTGTATTTAGTTGATTATTTGTAATTCATAAGCAACAGACAATGAGCCATTGTCAATTGAATCATGTACCTGAGTTACTGAATTAGGGTACTTGCTTATTTAGGCCAGGGTACTTACAGACATGGGTGCAATTAGGTGGGGGACTTTCAGTAAATAGGATGCATGAGTTCAACAAAACATCTTCAAGAGTGCACCACAACAAAAAAGGTTGAAGAGCACTGGACCAGGTCAACCTGTTGACACAGGACATCGAGGATAGCTTTTTGGCTAAGAAGGCCGGAGCTGTGTTTATCGACCTCACAGAAGCCCAGGACAGCGTATGACACCATGGCCTCATCTCAAAGCTGCTGCAATTGCTGCCTGATAGACACATGGTCCACATGATCATGGAGAGCAATTGCAGATTCACCAGAAACAGCAAAAGAAACAGGTTACAATGCCTCAAGAATGGCATCCCACAGGGATCTGTCCTGGCGCCTCTTCTCTTCAACATCTATATATATGACCTGACATCCACCGTCTCCAGAAAGTATGCAGACACTGATGATCTAGCAATCATGCATGCTGATGGAGACTGGCAGGCAATATAAGGGGTGCTGACAAAGGACATGGTAACTTCCAAGTCTGGAAGCTAACATGGCAACTGTAGGTGAATACCTTCAGACTTGGAAGCTAAAGCTCAGCACCACAAAGACGGTGTGGGCAGCATTCCACCTCAACAACAAGGAAGCTAAACGTGAGCTTAAAGTTAAATACAACAACGAAATCCTGCCCTTCTGCTCCAAGCACAAATATCTTAGAGTAATGTTGGACAGGTTGCTCACGTATCGCCAACACCTTCACAAGAGTCACTTCACTAGAAGCTGACATCATGCGTCCCACTCCTGAGGCGGCTTGCTTGCTCCGGCTGGGGTGTAGCAACAACTCTGCGAATAGCCACAGTAGCCTTGGTGCACTCAACTGCTGAGTACTGTGCACCTGGTTTGATTATGCAGTGCTCATACCTGCCTCATCGACCACGCCCATCAACGACGCCTTGCGACTTGTGACTGGATGCCTGCGTCCTACACCAGCAGACAACCTTCCAACCCTCACAGGCATCCAACTTGCTGAGCTTCGTCGCAATGGAGCCACACTGTCTCTAGCACGCCATGCCACGGAGCCTGGACATCTGCTCCACTCAGTGCTCACACGCCCATCAAGTGCAAATGCATGGTACCTCAAACCTAGACACCCATTTGTACCCGCCGCACAACATCTCATCAGTTTATCTAACAACATACGTGCGGCACACTGGGCAGATCAACAATGAAAAGTGGAGTGGACAGACAGTCCCACAAGACTGCATTTTCATCCCCGACACTGGCACCCACTCACCTGGAATGACCCTCCCAAGAAGAGCCTGGGTCCAGCTTAATCGCCTCTGCACCAGATTCGGACGTTTCCACTCCTGCTTGTACAAATAGGGTATGGCCTCCTCTGCGGCCTGTGAGTGTGGCACAGAAGAACAAGCTGTTGACCATGTTGTCCTTCACTGTCTAATCCATCGACCTCACCATGGACTGCATGGTCTGACGGTGCTGGACGAATGGATGATGCAATAATCGAATGTCTGCTCAACACCTGCCCTGAGATCTAGTGCAGCCAAGCAGTGGTTTGAACAACTGGCTCAAAAGAAGTAAGATCCCAGCATCTGTCAACTGCACGCCACTTTGTCCCAGAATAATAAGCTTGAATGATAACAATACAAAATAATGGAATTAATATGGAACTGATGCAATCTCAGCATCAATGGGCTGTGCTTATTTTTCTAGCTGTGGTGTATTTCTACAGTAAGGTCAATGGAAACTATAGTAGACACCGGATAGGAATTATAACAGAGATAATGTGAACTTCACAAAAATCTGTCTGTTTCGGATTTGCTGATGCGACACACAATGTTGATATGAAATAACCTAGAACGAAATTTGTGAAAAAAGCTTTTTTTCTAAAATTTTAGATTCCATGTCACGCATGAGCACAGAAAATCGAAGCCCCCTGAAAGTTTTTCTCTTTAAAGCAACAAAACAACAAAGGTTTGTTGGTGGTTGGGATCACTGTCTAAATCTGAAAAACACTTTCAATTAATTTTGTATTTTTTACAACTTGGCATGCAGATGCAAAGAGATTTTTGGTACACATGTAGGCAAGTGGATGTTAACCGCTTCTTACATAGTAGTTGTGCATATTCTCGCTGCATAACAAGTGGGTTAGGTATGTTTGTTGCTTAGGCTATTTCCGATGTAGTGCTAACCAACAAACTGTTAACTCAGTCACACTTCAGACGTGTGTGCTACAAAGCATTTTTAGATTTCGGACACATGGATTTAGCTGCTAATTTCATAAGCGCGGTGGAGCAAAGAGTTACATTCAGCAATTCCTAAACAGAAAATATGGTGTCACACAATGTGATGCACCGGCTGAACCCTCTCCTTCACCCAAATACATTTTATTACAACCACTGTATTTGGGTTCTGTATCTCATAACATACGACAGCAACTCAGCAACTTTAAAAGACACAAGGCAGTCATGAATGTGAAGCTGTGTTGTTTTCCAAGCACTCGAAAGCTTCAAAGCTGGTTCTCGATTGAGGACTGGCAAGCTTTCCTCAACTGTACAACGTTATGTACAAGCTTACGTGCTCATGCGGTGCCTCCTACATCGGGCAAACACAACGCAGTTTAACAAATCGTATAGAAGAGCATTGAACGTCACCAAGCTCTTCGGTATGCAGACACTTGCAAGCCAACCCAGATCATTGGGTTGACTTTCACAACCCTGAGGTCATTGGCAGTGTCAACAATTGGCGGCTGCAGATTCTTGAATCTTTGTTGATTCAAGAACACAAACCAGGGCTGAATGCAAACATCCCATCTATGCCTCTATGCAGTTTTAACTTGTAACAGAGCTTCATGTCTCGCTCATGACATCATGCGCCATCACCATCAGCACGTATCCAGCTGAGTCATGCTACTATGTATGGTTCGCGCCACGACATCACTACTGAAACAGCCCTTCGCGTTTTTCATTTATTCACAGCGCTTTTCTCCTGAGTGACCAATAAGAACCTGCAGCATGACCGCTGCAGTTCAATTTGCAATGCATTGATGATGATAACAGGAGTTATCGAAACGTTTCCAATATGTTGTTTCTATCGTTTTCATTGGCTGTGATTTTAATTATAAGGTTGTTTAGCTCTTCCGCTTTTCGTATACCGAAATTGTACTCTTTTTTAAATGGTCAGCCAGTTTTTCTCAGCTTTGGATAAAGCTGTAGAAGCGGGGCAATATCCTAGTTTTAGAGTTTAGGTTGTGACAACTTATGCAACCTGCAGTCCTTGAGCTGAGATAGGCATAGGTACCCAGATCAAAACTTTTCATCCAGAATTGTTGAACTAGGTGGCGCAGAATTAAATCAATTCATCCCCTATTTAGATAATAATTTATTATTTTCAGGCCATAACTTTTGAAACCAGAAATGCTAGAAAGCCGATCATAAAACTCCAGAGACTTGGATTCTAGCCTAGTTTACAACAAAAACTTCAGTGCAATACCTCACTCCTGGGGTTGAGCCCTGCACCAAGAAACCTGAGCCAAAATGGCCAAAAATCTACCCAACTTATGATGTCACTCACAAAAACTTGAAACCTATAACCAAAAATGAAAAAAAAAATTTTTTCATTAAAGACTTGACATCTTGCTGCATCTTTTCAGCGTTTCAACAGCTCCCTAGCACAATTGCCTGGCGAGTAATGGAGTTGCAAACTGTCAGGAATATAGTGCAAAATAACATGTTCAATGCGTTATTTCAAATGCGAGTATATTGTACACCGGCACCGAGGTGTGAATACTTTTGACGTCTGGGTTAATTCAAGTGGTTCGCAAAGAAACAGCTGGATCGCATGTGGCTTTGCGTGGGAATTTCTCCACTCTGGTTTGGGTTACAGACCTGGTCGAAGTGTCAAAAGACACACAGCAAGTCTTGTAGTTTGCACTTGAAAAAAAAATTTTTGGTTGGGGTGTTTTTTTTTGTGAGTGATGTCATAAGTGGACGACTTTTTGGCCAACTTGGCCAAATTCACCTGGCCCTGGGTGCCAAACGTTGGATGGTAGTATTTCGCTGAAGTTTTTATTGGAAACTAGGCTACAATCCGAGTCTTTTGATACTTTGGATGACCTGCTGGGGTTTCAGGTTCAAAAGTTATGATTCAAGTTATTTGTTTGTTTAAGATCATAACTTTTGAACCAGAAACGCTAGACAGTTTATCTAAGGCTCAAAAGACTCCGACTTGAGCCTAGCTTTTAATGATAACTTCAGCAAAATACTTAGGCCTAGCGGTTGTGCCATAGGCCAGGCAACTTGACCCAAAATGGCCCAAAAAACTACTTCACTTATGACGCCACTAACAAAAAATCCGCAACCCCAACCAAAAATTTTTTCGAGTGCGGACTAGAAGACTGGCCGATCTGTTTGAGCCATTGAACAGCTCTCTAGCGCAATCGGGGGAGGAGCTGGGGCGTTGGTAAGGCAACTGACAACTGGTGGTTTTAGGCCGATTTCAAAGTACGAATTATCGTACCCCAGCTCTCAAAGTGTTAAAAAGCAATTTTGATTTGAATATCTTCCAAAATATTCATAAAAACATAAAAGTAAATGTTACAAAACTTCAACAAAATAGAAAGTGGGTCTACCACCTACATTCACAAATTTCCATGTCAGATAAGTTTGATTTTTTAAGTCGTAAAATTATTTTGCCATCATGCCTTAAGTCTTTAAGAAATGGCTTAGAAACTAAATGATGCAATGTGCAGTTACAAAAGAATGAACAATCACTTCACAACTAATCCTAACTTAACTCATTAACACAGCACACATCCGTTTAATGAAACATGCTTTCACTTCTTGAATTCATTTGTTACAAAACATGTTCAAGGATGCAATGCTGTTAATATTATAACAAGCATCACATTCCAGATATCATTCATACCTCAAAACTTCAAAACTTCCACAAATACACATTAACTGTTCTATTAAGCACACACCTTCAACCACTGATATCCAGTTATTTGATATTCCCTCAACCTCCCACCAGTAAGCAATTTTGGTTGAATAGGGTCTACAGGCTCACGATTGAAGTACCTACAGAAAAGAATATCTGCATAAAAAAGAATTCAATTTGAGTCTTCATCATGACGAATATCCCTCCTAAAACGGACTCAGCAGACCAAATACTTCTTAACATATATAGCTAAGAAAGTCCATGGCAACATTTGTATAATTCTGAAGGAATGATGACTAATTGAAATCAAGGATAGAAGTAGAAAACAAGCAAAAGTTTAGACAAATCCTAAGTTCACTGAAAGTTTTGAAATAGCATCCTAAACAACCTGAAATACAGTATATCTGGCAGAAATAAAATTCGAATGAATGCAGCACTGCCTGAGGTCATCTGATGCAAGGCTAATCTTTAAAGATGGAAGAGAGTTGAAACTAAACAAAGCTTAGCTTCAGTGAAAATCTAACCTATAAACATGTTCATAGCACGGGTCCATTCTGAAAGTGAACATGAAATCCAAGCAACTGCAGAAATCAGATAAAAATGTCACTAGTTTGCTGTGATGTTCACTTTCAGTTCCATGAATTAGATAATCAAGAAAATTCATCTCACTAAGTGCAACAATATGAGACAACAGAAGCCTGTGATGGAAGTTCATGGTGAAGCAATATGTTTCTTTGGTGCAAAGTTGTTTTATGTGAAAAAACTCTTGAAACGAAGATAACTGAAGTTGTTTTCAAAGGCGCAACCAGCTCCATTCACACCTGACATTGGCTTCGTACTCGTGATATACTTGCTGAAGGATGGTCACATCCACCATCAAGATCACAAGCAATGTGATGTGTTACAATGAACTGCACTGCACTCAACATGTTAAGACAAGATCAAGATCACAGTCATACCGTGGTTTTGTTGTGACCCACTTGCGTTATGCTGTATCAATTAGCATTTAGTGTGAATCAATACAATGTCTCATGTGACAAATGTGTTTCTTCTGTAGTGTCGTGGTATTGCGATAACCATCATCACATGTTTTAGTGGTGTCCGTTTACATACCATGTCGAACTCAGCAACATATGTTGAGATGTTTTGTTGTGAAATACGTAATGATCGTAGTCATCTAGAACTCTCATTTGCGTGTTCTAACCTGCTTCCTTGCATCTGCATTTGTTTGTGGTCTTTCAATGCACCACGTGACTCAATACCTTCCATTATCATGTGAAGTGATTGTTTAGCTGATGCCAATATACATGCGTTTCTGCAGAAGCATGATGTATGGTTCATCGTCAGCAAAAGCTTGCATTTTTTTACTGGGCAGCATCTTCTTCGGCATGTGAAAATATCGTTCGCTGCATTGTCCTCTTTGTTAATTTCGTCTGTTGTTATGCGAGTAACTTGCAGCATGGTTCTTTGTTAATTTTGTCTGTTGTCATGGAAGATTCACAGCATGGTTCTCTTTGTCATTTGTCTGTTGTCACACAAGTAATTCGCTGCATTTACCACAATAATTGTTTCATCTGTTTAGTGTTGAAAATTACTATTCCTTAGCACAGTCACTGGGCAGGTGTGTTACATCCATGCAATTCCTCTGGCTGAATTATTAATTCCTCGCGTGTTATTTAGTGAAGTGCCTCTGAGCTGTAGAAACCCATTGGTCGCAGGTCGTCACGTTCACCTTGCTTTTGAATTGTGATGCTGCGTTCTTAGGTCATGCAGTCAAATTTCATTTTGCCCATTAAGTCCTTTTGTTTCTGGTTGATTTTGTTCTTGCCAGGAATTTATTCGTAACCATTTGGTCCTGGTACGGTCATTTTTCTATAAGCTTATTTTCCTTAAATTTGTGATTGATTGTTCATAGGACTGGCCATGCATTATCGGCATTTATCTATGAATTTATTTCCACAAGGGAATACAACAGTTTTCGGAGGCAGGACTTTTCAGAGTAGGGGCAATTCCATTTGAATTCAACCTGCCTGTGCAACCAACATTTTTAGATTTTTTTACAGTAAAAAATATGTTGTATAGAAATTGTTTCAATGTGCATCAAATTTTTTTTTTCAATTTGGTCCAGTGGTTCAAAAAATATGAGCTTGAGAAGTTTTGCTATCCATTAGGTAACAGTAAGTGTATTAAAAGTTTAAATTTTTTTTCGTGTTGCAAAAATCATATGAATACAATTGAACAGTTCATTCTTATGTTTTTTTGGATGAGGAGTTCATATTTCCACTTAACACCTTGGCGTATGGGTGGTTTTGGCGATTTTCGCAAAAAAAGAGCAGTTTTCGGTTGCCTTACCAATGCCCTAGCTCCTCCGCCGATTGCGCTAGAGAGCTGTTCAATGGCTCAAACGGATCGGCCAGTCTAGTAGATTGCACTCAAAAAAAAAACTTTGCCCGGGGGGTG
>Ga0210059_1012953_pt1 | contig 12525 bp, 6 predicted proteins | sample Ectturendosymbi2_FD_188042 | JGI IMG/M metagenome (GOLD analysis project Ga0210059, IMG submission 188042) | Ecteinascidia turbinata endosymbiont from Florida, USA - Sample 2 (SPAdes) (version 2) | ecosystem: Host-associated > Tunicates > Ascidians > Unclassified | place: Key West, Florida...
CCCGCGAGTAGGCTCGTGGAAAGCGAAGAGAGATCGAAAATCAAACTTCGAGCCGTGCGGCAGAGAATGAACGGTCTTTCCGTCAGGCCAACTAGGTAAAAGTTAAATGAAAATCTGAAGAGAAGCATCCGCGCGCGGTCAAGGAGAAATTGCAGTAAAGAATTCAGCGACAACACATAGAATGCGCGGTTGGTGTAGGAGCATCTGTGCCGTTGACAGTGGAAAGGATGCGATCGAAAACGTCATTGAAAAAGCTTGGTAGAGGTGCCGTGCTGAGCAGTTTGCTGCGAAAAGGCTCGATGAAAAAGAGATTGCAGCTGGAATGCAGACAGAAACGAGGGCAAGGCCGTAGGCCAAATGTTGCGTGGTTGAAAAAAAAGCGGAGTTGAAAGGCAAAAGTGAAAGAAGAGTTAGAAAAGTAGCAGAAGAGCACATAGTGGTGTGCGAGAGGCAGTCGGAAATGCTAACGGGAGAAAGAGCATGGATGCGTAGAAACGTCGCTGGAGAAAAAATGCGGAATGATGTATGGGTGCATGGCGGAGCTGGTCGTGGACCGAAAGTGGACGTTGTAGCAAATAAAAACGAAGATGAACAAAGACAGCTGTGAAAAAAATAACACAGAGTATGAACAAGACAAGGCAGTCACTGTTTACGGGGTGGAACGGAACGGTCCGGTCTGCGCACAACATGGGTGCGAGTATGACGTGATTGGGACGGCGATGGCGTCAAGGGCTTGCAGAGCGGGAAACATCATGGAAGCAAAGTTTGGCCCGAAAATGGGGCACTTCGGTCGTAGCAGTGCTAGACATATTAGGTAGATCAGCCGGACCAACAGTACTGCAAATTGCAGGCGAAACAAGAGGCTGGTCAAAAGTGGACACCGATGGTCCGCTAGAGAAAACAAGAATGTCAGGAAGACTAGAGACCGAAGTAAGTACGCTGGAAACCACAGGTTGCGGTTGTGTGCTAGAGAAAAGGTCTTGCTGTGGTACAGTTGACATAGCGATGGAGTTAGGAGCGCTGGTAGAAAGTGAAGAGTGCGGGAAAGATCGGAGATAACACTTGCCCAAGCGTAATCGTCCTGTGGCGTCGTGAAGGGAAACGGGCTGTGACTCGCAACTTTTTGAAATGGTAGTTTGCACTGCTGATCGCGACAGTCTGCTTGTTTACGTAGTTACCGAGAATAAAGAAATGGGGATTAGAACCTCCAAGCGAAAACTGCTTAGGTTAACAGGAAAATAAATCGGTCAGCCGAATCAGAATTTACGATACGCGACAATGCTTTAGCAACCTGACAGAAAACGTGTCAAAAATTATAAGTCTGTCTTACAAAAAAGTACCTGAGCTATGCAACAGCACTAGGAATTAGCTAAGAAAAACAGTTTAGTGACAAACTCAGGTAAATAATGGGAGTAAATGAAGTCAGCAACAGCAATCAAGTAAAAAAACAACGATTAAACAAGCAAATTGACACAACATAAAAAGGCAATAGAAAATTATCAAAAAGTTGCAAATGCGCAATTTTAGTCAGCAACTGTCTGAGTAAGACCTGCCAAGCGCAGGCAGGTTACAGTAAAGACCAGCGACAAAAGGTTAAAAATGCAAAATTGAGCCGCGTTGTGGCATGAAAAATTTGCAAGTTCGTAAAGAGCTTGAATGCGATGTCGTTGCACGGCGTGGCTTGTTAACGGCAAAAATGCTAGCCGAGAAAGTTTTTGTTCGATTTCAAAAAAATGAAACAGTCTTACTTGGTCCTCGGCGAGCAATCGAACATAGCAGTAGCTCCGTCAGCAAAAGTTGAAACTTGCAGAAATGGTGCGATAGATCCAGAAAGTTCCAGAGATCGCTGAAGTACTTGAATCCAAATCCGTGGCCAGCAAAAGCCAAGTAGTCCGAAACCACGCGAGAAAGATGATATTGTTACAGGCAAGTTTGCCTGTAACAACTCATTACTGTACAGAAAACAAACTTTCTGAAAAGCCTGCAACCCTGAAACAGCCAGGACAAATTCAAAAGGGTTACAGCCATTCAAAAGTCATTATTAAGTCAGCTGATCCTAAAGACAATGTCATTAAAACGTCAGCAAAGTCACAAGACGAGTCACAAGACACAAGCAAATTCACATGATGCCTGATCACGATCAGGTGCAACCCCGAGCACCGAGATCTACCTGAAGGTTCTGGAAGTATTTAAATCAACCAATCACCAGACGATCCAATAAGCAATAGCCAATTGGAACACCTGAAGAAAAGGGGTTACCCAAGTCACATGACGATTTACGGGTATAATACCGTCTCATTCGGACTGAAATTCAGACTCCTCTCTTTCCGCCTTTAGGCGACTGTCCGAGGTTGAGTCATTGTCGGATATTGGGCTTTGAGCTCACTTCGGGCAATGATCAGGAAAGAGAAAACTGGCTTATTCTGCCTTTAGGCGATCGTCCGAGGTTAAGTCATTGTCAAATATTGGACACTGAGCCCACTTCGGGCAGTGATCAGGTATAAGAAGTGGTAACCCGCGGCTTGTACCAGGTTAATCCCTGCCAGTTAAAACTACAGCAAAACGACTTGTCTGAGTGAAGCTCTGCCAGCATAAATGCTGTACTGTAATAGCGTAGTCTTTGTCATGCTAGTCGTTTAAGCTCGAATTGTTTTCGTGAGTGAATTCCATTCTTGCTTCACTTAGTTACTGTCAGATCAGCCCAGTCGTTTGAAACAACTTCTGACTAAAAACAGCAACTTTCGAAATCCTGATTAATGATAAATTTCCGCCTTAAATCTGACAACCTTTTCTGCACAAGTCGAGGCACAAGTTAACAGTGATGAAGCCTGAATGTGACAAAATCAGTCTAGCAATTATAGATCAAATGTATAGATATATCTTTAAGCGTAACTATAATAGTGGCTTACCCTTTCTCGAGTGAGTTAAGTAACAACACATATATTTGAATAATGGAATAAGTTTTATCAGTAAAGGTTACTAAAGTATAAAAGTTTCAGTCTTATGTTTATAAGCAAATTGCTTGAATAGGGAAACCGATCTGAATGGATTGTTGATCTCTTATCGCAAATTATAAGATGCAGAATTAAAATATGAGGGCTACTCGAGCGTTGTGACATGTCGAGAAGTGTTTGAATATTATGATACATCGTATATTGGTGAGTACCAGTTTGTGCCATTTAAATATATTTATTGTGATGAATAAAAGCTATAAAACCAAAAATTATATGCTTCACTGGTGTGTATATTTTATAGTGTGAACGGTTGAGAGATAATTAAGATTCGGGCAATCATTGGGGGCTGTTAACCAGACATAGCTTCTGCGAGAACAGTCCTTGATTCAGTAATGAGAACCCATGCATAAATGATACCTACTGGATCAAAAGCACATTGTTATGTCACCCTTAGGGGTCGCATCATGTGTGTTACAATATTCTTCAGATAGCGTGGATCAAAGCGAAGAGCACCACGGAAACTGAATGCAGGTTTAAAGTAAATTGCTGCTTGAAACTTCCACTTGCAGAAGCTTGCTTTTGAAGAGCAAAGAAAAGCGTAGGAAGCAAGGTAGCTTTTCCAGTCAGCAGAAGTAATGCAGAATTCCCGGTCGGATGAAGCAATTGAGAGTTTTGGTCTGGGAACCAATATAGTAGTCCCGGTCTGATGAACCAATGTAGGGTTTCCTTTTGGTGTAGGAACCTATGTTGACGTTTGGGGTGTTGCCCAGCGTAGACGTTGCTTGCGAAGAATCCTGTCGTTGCATACAGAGATGCTGGTTTCCCCAAACGCTACCAACGAGGCAGCCTGGTCGTTGTATGAGTATTGTTCTAACTCCCGACTAAAACTGCCTGACATTTTAAGTTGCCAAGCCGAAGCAAGGCGTTTTGCTCTCACCACTTGATAGTTCGTTCACAGATTTCCTGGTGCACAATCTTTATTTACAAAAAGGGCTTCTGATTAACAGCAGCAGAATATCTTTACGATGGCGCGACAGCAGAAACAGCCAACGTGGTCCGTACGCTAGCGATACAAAACTCGACTCACTCAAAGCGTGGTGTCCACCAGAGATGAGCACGGATCAGGACTGGATCAGGACTGACGCCAATTTTGGCAGCATCAGGACTAGATCGGACTGCAATTTTTTTTCAATTGGCGGATCAGGACTGGATCGGACTGAGAAAATTTATGTTGTTTTAATGTGATTATTTCTGAACATATCCAAAAGAATTTGGTTTACGGACGTTTCATAAACTTGCATAGGTGCAGGAATATTTTGTCTTTACTAAATTTTGGTTGCCTTGCCTTAATTATAATCTAAAATAACAAACAAAGCACATCATTCTTGTTATGATATTGAAAAGCTAATGAAGCTCTTAATCAGTTATTTATAAGGGGGCCCAAAACAGGTCTCGCACCAGCGTATATTATACCTCTCAAGGGCCCTGACCCACAGCTCACGATTTGATTCTAGCACCGCAACAGTTTCTATAAAATTCGTAGCAATCAAACTTCATTCACGTTATGTTCAAGAGTCGGAAATTTTGGGAAGGTTGGTGTAGGAATCGCTAATTTTGGAAAGGTCAGAGTTGGAGTCCGAAAATTTACCTCCGACTCCGCAACCCTGATCTGGAATACCAACGTTCGGTTTTTGTCACACTAACCATAACGTCGGGTGTGCATGACCCGGTTTTCAAAAATGAAAAATATATTTTCCTTCAACTGAAGCTTATCACAAAAATTACACTGAAGATGTAACTCTCATTGAGGAGTTTGAGCACTAACAAAGTTACTTTCTACTCCAATATCATACGATTTTTGATGAAAAGGAGGGTGGTGTAGATTTCGTATGTGTCTCAACCAGGGGCGCAGCCAGGAATTTTGTTCGGGGGGGGCAGTCACTGACGTCGTCAGATTTCAAACTAACTATTTTGCACAAAGATCATTTTGATGTTACTGGTCAATTTTTGGTCTATTACAACAGGATATGACGTCAAATATCTTCTACCAGTCGGCATCGATAAATTTTAACAAAGACAAGAACACGTTTGCTTTCGCAGTGATCATTATCAAGCAGTTGTTAACCAAACAGAGTTCAATGAACATTAAGAGTAGCGGAAAGCGAAACGCCGTGTAATGTTGTCCTCAAGAATATCACTGATTATGCCTATTGAACATGTCAAAATCAACTAAAAGTATGTAGGCCTAAGTGGATTATAGGAACAAATCAGAGGATGCCAATAGCCAAATTTTGACTTCACAAAATACTTGCGACTTTACAAAATACCCCCACAGTTAAAAGATAAAATTTCGTCTGCGTTTCTTTTTGAACATCTCGTCGATAACCACCTCAAGACCAATGTCACATCACGATTATTTGTCAAAAAAGTCAATCCATTAGACGGTTTTGCCCAGGCCCGTAACCAGCTTGGGACACCAGGAGTGGCGAAAAGTCTTCTGAGAGGGGCCCAAACATTTCAAATTATGTCCAATAGTTTTCAACTATGTACTGAACTTTTAGTCTATAATAGAACTTAAAGGCAGTATTTAGATGTAACTATGGCTAATCCGTGGGTTCGTCTTAGCAGCTACATCAAGGAAGATATTCGCAGGTCAATGCCTGTTTGATCCCCCTATGGCTTCTGACACCTTCCTAATTTAATTCATAAGAATTCAACACAAATAAGACTTGTTAAGATGTGTTTTATTGTTCAGAATATCATTGTCGCATTGTTAAATAAGAGTACTTACCAATTAGATTCTTTTACAGTTCACAAAAGTTTTCTCGAATCAATCCAACAGACCCAAAGTATATTTTTAAAAGTGTATCTGCAATCATCAACATAGTTTTAAACCGTTATAATAATTTATCTATTCAGGCAGATTATTTCTTTTGGAAATAGGACTTATATTGAATCGCCTGGCCATGGTTGGCATTTCCTGTTTCAGGTGTTTACCTCAGTCAGGAAGCTATGAGTCACTATCTTAACACCTCAGCTGTTTCCTGGTTTGCCAGGTAAGCAAAGTCTATTGGCTTACAAACGTTTAGCCTTAATGATAACTTGCTTTAACAGTAAGTAGTTTTGACATTTTTAATGTTTTCATTTATTGTGACCGAACTTCATTCTGACAAAGTTAATCATTTGTACAAAGTGACAGAGTTTCATTAAGACAAATACTTTAAGATTTGTCCAAATTTGTCATTCTGAACTTATGGTTCAGCGTGACATAATTTCAAACCATTTTTATGAAACAGTTTGTCGTAAATTACCCCGGACACGCCATTTTATAGAACAGGGTGACAGAGTCCTGCGGGGACAAGCCAGTTTTGTAAACTGAAAATAAATCTAACTTTATTTTCAGGGTGAAGTTGAGCCGTCAGGAAAGAACGCGTCTTTCAGGTGATGCTAGCAACACTCTGATCTGGGTCTGTGAGATCAGCCCTATTTATACTTTCTAGATCACATGATAATTATGTAATCATTTTGAAGGTCACGTGGTATTTACATTTCCTGTGTCGCTAGGAAACACAGCCATGTTTGTTTGTAAACTTCCAATCCGGTTGCTGTTAGAGATAGGGTGTGTCTGTGACGTTTTGCATGCTTCATTGACTTCGGATTCCTTTGGCTGAGGCTGTTGCTATCTCAGTTCTTTTAATGGTTCTCCAGTCGTTGTTTGGCTTTCTTCAGAATTAGATTTTTTAGGTGTAGTAGAGAATGTAATTACTCTGCTACAACTATGCCCAACATATTTTTCCAAGGGGTAGAAAACGTTTGCGGGGAGGCTTCACCCCCCTTTCCCCCCTGGTTACGGACCTGTGTCCAATAGTTTTAAAGTATGTCCAACACATTTTTCCAGGGGAGGCCGAACATTTTTCCAGCTAGTTACGAGCCTGGTTTTGCCCCATAGTGCTGCGTAGATAGGCTAGCAACCGTTGAAAAGGAACGTTCATTTGTTGCTGTTGTGACTGGCTACGTTGCAAATAAGTGCAACAGTGTGTGAATTTTTGAGAAAAAGACACAATTGGAGGGTCTCTCGCAGCTCAGAGTTTGGGTTACTGACTCAGGGTCTATGATAGGGGGTTCCAGCAGGTACATTGTTCCGGGGCCCGACAGCTATGGAGGGGCCTGAGACAGGCCAGGCCCGTAACCAGCTTGAGACACCAAGGGGGCGAAGACTTTTCTCACAGGGGCCCAATTTATTAACTATGTACAATAGTTTTTAACTTTGTCCAGCACATTAGGAGGACAAAAATTATTCTATGGGGACCTTCGTCCACCGACACCCCCTAATTACGGGCCTGCTGAAGGAACGACCGAGTGTTTGTTACTAACACACTAGGAATAGCGAAATTAATCCCGCCCGGAGATAAAACTGGTTTGGCCTGAAGGATTTGGCAAGAAGTGTGGTGTATTTTAATGTGAATTGCTGGCAGTGCATTTTCCTGATACTATGTATTGATAATCATCAGCAGTAATTATTGTTGAACTTGAAGGTTTGCCTACTTTGTCGAATTTAAGACATTCGCGATTGCTGTCCCAGTGTGTCCAACTAATTGAATATTTCTTTACGTCTTTCATTTTTAAACATTTTCAAACAAATCTTTAATAAAAACTCTCTCTAATAAACCAAGAGTTTTAAACTAAGAGATACTTCAAATGAAATTTGATTGGAAATATGCCAGTTCACAATACAATCTGATCTAACAGCAGCAGCCCTCGAATGTTGGGCATATGTGAAAGATAATAACTGAAAAGTTTGAAATTAACAAGTAACTGCAGTGCAGGACGCAAGTGCTTCTAGTGGACCGTGAAGGTGTGCTGTGCATTTTGCTGATTGTTAAACTTGCGCCACAAGCTGATACAAGGTCGAATCGAATATGAGTTTAGGATTAGCGGACATACCCAGAAATCTGAAGATTTCGAAACATACAGGAGAAGCTAACCACTTACAGTATTTCGACAATGCTTTAAAGGAGTGGTCGCCGCCATGTGGCCCGTGTGGCTTGTATGAATTATTTCCAAATGTTTGTATTAGCTTGAGAATATTCTTGACAATTCCAGCTACAGTAGCATCTGCTGAAAGATTTTGCAGCAGGCTCAAACTTGTAAAAAATTATTTGCGGTCTGCTATGTGACAAACTCGACGTATTGACCTAGCAAATTTGAACATTGAGTCTATCATTGCCAGACAAGTTGATTTTGATAGTGTTATTAGAAATTTTGCAAATAAGAATACCATAAAATTGCTTATATAATAGTTAAACGATTATTTTTTCTAATTTTTTCCTTGATTAGATTTTACTATGAACACTTAAAAGTCATGTTTAAAAAATGGTAATGTAGTCACATTTATTCAGTACCGTTGTGTTTTAACGTAATGTTTTATATGATCAATAAACGAGCACTTCTTGTTGAAGTATGATGCACATTAATTAGCCTCAATTTTTATTTATTTCAAAATAATTTTGCAACTCTTAGAGGCCCCAAATGGGTTTTGTTCCGCCTAAAACAATTTCTCTTGGAGGCCTTATACTGACTCACTGCACCACGTGAATATCCATCTGTCATATTCTGCTCCCAAGACTAACGATCGAAGAAGAGTCAACACCAGATTTCACACAAAATCACCATGGCTGTTTGGTGACTAGTAATGGTTTGCCTGCTAATGATTTTTTATACTTGCTCTCTGAAACTGTAATAAATGTGATATTAGCAAAGTTTGTGTGCTGCGCTGACTTGCTGTACATTTCAAAATTGAGTCCCTTTTACCTGGCTTCGCATACCCACTAGCCACAATGCCAACCGTGCTGTGAGAAATATTGCGTTGCTGCATAACACTCTATTGCGTGGTGCGCTTTGGGTTATCATGTCTTGACCAAATATGCTTCTACTTGGTTCGGCAATGCTTCATGCAAATAATCCTCTCAAAAATGTCTCATCTGAATTTGTACTCCTTTGCAAGAAAGCTGCGCCCTTGCATTTCATTCAAGCTACACCTCAGCTCGTGTTGTCCGCATTAGTTGGCAACTTGGCTAACAAAGTTGCATGCTTTAGTTAGTCGTGTAGTTTCGTACCCAATCGCAAAAACTCACGTTTAAACCTTGGTCAGTGAGAGAACACGACACTACATGAGGCCGACTGTTCCTTCCATTTGTTTTCGAACAGTTGAGATTGATATAAAACACCAGCGGAAAATCTTATTTATCGGGGGGGTCCATGGCCTTTTCGGCCTCATTCTGGCTGCGCCTCTGGTTGGTCTGAACTGAATTACTCATAACGAAAAAATTTTGGGCCTGAAGAACTTCTTATGTTGTATACTGCTAACACGACCGTAGAAGCATGCGTTGAGTGAGTTTCAGCTCTATACAGCCACTTGAGACTTATCCCCCCTCTAACCATAACGTCGGGTCAGCGTGCGTAAGCCACCTCACAGTACCCATAACGTCGGGTCAGCGTGGCCCGAAATCACAACCTTTCCCCTACACTGCGAAATCGAAAAGAGCGAGGATGACCGCAAGCGCACCTTTTAACATGTCACACAAAAAAAATGAAGCTACTGAAACGTGGAGAGCGCTCCGACGTGTGCTTACGTAGGTTTCACGTGGTGAACTCATTTTACCCGGGTCACCGTGACCCACGTTAATATTCTAGGGTTGAATGCATTTAGATGCTCCTGATGAAGGTAAAATTGACTCGCTTTAATGATCGACCCAAGGTGGGTTTTCTTTTCGCTGAGAAATTTCAGTCGTTTGCCTAAAATAACTTAATAAAGAAATTCTGTCATTTTTTCGTTGTCGGATATTTTTTATGACTGAAAAAAGCGTTGTGGCCGAATTGACTTAATTTTTTCAGTCATTTCGAAAAAATTCGATCAATAACCGAAAAAACAGGCTCCACGTAATGCTTCGTACATCAGCTGGCATTGGCAAAAAATAATCAGCTTGTTGGCCAAGCGAATTCAAAGTCTAATTGTAAAAGATGTGGCGAAGTAGCCGACTTCTCTGTAATAGCGGACGAGACGTCTGATAATGGTCAAGCTGAGCAGCTCAGTTTATTTCTTCGTTTTGTCAAAAACCATTCTATGTTTCGTACTATTTACTTCTACCACTGGTGAAGCACTAGTGGAGTGCATATCAATAAACTTGTCGCAAATTGGATCTGACTTAAACTTTTTTCGGGTGAGGATACGATGGAGCCAGCAACATGAGCGGTACATGCAGGTGTGCAATACAAGCGTGCGCATGCTGCGTCCCTTAGCAGTATACAATACATGCACTGCTGCTGCCATGTTCTTAATCTAGTGGTGTCTGGCGCATCGCAACATCCATCGATTCGAAACGAAATGGATATTGTTGCAAGTATTTGTGTACTTTATTTCGCGGTCTGCGCAGCTGCTCTGTGAAGGTTCGTCCAAAGAAACAGCAATTTCTAGTCGCAAAAGTAAATCACCGCTGGACCAAACTTGCTGTGTAGAATGACACGATTCTGCTACCACGTTTTACTTCTGCAAGTTCAATCCCCTTTAGCAAAACCCTGTCTGCGCCACTGGTTACTTGTATAAAGATTTGAGTCCTATCACAAGGCATGAGTGGTACTGGCACGTTGTTGATATTTTGTCCCAATGGTTTCTGCTTAAGCTTTAACCCTTGACATTAAAAATCAAGCTGCAGATCTATAAACCAGTATAGTTCACGAAACTATGGAGTAATGAACAGCAAAGGTCAAATGTGATTTTTTCATCGTGTAAAGACGGCAGTGGTGATAAAACGCACCAGATCGCAAGGGCGTGCAGAGGTCTGATGATGTCCGGGGTGAACACTTGATTGTATGCCCCCTACCAAAGTAATGAGAAATGTGAGAAATACAGGCACGACAAAACTACCTGCCCAGACCTTTGCCCCGTGCAAATCGATTACGTCACAAAAATTGCACCTCAAGTGAGAATTTAAGAAGGGAAAATATTAATAACAATAGTAGTTTATTGTGGACTCGTGGTCCATATCATAGACACAAGCAGGGCCGGTTTTAAGCCGATTTGACCGATTTCTTCTAAATGGGGCCCGCGCCAAAGGGGGCCCCGCGCTGCGCCTACTAACCACCGCAAACTTACCCTTTCTATCGAAGTTGCTTGATTGTAGAGCCGGCGCGGGGCCCAGTGTTTTTTCAGGTGTTTTGAGAGAGTCGCCCAACCGGTTCTCAAGTTTTTTCCAACAGTTTCTCAAAATACAGTATAAACTCGCTTTACTAGCACCACCAAAGATCACCAAAACCTTGCTCTACAATCATCTTGGTATTCAGATAGAACAGATGCTGTCGCTTAAAATGTCCTTGCAGTCAGCAAGGTCAAGCCTTAAAAAAATCCTGGAGGGGCCCGCAGTAATTTGTAAGCGTGGGATTCGTCCACAACAAAAATCCGAGTGAACTGCTTGGTTTTCAACGCCCTCATCAAAATTCTATAGTAAATTGGTCATTGTCTTCAGTAATGTGTAGCCAGTGTTTTCACTACCACCTGGTTAAGGCAGAGCTTAAGTTTTGAAGCTGTTTTTTGTTTCATTTAAACAAAACTTTTCGTGTTTGGCAGGTCAGGTTTCAATAATTGCTGCAAAATACGGATCGAAAGTTGTTAATATTTCAATAGTTACTACTACTTGTCTTATGAAGCTAACGTTTAGTTCGTAATTGCAGATGTCTGCTGCTTAGACTTTCAATTGCGTTGTTAATTTTCCCTCTCCTAAAGATTTGATGAGGCAACCTGACATTGGCGAAAACTTTTTAAATAAACCTAGTTTAATTATGAATGACTATTTCAAGTGTGCAAAAAATAACAGTTTCTCAACAAGTAACAGAAAATTACTGACATCTAAGGCTAAGCCAATGGTTCTCAAACTTTCATGATGGTCCCCTTCTCAAATTTTCAGCCGTGGTCCCCTTCAAAGTTTAACTGGCGAATACTTAGTATATCGTGACACTTGGGTTACGCAATACCACGGCAAAGCTACTTAGTGAAGGCCTCTGCTTGTGGGCCCCAAAGAACCGTTCCGTGGCCCCCAAGGTGAGCCGAGGGCCCCGTTTGAGAAACCCTGATTTGAGCCATTTGCAAAGTAGGCAACAGAAGTGACAATTTTGTTCAAGTAAAGTAAGCTTCATGATGTTCTTGTGGTGAAAATTGCATCATGAAATACTAACGAAACAAGGATTATGGTATCAATCTTACACAGATCGGTGTCGCAATTTCTGAGATATAGCCTACCAAATTGAAAGTTACAAAAATCTAAAAAGGTGAATAACTTTCGTGGAGGTTTTAGGATATACAGGGTGTTTCACAATTGTTGAAACAAAGCGATTGGGCACAAATCCAGGATTTTAAATGATACCACTATGATGATTACATTTATTGAAAGGCGAAAAGATAACATTTTATAATCTGCAACTGTTTGTCCTCAAATCAGAAATAATATGTCAAGAAGAGTCCTAGAGTACATGCTCCTTGGCTCCTTCGTCGCAGAGATTTGCTCGGACTCCGACCGAC
>Ga0210059_1012954_pt1 | contig 12524 bp, 7 predicted proteins | sample Ectturendosymbi2_FD_188042 | JGI IMG/M metagenome (GOLD analysis project Ga0210059, IMG submission 188042) | Ecteinascidia turbinata endosymbiont from Florida, USA - Sample 2 (SPAdes) (version 2) | ecosystem: Host-associated > Tunicates > Ascidians > Unclassified | place: Key West, Florida...
TTGAAAAAAGTAAATAAAAACCGGTACCATGAAAAGTGCAACCACTACAACCAAAACAAATGGTGCCCGATTATGGCAAGAGTCAGCACGAAAACCATTCACACAGTAAGACACGTCTACCTGACTACCATGACAGTGCTGCTAATGTGACAAACTCAGCGTTTTATTCTAACTGTGTCGCTGTCAGTGGACCTATAGCCACTTCCAAACAAAAACACCCTGTCATTTCGTGACCCAATCCATAAAAATGACATCATATGTTGTGCACTTTCAGTTGTAAAAACAAAAAATTAGTATATATTTTGCTGCCAGAGGTATAGCTCTGCTGTGGTTATTTTTCTATTTGAACTGTAGTGTATCTGGCTTTGTCCACTTATAATTAGGGCAACCAATTTTTTGACCTGAAACCTTAAAATTTTGACTTTATGATTTACAAATTTTGACTTCATTTTGGCCTATAAATTTTCTGCGTTTGCAAAATATTTCAGCCTTAGGTGTTGAGCTTAATCCAGAAGTGTATTCATGCACTCTAAGCTTCGAAATTAAAAAAAATTGGTTGTTTAACTTTAGGGATGATGTATTGATAAGTACATTAATAACTACAGTAGAGTCAAACCTGAAAACATCATAAAGCTGAAACACAATATGCATAATGGATTGAACACTTACCAAAACAAGTACAGTAAGACCACATTTCTCGGCTAGCATGCATATCCTACTCCTACATAATATTCAATCGTCCGGTAGTGGGTAAAACAACGTTATAATGTCAGAAATCGCAATAAACCCATTATTATTACAGAATTGAAACTAAACTTACTAAAGCATATCAATATCTGTTGTTGTAGTTCCGATAAAAGATCGATACTCAAGAGAAAAAACTGTGCTGCAAAAGTTTGACCTTACGATAAATTTTGACGTAATGATAAATTTTGACTTTTGTTGACCTAATAACTTGGGATTCCCTCATGGTATGAGCGTGAAATTTGGTTTGCGGACGTTTCATAAACTTTAGAAACGGCAGAAAAACTTTGACTTTATTGACTTTTGGTTGCCCTGCTTATAACACTTAGTTCGTGGAACTAGCAGTGAGTGCGATGAACCTGGTCCAAAAGGAATTCCTGCTGTGCGAGTGGTTGTCGTTTGGGCTCTCACCAAATGTTGTTTAGGCTGAGCTGATGGAGACGGCTCTTTTTATGGGAAAATGTTTGATGTAAGCTACAGCACATTTTTAATGAGTTTTGAAAACCAGACACAGGTTTACAATTTAGGTTAGGGTTATATGGCAAAGAATATCCGCTGATCCAAGGATATAGTCCTTGTCATATGACCAATTCCACATGCATCAGCTAATTGCAAAAGAGCTTCAGCATTCAATCAAAATTTATAAAATAAAGGAAATATATATTTTGTAACACTGAGAGTAGATCAAAGTATAAAATATAGTAAAATTATGTAGCTTACAAAAACTACAAACTCAAACTGTCTTGTAGCAAAGGTTGACTGCAAAAATCTTGAGGCAGAATGTTCAAATTTCTGACCAAATGGAAATGCAGCTTTAAACACTGAAACAGACCAGGGGTAGCCAACAGGTTGATCGCCGAGTGTCACTTGGTCGATTGCACCTGCTTTTGCATTGAATTGACAAGCTGCCTCAAAGGAACATTTTTCAATCAATATTCCAGAAAGTACATAATAATTATCTATCAATTGGTTGGTCACGCATATTCTTTGGTGCCTCTTGTGATGGCTGACCATAGGCTAGCTCGGCAGATGTCGCCAAGGTATTGCAATACGTTTCTATTATTGCATGGCAATCACGATTTAGGTGTTACAGACACTTTGCCTTCCGTCTGTGCATCACTTACTAGGGCAATGGTACACTGCATTTGCACATGTGATACTCAACTTTGGCATTTTGTATTTGTGACTATATTACCAACTGGTCGATCGCGAGTTATCAAGAAATTTTCTTGTCGATCCCAGTCGAAGACAAGTTGGCCACCTATGAAATAGACTATATTAGCCTACACAACACACACATATGCCGCCCACTGACTCAGCTAAACAAAACAAAGGAGCATACAAGCAATATAAGAGCAGCTTACTGCTTCCACCTCGCCAGAAAATATTTACTATGAAGTAACACGAATTATCATCGATTGTGATGAGTGCAGCGCATACCGGCAAAATCATTTTCATTTTTTGTGAATATAAAAATCATAGCAAAGAAAACAACAGCACCATCATTTGTGACATCTTGAATCACTCTCAGTTGAAAATTTCGTTGTAGAAATCAAACAAATATCCTGATCCTGTTCTGATCCAACTTTTTTCACAAATAAATATCCAAAACCAATCCTGATCCAAAAAAATCGCAAGTATCCTGCAGGATATCCAATCCTAATGCTGTCCATGCTCACTTCTGCAACGTACATCCGCTGGTTGGATTCTCTGAATCGCACATGATTGAAAAAATGCGGGCTCAAGCAGCTCGGTGACGGTGAGACCAGTGATTACTATAAGAATAGAATAGTAGTTCTATAGTAATCAGTGGTGAGACAATCACACTCGTGCTTGAGTGATTTGTGGGATTCCCAATCCAATGCGAATCTGAAAATAGTGCAGTGTAAAGTGGGTAAATGTAAACGTTTATAAGGGAAGTCCGAGTAAATGGGTACTTTTCTCCGATAGTCGAATGTTTGAAAATAGAAACACGTTGGAACGAATTTCTTTCTCTTATACGTTTTGCGGGAAAAACAATCTGCGGCAAAACACGTGAGTACAGCTGGTCTTCTCATTCTTGTGTCTGCTCCGCTGTTTTCCAATCTTGCAACACCGTGAGGTGGAAATCAGGAAACGATATAGTGCTTTGAATTAACCAAAGATTGTTTTTCAAAACGTAAAAGTAGAGATTCAGCGTAAAACGCACTTTTCTTTGAAGAGTTGTTTTTTTTTTTGAGCAAAAGACTTGCGAATATACGAACTTGATGTGACGCCTGATGCTTTGAAAATATTTTTGCGTAATTCCTACCCTGTTGCTGAGGAGTTAGAAAGCCTAAGGTTGAAACCCCGTAAGTGTACTTCTCCATTAGGATAAGAAATATCTGATTCTTTATATTATTTATGATAGGCATTGAATGCAACTATATCGTTTAAGTTCCATTGCCGGTTAAGAGGTGTCCTGCTGGATAACTGCCTGACAGTGATGCAGAAGACGTCTCTGAGTCACCGAAGCGGTGATGAGACGAGAGTCCTGAAAATGTTTTGCTGAGAACTGATACCCTTTTCCATTTCTAGTGTTTCAGAATAACTCTGAGTGGTTTTTACGTTTTCGCGCCGACTGGGCTCGGCATGAAAATATCCACTCTTTGTTTTTCTACAACACGTGACCGACAGTACATTCCAGCAGGATTTACTGTAGGTTGCTCCGCATTTCGAAAAATGGTTTTCAAAGCTACGTTTTAATGAGATATTTCGCGCAATGTCAGTTCTGCTTTAAACCATCGCAAGTCTCGAAGGCTCGAGACCGATACTTGCATGTTTTGAAACCGAGAGGAGACATGCGTTCCTCGGACCGAGGTTTGCTAAAGCAGGCCTGGGAACGAATGTTGAGTCGAAGACGTCTTGTGGAGACTTCATCACTTCTGCCTAAATGCCACTTTTGTGAGGAATTTTTTCAGCACCCTAAATGAAAGAAAAACAACATCATCGGGCACCGATGACTTAAAAAAACAAAGAAACGAACAGGTTTAGGAAACAGAATGGCATGCGACTGCTTCACCTCATCGCGTTCAACCTGTTCCTGGTTGACCAAGCACTTTTCAGCAGTGAGAAGGGTTCAGCTTGAAACTTAACCCTTTTTGTCTGTTTCAGGTCTTTCACCGCAGGAGGCAACCATCAAGTCGCTGAACCGAATGAGAGCGCGCGTGGGAGGTTGTGGTGGAGCTGTTACCGTCGACCGCGACGGGCGCGTTGGTGTCCACCACACAACACCCCGCATGACGTGGGCTCGGATCGGAGGCAAACATCCCGGTGATGCCTTGACAACAGATGACGACTACGTTGAATTTGGTTGCGACCTGACAAACGTTCACAGAGAAAAAATTTAGGTCTTGTTCTCATATGTGCCACTTGAAAGTAGGCCTGAGGCGGCGCTAGCTGCCCTAAAATGCTTTTGCTTGCGAGTAACATGGGTTTCTGAAAACAGGACGGTCCGTTATGTGGATTCGTACACAATAATGTGATGACTTATTTCTGGGAACGCAAAAGCCGAAAAGCATAGTCAAAGGAAACATTTACATAAAAAAACAATCATTACGCTTACTTATGTTTAGCTTGCTCTCACACTCCTGTCGTAGACTGCATGCGTTGTTGCAAGCAGCAGTGAAACTTTAGCGATAGGACTGACTACTACTGCTGTCTGCGACCTGATTTAAATCAACATGCCTTTTATCTTCAGCTTTAGAGAGTTGATGTGATGCGGCCATTTGCATTGTCTGCGCCTTTTTCTTTTCTCGACCAATTATTCTTCAAATATGAGCAATCTGCGTTTGGTTGAAAACACTACTTGTTGCTAGTCTTCTGCCAACTGTGTCATGTGTTCGACGTTTTTAGCAGGATCAGTAAAATCCTATCGTTTGCGAAATAAATGCTGTCTGTTGCTCAAGCTACGATAAAAGTGGAATTTCAAAGACACTTTTTACATCTCTATTTTGTTTCACTTAGCAGGTGCATATTCTTTGTTCCGACCAGTGGTTTTCATTATTGTGGAATATGTTTGGTTGGCTGCGGGATTAAATTAATCTGAGAGCTTTGTGTCCTCGACACCTTACTTTCAAACTTACTTCAAAAATAGAAAATTTCCCAACGTAATGCCTACATCGAAACTACATAGTCGTAGACGTACGGAAAGGGTTGCTCCAGGGGTGAGGGTGAGCGGAAGCCGTTTTCCCTGAAATTGATCGCTGCGCCGATTTCTGATGCTGACTGTGACTCACTGTACGTTTTGATATGGCATTGTAGGTCTGCAACGCGTAAACTTATTTAATGGAATTTTGGTTGGAGAAAAGCAAGCTATCCATATTTTCATCATTTCTGAACACTGAATTTGCAAAAAAAATTACTGCCCCGCTGTTTTCAAACGTCAATCCGAATTTTGACGTTTAATTCCGAAACAATGTCTACTCTGTCTGCTCTCATTTTTGTCGTTTGCGCTAATACTGTAAAAGCCATTCTTTACCCTGGAAGTTCATAAAACTGCCGTTCTGCGCGTATTTTATAACAATTTTACAGCGCTAGGAAGTGCGTTCGCGCCGCAGACTGCTTGTTTCGTGCGCCTGTGGATAGCTGGCTTGCAAATAAAGCTGTGCACAAGCGCTGTTCATTTATTAATGCTGCAGAAAATAATCTGAACTACGCAAAGAAGTACTGAGGCTGTGTCAGAATTCCAGCAGTTACTGTGAAGAAGGTGGCATGAAAGGATGTACCGGGATGTAAGGGTCACGTAAAGTGCTTCTTAAAAATGTGAGATTTCTAAAATTAGGAAGGCAACCTTTAACAGTGTGGAGGTGTGGATCTTTCGTACTGATGTGGAAATTTCCTGCTTTGTGTAAAGCAGTCCGTTGTTAACGACAGTACCAAGGGTTGTCAATCAACTCATTGAGCAGCCAGCACAAAAATCGTTTGAGACTTGAGGTGTCACGCTTACGCAACAGTAATATATTTATAAGTGTAACGTGCTTACACTCAAGTCTGACTTACCGCAAAATGTAAATCCATCATTTGAAAAACAGAAGACGCAAATACCTCATGCTATAGCATAATTCATGAAAGTTATGTAGGCCTACCTGGTTTTCAATACACAGTAACGTTCAAGGATGTGGTGATCAGTGTTAAGACACACGTAAAAAGCGCTTTTACTTTACAACCATTAGTAAATACTGATTTGGTATTTTTTATGTAAATTGTTTTCACATTAAGTGGTTTTACTTTCCAGATCTAGAACTCATGCCAAAAATGTCTGCATCCTGTTACTGTGCAATAAAAAAATGAGATTCTAGAAATATCAGCGCCTTTCGCTGATGGGCATTGATCTTTAGCGAAATAAGCGCAGTGGTGCAGTTTAAGAAAATTATTTGCAATTTCACTGCTCGATTTTAGTCTATTCGCTTCTGCTTGCAGTCTTTTTTGTTAGTGATTAAACTGTGCATAGGATCTCCTCTTAGGTGCGATAATGCGCTGTACCACCAGATCATTTGTGCAGTGAAATCTCAGTCTCGCGCGCTTGTGAGAATGAGATTTCATTCACAGTGAAATCTCATTCTCGCGACAAAGTGTATAAACTTGAAAAGTACGAAAACAAGAAGCTATTTGAATGAAATATCTACTTCTGTTCGGTTTTTGTTAAGATTTTTTACTTGTTCTGACATTTCACAAAGTTTGAAACTCATTTAGACCTCTGCTAACTCATAAAATGTTAATGCTCACTGAAACAAATAACAATCTACAAAAATTGTAAACGATTAACTCAAAAGACTTGTCTACTAGGTTCGTGCTAACATGTTCTGCATTAGGTATTTCGAGAGTAATTATATGCTCAAAAATACCCGAACCATAAATGTTTTCCATTCAACCAATAACAAAACAAAGTAACTTTAATAATCTTGGCTTTATGCTTAATGATTAATTGGAAATCTCAGCTGGAAAAGTTGGTAACACAACTTCCAAAAACTAAACCATTTTTCAAATTAAAATAGTTTTGTATCCCGTCAACATGTCACTGCGCAGATATGTTTGTTTTGCTCTCTCATTCTTATCTAATCAACTAAGTATTAATTGGGGAAGAGCGGATACAACTACTTTACTTCATACTTCATCTAATTAGAGTGCAGAATAAAGCAATAAGAGCCCTTAATTATAACAAAGCTAAAACGGTCATTCCATATTCAAAGTATCGAATTTTAAAAATGCCTGCTTTAACTTAATCAGTTGCCAAACTTCTGTACTCTTTTGATACTTGTAGACTGCCTGAATACTTTGACAGAACCCTTTAAGTCCCGAACTTTAGCCAAGTTCGGCATGTCATACCTCGCCAGGCGACTGAACTAGAGAGCTGTTCAAACCCTCTAGAGATGCGACAAGTCTAGTAGATTCGATCAAAATTTGGTCGGTTTTGTACTTTTTTTCTAAAAAAACTCTGCTAACTCATCACAAAGAGAGCAGTTTTAGTTTTTAGGCCTTTTTATCGGGTCCTGGGCCCCGACTCAACGGTCCAAATTTGTCTCAAGTTTTTTGTTGGAACCTAAGCTAGAATCCGAGTCTTTAGAGCCCTTGATTGACTATCTACCGCCTTTGAGTTAAAAGTTATGGCTGAAAACCCTAAATTTTGACAAAAATGTAAAAAGTTTGATTTGCCTAAATGAGGCAAATCTTTGTTCAACCACAACTCGCCAGGCGATCGAGCTAGAGAGGTGTTCAAACCCTCTAAAACACGGGAAGTCATGCAGACTAGATTTTAAAAAAATTGGATAGTTTGACTTCGGGGTTTTCGTGAATGGTGGTAATGACAAACCGTTGTTTGTAAAATTACGTTAAGGTGTAAGGTTCAACTTCAAGGGTAGGTCTCCGCTGGTCGCTATGACTTGCGAAAGCACACAGCCTACGCTCAATACAACAGTCCAGTACGGTACATTTGTACTAGAGTTCATTCAACAAGAGTTCGTTCCAAGCTTCGCAGAGACAATTGCGAGAAACGATCCACGATGATCTAGAGTTGCAGAAGGTCAAATTACACTCGCAAGAGAGCACTGTGTAATATCGTGGCACGTCTAGAGAGAAGGTCGTGGTGTTTTACAAACATTCACGGCACCAGGGATTTCAACGCTAATACACCTGCGTAGATACAACAACAATGATGGTAATCCCTGGTAACCACATAGATGCCGCAGCAAATATAACAAACAAAACAGGTTAACACAAGTCAAGCTGATGCGCTGATAGCTGAGTTCACTACCATTCACTGCAAGATCACGGTTACTTCGACTTAAACCAAGCAGCACAACGGCCACTTAACTGCAACACGGCGAACAAAGAACTTGTTTGTTTGATATGGTGGTTTGGTGTTGGCGCTTTATAACTACTATGGTCTTGTAGCGCCACGACTGAGTTTGCACAATTTCTGGTTTCATATTTACTCGGCCTGTTTTTATGTTCTGCTTGAGTTCCCTGCAGCTCTTTCCGCACACCGTGCGCCTGGTGAGAAGGCCGCAGTACCAATTTACAAGGTCTTGGTAAGACCCGGCCGAGAGGCAAACTCTCGACCTACCAGCACCGAAGCGGACGCACTTACCTATAGGCCACGGGCTGGTCTGGACAAAGAACTGAACGTGTCGTTGTGAGCAAAGGAACAAGGCGACGATGCTCCACTCCCGGCATTCCAGGGAATGCGCTTGATTAACTGATTAAGCGCCGTGGTTTGAGCGGGTGAGTAATTGATCGACCGTAACAAATGGTGTCACAAATGGGATAGGTTTAGGCCTTTTCGGCCCCTATTATCGGGCCTTGGGCCCCAACCTCAAGGCCCAATGTTTTGTTTAAAAACACTAGGTTGAAATCCACGTCTTTAGAGCCCTTGATTGGCCTTCTAGCGTTCGTGGTTAGGAAATTATGGTCTTAAAACAACAAACAAGGACATTTCATCCCGTAGGGAATTAATTAACTAATCATAGCATATTTGGCATAACTTGCCAACCACAAACGCTAGCAGGCCCATCTACGTCTGGGGCGGCAATAGTTCAGTGGTAAAGTGTCTGCCTCTCAAATGGAAGGTTGGGTTTTCGATCCACAGCCACTGAGTGAATTGCCGTAGCGCTCCTTGGGCAAGAGCGTTCACCTCATTCGCCCCGGCAAGAAGCACAATTTAGGTTTCGGCCTGCCGCCAATTGCCGTCATCAAAATTAACAAAAAAAGTCTCAAAAGAAGCACGTTTTATCCAAGTTTCATTTAAAAACAAACAAAAAATTACCGCTAAGGCTTGAGGTCAGGTGACCTGAGCCAAAAAGGCTAAAACCCACCCCAATATATGACGTCAACCAAAAAAAACACAAGTCCAAACCTCCCCACTTTTTTAAATCTAAAATGCAAGTCTAACCGGATCTTTTGAGTGCTTGACCAACTCTCTAGCACAATCGCCTGGCGAGGTGTGGTAGAAAATGTTCACCACTATCTTGCGCAAAAATTTTGGCGCGCACGGGTCTTAAAGGGTTTTCACAAATATCAAACAAAGGCTTGATTCTTGACAAAAATACTTTTTTTACCCGGAATGAAAGCAAGCATTTCTCCGCGTAGGCGCAGGGGTCCAAGAAATCTGGGCCTACAGTGTTTTCTCCGAAAATCGTATGTTCTTGCCCAAAAAGGAGATTTTCAAAAAATCTACAATCTAGATTCTAAGCCAATCATTCCTCATTGAGAAGCGCATTGTGGTTAGCTTCGTTGTCAGCATTGCATTGGTAAGCTGGCAGTTGTTCAGGTAACGTTGCTGAATCCACGTTGATTGTAAGCATTTTTAGTACAGCCTAGTAAGAAATTATTCAGGAAAATTATGTTGTAAGCCTGTTTTGTATCCTTTCACTGTACAAGAATAGAATATCCTCTTTCCAATGTATAGAATCAGGTAAAATCTTGTTCGTAGCTCGCACCTGTAATATCCAGTGCATCCTGCATCAGACTTGTCCAATGAAAACTCAATACTTCCACACCAATGAGAAATCCAGTTATTTACCCAAAGGCGTTGTATCTTTCATAAAAGTACAGTTAATTCAGCCAATGAGCAACCGTTTTACAGCAGCATTTAGAAGCCTTTATCACAAGATGGCGCTAATTTTATTCACAATGTGAAAATTAACATTTGCATTTGCCTACGAAGGTTTCTCTGTTTTCAGTGTTATTCCATAGACAGGTAAGACTTTACTTGTATTTGAGTTAGTAATATAGAAAAATATTTTATTTTTTTGCGGTATTGTTTTATCGTCATGTTTGTCTATGCGGTGTTGTAATGGACGTTTCACTGCTATGATGCTAGTTAGGAAAATCGGAGCTTAACTGTTCGTTAGATCAATTAATTTTTTTTTTCTTCTGATGTGAATTTAGGAAAACAGCTTAACGTTAAATGATAAAGTTGTCCTTGAATGATAAGGTAAGCAATCCTTTTAAATAATAATGTTAATGATCACTTTACGCGCTTGTACAATGAAATTTTGTTTGAGTCATCATTTCAATTACGTTTACGTTCTAGTACTTTCTGTTTCGGCTGTTTTATTTTAAAATGTATTTGACAGTGCTGCTATAAATTTTAACTCTGTGGTCTCTTTTGTCTCGTCGCTGTTTTTCAAAAGTGCCTTTTTCGTTTATGTGTAGCTTTTGCTAATGTTGTTGTTTATCGCCTAATTTGTACCCAGTTTTGTTTTTATTTTGAAAATTACCTGTCGTCCTCGTTTGTATGATAGATCGAAACGGTAGGATGTTTTCCTGGTAAATTAACACCAGTATTAAAAGCGATAAGTTTGCTGCAAGCATTCGACGAATCGGTCGAATGGGCTCTTTTTCTTTTTGCGTTAATTCAAACCTGCACATATGTATATTCGAGTAACCAATCTCCACACAAGCGAAGAGTTTGAATCAATCAGCAAGGTTTTAACAGGAAATCGATTTCACGTAACACTACGCATCGTCAGTCCTGCAATCTGCAAGCAATGCTTACAGGTGAAACGCTGAAAGGCTAAAGCTAGAGCAGAGAAAGCAAACAAACTCAATATTAAATCAGAACACAAGTTTCAGCATTGCAGTGGCAGCAATTACATACATTTTCAATTTTTCTATTTGTCCAAACTTGTGTTCTGATTTAGCATTGAATTTGTTTGCTTTCTCTGCTCTAGCTACAGTCTTTCAGCGTTTCACCTGTAAGCGTTTCTTGCAGATTGTAGGACTGACGATGCGTAGTGTTATGACGAATAGAGAAAATAAAGTTTAACTAAGCAAGAAGCTGTCGTTAGTACTCTTTGCGATAGCTATGTCTCACGGCAGGGCAAGGGAAGTCTTTTGTTTGCGGGTTGTCGATAAGTCCTTCGGTTAAAAGGGTATGCGTGGCATTTCGATTGAGAGGATTTTTGGAAAGGCTTTATCTCCACCTGAAGCTTCTATTATCAGACAGCGGTCTGCATAAGGGTTATGAACCGTTTTGTTTTCAAAATTCCGTTGTAATATGACCCTGCACATAGAACAATAGTGTGCTGAAAGTGTATGAACTACTCGTATGTCACGTAATTTAAAAAATACACTGAACAAGTAATGAGATATAGTTATGGTGACAGTGTTTTGCTCTGTTCCTGCTGCGGGAGGCTGAGGATGTGGCCCAGTGTTATATCAACACGATCTGTTAAAACGCAAAAAAAATTGAGCAACTCTCTACGAAAACAAAACAAACAAACATGGACAAGGAAACTGAGCATTTGATGAAAGCAAACTATAAGGTTATAACAGCTTGTGAGGGAGGGTCTCATTTAACCGCGTTTACCCTCATGCTTTTTTTCCGAAAAGATGAACATGTTGACGAGATGTTGTCAGTTAAGACAAAGGCGAGGCACCAATACACGCAATGTCTGTTATCAAACATTGCAGTGAGTTCGTTTGTTCGGGTTTTGCTATCAACAAGTCAAGTGTATATAATTCTGAAAGGTTTTCTGAGTACGAAAATCGCTCCACAAATCTCTGACTGATAACAGTTCAGGGCGCAGATGTGTAAAAATTCACAGTTTGCTTTGTGTTTGTAGAGGTTAGTCATTGTTTTGCTAATTGCTGACGTTAGCTTATTAATACTAAACGCAATTGTGGTAAATTTGTGCTGTCAGCATATGGTTTAATTAATTACTAGCAATGTTTCAGTTTCCTGTATCGTGGTTTATAGTATGTAACGTGACAAAATGTAATTTTTAGAGCTTACCTTAGCAGTAAACGAACTAAAATTTATTTTGCATACGAATCTATATTAGTTACACATTATAATCAGGGCTGTGGAGTCGGAGTCCAGGAGTCGAGGAGTCGAGGAGTCGGAAGGATTTTCAACCTGAGGAGTCGGAGTCGTAGAAAATTTTAACGACTCCGACTCCGACTCCGGGCAGACGTTTTGCTCACCAATTGTGACTGTTTGTGACACAAACGTGCGTAAGCGTCACACTTGGTAATTTAAGCAGCTTGACGCTTCAACAAGCGATGATCATGGCTATTCAGGAAGGCGGCAGCGCACTAACTTGCATACCTTCACTCAGGGGCTATTCTAGATCAGCAGCGTCCCTTGGGCTCATCACGCAACCTACACTTTGTGAATGCAACCGTTCGGGGCTTGTATCACTTAAATTTCCATTTGCTCATTCTGGTTGGCACTATCGTTGCTCCGTGACGTTGGCTACGCAACAATGAATGAGAGGTCTCATGGGAGCTCGTCCACTGTTACGTAACGCACGTCACAG
>Ga0210059_1012955_pt1 | contig 12522 bp, 8 predicted proteins | sample Ectturendosymbi2_FD_188042 | JGI IMG/M metagenome (GOLD analysis project Ga0210059, IMG submission 188042) | Ecteinascidia turbinata endosymbiont from Florida, USA - Sample 2 (SPAdes) (version 2) | ecosystem: Host-associated > Tunicates > Ascidians > Unclassified | place: Key West, Florida...
CTTGCTAAAATTTTATTCACCTCCATGTGCTAAGCCGCAAATCACATGATGTCGATTTTTGCATGTGATCGTTGTCCGAATGTAACACCAAACTTTGGATGCGACAACATAAGACAAAGAACTATTTTCTGACCGGTTGGCTTTGATTTTTCCTCAGTTGTTAAATAAATTGTGTGGTTCGTAGTGTTTTTTGCATATTTTAATGCAAAAGTTTTTCAGATATTGCGAAAAAGTACGCATGGGCATTGAATGTACTGATAGGAAACTTAATTTCATAAAGGAATATACGAAATTCATGATATATTTTATATGAATAAGATTTCAATACTGTGGATGCGTAATGGTACGTGAAATCGATGTCCTATGAAAGTAATTAGCTTGACTGATCCGGTTGCTTGTCACCTTGGTAGGGACCCGTAACTTGAATAGGCCTACAGATATGTGCAAGTTAGATTATCGCAAAAAGATGAAAGCAGACCCGTCCGCAGATTCCTCGAAAGCATTTACAGTAAGTCGAGAGGTTTCAATTGTTGATGTTCGGAGGATTATTTTTTAGAACTGATGCCGGCTGCTTAATGCGCATTACACACCGTTGAAAATAAAGCATTCAACACTTAGGCTGCACTTTCAAAAGCTGGAATGTTAAGGAAGCGATGTTTGGTCAATTCGCTCTCGAATATCTAAATAACAATTCTTTGCACACAGGCTACATAAACTACGTTCTACACAAAACTATGTACTATCGCGAATAAATTGAATCATGCAGAAACAAGGACCTCAGTTTAAAATACAAGTAGTCAATAATTTGTTCCGGCGTTTCACATGAAACATAGATCAACATAACATTATTTGAAAATCTAAAATAATGCATAAAATTTCGTGGGAGGCTTTGATTGCCCGGTTTGTTCCCACCCTTGTTGCGGGACTAATTCAATTTACACGCGCATTGAACTCTGTTAAAAACAGTTTTGATCTTTTATTGCTTGAACATTCTCTTGAAGTCTTGAGTACTGTACACACAGCGCGAAACTTGCATTGATAGATAGGTGAATTATTAGCCTAAACTTATAGCGATCCACTCACTAAGCTAAATACACTCGGGGCGTTTGTGCAGTCTATGTTTCATTTATATGTATATACACTGTAAAATTCAATATATTTCAATATTTTTCAAGACATTTCAATATATTGATTCATTTAAAAGTTATCATTTTTGTTTCAACAGAATTGGTTTGGAATTGACGATTTTCTTTTGAATTCTTCGCAACTTTCGTTTCAGTTTTTGGACTGCAGATTACTGTAACTTTCGGTTCAGTTTTGGGTCTGGTTACTGTAGAACTGCAGGTTAACACCGGATTGCAGCCGCCGACACGTTGGGAGCCATTTGTTGCAGGCACAATGCTGTGTTGCCCTGAGCCAACCAAAGAAAGAGTCGAACCGACAATCCCCAGCATAATAGCAAATGAGATTACGCATTTGACTTGGTTCGCTCTCCTATTGCTGCTAAGAATTCAACGGTGTATGTGACTTTATCACTCGCCGCCTGGGGTTAGGCTAATAACAGTGGCAGGAATTTGAATTTAAACAAGATTCGGTTTTCGCATTTGCATTATATTTTGCAATATAATTTTTGGTTTGGATTTGAATCGGGAAAACTTAAATCACTTTGCTGGTAACTGGGATAGACTCAAGGTCACAGTATGAGGCCCACTGCCGTGATCACGATATGCAAATACTACATTAAACCACGATAAGGTGTCAATGTATTGTGCCCTACTGACCCCTCAGTGAAAGCAAAGTCTCAGGTCTACCTCTACGCAAGGTGGGGACATTTGATCCTTAAAATACAGCATAGTGCAACTAGGCAGGCAAAACAGAAAATTTGCGCCAATCTTGATCATCACTGAAGCATAAAATGCTCATTTCTATGTATGCAAACGAAATGGGTTTGTCCATCAGGAACTCAAAGATATTGTAAAATAACTCTGACTCGAGTCATTGACTGTTACTCGAGTCGAGTCACCATTTTTCTCAACGTGACTCGAGTCAAGTCCGAGTCACCACAAATCGTGGCTCGAGTCGAGTCATTGACTCGAGTCACACTACCACTGATGCCTTGTACGACGTTCTGTTTTGTCTGTTTTTATCAACCTGCGTTCTGCAGAGTGTGTGTGTTCATACTATGGACTTCGTGTCTGCTCACAAACAAATAAATTAAAATTAAAAAATATTCACCGATGTCTAAAAGTGCTCGGCCAGCGAGTGAACAAGTTCCTTTCAAACGAACACAGAGGCGGATAGAAATTATAGCCTATGCCTATTACTCACGATAGCTTTTTTAGAAAAGAAGATAAAAAGCTGTTTCGTGTACCCTTGAGGTTCCGCCTGTGTTGCGTAAGCACAACAACACGGCCCTCGGGTTGCCATATACGTCCTTATTTGGCCCTCGGAGCAATTTGAGACTCCTGACCTACAGTCAATGTGTGTCGTGATTCAATTATCAATGAACAGGTCGAGAGAGTCAAGATGAGTGTCTGTCGTATTACCTTTAATGGTAGTTCTGCAAATGTAACATTAAGTTCTCAAGTTCTCGAAAGATCCTGTTTCTCATGCCAACTAGCGCAAAATTTTGTCAAGTGTGTGCTCTTAAATTTGGCTCCTTTTCATTGTCTCCAAAACTGTTACGCGTTATTTGTCAGTCATGCAGGTTCCTTTATCATCCCTCTACCAAACTTTCATTGTGTTTTGCCTATTTGTGAGCGGAAATAGGTACGAAAAACACTATTTCAAAGTCCAGGTACATAAAGGTAAAAGACACTTAAAGCTCAGCCTAACTAAGCAAGGCAAAAATTGTTGACGTCACCCAGCACACTCGTTTCTGCTTGTCACTTTATTGGGGATCTATGTTGTTCGATTTCATGAATCTACCATGAGCATTATATATTGCGCTTGTTAGTTGTTTCGCATCTGTGACGCCTGACGTGGTACAGTAGTTGCAAAACCTTTGTTCATTACATTTATAATTCATAAAGAACAGTTTGCATCGATATCCAAGTCCTTGGGTTAAGAAAAACTATGAAATTGGGCTTTTGGGAAGTTTGGACGGGTGCATGGGTTGTTCTCTTTTGAGGTCTGTTTTTTTGCGTGTATTGCGACATAAAGCGAATAGTTCGTGCGGCCAGACGTTATCTTTAGCTTTATACAAGAACGCGCCACCGCTTATGATTACCGAAAACAGGATTGCCAGCAGTGGCGTAGCTGACGGGGGGGAAGGGGTGCGCGCCTCCCCCCCTGGCAGGCTAAATGTAAAAAATGGGCCTCCCTGTTAGCTTGCATTTCGGTAATTAATATTCTTTTGATTTTTAGTAACTTTTTGTTTTCGGCGTTTTTCAAAAATTTCTCAGAGTATTTTCGGGTGTTAGCACAGACGAATCCAGTTAATCGCACAACCAATTTGCCAAGATTTTTGGATGTGTATGCGATTATGCGATCCGGAATATGCGATTATTCGTAGCAGACAAATATCCGCGAGTTTACCGCCTAGGGACACAGGGGGCCCAAAATTCAGCCCCGTGGCCACTTTGTGGGTTTAACCCCCCAAACAAAGCTTCAACACCATATTGAAATGTGGAACTCTAGAAATCAGTGTAGTTTTTATCAATCCGTGTTCTGTTTTGTCCGGTAATTTATAGACAGAGCAGTACCTCCCGCTGTAAACCTAGAATAACATCGCCTGATCATTTTTGGTACCTTTGTGAGGGAATAAACGTATTTAAGGCTTGAGCGTAAAGCGGCACCGTTCGTTGCTTGGAGTGTTGAGCGTGAAGCTACAGTGGCCTATGTGCCTAGTTGCATACGTCCAGAAGTCAGACTTACACCTGATCAAAATATTTTGTGAAGTGATTGCTGTGAAAAAATTTATTATGGCTGCCTCAGGCAGTCTTCTCGTATTTTGTTCTGCACAGAAGGAAGATACCTTTGGTGCTTACTACGAAGGTTACACATTTGCCCAGCCTGCTGTTCAGACAGCCAGATGGAGTTAAGTGTGTAGTTGGAAGAGTCTATTTAGCAATCACTGCTAAGCTTGTCCCAACCGAGTAGTGCCATTAGTGGATTATGGATGTAAACTATGTTGCGTCCACGTAGGCCCCCTTGTCTATATTTGTCAACATTTATTGCCTATTTGAGATACAAAATGTTATTAATCTAAACATGTGCCATGCACCAGGAAATTAATAAGTCTAGACATTAGAGAGATTTATGCATGTGTATTTCGGCCAGAAAGATTTATGTAAGCACGAAGCGCATGCTTTTCAAGCAAAATTAACTTAACGCTAATGAAAGAAAACGTTAATCGCGACGCATTGCGTTGATCGGCCTCAGGTTTGTTTCTTCGGTAACAGTTTTTCATAACTGAACGATGAGCTTGATTCTGTTTTCCCGCAAATTCCTATTTGCATTTCACTACATCTCTAAATAATCGTCGTTAATTAAATGACAATGATTAAGACCCAATTCCTTTTGTTGAGCTCAATTCTCATTTCTCAGTAACATTTTTCATGTGTGCTACTATACAGTGATTTCTGTTGTTTTGCTGTATGGCCACCGTCCGCCAGTTGAGTAGCCCTGCGAGCGATAGATACATTACAGTGACAACCAAATCATGACGAATAATAATGCTAATACAGCGACGCTTTAGAAACCTTTGTTTATAAATCACCATCAGGGGGGGCCCTGTAAGCATTTTGGTGGGCCCAGAGTTCGGCTGCTATGGCACTGTTCATACCTATTTGTAAATTGTTTGGTGTGCAGCTCCATATTTAGATATTGTCTTGCTAAATGAATGTGGTTTTATCATTGATGCGGAGAGATCAATAAACTGCTAAAAAAATTCCGTTTTGGACTTACTGAATCTGTTTTGTTGTTTACTCAGGCACCCAGAAACAACTCCCATGCCCCATCATTAAGTCACACATTTGGTGCTTAGAGGAAAAGTGGAATTAATTCAGGAGTTAATTACCAAGGTTCAGGTGTGGTCAGGGGCGTAACGAGGGAACATTTCCCCGGGCACCGAAAAGTCCCAACAATGTCACAAGTACTTTCTTCAATACAGTACATTGGCTTCCGAAAGATATCAGGTTCCAACACGGGGGAGCCAAACTTGCTTCTTGCCCTGGGCGCCATCAAGCCTCGTTACGCCCCTGGGTGTGGTGGATCTTACAACAAATCATAAGCCGACCTTACCCAGTCACAATTCATTGATGGGTATCACTTTTAAATTGGGTGAAAACGTGAAATTCTATTAATTGAAGCTCATTACACCACCCGACATATATTTTCTGTTTTTGTGGAATAACGTACATGAGTTTCAGGGAACTAATTACTCCATGCCCAAACGGTGGCCAATGGGCCCCCTTCAGCTAAGTTTCCCCCCCCCTGGCTCAAACCTCTAGTTACGCCACTGATTGCCAGGTTGGCTTTTTTTGGCCGAATTTCACCAATCTGGCCACGCTTCAAGTTGGTTGGCCTACAAAATTCAATTGGTCCTTTTGGGCCTCATTCAAGTTGTTTGGCCAGGGGTGGGCAATTAATTTGGCTTGGGGACCATTTTGAGGTCGGATTTAGCGGAGCGTCGTACCTTCTAACTTGGTCGTACTGTTCTTGTGCAAATACACGTTATCCGGCGCAAGTAATTCAATGCGTCAAATGTAACCTCACACAATTTCAATAAATTTCAGATGTGAAGATTGTTGCTTTGTGCTTCCCCAGGCCATTGAAAACGCTGTGGCAGCAAGGTCATTGTTCCAAAAAATTTTATCAAAAAGGTCGTAGCACGGTTGATTAAACGCCATGACGTCATAACAAAAATGCTCAGGGGCCCCGCACCTTGGTCTTGCACTGGGTCCCGCTCCTGCTAGGGCCGGCCCTGTTTTTCTGCATGTTTCAGTTTATTTCCAAAAGCATCTTTTGGAATAACGTAGTTTAGTTAGACTAAACAAAGAATTCTTATTTAGATATTCGAGAGCGAATTGACCACCCACCGTTTTGTTAACATCCCAACTTTTGAAAGTGCAACCCAAGTGTTGAATGCTTCAGCTGCAAAGGTGGCCGCACTGCGCATTAAGCAGCCCGCAGCAGCTGTAAATAACCATCCTATCATCAACAATGAACAGCTCTCGCAGAAGAACCTTTCGAGGAATCAGCCGACTGGGTTTTAGTTCATCTTTTTGCGATGATTCAAACTATGCATTCAAGTAACTACGCCTCCACAAAGGTGACCAACAAGTGGATTAATCGAGCAAATTAATCTAATAGGAGATCGATTTCACGTAACACTACATATCATTAGTCCTAAAATTTTACTCATATATAATCTTTTATCGTAAGTCTTTTTTTATTTCTTTATGAAAACTGTTTCCCTGAGAGTACATTCAATCCTTGTGCGTGCTTTTTCGTAATATCTGAAAAAACACTTGCATTAAAATCTGTAAAAATGCTAAGAACCACTTAGAATTTACTTAACGACTGAGGAAAAACCACAGCCAAGGGGTCAGAAAACATTTCTTTTTCTTATGCGATGTTGTAGCATACAAATTTTGGTGGTATATTCATGCAACGGTCACATGTAAAAATTGACATCATATTATTCGTGGCTTATCACATGGCGAATAAAATTTTAGCGAGATCGTAGTGATAAAGGCAAGCAATCACCTACTTGACGCTTGGTGTGGCTGCGGCTGCGTTATTTACGAATGTAGATCAAAGAAAATTTTCTTCAACACCAAATTTGCATGTTTAGCCCAGATGATGGCCACTTTAAAAAAAAGCGACAACATGTAGTTTTTAACTTCACGCACGGAGGCAAATAAAATGTCAGTGAAATTGCAATAATATAGAAAACAAAAGTACTTGACGTTTGGTACAGAAAATTTTCGTCAACGTTAACTTTGCGTGTAGAGTCAAAAGAACAAACACTAGCAGTGACTTTTGTTGATTAAGATTATACTCAAGCAAATTCACGATAAAAAGTTTAACGTGAAGTGCTTCACCCGTCATCTCAAAGAGAACACTTTCCTGTAATGTTTCCTGCATGTTTGTTTTTTTAAAAAAAGGCAGGGTGGCGGTAGAAGTTTAAGCAGAGGCCCTGTGGCATGCTTAGATATCTAAACCTTCAAGTGAACGAGAATAGTGGTTTGGCAATGTCCACTTATTATGCGAACTGAATTTATATCAGATATCACTGATGTTGAAAGAATAGCTTCGTTGCAAGCAGGGTCGGATTAAGGGGGGGGGGGCAATTGCCCCGGGCTGATTTCTCTACAACAGGGGTTTACAACCTGTTGCTATTGCCGGCCGCATTACTTTTATTTATATGGAGTATGGCCGCCAATGAGTTCGAGTTATATTTATCAGGTGCGTTTAATTAAAGAATAGGTTACTGCCACGTGCCAACCAGCCCAGAACACATTCAAACACAAATTGCGTATTCATTCTATAACTCTTTGTAACATCACCATCCAGATTGTTACGCATCGTGTCGACTGATTTTCTTGCCTTTGTTTCGCTTCAATATACGCCAGTACGGCCGCCAAATCTTATATTTTAAATTATATGTGGACGGCCGCAAATTTCATCATGGTCTCGATTTGTCTTATTACCCTGAATAAAAATTTTTCGCATTTCAGGTCACAAATTTCTTTTGCAGTGATCGCTCATAATACAGAACAACAATGTGGTTTGGTTCTGCGTTACCCCTTGAAGAATCGCGTTTTACCCCCGGGAGGTAATTTTCCCCTTGTAGCGGATGGGCACCAAACCGCCGTTACAGGAGAGGAATAAACCGCTCGCGTGAACTCCCGTCTCGTTGACAAATACGCTCGCCACAACTGCCAGTGATGGTAAAGATTATATTCACAACGCACTGACTCAGGAGAGTCACGAAAACAGTAAAAGGACAATTGTAGCTACTCGGGTGCACAGCGAATCTGCAACACACAGCTGCACCAGTTAAAAACACAGAGCCGCCAACTACAATTTGGCCCACCGACGTTGGTTACTGTCCAAGCGAGCAAGTACAACAGTCTACTAGCAACTGACTGGCCAATAAGAAACAATTAAAGTCACGGGGTTCAACTCACCGAAAACTGTTTGTCAAGCACGCTTGATTAGAGCTGCACTTGTCTTAGCAGTTACTTCACCCGTCTACAAGTTTACAACTCTTATTGCTTAAAAAATAAAAGGCTCAGTTAAACATACATCTTAACAGCCACGCAGCTTCCTGCTTCAAGGTCTACGCCGCTGAAAAGGCTGCATGCGGCACCAAAATATTCCTCCGCGTAGACCTCATCACATAGATCAAGCGTCTGTCACGGAACAATACGATTATGACGCGCCAATCATTGCTAGGAACATGGCGGAGCGCAGAGAACAGAAAATTACACACCCCCAGTTTGGGAACCACTGCTCTACAAGTTTGACTGTCTGCCAGTTTTAGTAAACGCTACTGAATAGCCTATAAGTATTTTCGGTTTTGTTCAACGCAAATATATTTCATTTCGCTGGTATGTTGACGGCCGCAAATTTCATTATCGAAGGCCGCAGGTTGTGCGCCGTTGCTCTACAACAGTGGTTCCCAAACTTGTTCGAGCCGTTACCGAAATCATGGTATCGATTATGTCTTATTACCCTGAATAAAAATTTTTCGCATTTCAGGTCGAAAATTTCTTTGGCAGTGGTCACTCGTAATACAGAACAACAATGTGGTTTGGTTCTGCGTTACCCCTTGAAGAAAAGCGTTTTACCCCCGGGAGGTAATCATCTGAATTTAGTTTTAAATTTCTGGTGGGTTGGATGGTGAAGATTAAATTTTGCAAAAACTGGTAAATGATCAGAAATATCAAAAATAGTAATTCCAGCATTATCTATTCTCAGAAGTGGGCAGTAGCGAGCTACTTCAGCGAGCGAAATTTCCAGAAGCGGTAGCGCCGCTCTTTTTGGAAAAAGTAACGGGTGCGGTAGCGAGCTATCACCACTTTACCTTTTTCGGCGTAACATGAACTACTCGCAGATCCAAGATGTGCAAATTATTTTCAATCTTGCAAATGGTGTTCTGGTAGCATAACAAAAAATCCACTTTGGTAGAAGTAAAACAAGGCAGTCAAACATTTTGCGTAAAATGCGGCTTATAAGTTTTCCAATATATCCGATTGGGCAAAAAGGTTAACGTTATTCAGCGTTGCTAAACGGACCAGAAGCATTTTGACACATTTGAAAATAAGCAGAGTTTGTTGTTCAACATTTCAATCCTAAAGTACTGTATAAAGCAAAACGCAAATCTAATCACCAATGTGACTTTATCACTCGCTTCTTTTCAATATTTAGGCATTTGATGAAAGCCGTGACGGCAGCTCTTAGGAAAAAGCAGTCTCAAACGCCAAGGGTTGTTCATTCCGAAGGGCGTTTTTAGGTACTGCTGCTGTCAACCGTTAAAAGTATCTGCTGGGAAACAAAGTTTTCTATGCAAACATGTGGGTATCAGGTGGTGCAGTAAAAAATCAGTGAGTCAGAACCGGAAAAATTACGGCAAAGATGAAGATGTTACATTCGCTCATTGGCAAAAAACACAAGAGTGCTAACTGTTGCAGCGAGCGTTTGCTTGTCTGTACTTAAACTATCACTCGTTTGTCGTGCTTTCACGTAGTTTTCAAGATTTAATTGAAAACATGTCGCGTTTACCAATGTAATTTTACAAAAAAATTTCTAACGCGTTTTCGAAAATCAATGTGCTGACTTCGTATCAGCGCAAACTTTTTTTGAAGTAATCTCTCACGCCGTTTTGAAAACTTTTTGCGCCAATTTCTTATCCTAAAGCTGAAACAACCTAGTATCGTTCTGGTCTGTAGTTGATATGTTGTTATTCTAAGGGGTGCAAAAATTGATGAACTGTGCCGATAAGCCTCTCGTATGCCGTTGAGTTCTCCTCTGGTTTTGGCTACCTGCATTTTCATTATGAATTTTTCCACAACTGGAACACGACAAACCGCTACTTTATGCAAAGTAAAACTTGGCATGCTAACAACACCTTCACATCTCTGTAACCACTAATTCTGTCGCATGGCGAAAAGCATCTTCCGAATGAACTGACATAGCGCTTCACCTAAAATGGTTGGTATAGTTTTTTCGTTAGACTGTGAATTCGCTCTACAACCGAAAAAATTTCACACTGATTTCAAAAACGCTTTAGTTACTCAAGCATTTTTATGCCACCTTACGCTAGGTACTTCACTTAGGAGTCAACATTGCCAGTCGTTTCAACGCTGTTTCAATTAATATCTCTTACAAGGCATACAAAAGGATAAAATCACCAATTGTTTTGCAAAAACATCTTGCGAATGTGCAGAAAAATCAGATGTCTCTCAAAAACGGCATAGTGCGGCTCACAAATCGCATAAGCAAATTTTCTTGCTGTCTGTATACTGTGAGAATATTTTGCATCAGAAGCGAGTCTGTCCTTAAGAGACTTTTGTTTTTTGCAAATTGCTTTAACGTCTATTGTTACAACACGTTAGACAAGGGTGCACAACCTGCGGCGTTCAGTAAATATTTATGCGGCCGTGCACATATAATTCAAAGTTTTAGTTATGCGCATTACTTCAAACTAAACGAATTCAAACCGTATTAATTAAAACTGGCTGTGCATTAATCAAAACTATTTTTTGCTGTATGAAGGTACTTTGTAGAAATACCGCCAAACAGACGTGTGGAAGTGGGCTAAGTTTCAGTGTGTTGAAGCAGAACTGAAGAAATGAAAAAACAAAGATATCTTGAACTGACTGCCGGCCGTAATTCATAAAAATAAACGTGATGCGGCCGGCAATAACAAAAAGGTTGTGCACCTCTGCGTTAGACAAAACTGCTGTTTGAAATCTACATAGTCGTATTTCATTTCGTTCAAACCAGCATGAAAAAGTTCTTGTAACTTACCTTGGTAATTAAATGTCGCTTTTTTGCTACATCACACATATTCTTTTTCATATAGGCGTAACAACGTTTCTTTCACATTCAACATGATTGGCTTTTTTCCAATCTGACGAATTTATTCTTATATGAAAATATATTGTGTTTGAGAACCGTGAATGACATGATTATTACTTCAGTTAACAACACCGTTATCTGTAAGTATTACCATTTGTTTTTTCGTAGGTAGGTACACGGTCACAAGCCCAGCGACAAAAATTTTGCATCCGTGAAAAAACAAGGTTTTCGCTTAACAAAAGTGATGTGCACAGCGACGTTGAATAAAAAACGCAAGTTTGACTAAGCGATGTCAACCGTCAGCAACAAAATCTTTGCGATTACAGATCCACTGTTGTTTCTCAAGTAACACAATCAGTTGTTGCGCTAACTATTTTGCCAAAATCGAAATAATCTAACCCTCCAACGGTCTCGCTGGGCAACCCTCCTACTTGCAACCAAAGCCGGATTAAAGGGTAGAGGGGCCCGGGGCAATTTTTGCTGGAGGGCCCCTATGACGTCATCGTTTGTAAAAGTAACGTTTTCGCTGATTCGCAAGGCTCCCGTTTGTTTTTTCCGGTAGTCGAGAATGTGCTTACTCAAATGCACATACAGTTAGCTGCGAGAAGAGAATTTATGATATAAATATTATAACTAGAGTGTGTTTTTACTAAGAAAAAATATTTCACAAGCTGGATAGTGACTCCGCAAGAAAAAACATTCATCCGAAAATTAAGGGAGAAACCAGAGATTACAAATAAAAACACCGGAAAAAGAACATGTCAATATGGTCAGCCAGGCTGAGTGTGAAAGTTGTTTCCAAGCTAATGTTTTGATTTTCACCTTCATTTTCAGATGCTGTGGTTAAGGCCACTGCTTTAAAGTTGCTGCTAGAAAGTTTTGCTACAAAAAACGATTCAGTCACGGGGTTTTAGCAAACACTGCCAGATCCTTGAGCTTTTCATAGCTCCTGATGGCATTACAGATTTCGGCATCGCTCAAGCTAAACACTGCAATCTCGTTTGCTGCTCTTTCGTTCTACGACCGCACTGATTCAAACCTTTTCTGACGAACCGCGCAGTAACGTGTGGTGTAATTGGCTTGAAAAGCCTCATATGTTTATGATGTCACAGAACGATAGTAACCATCTGAAGAAAAGTGCGTTTCCACCACACGTTACCCTGTATGATGAAACAATAGTAACAATAATAAACGTGCAGTTCGACTGCGGTTACCTCGAGACTTCACTAGAAATTGGGGATCACTGATACCAGTGTTGCCACTTCTGATATTTTAACATGACATCAGATGTCATGTTCTCAGATAAATTTCTGATGCCTGATGTTTTGGCGACAAATCTGATGTTGACTGAGTTCAGTGGGTTGTTATTTTTGTTTTCACATTTCCTCTCATTTTACGACGAAAATAAGTTAGATTCATGATTTTTAAGTTCCTTTCATCAATCTCTCACCATAATGTGTGTTTGGTTATCGTTTCAAACTAAAGAAG
>Ga0210059_1012957_pt1 | contig 12522 bp, 8 predicted proteins | sample Ectturendosymbi2_FD_188042 | JGI IMG/M metagenome (GOLD analysis project Ga0210059, IMG submission 188042) | Ecteinascidia turbinata endosymbiont from Florida, USA - Sample 2 (SPAdes) (version 2) | ecosystem: Host-associated > Tunicates > Ascidians > Unclassified | place: Key West, Florida...
TGTTTTGTAAAATAAGCACTGCCAATGATAAATATTTCGTTTTTTGCAACTGTGGTTATTTTTACATACTTAGATGAAATATTTGCGGTCTCTAATTTCCTTGCGGTCATAAAAATAAACCATCTTCCAACGGTTTGGTGACTATACTGACTAATCCGTTTTTGTGGTAGCTTATGGACATTTTGTGATTGTGGTGTAACCAAAAAAATGTTTTGCAACTACTATTTACGAGTGTGCAGCGTGGATAGGGTGAGGACTATTCAATGCAGTATGCAGTTAACAGCATCGAGGTTTCGGCACCAGTTGCATCTAAGTAGCATAGCAGCGCTGCAGATAAGTGTGCATCGGCGTGTACGTGATAGCAAGATGTAACAGCAGGCGTGAAACTGATTTTGCAGAATATTCCCGAAAAAGTTGTTTATTTTAATATTGACACCAGAGGTGAAAGCAAGCCGGAACGGCCCGGAACGCCGTTCCGGTAAAAGAATTATTGCCGGTACGGCGTTCCGCTTAGCGTTTCAAATGTGCTAATATGTATTTGTATTTTTGTTTTTGTGCAAGTCACGTTTTTTGCCATGCCGTTAACAAAACATTCTACAGAAGAACGAGCGTACGACCTCAGAAACAATGTGAAAAACTGTGTAGTGCCAAGGATTGAGATAAATCACAATGAGGATTCTCTTTTTATGGCGTTTAGAATGACTTATTGTTACGTTTAATAATTCACACAGAACGTCTGAAGCCGTTTTCAGAACAGAGGGACAGTTATAAACTTTCGTTCAGACTGGACTTCCTTCTTGTTTTTTTGAGTAAAATATGGGTAAAGGCAAGATTAACTAGCTTGCACCCGTAACCAAGGCTACAGATAGTTAGTGGAGCAAAATGTTAATAGTTTGTAATACCGCACGCGTTCAAGCTGAGTATGTTCATTGACTTCAATTGTTTTGCAGTACAGTAACCTTGAGCCATTCTGATTTACAGCTCAATGCTTATCTAAGATTTCAACTACCGTTAGCCAGAAATAGGCATGTATCATGATTTATGGTAACGCCAATTTGTAGCTTGAGCTTATTGATGTAGTGAGCAGAGTGAACTTCACGTGTACTGTAAGGTGTAAGCTGTTTTCTGTTTTTCAAAGTAATCAGGATAAGGGGATCTTATATACGCTAGGCCAGCGCTTTTCAAACTTCTTTTATGTTACGGCACACTAATACATTCTGAATTTGGCTGCGGCACACATACTTTATGAAATCGAAAACCTACTTTTCACAAACCTTGCGAAATTCTACTTTTCACAAGATTTGCAGCATAAGGTTTTGTCAAAACAAAACTTTTGCAGCCCACTTCAGCCTCTTCAGCGGCACACCAGTTTGCCGCGGCACACAGTTTGGGAAACACTGGGCTAGGCTGTATTAACTTCAGAATGTCGAAATGTGCATACGAGTGTAGATCTAGCAAGCGAAAGAAAGCCACTGCCAAAGCAGATGCACTACGAGCTTTTATTGAAAAGACGAAACCACCAATCCAGTGTTTTAGTGTGCCATAAGGATCTGGAAATTCTACAGCATGGATATTTGAAGACTGAGTTAGCAAAGTTTTAAATGGATTACAGACCTTGTGCGTTATTAGAACAAGTTTAAATCTTATCAAAATGCGAACAAAGTACACATTTAAATCAAACAGATTTTTAATTTCGTGCTTTTCCAATATTTATACACAAAGGCGAGCCAAGGGGCCATGCCCCTCCCCAGATTTTTAGCATAATCATTTTGTGCTTTAAAATGCGTTATTCCAAGCAAAGTAGTTTTATTCGCCTGAAATCAAACGTTTGTCCCCCCAATTTTTAGGCTGGCTACGCCACTGTTTATACAGTTTTTCCAGGTTTACTGCTGAATCTACGCTGTACGACATGCTCAGAAGCGTTCTACTTCTGCCAAAAGTATTACTGATGCTGTTAAATTTAGAATTTTGCAAATTCGCGAGAATGAGATTTCATTGCGCAAATGGTCAGGTGGTACAGTGCAGTTGCGCAACTGAGAGGGAACATTGTTCACCGCTGCTTTTGCGTTAGTTTCATTGCGACTGTTTTTGTTCCGGATATCGAGGGAGTTCAGAATAAAGTGATATATTTATGAATTGGAACGAGTTGTTCAGTGAATGTAGCGAGCACGTGTGGTACTAATTTGTTTGACATCTATCGCGAGTCTTTCAGAATGGGCCTTCAACTTAAAACAGCTTAGGGCCCCTAAATGAAAATCCGGGCATGCGTGTTGCATATACAGTATTAGTTGCAGGTTTGCCATTTCAGGTATGTAGATTGCAAGTACAGTATTAGTTGTATCTGCATATACAGTAATAGGTAGACTATCACAATTGATCAATATTGGAAGAGAAAAGATAATAACAAAGAAACAGTGAGTGCCATAGCAAGTAAAGTTCAAAGAATTGTGAGTGATGTTGGCGCCCAAACTAGTACAATCAGTGACCACCAACCAACGCAACATGAACAAGCTGATTCCATTTTAGTTCATGAAGCTAGTTCAATTATTTATCCATAATTATGGAATGAACAACAACATGAGGAATTTAAACGTAAAAACGGTTGTATGTATGCTATTAACGGAAAAATAGGATGGACTTTTTGTCGTGAAGTAAATAATTTGGGAATGAGAGCATCCCGTGGTGTTATTATTTCGGTTCGATGGGCAGAGGGCAATGTCACTTCTTGTGGTAGCACAAGAGAGGCCCAGTTATCTTCGCTTCGAAAAAAAATCTACGAGCACAAAAACTCTCAAACACGTAAAGAAGCTATCAACATGCCTGAAACAGCAAAGAAAGACGTATTGCTTGACTTGAGCGGACAAAGTGAACAAGCTGCCTTTCAATCTACTGCTCGCATTTTCAGAACAGCATATTATGTGGCAAAAAATAACAAACCCTTCACAGACTTTGAAAGTTTGATTGATCTCCAGGAAGGTAATTCCCTAGACATGGGACGTATGTCACACAGTAAAACTGCTGTCATGTGTCTTCACAGATGAAAAAAACTTTTAACTAAAATCATTGAGAGCAGGAGCAAGATAAATGTTTTAGCCGACGAATCTACGCGCGTTGGTCAGAAATCAACTTTGATCATTTTTCTAAAATCTAGCGTTGATGGCGAAGCGGCACTTGTTAGCTTTCCACTGGATTGGTTGAATTGGAGACTCTGTGTGCTTCTCATATTAAAGACGTAATTTTGGACTGTTTGCTTAAGAATAGATTCCCCAATGAGTTGCTACAAGAAGTCTTCATTGGATTTTGCAGTGATGGAGCCAGCGTGATGTTGGGGACAAAATCCGGCGTTGGAAAATTGCTCAAAGATGAATTCCCTGATATCGTATTGTAGCACTGCCTTAATCACAGGCTTGAACTTGCTCTTGGCAATGCACTAGATGTTACCAGTGGCACAAGTGACTTGCAGTCTTTTCTTGAATATATATAATCTTTATATAGCCAGTCACCGAGGAACAGGCGAGAACTTAGTGACTGTGTCCATGATTTGCACCTCACCCTCAAAAGAATCGGAAAAGTGTTTATTGTTCGTTGGGTGGCTTCATCTTTCAGAGCGGTATCAGCAGTCTGGCTTTCTTTTCCAGCCCTATCCCAACATTTTCAGAACGCTTCAAAAGATGAAACTAGACAAAGTACAGAAAAAACTAAATTTCAAGGTTTATTTTCCAAATTGTGTACAACCAGTTTTGTCAAAAATTTAGCGCCGATAGAGGATGTCTTGAACGAATTAAAAAACTTGTCAGAAACACTACAAAACCAAAATACCGCACTGCCAAAAGCGCAAAACTTACCAACTGCTTATACAAAAAGAACAGAAAGCCTTATTGTTTCTCTGGGAGTGCATTCTGTTGTGGCTCACTTTGCAGAAGAAGCAATGTCGTTTCAAGAAGTGCAATTGAGAGAAGGTAGAGGCCCAGTCATCAACCAGGCTCAGTTGATTCGAGCAGTAGCTGACAACATGAAACAAAGGCTCTTCCCTTCGGTATCAAACAGCGCACAAGCTAGCGTTGTTGCAACTCGCCAAGAGATGTACAAAAACCTTGTTGGTCAAATGGCTGTTTTGAATCCACACAACTGGGTACATGAATATCCTTAATTTGGCGAAAACGAAGTAAAAAGTTTATGTAAGACCTTTCATCTCAGCAACCAAAAAACTCATCTTGATTTTATTCAATACAAGTCAAGTGGTGGAAGAGGTATTTCTAATAAATTCAACAAGCTGCTTGTGGCAGTTGACACTCTATCACCAAGCAATGCCGACTGTGAGCGAAGGTTTAGCGCAATGAACAATATCATAGACGCTAGAAGTCTGATAACTACAAGCTATGCCGCCAACCTTCTCGTTATCAGCACTGTGGGTCCTCCGAGCCAAGTATGGGATTCAGATCAATACGTCAAAACGTGGCTTGGAAAAGAAAGAAGAGCAGCTCACTCAACAAGCGGCACGGCTCGTCAAAAGCCGAAAGAGGATAATTACTATGAACCTTTGTGAAAAGCATTTAAATAATTTTTTGTATTTACGTTGTTGTATTGTGGTAAGCTTGTGACGCGCGGAAAACGGTGGAGGTGTTACATTTAGACAACTCAAGTTGCACTGCCTGACCCACTTTCGGAGTTAGTGAAAGTTGCCAAACGTAGCTTATAACGTTTTTTGTTTGGTTTTGAAACTGTTGTTTTTAAAATGTACAGTAGGCAACATTTTTGTGTTTTCAAAATGTACAATACAGCTACAGGGTGAGCAAAAAGTAAACGTGTTCTTGATTGCTTTTCTGCAATTATAGCTGAAATTTTGGGACGATATTGACAAATACTGGATCGTTCCGGTAAAAAAATTATTCTGCTTTCATCACTGATTAAGATATATAAAAAAATCAACTGGATGCGTAATAAACAGCCCCATCACAATAAACAGCAGGGCTAAACCAAACACGCCATTAAAAAGCGACGTTGGAAAAATGCAAGAGATACTCAATGCTACAGAAAACATATCAGAATCCGAAACATGCAAGCTGTGTTGGCAGATGATTTTGAATAAATACTCCGTTGAACATGATGATCAACACAAAGCTTCACTGAGCAAAGGATTAAGATGTACGCCGACACCCAACGGCACTAGGTCAGTAGAAAATGTAGATTACGGGCGTGCGGTGCTGGGAGAAAGATATGATGTAGAATATGTGTTGCCAAAAAACTGAAATTCCCCAAAATCTTCAGACCTAATAGGGATCTAGTTGATAACGAAACCACCACATACGTGGACTTGCTTTTTTTAAAAATTAAGGAACGTGAAACCTTTGGTGTTGGACACATGCCGAACCAAGAACAGCTTGCCGAAAAAACAGAGATAGTTTAAGCAAATTGTGCAAACTAACAGGAAGCGAGGAAAATTGTGATTTGTCAGCAGATAGATATGCCTTTAAATAGACACGACGATAAACCTAACCAAATAAGAAAGATTGTTACGATCAATATTGAACTCTGCAGTATGGGTGTAGTTAGCAATAAACTGCTGCTACAAACAACTGGAACTAAATGGAAGGACAACTCGTACCGCAAGGTCAACCACGCATTAGCAAAATTTTCTCGATACAAACATCGGCTCATGCGTACACGCTTTTCAAGACACACCCCGAGGGTTTTCTGAGCGTTGGTATTCTGCTTTTCCCAAACGATTCCATTGTGGAAAAAGTCAACATTAGTCAGCTTGTGCAAGTCGGTTCAGAATTATTTTGACTGGTTTGAAAATAAAAACCAGACGACCTGATGTGCAATGTTTCAAACCTGCGCCAACAAATTATCAAATAAACGTTTACTGAACTGCAGTTTTGTAAAGAGAAGCTGATATTTCGAAAAACTTAACAACGTTCTGCACTTCCCAAACTTAAAAACCTACAAAATTTTCCCACATCTGCACTCTAAACGAGTCAGTTACAAAAATGCAGATAACTTTTGCAGAATTGAGCAAAACGTTACTTCCTTTTCAGTAGCAGATTAAAGGGGGGCCGATTGGGCTACAGCCAGTGACCCCCACCAGTTAGGGGGTCCCAATACCTAAGTCGGTGTATTGTGTGAACAATACACAAAGGGCCCCTTTCTGAGTTTCAGCCGTGGGCCTCATACAACCTAAATCCGCCTCTGTTCTTTCTTATAAATCATGCGAGTGCTACAACTGCAAAAATACTTCGAAGAATTGCTACCCGTACAAATATTAAATATTTTGTACTCCAAGCTATGCACAAAACAAAATTCCTCAGCGGAAATCCTATGCAAAATGCGCCCTGAGTTCTTTGTTAGTTGGTAAGACTTTCGGAATGCAGTTGCAATGGATATGTCAATCTTAAAAACTTGTACCACGTTTTCTTCAATCGCTCTGGGATTACCGCTGCACACTGTCTCAATGTCAAACTTTGCTGGCTTTGCAAAATTTAATTTTCATGGAAAATGTAACGGTCGTAGCTTTCATTTGCTTCAGTTGGAACATTTTCAAACGCTTCTACAATCACGCCAAGTCTCTGAATCCGTTCAAAGTACCCTTCTTTGTTGACTTGATAATCTTCAAGCAAAGTAGTAAATTTGAAAAAGATTTTTCGTTCAATCTCTCTCAATTTTTATTGAATTCGGTTTTATTAGACTTGACGCTGCGATTATTATTTTAAAAACCAGCCGAATGAATGGCAAAAAGTTTACCGAGAAAGCTTCCTCTTGATTTCTGAAAAACACGCAGTCGTCATTACCTCAAGCAGTGTGCTTGTTTCGTCGGCCTTCGCTTTATTTCAGGGCATGGGGGGAAGCAGGAAGCTTTCGTCTTTGTGTTGTGTCTATGCTACGTATTAACAACACGTAGCCATCTGCGTGTTGTTCAAAATTTCATTCTCTGTAACCACCAGGTAGCTAGAAAACTTCTCTTGCACTGTGTCCAGGGACGGATTGACCATTGGGCAAAGCGGGAAAATGCCCGGGGCCTAGCACTTTTGGATGCCTCTCACTTGAATATCAAAACACTCCTTTACTGGTTTTTCATGTTTTTAGGTTGTTCACCAGTCACCACTCGTCAAAATTGTAAAGCCCTTTGATTACTGCATTTAGTGTATAGGTTAAGGAAACTGACAGCTTGGGGCATTTATCGTTTTTCAGTGACTTAAAAGAATTGAATCAAACAGCACCACGCTTTATAACAGAAGAAGTAGATCGAAATCAGTGTATACATGGGCGTCCACAGAAACTTTTCCCTGGGAGAAACGTCGAAATTTTGCTTATCCTTTTCAGGTTGCTAACGATGCAATGCAAATGGACGTTCACAGAACGCTTTACCCTTTTTACCCCATTAGTCTCTGCTGGTCGAAATACAATTTTCAAATCTTTTGTCTGAAATGTTATCTGCACTTCGGCTATCAGAAATGCTCTTTCTTTTCATAAACTGCTAATATCCATTTTTGCGAGCACTTTCCACAAATCAGACATAATTTAAGAATATCAACGGCCAGAACAACATGAGCGGTGAAAACCAAGAAAGTTAGACGCTCTCGCAAAACTGTTTCAAGCAATGAGAAAAAGAACTATATGTTGACAAGACTATCGGACAACTAACTAAAGTTGGAACACCACGAAGGCTTAAAAAACTGAGCAGATGAATTACGAAAACTCACCATAGCAAACATAGCTTTGCACTTAGTGCTCACTTAAGTCAGAACTAAACCTTAAGCGATAAAGACGTATTCCCACAAGTCTGCATAGACGTATTCAACAAGTCACATATTTTTATACTGCGTGAAAGGAAGCCTGCATGAGAGTCGTTTGATTAAGGAATTCACTCGGGCCCGTTGATCACAGTCTCACACTAACAATGGATTTTTCAAACTTGTGGAAGCGCTGTTACAGATTTACTCACGCTCGTTTTCACACAGTACAAAATAATAAGTTCGTCACTGAGTATTTTTTGCAATTAACACCTTTGCAATTACCGCATAATGCTCTGACGTAATAACTAGTTGCGAAGTGCTTGTCGTAAGCGTGAGGGTATCAGTCTCAGATCAAACAAAGCGGTGTTGTGCACGAGATCACGGAACAGTTAATACTGTATAGGTGTAAATATAGTAAAGCTCCCATCGCAAAACTTCAGTCAAGTGGTACGGTTCAAGTTGATTTTGCGTGATATTACGCTGACGATGAGAACAGTTTTTCTAAACAGTGTACGTTTTGACCTGTGATAGAGTGTATAGACCAGAGGTTCTCAAACCGGGTCCGCGAGACAATTTTCTGGGGACCGCGAAGCACCTTCCAAAAAAATCAACACGACGCTCTTGAAGAAAAAAATTTTGTGTAAAATAAAATTTTCGGGCAACTTATTTTTCCAAACCAAACTTAACAAACACAATTTGGAGCTATGGTAGCCTAATTCCATTGCGGAACCAAACAGTCACGCTTCCAAAAGTGGGCATTGTATAGGATGCAGATAAAGAGGTGAGTTCTCCACAGTTTTTCACAAATTGGAGTCAGAGTTCAAAAAATTCGGGAGTCAAGGATAAAAAATATTTGAGTAAGTCACAATTCAGAATCAAAGTTTCAAAAGTATCAACAAGTTTTCAGAATCCTAGTCCGAGTTAAAATTTATGAGGCAGGAAGAGCATCGCGAGGAATAACACCCGTTAAGTTGCGAAAAAGCAGTAATTCAGTGATCGCGACTTGTGATCTTTTCGCTGCTTCCCAACAATACATTTCAATGGAGATTTACAATACAACAGAGAACACTAAAGGTTGCTGCCAACAATAGCTCGCATTGCACCCTTGCCGCTCGTCCTTTCCAATCGCAACAACGCCAAGCACCTGAACGTGCGTGCATAATTTTTTCACAAATCTCAAACCATATTTACGACCAGCTGATAAAAATGTTGTAGTTTTTTCCTCTCGTTTCGTGCACTACCATCTTGACATGCGGCTGCTACAAGGTAATCACAACATGTTCTGTGATATTCACATTTTTCTGCAACTACAACGACAGCAGAAGCGTTACATTTCAGCATCCAAGAGCTGATAATTGTCGAATGCTCAGCCCACGTGCAAGTAAAATTTTGCGTTATTTTTTTGTGCAAAGAAGATTTTGTGTGGCTTTTTCATGCGAAAAAAAAATTTTGCGTGTTTTTTCGTTGTACAATGTGTGTAATAATTTTTTTTTCGTAGTTCAGTTAGTGCAACGAAAACATCTATGAAGGTTTTAAGTATCGAAACGAAAGTGCTGTACGTTTTAGTCAAATCGAAACCAAACTGAGTTATTTAGCGATTGGCAAAGTATAGCTGAACGCATGTGCGTTTTCGGACGGAGTCGAAAAGCAGAAATGCTGTCTCGGACCAGGTGATATAAAAACTGTTATAACTTTTCTTCTCTACAATATTTTAATTCAAAACTTGGCAGGATGCTTTGTAACAGCTATAGCAAACGTTTCTGTGATTTTTACATTTTTCCCATTGTTGGAATAGGCGCAATAAATTTTCAAAGTCAAAAAACAGGCAGTCCACCCTTGTTTCAGGGTGTTTTTTCTCTCCGAAAGAAGTGGAAAAATTATTTGATTTCGATTTTCATAAACTACACAATATGACTAACGTTTCTGTGAAGGACTTGTGTTTCTATCGTGCAAAGTTTTCCATCCAGAGCCTTTTTAAAACAGCGCCTTGTCCACTCAAGCGCCAGCGCGAAAACCATACCGGCGTTCTAGCATCAGACAGCAGCCACGAATATACCGTGGACCGGCGGTCAAAGACACACACTCAAACGAGCCAAGCAATCTTCACGTACTTGCTGCCCGCTTATAAAACTCTTGTTAATCAAAAAAAATTTATCATCTACCCAGCGAAAACGAACAAAGACTCGAAAACGAACAAAGAAAGAGTTACCGAATTCTTATATCAAGCTGTTGAACTATCGACATCCAATTGTTCGATTTTTACAGAAAACGAGGGCTTGGTGCAGATCAAAGTCACTATAACCAATCACGACGTTGGTCCTGATTACAAACTACACAAGCCTAAATTACACGGATCGCCCCCAAGTGAATTACACTGTATTGAAAATTTTTTCACAGTTCACGATTTTTGAGCAACTTGCGCTTGCCCTGAAAAAAAACAGAGTTGCCCTGAAAATTTTCACTGTAGTGAATATACTTCTCATATTCAGGATTTTAACAACTTTCGCTTGCCCTGAAAACAGAGTTTCCCCTGAAATTTTTCTCTGTATTGAATATATTTTTTACTATTCAGGAGTTTTGAGCAACTTGCGTTTGTCCTGAAAAACAGAGTTGTCCTGGAATTTTTCACTGTATTGAAATATTCTTTATCATTCAGGATTTTTGAGCAACGGCGCTTGCCCTGAAAAAGAGAGTTGCCCTGAAAATTTTCATTGTATGGAATATACTTTTTACATTTAGATTTTTTGATCAGCTTGCGCTTGTTCTGAAAAACAGAGTTTGATCTAGAATTTTTCACTGTATTGAATACGTATTTTTCATCATTCAGGATTTTTGAGCAACTCGCGCTTTCCCTGAAAACCAGAGTTGCCCTGAAAACTTTCATTGTATTGAAAATACTTTTTACATTAAGGATTTTTGAGTAACTTGCGCTTGCCCTGAAAAACAGAGGGTGCCCTGATTTCACTGCACTGAACATGTATTTTTATTATTCAGGATTTTTGAGCAACTTGCGCTTTTCCTGAAAAACACAGTTGCCCTGAAAATTTTCATTGTATTTAAATATTTTTTATCATTGAGGATTGTTGAGCAACTAGCACTTGCCCTGAAAACAGAGTTTTCCCTGAAAATTTTTAAGCCCGGGGGACCGGGCTGCCCACCCCGAACCCCCGCCTCGTACGCCTATGTTCCCGCGATAATGTACAAGCCATGCGTACCGTGATAGTACATAGGCTCCCCACCCCTGGTCTAGAGTAACCATGAAACTTACGGTATGTTATTATCAGGGGTGTGCGGGTGCCAACAAAGTGATGGCCCCGGGCATCCAAGGAAGGGAAGCACGCAAAGAGCGAAATTACAAAAAGTACATTTTCTTAAAACCTTGTAACTAGATGCTTCTTATTGGCTGTTTACCCTTGTTGCAATGTATCCGATGGTAACTTTCCTCAGGGGGCATGCAAAATGTATGTCAAGTGACCACAGGTGTAGAAGCAGGCAAATTTTTGGGGGTGAGAAGTATTTTTGCCTGAATTTCTCCAAACTTGCCCGAAAAGTTCTTGTGCGGCATTTGTCTACAGTTTTTATCTCACAAGGATAATGAAGACTTTTTTAAATTGGAGATCACACAAAAATTGTTATGTGTTACTTCCATAAAAGTTTTCAGAAAAGAAGTCAAACGGTAGGCGCCGTTTTTGCCCGGATTTTCGACAAATCAAAACTTTTGGGTGTGCGCTTGCACCCCCGCCTCATACACCATCAGGGACCGAGTTTGCTAAAAAACTTTGAGGGGATAAACCTCATTGCTTGCGTTTCGATGACGTCACCATGTTCACTCAACCTTAGTACTATCTTTTTGTAAAATTGGCAATTGGGGACACATTATGGAATTGATATATTTTGGAGACCATGCCCCCTGGCTACGTCCATGGTGGTGGTATAGCAACTAGTAGTGTATACAAGTATACAATGGTGCTATATCTAGATATCTAGCACTTAGCACCGCATGTAATGGGAAAACACATTAATTCTGAGAGTTGGGCTTAAATAGACACAATTATGCTAAAAAATTGTGATAATCAATTCAAATTTGGTCAGTTCCGATCAATAAAATGTACTGCTACTAATAATCACCACATAGATCAAATTAAAAACAAACCACAAGATCTGTTGGTAAATACTAGCAGTGCAACCAGGAGCGTAGCCAGAAATTTTATTAGGGCTGAAGAAAACAACAGCCGAGTTCAACATTTAAATACTATATTTTTAATGCTCCTTGTTTTTAATAACCTAGGTTAGTGGTATAGTAGTCCCAATCTGATGAACCAATGTAGGGTTTCCTCTTGTGTGTAGGAAGCCAATGTTGAGGTTTGGGGTGTTGCCCAGCGTAGACGTTGCTTGCAAGGAATGACTGTCGTTGCATGCAGAGATGCTGGTTTCCCCAAACGCTACCAACGAGGCAGCCTAGTCGTTTTATGAGTACTGTTCTAACTCCCGACTAAAACTGCCTGACATTTTAAGTTGCCAAGCCGAAGCAAGGCGTTTGGCTCTCACCACTTCATAGTTCATTTCACAGATTTCCTGGTGCACAAATCTTTGTTTACAAAAGGCTTCTGATTAGCAGCAGCAGAAACGCTTTACGATGGCGCAACAGCAGAAACAGCCAACGTGTCCATGCGCTGGCGATACACAACTCGACTCTCTGAAAGCGTGGTGTCCACGCCGATGGACAAAACCGAATGCAATGCGAATCGAGGTCATGCGCGGACACACGAAATCCCTTGACGCGAATGAC
>Ga0210059_1012958_pt1 | contig 12520 bp, 4 predicted proteins | sample Ectturendosymbi2_FD_188042 | JGI IMG/M metagenome (GOLD analysis project Ga0210059, IMG submission 188042) | Ecteinascidia turbinata endosymbiont from Florida, USA - Sample 2 (SPAdes) (version 2) | ecosystem: Host-associated > Tunicates > Ascidians > Unclassified | place: Key West, Florida...
TACTGCTCGCACATGGCTTACTATTTTTCTCTACCGTTGTTAGTCATTTCACCAAGAGTTAGTTTTTAGTTGGAGAAATTTTTCAGCCATTAGCATCAACTAGTTAGATGTTTCAGTCATTTATTTACTTGAGTAAACGTTTTTTTAATTTTTGAGTAAACACTTATTTCATGAGTGAGTTTTTTTTGTCGCCACTTGTATTCTTGATTTCAAGCAGTTTGTTAAGATGTTATGATTTATGAGCTTGTATTACGAAATTTCGATTGTAGTCTTGAGTTTGTTTTTTCTTTGCTGTTACTTCAGCCTTTCAACTTTTCACCTATAAGCTTTGCTTGCAATTTTCAGGACTGAGGATGCGTAATTTTACGTGAAATCGATTTCCTATTAAAAATTTACTGATCGATTCCTTGCTTACACCCATCGTGGAAAGTACATACTCAAACTTTTAAGTGTACCCTGTTTAGTGTTAGCCTACTGGGTATCAGCAGACGCAATTGTCAGTGTCACAGGGTGCACTTTGCCCGAGTACTATGCCCGATTGCAGATAACCTTAGCCTTAAACAATGCTACAGGAGTTAATCTACCTTACTGCTTTAGGCACCATGTAGGCAGCCTACCTCTATTTAGTTAATTTAATTTCTCACATAGCATAGCCTAAATGCAATAGGGCTGGAATTAGTCATTTGACTAAAGCTGAATTTACACATGGCATCGGTGTTAGGGTGCATAACAAACTTGAACGCATCAACAAGAAGAATCACGTCTGATGTAATTTTGCCCAGATAAAACAATATGAAGAGTTTTCTATATATATATCAAAATAAAAAAGTGACAGATATTGAAGACAACGTTATGCTACACTTAATGCGAAAATTTTATATCTTACAACAAAAATCTGCAGTTTCTACCATCGGACAAATCTCTGCACTAAGGTTTGTCGACGCAAATCCCGTAACAAGTCTCATTTGTTCAAAACATTTTATCATCTCCACGCAGCTGGCAAAACTTTGTCGTGCCTGGATAGGAAATAGGAACACAGGCTTCCTAGACAACAAGAATCTGATCACTGACAACACTGGCTAAAATTGGTTTAGTTTAAGCAAGCCGGAAGCCGGTCGAAACTGAGAAAATTCACCCGGATATGGGCAACGGAGCCTGTGTGAAGACTGCCGTTGGCCATAAGCCGGATCGTAAGCCGTTACCAGATTCTGTGTGAAGCCGCCTCTAGTCATTGAGGCCCGGAAGTATTAAAAAAGGCTAGTTTAGTTTATTGAAAAACCACTTGCTGGTTGCAAAACATACTAGCGTCGTCAGAATTATTTGCAATACAATTCAAAGAATGTCAGGACCAACCATATGTTGTTAGATTTTCTCCATCTTTCAAGAAACAGGTAGGCCTACGTGTTTTTTCATAACAGAGCCTCAAAGGTAGGAATGTTACATTGAACCTGGTGGCTACTTTCACTCGTTCTCCAGGGCTGGTTGTGTAGAGCTCTACATCCAAAATTATATGCCATACGCAATCTCTGCATGCGTGATTTCCTGAAATTACACCATAATTGTGATGCATACATGGGCGTACAAAAGGAACAAAATTGTACATTTTTTAACTGCATTTGAACATCGGGAAAAAGAGGCTCGCAGCTTGTTTGCTGCGCAGTATTGATATTGCAGTTGTCTCTGCATGTCTTTGTCATCTGAAAGCTCAGTATCCAATAGAATTCTCAGATATTAGTATTGGTTAACAGATTGTATGTTTTGACCACCCAATGTCAGTAATGGAGTGACTGTTAAAACAGATAAACCAACAGTGGTGTTGAAGCCACATAAAAAAGTTTAGCAATTTTGCTTAACATGGGAGAAAGCATGCACCTTGGTTAAGCGGAAAGCGAGATTGGAAGAAAGCTGAGATGTTCTGAAAAAACTGAACTTAGCTCTAGGTATGCGCTTTTATTAGACAGACATACAATGCATTCAAATGTGGGAAAGCTGCGTACAAGTGTGGCATAAGATTCAGCAAAGAGTGGCTGATAGAGCTGGAGTGTCTTGCAAAGAAGTATTCAGCTGGTGTTGTGTATCCCTTCTGCTAACTGTGCAAAGAGATAATTGCCAGCTATTATAGAGCGTAATAATATTCTGGACCACAAAATAAATGAAAATGCACTGTGTTGGAAGGATGAATTTTCTAGTGAGTAGTGGTTAATAATCTGTCACTCTGTACTGACCGCTAAACTTAGAAAGTAGAAATTGAGCTTGCAGCATCTCTATGATGGCAGTATACAACGTAACTGTTAATTATTCACGTGAAACAACAAAAAGGCATTCAAAAAATAGCGTTAAATTGTACGGTTTTGTTATAGATATAAATTTGGTATATATTTGGTATATTTTTAGATTAGATTTGGTACATTCATTGTAAGAAGAGTTGGCAACACTGGACTGTGCGCTGGAATTTAGCTGAACAACAGCTTGATCGACAATCACACAGTTGGCGAGGAGTAAATGCTTTAGAAGTACGGTCAAAAGCACAAAAATTTTGAGATAAAAACTGGGTATAGAATACACCTTTGAGTGGCTGACGAGGTTGGGCCGTCGCCATCCAAAGGTCTGGATTCGGACCGCCATTTGAGTAGCCCTGGTCTAAAACATTGAGCATAGCTTGGAGTCTGATAATTTTGAGATAAGTCACAACTTGCTGTTTTAGTCATGTTGAATCTTTCATGTTTGCAGTCAAGCTTATTCTAATTCTGTAGTCACAAACCTTGATATTTTATAAGTAGAAGAGTTATATAGAGGTTCAAGAGAAATTTCATGGTATTGCCTGAAATCACCCACAAATTGCCACATTATAAGCCAATAAAAAATACTTTTTACCTAAAAAAAGTCTTTTTTATTGAACCACAAACCTTGGATGGCCAATCAAAGGCTTTAAAGACTCGTATTATAGCTTAGTTTCCACTAAAAATTTGAGTCAAAAATTGGCCCTTGGTGGTGCCCAGGACCTGGTGACCTCAGCCAAAATAAGTGAAACTACCCCCATTATGACCACAACTTTCCAATTAAAAAAAATCTAATCTAGAAGACTTCCCACATCTTCAGTGGGTTTGAATAGCTCTCTAGCTCAATCAGCTGGTGAGTTACGGTGGTGCGAAGTGAAAAAAGAAAATTGGCTCACACGTGTCTTAAAGGGAAATCGACTGGCTAAGTGTTGTTTGCTGAAATTTTCAAAAACAGTTTATGAATGAAGTAAAAAGCAACATATGGTCTCATGTCTCACTTTAAAAACAACTTGACAAAACATACTAGTCATTGCTTTTGCTGACTCAAGTTGATTATTTTTGAAAAAAGGAGACCTGAGTCAAATCATTTTCTCTAAAAAAAACTTTTAGTAATACAAAAACATGTGTGAGTTGAGTCAATGCTCTGAGTTGTCATATCTTTGAAAAAAGTTACCATTCTGAAAAACATTTAGTTTTTTGAACAGATTTTGTGCATACTAGCTTAAAAGTTTGGCTTGGTTGTGCACACACTAGACCACTAGTTTTGAAAACCAAATTTTGCACCATGGTGTCACTTGTGAAGTTGTCAAGAGTCCTCAAATACAATGTACCTACACCTTTATTCTTTTTAGGATGAACATCAATTTGGTAATGATGAGTATGATTGCTATGTAGCTAGCAACGCACATTTTTGCTGCCAAAAGAGCAGTAAGCACAATAAACCAAATAATGTGCTATTATGCAAAGGAACCCAACTATAGTGAACAGTTATATGGTACATATTTTGAGCTGAAGTCATTTTACTGCTAACCTTATATTTGCATTTGTGTTAATAACTGTTAATCACTAGTGCATCTACCCTGGCAAGGGGTTTTGTCATGGAAGGGCAGCTTTGTAATAACTTTTCAGAATAAAACCAGATTTTCTGCAGGTTTAATGTCCTAAGACCCAATCAAAACTTAAACTGGTCACCTAGTACAAACTGGCTCTTTAGAGAGTGGTACTGGTTGCATCATCCAAACCCACAAGGAACAATTATCAGGATATCTTTGCAAACTGCAGCTTTTGTTTAGCATATATTGTTGATCTTTTAATGCACAACAATTAAAGCTCAAAGTTTGCTGCAACCGTTCGAGGAATCAGCCAACCAAAGTTTTCTGCAACCGTACGAGGAATCAGCCAACTGGGCTCTGTTTTCCTAACTTTGCGATGATTCAGACTTGTATTTCTATCTATATTCAAGTAATTTACCTGCAAGCCTTTTTTAATGGGAAATGGATTTCATGTAGGTATGTCCTGAAATCTTAAAGCAAAGCTTGCTGGTGAGATACTGAAGGACTAAAGCAAGGGCAGATGAAGAAAGCAAAACCTAGACTAAAATGAATAAATCAAAAACACAAACTGTGATCAGTAATAAAATGGAAAAAAGATGATTCTCATAAAGCTGGTTTAAATAAACCTGAAACACTATCTGATGCTAGTTACAAAGCAACAAAAACACAGCGACTGAATCAAAGTAGCAATGGGGTGCACAAGTAGGAAAAGTAGTCTTATAGTTGTAAGGTTGACTTGGATGTATTTTAGGAAGGGCATTTAAATGGTAAATGATGATGAAGAAGGTACACGAGTTTGTGTGATAAATGAAGGGATCAAACAATTAAAGGCAAACCGAAATAGCAAAAATATGTACAAATAAGTATCACAAATTGATGAAAAAAGGGAGACAAGAATTATTTCATATGAGGTAGGATCATGCTTTGCATGTTTATTTGTGTGTTTTGCTTGTTAGTCATATATCTTCACAGGTATCCAGCAAGTCACAACAGGTTTTTCTACTAGGAGTCATAAATATATGTGTTTTGCTTAATGTCATGAAATACTGTAAAGTGCTGTGATAAGGCCATTTGTTTGTTGTCATCAGGCTTACCTTGCTGTCATCATTCTTAACATGTTTGGTGTGGCATGAATTTTGTTTGCTTATCCAGCTGGTGCGAGATGTTTTTTGGGTTGTTTTTACCCAACAGATAGACTCAAAACTAAACAATGTAAAAAGTACTTGTCTGATTGACCTCAAGATTTTCAGGTAAGATTGATTTTCACAAGAACATTCGTGTAAATATTGGTTGCAAAAAAACATGCATGAGAAGTTATTCCATCTTACGCAATAACTTACTGAACCCAAATTTCTTAGGTAAGCACATTGCTAGTGATGTACAGCAACAGCAGTCTGATGCGCTAGGACCAGAGTCCAGTTGCTTGATTCAGAAATTAATAACTCGGAGAGTTTTTCATGAATTGACCTCAACTTTTCAGGAAAGATGCATACGTGGTTGTGTTAGAATGCTCTTGGGCTAGTGATTAGCTCAGTGTTAGAGTGTTCACCTCTCAACTGGAAGGTTGGGTGTTCAATCCACAACCGCTGAGAGACTCGCTGCAGTGGTCTCGCTGCAGTGGTCCTTGGGCAAGAGTGTTCACCTCAACTGCCCTAACAAAAAGCATTAATCAGGCTTCCTTCGGCCTGCCACCTATTGTCATAATATATGTTGAACTGCGTGTGATCATAAAAAAGGGTGTGGAAGAACTGCGACATGAGAAAAATAAATATTGAAAAATCATACTTGTGAGATTCTTTTAAGAAAGGAGTTGTAAAGGCTTGTGATGAATTGTGTGTGAAGACAAAAGACAGAAGAAACTGAGGAAATCCATGTGGTTGAATGAAGAGGTGAAGCAAGTGATAATGGAAAAGAAGATGGCATATAGAAAGTGCGCAAATAAATAAATGGGCAGAAAATAGGTTGCAATGCAAAAGCTTGACAAATAGGATGAAGGAGCAACTGAATGCTGGGGTGTAAAATTTTCTGTGAATTTTAGTTGCACACAGAAATTTTTAGTAGCACACACACAAGGAAACTTTGCCATACAGCATTAATATGCATAAAGTATAAAATGGAAGCAACTTAGGAAAGAAAATACGCAATTTATTTCTTACGTCTACTTATTTATAGACAAAGGTTGGCTATCTTTCACATATGTACAGACAAAATATGGTTGGCTATGCTTTTTTAATTGCATATGCCTCTGTCCACCTACAGCATGCTATAAACATACACTCTCACTTGAGTCATGTGATAATCTTATACCCCTGCCCACCTAAGGCATGCCATAATATTAGTATTTGAATTCCATTCAAACGGACAGTTCCCATTTGAGAATAATTTCAAATGAACGATAACTTGTGTAGTAACTCAGGCTAATATCAATGAGCCTAGTATGCAGAGGACTAACTGGCATTATTATTGCTCTGTGATGTATGTTATGCAACAACGGATAAGCTCTCATGATAACTTCTTATTCATTGTTACATAACTAACGGCACAGAGCAATGATAATGCTAGCCAGAATGAGAAAAAATGGAAATTTTAGCAACAAAACCTTAAATGGTCACATTCAGTCAATATAAATTGTGATGAGCCCGAGTGACGCTGTTGACCTAGAGCTGGCCTGAACAAACTTAATATATACTCTCTTCCATCTATCTAGATCAGCTACGTCCAACTGAAATGCCGTACTGGGCCAAAAAGTATGTCACCATCTTTGAGGGCCGCACATTGAATGACTTACTTTTATCATAGCAAACCAAACTTTAGTTTGAAACTACTAATAGCATTTGAATACTAACTGCAATGATTACGACCGTGGCACTTTGTTTAAATCAATCCCAAACAGACATGGTGCAATTAGATCACAAATGTAATTGGTTACGATTACCTGTCACATGTTCGATTACGATTACAAATAAACAAAATAACAATGTATTCAATTACGATTGCATTGAAAGTAATAATTATAATTGTGATTAAATTTATCTTGAAAATCTTCAAAAAGAAAACAAAAACCCATTTGCATGGTTTCATGTAAGAATATATTCAAACAACATATGATATGAATGAATGCAATAAACAAAATTACCAATCTGTAGAGATTCAGGATTGCAGAAAAGAAAAATAACATTGTTTACTGAGATGTTTTTGCAGACAACAGACCAGTAGTGTAACTAAGAGTTTTAAGCCAGGGGTGAAAACTTAGCTGAAAGAGGCCCACTGGACACTGTAGGGGATACTAGTCAACACTCAGAAAAAACTTGAGAAATGATGGTGAATTCAGATGTAAATGGGTATGGAAAATACTCTGAAAAATGTGAAATAGTGACAACCTACTGAAAACAAGAAAATGCTAAAGTACATTTAGCTTGCCAGGGAAGGAAAATTCACCCCTCTGCCCCCTCATCAGTTACGCCACTACAACAAACACTTTAAATTTTGATTAAACAAAAATAATATATATTCAGTGTTTAAAGTTTTTGTTGCAGGTGATAAACATCAGCACTTCAAATCTTTTTTCAGACAAACAACATTTATTAGGCTTGAACCTTTGTCCAGCAACACTGAAAAGTCATGTGTTAGTAATTTCAAAATTTTCTGATTATTTCTTCAAATTATGGGTAGCAATGTTGCTGTGTGATGGCATGTGGATCATCTGCAAGCCAGCATAGCATTGTGTATCTTTTAATTTGAAATGAAATGAACAATGATGTCAATTTACCTGTGCATCTGTCTATTGGACCAAAAATCAATGGTGAACAAAACCATAGTGGCTTCGTTGAGTTTTTTACTGGTTTCCGTGGATGATCTCTGTTGACATGCTAGTTATCAGTGTTGCAGAAAAGTACATTCCACTTGGGGATTAAATTACAGTCAGACCTTGTTTATCTAAACTCCAAAAAACCAGAATCCTTGCCATCCAACACAAAACTCGTAGGAATGGATTTCTCCCAATGCATTTCACCCCTTTCATCTGGAAACCTCGCTGTCTGACTCCGACATGGAAATTTAGGAAATGATATGTCAAATCAATAGAAAAATACTGCTGAACCGGATTATGCTAACTGTTCTTTGGTTGTTTATTCAATCACAATGGAAATGTGGAAGTCAATTTTCTCTGCACAGTGTATGTAACAGTGGTAGAACTTGCAGGATGAAGTTAAAGTCTCTTGTATAGTTCTTATTCACGTTTAATCTCATCCTGAATGTATGCTAGCTTACATATATCGATTGGATCTGATAATAAACAAAATAAACTGAGTGTTTCATTCAGACATGTTTCACATGCAGTCTACATATTTGCGTTTACAGTTTGTCTAAGTCTACAATTTTCTTTTGTTCCTCATTGAGCATCTGCTTAGGTGAGTTCTACTGTACTGCACCATGACAGTAACCAGGTTTCAAAGTTTGGTGAGCAAAATACATTTTTAGGGGAGCAATGTTTTTTGTTTTTATTGTATATTTGAAACAAATTTTTCTGGGCACAACAAATTTTGAGGGGGTACAAAACTGGGTTTCTTTTTTCGTTGAGGCATATCGGTCATTTGTCCCATAAACATAAAAACTTGCCATAACAGTATTCACTAGCCTATTTTTTCAAACATTATGACCGAATTGACTTAATTTTTTTGGTCATTTAAAAAAAATTTCAGTCTTTTACCAGAAAATGAGTGAAAAAATAAACCCAGGCACAAAAGAAATTTGGTGAGAATTGTCCCCGAGTTCCTCCCAGTGGCTACAGGCTTATATTGCACATCACCACCTTTGTTTACGTTGTTGGCATTTGTTCTGGAAAGAATTTTGCTCTTCATACTTTCGATTCTGATTAACTTGCTAAACCGACCTTATTTGATGAAACAAAGTAGTCTAAATAAACGACGTCTCACTGTACCTTATTCCTCTGAAAAAAATGTAATTTATGTTTATTTAAATTATATAGCCTTTTCCAGCAGTTACATTCATAGGTTCACTCTGAATATATGTAAGTAAGACCAACACCTGCTTTTGTAATGTTCTGACATCTCTTCTGTTGCCAAAGTGTCAACCGTTTTTAGGTAAAGCTCTTATTTTTGTTGTTACGTCTCACTGGATTCATTACGTTACTTCTGGTAGTCAAAAGAAAGACTGGCTAAAACAAAGCAAGAACTCGCTACCAACACTGTGTTTGCCACTGGACTATCTGGATGTAACGCACACAGACAGGCTAATGGTCTCCCCTGAAGCTTACCCACAACAAATAATGATGGAGGAAAACCAGCCACCAAAACCGTGGTTCATCGCTCAGTGATGTAGGGTGAAATTTTCCAAGTTTGATCGCGAAAGTAATTGTTGATTATGATTAAATTGGCAATGTAATCGACTGTGATTATATGTCATTGTTAGTCAATTCAATTGATTATTTTGGGTCGCTGATTATTTTGTGCGCTCGTCAGGATTAGCCACTATGGAGCATATGTTTTGCAGTTTTTCGCAAAACATTATAAAAATAACTCCCACTATTTTTAACTTGAAAACAGATTTTGCAATCACTGGTGGTGCTTTTAAATGCTGACATGCTTGATCAGTTGTTGTTGAACTGCGTAAGCCCATAGGGAGTGAGTTAGTGACAGCCTGTTGATAAGTGGTAACTACAATAAAATCCTATGTCAGAATAGTCTGTGCCTGGTACTGTAGTTAATGAGCATGATTGGATGATTTGCGGGGAGTTTGAAAAATTTGTGCATATTAGTTGGGCAACAAAGTGGATACACAAAATTTTTCTGTTTCTTGTGTCTGTGGGACAGCAGAGCTCGCCAAGAACATTGGGCTAAGGAAAGTTGACCAAAGAGAGAAAGGTTTGAGTTTGGGGAAAAAATATTATATGATCTCCTTGGATTTATCCAAGCTAGGTGCTACTTCCTCCTCTCCATATGAAATTATGGTTGATGAAACAATTTGTAACAGCTTTAAATAGGGATGTGATTGCTTTGCATGTTTGTGTAAAAAGTTCCTGCACTGAGCACTGAAAGGTTGAAGGCAGACCAATATTTTCCACTGGAAAAACCCTGGAAACCCTAGAAAAACCATGACAACCCTGGAAAAAATGCTTGGCGGTCCTTTATAGCAGTTGTCGAAAACTTCCTCGGGGATTTTAAAGCTCTTGACTATCACGACCTTCTGAAACAGCTGATAAATCCTTACGTACAATTAGGGTGCAATACGAGTGTGAAGTTTCATTTTCTTCATAGTCATATAAACTATTTTTCTGAAAACTTAGAAGCATGATGGAAGAGCAAGTAGAGTTCTTCCACCAAGATATAAAAACAATGGAGAAAAGGGATGGTGGAATACCAACATGATGGCAGGCTATTGTTGGTGCTGTAAAAGAGAGGTTGCTGGCAGTAGCTACTTCCGAGAAACACAAAACGCAATTTATGGATTAGCAACCGTGCAATCTTTCTGTTTCGAAAAAAGAGTATGCTGTCATGTTTGGACTATTGATGGCACTTAACAATTTTCTGTCAATACAATCTTTGCACTGCAAGACCATAATATCTGTGTATTTATCATCTGTTACTTGTAGGTCACAGTTGCAAGTATACAGTATACACTAACTGAAGTTTTGTGTTTGTTTAACCTCTTTGTATGTTTCTACGCTGTACATGGCTCTTCATAAGCTAGTTTACAAATCATTGTTGTTACAAAATGTCACTAGTGTTTAAATAACATATAACATGTTAGCAAGTTTCACAAATCACGAAATGTGTAACCCTCTTATGCAACAGTACGCTTAAACAGCTATAATTGCATATATGTGAACTATCAAGTAGCTTAAAAACTTGACCACATAGGAAAAATCTGACAACAGTTCTGAATTCAGCGCCCCAAAATTATCCCGAAAATGCTCTTAAACCCCAATCCCCATGAAATTCATTTAAAATTGTTGAGCTGTATTATGATTACTTGAAAAATTATGATTGATAAATTGCCAATAACCTATGTCTGCACCCAAACTGTGATGCCAAAGGCAAGTTTAGTGCTAATGGAACAACAAGGTTATAGCTAGAAATCAGTTTGGTGCAGAGGAACACGTGAGTAGGAATCAGAAAACTAGAAATCAGTTTTGCACGGAGGTGTCAGTGGACACATGAAAACCTCCCAGTGCGTAGTACATGATAAACAAGCACTAAAGACCATACATCGAAAATGTTGAATTTAAGATTATCAAAATGAAGACAGGTTGTCATTGTAGCCTACTGTATATAGGACTATGCAATAATGAAAAGCTTACTGGGCCACGCAAAATTTTAGACTAGACTGCATGTGGGCTGTATAGCTCAGACCAGCAATTCCCAAAGTGGATTCCGCGAAACCTTACGGTTCCATAGACAAATCTAAAGGGTTCCACAAGCTATACTTTCCAGTTTTAAGCAAAAGCTGCTGATATGTCCTTTAACCCTTTGGGCGTGTGGCAACCGTTCTGTTTGATCTAGCTTTCCTTTTTCTCCGTTATGCTCATTGGTGATGCGCAGTGTTGTCACAATAAGCTGTATTTCATGTTCCAGGCTGTGTAATACCAGTGTCAAGCGAAATTTCTGACCTATGATTTTTGTCAGTTATTTTGCTTGTCAGAGTAAAGAAACAAAATTTGGGCGTTTATTTTGTTGATGTTTTGTGTAAATTAAAACTTTTTGGTTAGATGTCAAATGCCCACAGCAAGCTACAGTACGGGGAACCACTGAAAAATATTGAAATTAGTCTTAGACCTCAATTATTTTTCTGAGCCCTGATCATCAGTTTCTAAGCTTATTTGATATGTAGAATATCACTCTGTGCATGCACACATGGAGTGAAGTCAGAAAATTTAGCAAGTCAGAAATTTCGCTTGAAACCAGCAATTGGTGATAAAAGCGTTTAAGTTTACATGGCAGTTCTGGTGGGGGTTCCTTGTCCACTTAAAATAATCTTGCAATGTTCTGTGGACAAAAAAGTTTGGGTGGCTTAAACATTATAGTTTAGATTCAAAAAAAATTGGAAAGTTTTGTTTTTTTGTGGGTGACGTCATAATAAGGGTAGGATTAGGCATACTGGGCACCAACGCCAAGAGCCAAGTTTTTGACTCAAGTTTTTTTGCACTGGAAACTAGGCTATAATTGTTTATTTATGTTATAACTCCATTGTTTCAATTTTTATTTAATTCCAATTTTTATTTAAATATAAAACTAGAAGACTTCCCGCATCTTCAGAGTGTTTGAACAGCTCTCTAGCTCACTTGTCTGGCGAGTTATGGTTGTGCAAAGTGATGGTAAAAAAGTGGCTCATGCGGGTCTTGACTCTTTGGCGTCTGGTTGGTTTTGGGGATTTTTGGAAAAAAAAAACGCCTAAACGCATGTGGCTTTGCGCGAGAATTTCTCCGGTCCAGTGTGCTCTATAGACCTGGTAAAAGTCTCAAAAGACATAGCAAGTCTTCTGGTCTGCACTCGAAAACAATTTTTTTCTTGTGGAGTGCGGGTTTTTTGTGAGTGACGTCATAAATGGAGGACTTTTAGGCCACCTTGGCCCACTTTGCCTGGCCCTGGGCACCAACCGTTAGGCGGTAGTATTTCGCTGGGGTTTTTACTAGAAACTAGGCTACAATCCGAGTCTTTTGATACTTTGGAT
>Ga0210059_1012959_pt1 | contig 12520 bp, 4 predicted proteins | sample Ectturendosymbi2_FD_188042 | JGI IMG/M metagenome (GOLD analysis project Ga0210059, IMG submission 188042) | Ecteinascidia turbinata endosymbiont from Florida, USA - Sample 2 (SPAdes) (version 2) | ecosystem: Host-associated > Tunicates > Ascidians > Unclassified | place: Key West, Florida...
CGGATGAATGAAGACATCATCATAACAAAACCCGACAAAGGATCTGGTGTCGTTATCCTCAACAAGAACGAGTACAACGACAAGATGATGACAATTCTGAATGACACCACCAAATTCCTTGATCTTGTGTCTGCTTCAACTTGGTCCGATTTTTGGACTTCTTGAAAAATTTGCTGAAGAAAGTTGTTAAAATAAGAGAGTGTTGCAGATTCTTGAACCGGTGACTTTGGGAAGTATTGTTTGACGTTTTTGTCTCCAAAATTATTCGAATAAAATCCCGAAAAATGACAAAGTTGTGGTCTAACTTGATCAAGATACAAAACATTTGCCAATTTCGTCTTGTGTTTTAGTTGGAATTCTGGTTTTTATCACCCTTGTGCTTGATTTTGGTTGAAACACTTTTATATATCCAAGTTCCTATTTTATTGAAAATTTTGTATATACGGCAATAACAAGAAAATGAGTAATTGTAGGTGAATGTGTCAAGGCCACTTAGCTGCTCAAAGAAAAATCAAAGATACTTCTTTACAATGGTGCGATATTGATTATTATTTATGCACGGTAGAGAATGTTCAGAAATAGCTTTGGTTAGTTACGTAGTATAAAATTCAGAACAGTGTATATTTTGCTTTCTTCGTGTTTTGATTTTTAATACGAATAAGTTGGAATGAACTATGTTAGCATATGCACCAACGAACTGAGCACACTTTACAAAATGATGAGCAACTAAATTGGTGACTTTATGTTCAACCACATGGTGTCGTTACTTGCAAATCGCAACAAAAACATCGAAAACAGTAACATTATCAAATGCAGTGGGTAAACTACAGCTTGTCATCTTGTGGTTTACTGCTGTGTACGTATCCCTTCTTAACGTTCTTCAGACGTGCAACAAGCTAAGCAACAGAAAGAGGTCTGCAAGAAATTGTTCTTGAGTTGCGTGGATGAGTCACTGCAATAATTCGTAAAACTAATTTTTTTAATTACTGCAGTAATGGCATGCCGCCCTATGCAAGACAATTGGCCTGCTGTGTACACTCAGAAATACAGTACTGTAGTGTGTGTAGAAGACTCTTGCAGTAGCGGATTAACTCGCTTTTTTACAACAGATCAATGCTATCAGACCAACAATGCTCGTCTCAGTCTGAGTCTATAACCTCACTACTGATAGTGATAATTGAAAAACAATCTTGTCTTGGGTGCTTGTGTTGTGCTACTGTACTGTTCTAGTTTTGTATAATACAGCATGGGCACAATTTGGTGGGGGACAGGGGGGACGTGTTCCCCAATTTTTTAGACGGGGAGGACATAGATAATATGCCATGTCCCCCTCACTTTTTTGTCTTTAGGTTTTGTATTCGGAGAAGTTTCAAAAATAAAAGCAGGTTTTTAAGGCGTTTTAGGGACCCGATTCGGGTTCCTAGAATTTCAAATCGGGTCCTTAGAATCAGAGAAAATTATCATCAGGTCTCTAAAATCAGAGAAAATTGGGTCCCTAGAATCAGAGAAATCGGGTCCCTATAAATCCATACCAGGTACCCAAAATTTTCCTTAAAAAAAAAACCCTGATAAAAGTGATGTTTGTCATGTTCTTATGTGAAGAGCTTTCAAATGTTAGACAGTAGGTCACACAGCCAAGTTAGTTCAAATTCATGTTGAAACAGAGTTTGGTGTGGTATCACTGATTCTGTTAGTTTATAAAGTTTAGCTTCGATAAAATAATTTTGATCATTTTTCAAGTTTCTAGAGACCGTTAACTGCTGCTGTCTGACATTTTACCCTGTGTAGTATACTGTTATAAAGGTTATTTTCTTATAACAGTGAGAGTATTACAGCTGCACATATGAGAGACCACAGTACATCCATGATTTGTTCCGTGCAGAAATGTAAGTCATTAACTGGCTTTGCTGTAACATTGGTTGCCACGTATTCAGAAACAGACAGCGTACAATTTAACGATGCTAGTGTATATGTCAGAAAGTTAGATTTTCAGTCAAATCTCTGCAAAGCTTTTGCCGAAGACAAAAAGAGCACCATTATGGAGACTTAGTTTCATTGTTTGGGATTAGGAGTTTCGCAAATGACTGTTTTCAACCATTACTAAACAGGATTTCAATCAAAACATTGGAGAAGTTGCTTACAGTATTTAACTAGCTGTATATTAACCTGTAGCTCAAAACGTAGGGAGTTGACTCTGAAGTAAAGATGAAATATACATTTATCCTTACTTATAATGTCGCAACAATGATGACAAACAAATCCAAAAGATATTTTTTCCTTGACACTTACACGTTATGCTTGTGCTGAAAGCATTAGTTTGCAAGACATCTTATTTACTTGACTTCAACCAAACCCACAATGCAGCAATGTTTTCATCCAAGTGCGAAACATTTGCTTTACAGATACATCACACCTAGTTTTGTTGAATTTTCTTTTCGTGTTAAAGGTGAAACTTGATAATTTTTACCAATTCACCATTGTGCATTTTGATTTAATCTCAAATATATTTTTGTGTCGTTATGCAAGTAGAACTCTTAGAATAAAAATTTTGACATGGTGCAGAGTTATAAGTCAGGCCGGACTTTTTGGGTCGAGCCGAGCTCAGGCTTAAGTTTGTCAAAATATGTCGGGCCAATTTCGGCCCTGCATACAAAACTTTTTTATGGCATTAAGTGCAACATATGTTTTCTTTCGTGACGCAAATTTGTTGTGCTCACCGCAGTACAGTAACTTGGAACCGTGAGTGAGGTGATAGTGATTTTTCTTCATCTAATTCTGTTTGCAAACACAGCTGTGTTCTTTTATTCTTTGCTAGGATTAGTCTCACACTCTTTTTGAGAAGGCGACAGCGGTGAGGAAATTAGCACACGATGGCTTTGCCTCAAAGAGATCAATCACTCACGCGATTCTTGGCTTGTTTTAAGAAGCCTTCAAGTACAAGCCGGCTTTTCATATCTATAGAGCTGTCCTACAAAGTTTCTTTTATGCCCATAGAGCTATCATAGATATACAAAACTATAGTTTCGTGACAATTTCTATTTTTCTTGAAAAATATTACATTCCCAGTATTATCGATGACTAACATGCTACGTTTGTGCCAGATAATGCCAATGTTTTGGTCAAGGTGGTTGCTATTTTCGGTGTGATAAACTGTGTACCTGCACACAATATTTTTTGTTACTCCGCAGTTGCGCAAATCTTAACTCCCTCTAAAAATTTAGCTTTCAGGCCTAAATCGAGCTTCAAAAATAAATGTCGGGCTCACGCCGGGTTTGGGCTTCAAAGCGAGGCCCTTTTATAACTCTGTGTGCGTATGTATGCAGTGGGCAACAAGGGTAGATTGAAAAGATACATCCTCCACCCACCAACAGTAAAATAGAATGAAATCATTTTGTGAAGTAGGCTATGCTAATTTTAGGCCAAATGTTTTTGCTGCTGGTAAGAAGACATCAATGTAGATTTTGATAGTGGTGGGCCTGCATGAATGATGCCCAATATAATTAAAAAGATTTGTAGCTTTTTCAAAAAACGGTAATGTGCAAGAAAAATATTTATAGTCTTTGTAACGTTAAGCAACTTGAACAAGACATCAAATTGCTCTGTAACCCACACTGCTCATATATAATGCATGAAAACTGAAGTGTTCTATACTGTAAGAGGGATATGCACGTGCGACCAATGCGATTGAGCATTTTGTGCACTCCAACTGACAGCTCTGATAAAACCCCATTGATTGCTTTTTTAGTCATTTGCATGAATTTTTAACACTTGTATTCGCCGTATGTAAATCTGTTTTGAAAATCTTTGCACTGTTCTTGGTGGGTGTAAAGTACATTTTTACCAAAAATCACGTTTTTGAGCACTAGTTCTAATGTATGGTCCTAGACTGAGTTTAAACATAATAGGTTTTGGAATGAAATTCCAAAGTTGCTGCTTCAGAGGCTGCTTAAAACCATGGTTCTTTCAAGTTGGTCCACCTAGGTGGGAACAGGATCCAGCATCAGTGACAGCAATGGAAATGCTTTAATATGTTGCCAAATGCTAGGGAAGGCAGGAAAGATTGTATTGCAAACGTTTTTGAAAGTATACATAGGGATGTTGATAAAGTTAAATTGTTTGATGCCAGTACTAGCTGCTTTCGTGGTATCAAAAATTGCTTGCAATGAAATTAAACTTTCCTCATAAAGATGGCGGTGGCAGGCCCAGTGGCCCAGGCATGTTGCAGTAGTATGTAACCTAAACTGTTTTGGAAATGCATTGATATGTTGGCAAGTGATTAGTGTAAAGGTAACAAAACATGTAGAATATATACCACTTTAGACTATAGGAAGAGAAAACCTAACAATATCTACCTTCTGGTGATTTGAATTTCCTGTCAAAACCACCCAGTAACAGTGGATATTGCCATGGGAAATTTCCTGGTTATGAAGTGTTAAAGAGTATAAAATGCTAACACAAAGTCTTGGTCACCTATCATAGAAGTAAAGGTCTCAATTTATGTATCATTAGGTATGTTTTTGGAAATCATGATGATTGCTTTAAACAATCTCTTGTTTGCGTTTAACAATCAAATATTTAAAAAAATTTGTTTGTGCGCTTTGTGTTTTCAAATTGCAGTGTTATCTTTTACCTTCAATTACAGTGTTGGCAATTCTTATGATGATGGCTTTAAATTAGTGATACAGATGAAATTGGATAATAGTCAGGTACATATTACATGCATAAATCATATTCATAGAATTCCACTGCCCCTAAACATTTCTATTCACATGTGAAACAATTGCACAGTTGGTTAATAACTTTTAAGTTTATCATGCAGAATTGCTAATTAATGGAAATTCAGTGATTTGCAAACTTTTATTGCAGAATTCTCAAGAAAGTGCAGTGCGTGGTGTTGGGAAGCCAAGATGATCTCATTTTGAAGTGCAGTTTTTACTCTCAACCCATTTTCCCTGATTTACAAAATAAGCAATCAAATTCACAATGAAGATGAAACATTATTGTCTTATTTGAACTGTAGTCTTATAAGGTATTTGTCCAAGGTGGCAGTTGTCCTGGGTGGTGATTGCCTTGGTGGTAGTTGCCCTAGGTCAGGGGCAGGCAACCTTTTTCAGTTTATGTGCCGAAATTGGCTAAATCAATGACAAAATTCTTCCATGTGCCAACCAAACCTTGTGAGAACATTGTACTTGACATCCTTAAAGGTTTATGTGAAGAGCCTTGAAGAAATGATACAAATTCACCCAAACAGTCAAAACACAATATAACCAAATTTACATTTATTCACCTTGAAAAGAATGCCCAAACCAAAACAATGCTTTGCCTCTTTCAAAACAAAACATGCACCACAAACTTTTTAAACAAGACTTAAGTTACTTTTCAAAGGAAATATTAGTCCGAAGAAAAGTTTTGATTACTTTTCTTGTGCTATATCAGTGAGACTTTTGCTGCTGCATTACCACTGACAGAGTTTTTACGGTACATTGGGTTTGTATTTTGTGACTTTCAGAGATACACACAAACTATTAGTTTCATTGGTCAGGCTACTCCTATTACGAGACTTAATGAAGTTCATAACTGAGAACAAAGATTCACAAGCATATGTAGATGAAGACATGGAGAGTAATGCTGTTGCAAAGTTTTTTAAGCACAAAAAATTTTCAGGAATGGCATTCCAAGCCCGCAATAGTTCGTTTTCTGCGCTTCTCTCTAGTATTCCATTCTCTAATCGCTTTTTTTCAATGTTTTCAAAGTCAACTCTAAGGTCAATAAATTTCAGTGGGGCCCAACAGCAACTGTAACGTTTAAGTAGGCTACTTTGCTTTCGAAGGCGACCCCAACATCAGTTGCAATATGTGAATACCTTGTTTTCAAATGGGCCCAAATTAGCTGTAATGTATAAGCACTTTTCTTTCAAAGGGTCCCCCAACTCCACTGATTTCCAGTGCGTCATATTTCAATTTGGGGGGGTCAAAGCTTTCTTTGGGTGGCTAAGTGGTGAGGGGTCTGAATTTTAGGCCCCTGTTGCAGCATGACCCCTCTTTTGGGGAGTATGGAGTGTGGCTGATACTGCTCTGTTTGTAGCCATATAGCATCAAAAGCACATAAGGGTTAAATTTAATAACAGAGTGTTAACAAACAAAAATGAAGAAACGGACACCGATTTTTATCAGATAATACTGCGACTTGTAAGTTATTAACTTTTTCATTTGAAAGGGGGAGGATCTCATTTCCGAGGCCTCGCTCACGTGCCAGGGGTTACCCACCCTTGTCCTAGGTGGCAGTTGTCCAGATACCTCTCCAATGATGTTATATAAAATGGTAACTATGTTTTTTGTAACTTCTACTATGCTTGCATTTAAATCTTACTAGAATCACATTTTAGTGCTTTCTTTTTTGTCCCTTCTGCAGCAAGAAGTCCAGCTATGAATTTGACAGGAATATAAGTGCTGCTGCATCAGAGTTGCCAGATTAGCTATTTCATGGCCAAATTCAACAAATTTGGCCATTTTTGAGGTGCACTGGCCGTGAAAAAACACATTTGGCCATTTTATACAATTTTGACATTTTTTGAATGTGTCACTGCAAAATGAAATGTTCATTAAATAGTTTGTCTTTTTGTATTTTTTGGATGGAATACATGACATACAGTATCACCACAGCACTTCAACCTTGTATTTCTTTGAAGTGTGTAGCAATGGCTGAGCCCTTGCAGTCAGTAGCTTTTATAAACAAGCATTTCAGTCAGTGATGCTCTTATGGTTACCATTGGTAACTCCAAGGCATGTATCTCAAGACTGCTGTACTCAGTTTTGTGACTGATAATGTTATAGTAGAAGCATTTTGCAGTGTTGGTCAGATTTTACTGTTAGAAGTTTCTCATCACTCTTAAAGTTACGCTATACTGCAGTACCTCAACCTTGTATTGCTTTGAAGTGTGTAGTAATTATGTAACCCTTACAGTCAGTATAATTTGTACAAGTGTTTTAGTCAGATCTGTCATTATGACTTAGTGTTTGTTCTCAAGTGTTCCTATCCTTTGATCATACATGTGGACTTAACACCTTAGGATCTGGGATAGTTCGTGTGAAACACCTTTCTGGCGTCACTTTACCACTCCTTAACTCACCAGCCGATTGTGGTAGAGAGCTGTTCAAACCCTCAAAAGATGTGTCAAACCTTCTAGTTTGGATTTTAAAAAATTGAAGAAGTTTTGGATTTTGGGCTTTTTGTGGGTGCCATCATAAGTGGGGTAGGTTTAGGCCATTTTGGCCCAGGTGACCTGGCCATGGGTCCCATCAGCTAGATGGAATGTTTTACTCAAGTTTTTATTGGAAACTAGGCTATAATCTGAGTCTTTTGAGCCTTTTATTGGCTTTCTAGCGTTTCTGGTTCAAAAATACAAAAGACTTGTAATATAGCCTAGTTTCCAATAAAAACTTGGAGTCAAAAAATTCCTGCTTGTGGTTGGCACCCAGCCCAGGTAACCTGAGCCAAAATGACCTAAAACCTACACCACTTATGACATCACCCAATAAAACCCGAAATCCAAAACTTTCCAATTTTTAATGCAAACTAGAAGAATTGCCACATCTTGAGGGCTTGAATAGCTCTCTAGCTCAATCAACTGGCGAGTTATGGAGTTGCAAACTGGTGGCTAATGTGGGATCTTAATGCACGAGTGTATGTACGCTGGCTCCCAACGTGTTAATGATGGTTTTCAGCAGGTGATTATCACCAACAACTTAATACAGTTCACGAATTTCATCTCTTGCTCATATATTTGGAGCACAAGATCAAGAGAATTCTAGCATTGTTGTGGATTGAAGTTAATTTCATACTGTTTAACACAAATGGGTCAGGTTTAAAACATTTATCTATGATAGTGTTAAATGTATGTTTGTAAGTTTTACTGAGATAAAGAAAATAAGTCATAACTAGAAGTAGACTGAAAACCTGGCCGATATATCGGGCCGATATTTGGGTTTCACCGATATATCGGAATTGGCTAAAATGGCCGATTTTATCAGCCTTAGTAGGTGTTGGCAAAACACTGTTATTGTTGCAACCTCTTGGTTGGTGTTGTGTTGAATGTGCGATTCACCACAAATGGGATGTGTGTGAAAAATGATACCTCATATATATGTGGCGTGAACAAGCAATAATATAGCGACCATGGCATGTGATCTCTATTGTTGCTTGCTGCCACAGTGTGAAGCTTTAAGCACTTGCTGCTCGAGCTTTCCGATCGCAACAAAATGGTGCTGTGACCAGGATGTGAAGGTTGTGCCAGGTGCAGCCTTCACAGAAAGAACGTGTGATCGGTGTGGTTCATGGTAAAAAGGAGGGGATGTTGTTGCAACCTTTCCGTTGGCGTTGCATTGAGTGTGCGATTCACCATGAACGGAATGTGCGCGAAAAACAATACCCGTATGTAAGTGGCATGAACAAACAATAATAGAGTGATCATGGCATGTGTCCTCTATTGTTTCTTGCTGTCACAGTGCGAAGTTCTGCACACTTGCCGCTCGGGATTTCCAATCGCAACATTATGTTCCTCACGCAACCAGACAACTTGTGCTGGAAAGCACAACAAACCAAGTCAGAACAGTTATCGTACGGCAACGCGAACAGGTGCATTTTCATAAACAAGGAAGCAGACAGGATGAACCACAAAGCATGGCTGTCGCAGCCGAAATAAAGCATCATAATTAACCAGATTCATTAAAAATCATAGCAAGATATTGAAATTGCTGCAATTTGAAAAATTATAGCTCATAAATCCTGATTTTTGAAGTTTTTGAAAAAATGGTAATGCATAGAATACATTATATTTTTGACAATGAGGCAGAAAACAAGATTAAAAATTTTGGAAATATCGATATCAGCTATCGGTCCATGAATGGCCAATATATCGGTATCGACCCTAGAAAAAACATATCGGTCGATCTCTAGCTGTAACATGCAATTTTGAGTTATTAGCAAGAATTGCTTCTTTGGCAAAACTGGATTTTTTCAGCAAAAAATAAACATTTTGAGCCCCTATGCTTGTATGAATTACCATAGTTAAAGCAATGTATTCTTGGTCATAACTTTAAAAAAAGCCACTTAGGCCATTTTTGTCAAAATTTTTGCCATTAGCCACAGAAAATGTCTGTCAACCCTGTGCCCCATGCCTTTAACCCTTTATATCCAAAGATTTTCCCAATGTGCACAAGTCTTTGTTCGGCCATAACTGGCCAGGAAATTGAGTTAAGAGCTATTCAAACCCTTGAAAGATGCATAAAGTTTTGTAGTTTCGATTGAAAGAAGTTAGGAAGTTTCAGATTTGAACTTTTTAAGAGTGACGTCATAATTGGGACAAGAAACAAATAAATTTCCTCTGTAGTTGGGGCCTAGGCATTGATGACATCATCTAAAAAAAAACTACATCTTCCCCAATTATGTTGTTACCCACTAAAAAGCTCAAATCTAAAACTTCCCAATTTTTGAAATTGAAACTATAAGACTTTTCACATCTTCAAAGGATTTGAACAGCTCTCTAGCTCAATCGCCTGGCGAGTTATGTTCGCACCAGCTGGTGCAAAAAAAGTGGCACAAGCGGTACTTACAGGGTTAAATGTTAGCCTGTTTTCAACCCTGTTGCAGATTGTTGCTTGATTCACTTTTTTGTTTTGTGAACATATTTTCTATAACTATACAATTAACAACACATTTGCTGCCAGCGTACAAATATGTCATATTTTAAAATCAGCCTAAAATCAAGCAGCTTTCACATGTTATGCAACGGCATAACTCAGCCGATTGCGCTAAAGAGCTGTTCAAATCCTTAAAAGACTCAGCAAGTCTGCAATGAAAAAAATTTTTTTGGTTTTGTGTTTCAGGTTTTTGTGAATGACATCTAAGTGAGTTAGGTTTTTGGCCATTTTGGCTCATGTTACCTGGCCTAGGGCCCAACCGCTTGATGGAAGTATTTCGCTAAAGTTTTCATTGGAAACTAGGCTCGAATCTGAGTCTTTTCAGCCCTTGATTGACTTTCTAGCATCTCTTGTTCAAAAGTTATAGCCTAAAATAGACAAAATAATTAATTATCTAACTAGTGGATTAATTACTTATTTTGTTGTTTCTAGGTCATTAGGTCATAACTTTTGAACCCAAAACCCCAGCAAGTCATCCAAAGTATCAAAGGACTCGGATGTTAGCCTAGTCTCCAATAAAAACTTGAGCAAAGTACTTCCACCTAAAGGTTTGGGCCTAGGGCCAGATGAAGTGGGCCATGAAAGCCTAAAACTATTCCACTTATGAAGTCACTCACAAAAAATCCAAAACCCAAAACCAAAAAAATTATTTTTCATTGCAGACTTGAAGACTGGCAGAGTCTTTTGAGGGCCTGAATAGCTCTCTAGTGCAATCAGCACTGGAGTTATGCATGCACGAAGACATGTGCAAACTGCTGGAATTAGGCTGAAATCATACCAGCATCGAAGGTATTAAATGAGTCAGCACGGGCGTCATTCTGGAAGCTACAGGAACAACCCTCTGCTGTGTGCGACCAAGGTAGAATGGAACACACTAAAAGATGGAGGTGTTATGTCTTTCCAAAAACCCAGCATGCTGCATGTAAGCAACAATACACTGCAGCTAGTGGAGAAGTTCAAGTGAGGTAGTATTCATGAGTGATGGAAGGTGAAACAAGTAGACTGATACACAGATTGGTAAGGCAAATGCAGCTCTCTGCCTGAGCTTTATTGCTCTGTGGTGACAAAACTGGAGCTTTCAAACACTGTAAAGCTGTCAGTTTTTAAATTGGTCTTTGTTCTGATCTGCACCTGTGGTCATGAATCTTGGGTACTGACTGAAAGAGTGCTATCTCAAGTACTAGTGGCAGAGATAGGATTTTTTCAAACAGTTTGCAATGTGGCACTTCATAACAAAGTGCGCAGCTGTGAGATTCCTAAAGCCCTGGATGTTGAGCTACTTTCCTGAGTGGAGAGATCTCAGCTACATTTGTTCAGAAAATATTAGTGAGGCAAGTCCTGCTGGTTGTACTCATGGGGAAGCAGCCAAGTCATCCGAGGACCAGATGGAGTGACTACATCTCTGACCTGGCTTGGTCCCATCTTGGTGTGGACCAGGAGAACTATCTGAGATTGATGAAAATTGTATCATGAATTTTGTGTCCTGGAACTGCTGTTCCTGCAAACCTCCTCGGACAAAAAGTGGTGTGAAAATTAACACTTTAAGAGCCGGGGTACGATATATTCGTACTTCGATTTTGGCCTAAAACCAGCAGTTGTCAGTTGCCTTACCAACACCCTAGCTCCTCCGCCGATTGCGTTAGAGAGCTGTTCAAGGACTCAAACGGATCAAACAGTCTTCTAGATTGCACTCGAAAAAATTTTTTGGGTGGGGGTTGCGGATTTTTTGTGAGTGACGTCATAAGTGAAGTAGTTTTTGGCCATTTTGGCTCATGTTGCCTGGCCTAGGGCCCAACCGCTAGGCCAAAGTGTTTCACTGAAGTTTTCATTGGAAACTAGGCTCGAGTCCGAGTCTTTTGAGCCTTTGATCAACTTTCTAGCGTTTCTGGTTCAAAAGTTATGATCTTAAATTAACAAATTAATCAATTATCTAATTAACTAATTAGTCAAAAATTTTTACTAACTTAGATCATAACTTTTGAACCCAAAACCTCAGCAGGTCATCCAAAGTATCAGAAGACTCAGATTGTAGCCTAGAATCCAATAAAAACTTCAGCGAAATACTACCACCTAATGGCTGGCGCCCAGGGCCAGGCAAAGTGGGCCAAGGTGGCCTAAAAGTCCTCCACTTATGACGTCACTTGCAAAAAAACAGCATCCCCCAAGCAAAAAATTTTTTTTCGAGTGCAAACTACAAGACTTGCCGCATCTTTTGACGCTTCAACCAGGTCCGTAATCCGTACAGGAGCATATATATTTCCGCGCAAAGCCACGTGCGAATCAGCTGTTTTTTGCGAACTGCTTGAATTAACCCGAACGTCAAAGTGTTAATAACTACAGTAGTTGAGTTTATTTGGCGAAAGTTAAGAATTTCAAAGACGAGAAAGAAACCATAGCAATTGCAAAAACGCCAGGGCACCAAAAAAACCGCAAGGTTATCAAGTCGTTGCCCCTTGACTGGTTGATTAAGGTGCACAGCAAGCCAAATTTACATCGAATCGTATAGCCTATGTGGGAAAGAGCTGCCAGATGATCAACACAGTTGCGCAGGGAGTGCTGGGTTGCAACCGGTCTCTCTCGGTGGAACAGGTGCTCAGATCCGCAAGGATCTGGGCGTGGCAGAGAAAGTATAAACCCAGCTAAAATGAAACTCTGCCTGGGTTGTCATAACCATTTCGCATCTGGCAAGCTCTACAAATGTTTGCAGCGGTTGTAGAATGAGGATGAGTCATCCAATGCAGCCATCATATCGTTGGAATGGAGAGGCTGAAAGCTCCTGGGGTCGGGTATTCTGATGCAGAGGTTAAATATTTGCTATAGAA
>Ga0210059_1012960_pt1 | contig 12519 bp, 8 predicted proteins | sample Ectturendosymbi2_FD_188042 | JGI IMG/M metagenome (GOLD analysis project Ga0210059, IMG submission 188042) | Ecteinascidia turbinata endosymbiont from Florida, USA - Sample 2 (SPAdes) (version 2) | ecosystem: Host-associated > Tunicates > Ascidians > Unclassified | place: Key West, Florida...
GTGTCGACCAGACCTGCTTTGCCGCTACGTAGATGACCTATTTTTACTATTTCCTAACGAAGATTCTCTCAACAGGTTCTTTACCAATATTAATTCTGTTCACAGGAATATTGTCTTTACCAAGGAGCTAGAAACTAATAATTGCCTCCACTTTCTTGATGTTTTAATTGAGAAAACATCTACAGGTTTTATTACTTCTACCTACAGGAAACCCACTCATACAGGTCTCTACTCGAAATGGTCGAGTTTCGTTCCGTTGCACAGGAAACGAAACCTTGTCAACTCTCTACTCCGCCGCGCTTATGATATTTCCAGTTCCTACCAACTGCAGAGATAACCAACCCTTAGTTTAATGCTTCACCACCTTTGCTATGGAGTAATTTGAGTTTCAATGCAGGATTTACGGAAAATTCAACTAATATTTTTGCCGTTGTTGCTTTATTCAAAGATCATTGTAAAGTCTGAAACAGCGATGTCCAACCAAAATTCCTTGCTGAGCCAAATATCACGCTGCTATATCAACAGCGACCGCACCTTGAATGACTCAAGATTATCAGAACAAGGACAGCTTGTCTGATTGTGCTTCTACTACAGCGAAAACCTAAACTGGGCCGCACAAAACATTGACTGGGACGCATGGGCCCTCGGGTTGGACATAGCTCGTCATAAACCATATCTGGCTTCTATAGTTGAGATCAGGCCCGTAACCAGAGGGGGCGAAGCCTCCCTAAAAGATTTTTCGCCCCCCTGGGAAAATGTGTTGGACGTAGTTTAAAATTATTGGGCTCGGGTCAAAAAATTTGGGCCCCTCTCAGAACACTCTTCGCCCCGGGCCTGGTTGAGATTCGACTATTTTAATTAAAAAAATCAATTTTTAAATTTTTTCTAACAAAATGATAACTTTCTTGAGTTTTAAAAGTGTTCAAGCATTTGAAAATGAACTCATTTAATTTATTAAAATTTATAAACTAAAGTTTGGTCGTTTTCTTGATTGTAGGTTAACTTGCATGGGCACCCTTTTAGACAGCTTCTATTTGCTGGTGTTAATATCATCATTGATATAATCGAATCATTAAACCCGCTGACAAGACAAGATATATGGTGAAAATGATATGAAATTTGCCAATTGTTTTCATTGGTTCATGCAGGAACATGCTGTTTCCACGTGCATGTCGATTTGTGTTGTAAATATCAGCTTTAATCTCAATGTTGTTATGAGGTATTTGGTGAAAGCCTACAAACTCGTTGAATTATTAAGTGAGGCTGTACAACTAATTCATTATACATTAGCCGAATGATCTATAAAATATTTTTATTCGTGTAAACTTACTGTCCATCCGTTGTCGCAAAACACTTCTTTGCAATTCCGCAAAGTTTGTCTTCCGTACACTGATGACGTCAAGCAGCTTGCCGGAGTCATAAGTCTTTGTATATCTATAAATCACACGTTTGAATTGATCAGTGTTTGCTTATAAGGTTGCTACAACTTAATATAAACTCTATTCCTAAAACAAGAGCTTCATTAATCCTCAAAAACGATAACATGTTGTTGAAAATAATTCTGCAATGTTTCCTGCAGAATATAGTGCAATTTCCACAATTTGCTTGTGGAAATCTGAGGAGAATGGTGCTTTTTTTCTTAGCTGGTTTGATGAAAGCTGTTATTCGTATTGCTTGGCATTTATCCAAAAAGGTTCTTACATCCAGTTTTTAAAACCAGCCTAAATTGTTACAACCTTTGGACCTCTTAAACGTCCTTGATAAGCAAATATTTTCTTTTACATTTGAACTTTTCTCGAACTTCTTCCTCAAAACTTCCAAGATCTCCAAGCTCTCCCTTCTGTCCAGTGTCGCCTTTTTCGCCTCTTTCACCTTTGCTCCCTGTCGGTCCAGCTTTTCCGGGAGGACCAACGTCGCCTTTCGTGCATGTGCTGCCAGCTACACCGCTTGGCGTAACTGTGACGTTGTTATCACACACTGGAATTGTGACGTAGCTGCATTGTTGCGAATGACCTTCTGATCCAACCATAAAATCCAACAAAATTACTGTTACGGTCGCCAATAACGCAACTACTTTTTGTCGCAGCATATTAGCCCTGATACTCTGAATCTGTTGAGTGTAAATTGCGTTTACTGCTTTCCACCACAAACAGTAATGTTTCCTGCTTTGAAAAACAGATTAGAGTCTCCCATTTCCAACAATGTGACAAAATATTGCAACAAGTGTATTTTTGGCAACTCTCAAATAAGAAATATATTGTAGGACGGCAACTTCCTCTAACTGTAACCGTGTTGCGATGTTCACAATAGAATGCAAAGATTTCCTGTGTTCATGAACCTAATCAAATATTTATGTTCTTCACTGTATTTACGGTTATCGACTGGCGATGCCCGGCAGATGAAAATTCCGACGGGAAATACTATAAAAAATTATTGATTTGGAAAGATTGGTTAATGTGTATTGTACTCAAAGAAACAATTTTCCCAACACTCTTTCATACTGAACATAAGCCCGAATTTTCAGAAAATTTAAGAAACTTTCAAAAGAAGCTATTTCAGAAAAACAAGTTACTGTAATTTGATGCATCTAAAAGTTTACAAAAATCACGCATAAAAATCGAAAGATTTGTGGAAGATTGTTGCAGCCAAGTAATGGAGAGTCGAGTGATCTAAAATATTTTTATTCCTGTAAACGTACTGTCCATCCGTTCAAAGTGTCTTTGGTGCTGGGCAAATTCCTGTCAACGACTCAACCGACATTCTTAAAATACGAGATACTTACCGATGCAATTCTGCACTGATTCCAAATGTCAGAATGTTACTGAAAAGTCCCTTTCGATTTTTGCATGAAGACCTGCATCTAACACAATGTCTGGATGAACCATTCACTATTTAATTTCACCAAATATCACCAACAAGCTTAGAAGTAAAAGCTTTGCTAGCCAGACGTGACGCCCAGCGAACCTACAAATATCAGAATTGACGGCCATTCAAGACCCATGAACAGCGCGTAACCAGCTGAAATTTTCGAAATTTTGGGTTGGGGGAGCAAATTGATTGTAACTATTCTTGTACTTAACAACTATAAAACCTATTAGCGTTTTCGCAATGTTTTAAAAATTTCCGGGGAATCAGTTGTCCGGTTGCCACCCCTGGAAGCGGGCCTGCTCACAACGTAAGTTGCCCTCTTTATAGTTTTGAAACTGTCGTGCGGATGTCTTGTGAACCTTAATCAACTTTTTGGTTTCTTAAGGCCTCTTTTGCAGTGAAGCGTTGCATCCGCCCTGCCGATGAATTTAAGATGATTTGGTTTCGTTCAAGGAAAGGAATAGCATTTGTGAATGCTTCCTTTCCTGTTAGAATGATTTTTTTGCCACAGGGGCCACAATTAACATACTCGTACGTTTGGTATTTTACTTGATAGGCGCTCTAGGTCGGGGTCACCAACCTTTACGTAACTGAGTGCTACGTCTTGGGTACCGATTAACACTAAGGGCTACTAGTTTGATATACACTTCTGAAACAAAATTTAGTTCCATTTACCTTTAATTATGTTATTAACTTATCATTAATGATGTAATCTATGTCACGATGCTCATCATCTTAATGCTATTTCAAAACAGACCCGGGGACGACCAATGTGGCCCTCGCGGGCGACCTCATGCCCGCGAGCACAGTGTTGGCGACCCCTGCTCTAGGTTCTTCAGGACTGGAGGATGGCAACAAAAATTCGAAAGTTCCAAAGCAGAAAACAACTTGGTTTTGGTGCATCTTTTCAGATTTAGTGATGCAATCACACATTTCGTTGGCTTTCCAAGTAATTAGTCTCCACCAAGATGACATAATTAGGCGAATCAACCGAGCAAATTAAAAAAGTGCAAAAAAATTGTAGAGACTACAGACTAGTAGCTTCAATACAGATATGTGCAAGTTTGAATCATCGCGAAAAGAAGAAAGCAGATCACAGTCGGTGAATACCGTGAACTTACCATCGCAACAAGCAGTTCATCATTGAAAATCATTCAACTGCGAGTTTCTAATCTTTTCCTGATGCTGACAGTCTAAGGCAGTTCGCTATCCAATCAACGTGACTAAACTGCGACTGCAGGTGCTCATCACGTCATACTAAACATGCTGCGCAACTTGTCTTGGATATTGCGGATTTACACGGGCTACGACTGTTGTCGAGGTTTTATGATGTTCAATATATTCACAATTGACGTGTACAGGTCTTGAGAACAACGGGCTTTACGAAGCAAGAAACTTTCGTTGAATTTTAGAGCATTTTTAACGCGATATAATTACAAGAAAAATGTTTCAGTCCAGTATTTATATTGTGACGAATTTTAACAAAGTGAGTGGCAGGTATATAGTTCTAAAGATGCTGTCGTTTTTCTGAATGTGTCCAATGCTTTGTCGGAATTGGCAGGACAGACGTAGAAGGCATGAACATTTTGGCTACTTCTTGTAATGTACGAGGAGTCTCATTGCACGGAAATTCATGAAGCAAGCAAATTCCAGACAAACAATGAGTGACGTCAAGCCAAACAGGACTTTTGAAGCTCTGTTCGTGGGAACCACCGACTGGCCTCTCGTTAGTGCTTGTTTTGCAAAGGCTGTACGCCTAAAATGATATACCTGCGGTTCACCGCTATTCATTCGCGCAGCTGCAGAAACTTGGCTGTCAGTTTTAACTGGCATGAACTTTCAACTACTAATTTTATATTACATTATAACGTGGTTTTGTGTTTGCACCAGTCTCAGACAAGCTGTCCTGGAGTTTTCGTCCACACTGGCTCACAGTGGAAAGTCATTGTAAATCAAGTTGTAGGGATGTTATTTCTCAGTGCAAGCTTGGACACGTCTAAAACTCTGCGCACAAGCCGGCTTGGGTTCCACTGTTGCCAAAAAGTCACGTTTTGCGTGCAAGCACGAAAAATGAGAAAATTTGAACGGGTCACTTCCTGCAAGTGAAACTATCCTAGACATATCTGGTAATAATTTACGTCACCATGTGCCCTTTCGTTGATGAAAACCGCTCTTTCTTTCTTTGGAAATGTTACGAAGTACAGGCAAATAAAGGCCAGTTTTTCGGCAGACGAAAGCTATCAGCCTATGTGTGCAAAAACGCTTTTTCTTTGGGGAAAAATGTGACTTTGACATTTGTGGGTATTCTCATTAAGGTTTGTTGAAAAAGAAAGCAGAAAAAAGTTATGAAATCTTTGTAACTTCACAAGAAACGCTTCCCAAGTTTTGAAAGAATGCGTAAAACACTAAGTCAAAGTCAGGTTTTTGTGCTGAAGTGCGCAACAGTTCATTGCATGTTATTTTGTGAAATGACCTAATAAAAATACAACTTTCCATAATGTGACGATCCACACTTTTTGATTGCTCAATTAAAAGCAAGGAAACTCAGATCGAATGAGTACTTTTCAACTTTCGTACCCAGCAAAATTTGAAGATTGTTTGGAGTGGAGATTCAATCAAGGTAACTTGCAAATCCGTCAAGGACACAGTGAAAGACCCTGACATTAGGGGAGACAATTTTTCTCAGTGGTGGATAAAAAAGTAGCACGATCTGAGATCAATCTATCTTGCACGCACAATTGACTAAAGTACTGCCTTTTATTTAATAATGTTTCACATCACGCTTTACAACGATAAACGTTTTTCCATTTATGCATGAAGATTAGGTGGAAATACTAAATAATGTAAGTTTTTGTCAACTGGTTTCCTTTACTCCTTGCTAAATATCTTTGCAACTTTATGTGTATGCTGCAACCGATGCTGAAAAATAAGCAAAAGTGTGGTTAATTATCCGCAGCAAACAAAAAAAGCACATATTTTTATATCTCCATTTTTATGGAGCAATAACGTATCATTTGCTAAAAGCACTTAAAACAATCACCAATGCATAAAATTCATTATTTCGGCCCTTACCCTGCAAGCATGACACGTTTAAAATTCACATGAAATTGAATTAAATTAAAAAAACATTTCGTTTGTGAGCTGTATCTGCTTATGCCAGAAATATACAGCAAAGTGTTAAGACATAGAATGAATTTAGCCTGTATAATTTTTGTAGTATGTAAAAAAAGCGTATATCAGATTTTGCGTTAGCCCAAAGAAGCGTTTTCCAAAGAATTAAAAATTCTTTTGCCACAAACATTTTTTGCAAAAAATAAAGACTTTTTCAACAAAAATAAAGATAACAAGTCTTAACTATTGTAAAGGAATTTATTTTTTAAGTGGTTTCTGCTTTGGGGGTATTACAAAATAGTAGCGCACATTAAATTTGTTCCCTATAAGAAAATGTCGTATGCTCGAGAAAGAAGTGAAGATTTTGCGAAACCCGTGGGATAAGCGATTATGGTACTTACTAATGCAGTCATGCTTCGTTCACTGCAAGAAACGAACGTTTCTTCCGACCAGTCGTCGCTTTTTGTTGTGAAATTAAATTTGACACGAATGAAGGTTCCACTTAACATAGCAGTAAAATTAAACTTCCGTTTGTTTTTCAAGTATAAATTTTTGGTCTCTAACATAGCTTAAAATCAAGTTATTCAGCTTATTAGAGTCTACTAATTTCAATAATATATGCTTACGACTACATTTTCAAAGCTGCAAGTTGAATCTGACAGATTAGCAGTACTTTACTCACATTTTTACCAATGTATAAATTTGTGTAAATCATGTGTACATTGAGTCGGAAATAAGTGAGAGAGCTGGTTATTGAATGCTAAATGGAATAAGGGTTGTCGATGCTGAAGATAAGCAATGAAAGTTGGTCTAATATCGCAAGACCAGAAATCTTACCTTTCATCTCCATGATCGCAAACATTTTGCAAGGAATTTGCATCCACTTTGCTCAACAAGATTTGTTCACGTGAATTAGTCAGCGAAAGCAAAACATAAACCTCATGAAGTCGAACATATTTTTTAGAAACTGTTGTAGAAACACTTCTAAATATACTCCATGTAAGCCTTACTTGGAAAGAGATGCTCAGACAAAAAGCGAAGACCATGTTTTATGTAAAGATCGCGAAGATTGCGAAAAGGCAGCATTGCATGACATAATATCTTACCGCTCTAACAGACAATCAGGCGCATCGCATCAAATTTAAGACTACATGCTAAACCTGGCACAATAAAGGATTTGTTTCTCAAATTGATATCTTAAATTTCCGAGCGATCGATTCTTTCGTCCCGGTCGAGCCAAGATAGATTCATATATTTGTCGTTTGTAGCAGTAAGAGTCATCTTGTCAACAGCAATATCAAAACAATCATGACTGAACCGCATAAAGGGTGATTGGTTTTGTCAGTATTTTTTCTTTTTTTTGTATGCCAGGCAGCAGTGAGTGCTGCAAAAAAATCCTGAAATAAAACAATCTGTCTCTGTTTTTGTTCATACACATTTCGCAAATTCATAAATTTATCCAAGTTTGTAAAATTTTAGACCATGTATTATATCACTCATCATCATCGAATGGTATATTTTGTAGGGCTAAGATGGCGTTTTCTGTCTGAATCCTCAATATCAAATGAATGTTGAAAATGTTCCCATTACTTGCAATCGACTAAAAACGTACTTTTAAAATTGTTGTCTACACACAGAGATGTGCATGAATGTGCACATATTGCCAACCTATCCACTCAATGCTGAAGTGAAGAGATTCTCTTCCGCGCTTCACAAATTTTGCAAGTTAGTGTTCTGTCAAGCATGATTTAAATACTCTCGTTTCTTAAATGGAAAGTCACTCGCTTTCATCAAAAGAACTGCCTCCTTTTTTATCCATCATACAAATTTGTCTGATTTAATCCAATGAACGAGGAAGAATTTCAACCTAAAAGAAACGACTTTACATCACTTAGTCTTAGCCCGTTATCTAGAAGCAGACAAGCTGTCCTCTTCACTGGATAAAAGTTCTTTTGCAAAAAGCCTAAAATCGCACATGCTCTCTCCCATGATGACAAAGTTGTCAATATATTGCTGCAGTGATTGGTTTCCTGAATGTCTGGGTCCTCTGGAAACCAAACTTAATACACGTTGTCAAACAATTAGCTTTCATTATCATGATTTTGAAACAAAGTTGAAAATTAGCCTGGTTTGTTTATGCGATGATCATTTGTCATTGTAATTTTAGACTAAGACCAAAGCAAATAAAACTGCTCCAAGGCTAGGTTGAGTCCAGGGGTAAAATCTTGTGTTTTCGTTCCCTGAGTAGCACTATTTTAACAAATAAACTAGAAAAAAAACACTGGTTTTATGCTCAATATTTTGTAGATTGCTACAGTAGATATTGACTTGAGTATGCAAGCCAAAAGAAAAGCAGCTTGCAATTACAGTAGTTAGTTTAACTACTAAATACATGGAAAGAATATGTTAGCGCACAAATCAAATGTTTGTCTCATTAAAAATGTGGCATTTTAATGACGGATGTCTAGTTATTTTGATAAAAAAACGTGCAGATAGCACGGCCTATTAATTTTTGCGGTCGGCTGATAGTACATGTTTCCTAAAATTTGTCTTTAATGGCTTTCTTCTTCGCTAAATCGGAAAAGAGTACTTCAAGGCCAAGTATAACGACGATATTTCCCTTTCTGTCGATGAAGTTCACACACCAGTCAGTCTCCCTTTGCAAAATAGTTGACTCCAGTGCGCTTCTATGAGAATTAGTTTCAAAAACGCATGTCAATGCCAGCAAGAGATGATCGAATCACAAGAGCAATTCTCAATGCGAATTAAAGGTTAAGGAAAGCAGATATTATTAATTCAAGAGCTTTCCAGGATTATATTGCTCGCAGCAACCTCCATTCAAGTGCCATCAAGCTCTCTCAAGATTCTCACAACAGATACTCGAATCACAAGATAAGTTTTAATGCGAGTGAAAGATTAGGGAAAGCAGTCCAACGAAATGTTCGACATATTGAATTCAAGAACTTTCCAGGGTTGCATTGCTCGCGGCAACCACCGTTCAAGTGCCTTCACTTCACTCTAAAGATCTTTCGCGTCAAGGCCATTGTCGCCATCATATATCAAAGCTCTCTTAAGATTCTCACTAATCTCCATTATTTCTGCTGAGGGTTGATTAAATGTGCAGTGCTCGTCGTAAGAAAACCAAACATAAAACTATGGTTGCGCATTACATGAAGTCTTTCACGTACAGACGCAACATATGTATCTCAAACTGTTTCATGTTCAAACAGTTTTCTCTTTCCCGTGCCTTCTTTTAACTCAAACGTTGGTCGTATTTCTAATTTAGAAGCAGGCTCACCTGCATCTTTTATGACTTCTACATAAGCTTTCGCGCTTCTAAAATTCTCCAAGCACTGCTTCGCATGGTGTGTTTGGACTGCAAGTCCTGTCATATTTGCTTATTTAATTGCAATGTGTTACTTGCAAGGTTGACGTCAAACTGAATGTTGTACCAAATTACACGTGAAGCAACAATCTTGAAAGAGTATATGGAGTTAGCTGTTGACTGCACCTCAATCTGTGTCAGGGGCGGATCCAGGGGGGGCGATTGGGGCGATTGCCCCCTCCTAAACCTGCGAAAGTAACTTTATTCATCATGACTTTTTACTATTCGGAAACCAGCATTTGCGATTTAGGGCCATTTTGTCGTCCATTGTTTTGTCACAGCAGTGTTGTAAAGTATAGTTCATCTCTCTTACAGTAGCGAAGCCGTTGTGAGACTTGACTGGCAAATATTGCTGAAATAGCCCCCCCTAACCTCACTGACTAGATCCGCCCCTGATCCGTGTTAACTTTTTTCGGGCCTTTCAGACTAGCGTTTTCGAATGTTACTTAACGAACATCCTATATAATTCCGCTTAGACACTCCATCGGTTTTAATCACAGCGTTAAAATGAATGGTTTCACTGCAAGCTCATCCTAAAAGTCAGCATATCTCGAAAATGCATCCAAATGTTGAGTGAAAGCGAAAAAAATTTAAATGTTGCAATAACACTGAAATACTTCAAGCAGCAATTAGTAGTGTTATTGACGACTAAGATTTAAAGAATAGATGCTGCTAGGCACAAAATCCACTCGTGAGTTACGGTACAGAAGAGGCTATTGTCTTCTTCTCGCGTTGCTATCATTATCATATCCTTGTCCTCTCAAAATTATTTGTATATTAACCGATTTTAAAACAAAGACGTGCCCCAGGGTCTCTACAGTAAAAGCACCCAACCCGCAGTTTCGTATAGCTGAATAAAGTCTAAAAAGTACTCAATGATATTGAAATCCGGTAGGCCTTCACCTGAAGCGTTTGTGACATCCACAGAACAAGGCGAATAACAACCGTCATTTGCTCGTTATAGTCAACACAGGATTGCTCAAAAGTATTTCCAAGTTCTTGCCTATTCTAAAATCAACTGCCTTGTCGAATCTGCAAGAAAAGCTATCACGGCAACTTATATTTTAATTCCAAGGTAAGGACCCTGTGATTTTTTGGAAGCAATTTTTTTCAGTGCTTATCCATTATCGGGTCAAACACCGCCACATACCACTTAATTTCAAAAATAACAATTAAACTCTCTAGGTTTCCAGTAAGCTTTCAAGGAATCAGCCGACTTAGCTCTGCTTTCATGCTTGGCGGTTTTTCAAACTTGCACGTATCGGTATTTAACCCTGCTCAGGTCTATTTTGCCCGTATATGGCAAATGAACTTGAAGCGTGATGCAAGCATACGACAAATGACCGTTTCAAGGTGAGCCTTCCAATAGCTGATTTGTTTGATGCGGTCTTTCAAGCAGTATTCTCAAAATCTTGCATATCTGTTGTTTATATGAAGTTAGGGGTGGTTTGCCAGGCGCGGGCAAAGTACACCTGAAATGTTCCAACGAGAAGCTGGTCAAAGACAACTTTGCCAGTATGCGGCAAATACGTTTTGACATTTTCATGTGGTGCCAAGCGCAAGACATTCTTGACGAGCAGAGCCGGGGCGCCGAATGGCTGCGGAGGGCGCCGAAAAGTCCCAACAATGTCAAAGTACTTCCTTCAATGCAGTACATTTGCTTCCGACAGACCTCAGTGTCGAACATGAGGGCGCCAAACTTGCTTCTTGCCCCGGGCGCCATATAACATCGTTACGACCCTGAAAACACGCCCCCATTGAACTACTTGCATGTTTAAGAGGCTTGTAGAATTTTCCGGTTGAACATTCATAATGTAGCACCTGTTGAGGGCCAACTTCAAACACAAATTTTCTAAACTTTCCTTTTATCTGACACTTTCTCATGTACCGAGATCATTGTATCCTAAATCGGTTCTGCTTCAGCTTCACCTGTTTTGTCAACAAGGGCTGTTATTACATCATTTTTTCGCCCACAGATTCCCGACACACTTTGTCTTCGTATCAGCCTCTACGGTTTTCCTGTCCCATTAGCAATTGGCCACCATCCCGAATTGTCAGAACTAAAAGTGCGAGTAGGTACTCGTCAGTCAACGGGCACGAATGCGACGTACAAATTCCCCTTCACTTATTTCAGGCAGTCGCCAAAGTCCAGCGAAAATCGCAGTTTTTATTAGTGAAGCAAAGTCGCGTTATTTTTCACGTGCTCTTCCTGCCTTGCATTGCTCCAACACAATCGACATGAGCACAGAAAATTCTAGAACAATCAGATTTCGCAAACATAAGTTACGAGGTGTTTGTGCATTGCCTGCATGCGGTTGCACAAGCAGTTATGAGTTGCGCGAACATTCCTTAAAACATTTCATACTTGAGAAATATCGAATGCAAACCTGTGTGTTACATATGCGCGTGCAATGCTGGGAATAATTTTTCAAAATAAAAATACGAAACTTTCACTTTAAATGATATATCAAAATCAATTTTCAAAGTTAGATTAATTGTTCTTGCGACTCCGTATTGCGTCGTTTTCAGTCACAGTTGCGATCCTAAGGGGGTGGCTGGGTGGGCCTTGGCCCCCAGTTTTTTTGGCTGGACCCCCTGCTTGGTCCCCCACTTCTGTGCTTAATTTCACGTTAAAGTTCATTTGATTGACATACACAGCAGATAACTTTCAGTCAGTAAAATTTTAAACGATAATTTGGAAGTCCTCTCGCATGCATTAAATATTTCCCAAATGCATGGTAAGCTGGGCTGTTGGTTTCAATGGCCGGGTGATGGGAGATGTTGATGATGACACATGCCAGTGGCAGTGATTGCTCGGATCCTGCGTGAAATGTTATCAGATCGCGATCGTGCTGGTGAAAGTTTAAGTTCGAAGCTAAAGAAACAGTCGCAGCAATGGGAAGATTGATCTATCGTGCATTTCATTGTGAGGCAGAACTGGATTAATTCATGTTTTATATCATTTTCACTAATTCAATATGCATTTGCGAACTCTTATGAGTGTTCTTCTGATAGAAATGTTTGAACTACGTTAAATACGTTTTAACAAAAGGGTTATGAGGCGGAAAGGACCAAAAACACCGTCCGTCCTGTCCCGTTAAGGTTAAAGAAAGAAAAGTGGTATCGCAAAACATGGCCTCTCTTTTTCAGGCGTA
>Ga0210059_1012961_pt1 | contig 12519 bp, 3 predicted proteins | sample Ectturendosymbi2_FD_188042 | JGI IMG/M metagenome (GOLD analysis project Ga0210059, IMG submission 188042) | Ecteinascidia turbinata endosymbiont from Florida, USA - Sample 2 (SPAdes) (version 2) | ecosystem: Host-associated > Tunicates > Ascidians > Unclassified | place: Key West, Florida...
GTCTCTTTCTCTTGACGAACTCCTTTTCCGCTTGCGTTGTACAACTACAAACTTATCCATTTTTCCTCGCACTCTTCTGACTATCACGGTACCCGAAATTCGAGCTACAGGAGGAACAACTCTAATCGTAACGCATTGCGCAACACGTGCGGAGTTTCTACGTCATAGCATGTATGAAGCGGTTTCCCTCAATGCCATTATGACTCATGAATCGCAACGTCTTTATCGAAAAGCGACATTCAGCGAGGGTTTCCTATAGTCTTAGCGAGGGTTTCCCATAGTCTTAGCCAGTGGCGTAGCAAGGGGGGGCCGCGGGCCCCGGGCGGCACTTTAAGGGGGGCGGCACTTCGCTGACCAAAAATTAATTTTTGAAAGGAGTTTAAAAGTTCTAGTTTTTCGGCATTATTTTAAATACTTTTTTTAATGTTCTACCGCTTTTCAAATTTCATGTTTAGAAGCTCTGGACTGGTAGGCAAGTCTAAAAGAACAAGACATGTGGCTTTGGAGTGAGTGGATTGATAAAATCTTTCGGGGGCGAATTTAGTAAACTATGTCCAGTAGTTTTAAACTACGTCCAAAACATTTTTCCAAGAGGCGAGAAAAATTTTCTTGCCCCCCTATTTACGGGCATGCTTACTTGGGGGCCAATTGTGCCCCAATCCCAACACCGTCCTCGCCAGACAAAGCCATTTCAGCCATCTCAGTCAAAAGTCCTTTGCACAAAGGAAAGAGATGACATTCGACGGCAGACTAAAAACGTTAGGGCTACAGTTGTTTTCGGTTTATATTGCCCCTCCTCTCAAAATCTGATAAAAAAATTTTGCAAGAAATCACGGCAAATAGTCAAGGCTAGCTTAATGCTTTTTCTTGTATCTTTGGTTTCTCAGTAACGCCCCAACTGCACGTCATAACATCTCCTGACACCTAGGCATTGGCGACGACAGAACCGTCGCCAGAAAGTCATCAACAGGGGGGCTGTTCGTTTGTACGGGGGGTTTTACGTTCGTGCAGGGGGGGCTTGACGTTCAAATTCGACACTTCCACTAATTTAAAGTCTTTCATATTTAAATTTGGGGGGGCTTGGAGCTGTGTTTGGGGGGGCTAAGCCCACCAAAGCCCCACCGTGGCGACGGAACCGGGCGACGTAGATTTCGCTCCGGCGGCGAAAGCCCAGTGGTGGAGTGTCCGCCTCTCAAGTGGAAGGTTGTGTGTCCAATTCACAGACGCTGAGTGACGTGTTGCTCCTTGGGCAAGATCGTTCGCCTAAATTGCCCCGGCAAAAAGCATATTTCAGGCGTTGGTATGCTGCTTATTGCAGTCGCCAAAATGATAAAAAAACATTTCTTGGCACATCTCATGCTATTTTCTAATGTTCAGTTGAGTATTTTCAATAACTGCCATAAGCCGTAGCCCGGTCAATAAGTGGGTCCATCAACATTACGTTTTGGCGATTGAAGTGAAGAATTTTGCAAAGATAACTCTTCTCAGTTTCAATACAACTGCTGTTTTTCTGCATGACGTAATGGTGCCGGAAAAATGACGTTCTTGAAGCAGGGTGATGAGGTTGGTGTATTTTTGTGGGTAACTTTGAGCTCAGATTGTAGGTTTTAACAGCAACTAGGGTGAATAAGAGCCAGACGATAGGCAACGTGGTTTTCGTGAAGTCGCCTTTGTTCGACGGTACACTTTAAACATTGACAGTCGTAGAAAAAGTTATTTTAACAAGAAAAGTTTAAAAAGGTGTTGCTCCCATTTTGATGAATTTGAGGCAAGAACCTTAGTCTGAAAACCTAACGCAAAGGTAAATGATATGTTTAGATATGATTGTGGTTAACGCTTTTATCAAAAAGAGCGTTAATCGAAATTGTTGTACAGCTTGGCAATGGGTGTACTGAGTAAAGTTGTTCATCGCAGTAACCGTCGAACGTAAAACGTTGTAATCACTCCTGAGCATCTAAAAGGCCTATGTTCCAGCTGGCATGGTCTGGTAATACAGTTTTCGAAATAGACGTCTGTTGGTAACCAGTCCCATCGCCACGGAGGCTTTGGTGGTCTCAGCCCCCCAAAAAAGCTGCAAGTCCCCCAAAATTGAAATATGAAACACTTATAAATCAGTGGATTTTTTGTCAAATTTTAGAATGTCAGTCCCTTGCACAAACGTAGTCTCCCAATTGAAAATCGTCTGGTGATGGTTCTGTTGGTAACGAACAAAGGCAAGGAATAACACTATGCACGTGTAATTGGAAGAGATCCAACACAACAACTAGACCAAGTGAGCAGGTCACGATGAAGGCTGTATGCAAGCTTTTTTCAACCACAGCCTGTTTTAAACCTGCTTAAAATATTTTTTTCAAAATGGGTCCCTGCGCCTAGAGGCTCCGTGCAAGTACCCACAGATTTAGCTTTCGAAGTCCTCTGTACATAAGAGAACTAAACCACTGCTGAAACGTGAAGTGAACAATGAAACGTTCTTTACATCACTGAGATCATATTATCAGATTGATTATATAGTCTGCTATACGCAGTATGATATACTATTTTTAGTTATAGATGGGGATACTACACGAAATTTTAACACACATAATTGTATACATTTGTAAAGTAGGTATGCCGCCATAACATCTCTTTTTTCCGTTTGATCCCCTGGAATGAGTAAACTACAGTAGAACTCGTGTAATTCGTCATCGTCTAATTCGTCAATTCGCTTAATTCGTCACATTTTCGTCGGTCCCGGCAGAATCCCTATCTTTTGTGTACATTACTGTTCGTCTAATTCGCCATCGTATAATTCGTCAATTTGCTCAATTCGTCACCTCTTTATATCCCTGAGAAGCGTTTGTTTGTATAATTCGTCATTTGCAGTTTCACTTTTAATGTCTAAGCAACTGGTACGTATGGGAATTCAAACAAATTAAGGATCTTTATCTGAGAATTGTTGCACCTCGCAATTTGTTTATCGCATTTATACACGAGGTGCGAAGTGCGACCCGACTCGCCATTGAGAGAACGCAGAAAAGTCTAAAGTTTATTTAAAGATTTAAAGGTGCTAGATTAAATTGAGGAGTCCAGATAGAGAAGAGGAATTAATTGTTGTATTCAACCATAACGTCATAAACTTGTATTTTACTGCAAATAAGAGCACTATGTATACGAGTTACTATGATAAAGCATACGAGCTTCTATGATAGAGTTTTCACCTGTTTGCATAATTCGTCACTTTTTTCTAATCCCCTTGAGGTGATGAATTAGGAAAATTCTACTTTATTGAAATGTCATGCGGTCAGCTTACCGGAGATTTAAAAACCAACAGGGAGGAAAGTTTGACGAAGCATGTGTGGTTCGTATATGCCTATGCAAAGAAAGCAAAAAATAGAAAAATTTTATGATGAGAAAGGTGGCGACAAGCAGAAAAAGCAAGAATCATACTCGACAATCAAAAACAAGACACATTTCACTAGGTAAGTGTTTGATTGCGATTTTGAAGATGCTTTGTTAGCCTTGTATCTTTAAATTAGCACAAAACATCCACTTAAAAATTTTGTAAGCAAATTTGAGGGGTGGAAAGGGCGGCACTTTTATGGTCGGCCCCAGGCGGCACTTAGCCTTGCTACGCCACTGGCGGTAAGCCACGTGTAGCTTTATACTGTGTGAAAAGAAGCATAAGCAAATCTGTAGCAGTGCTTCCACATGTTGGAAAAATCCATTGTTAGTGTGAGACCAGTGCCAGATAAGGCTCTTAGGGGCCTGAGGCACAATTTTTCGAGGGCCCTCATTTTTTCAATAAAAGCCAATGTCATATGGTGCCCCCATAATAGGCTACTCGTGTTCATCACTCGAAATAACACTCTTAGCAACATCAAATGAGAAGACCCAAAAGGGTAGATATGCAATGTGAAAGCGAAAACGTTTGTCTTATCATAAACTCAGGAATACGAAAACGATCTCAGTTTTTCCCACCATGGTAGACCAATCCCGTCGCCACTGGGGGCTTTGGTGGGCTTAGCCCCCCAAATAAAGCTCCAATCCCCCCCAATTAAAAAATGAAACACTATAAATCAGTGGAGTTTTTGTCAATTTTTAGCATGTCAAGCACCCCCACACAAAAGCAACCCCCCCCGCAGAAACGGAAAGCCCCCTATTGAAAACTTTTCGACGGTTCTGTGTTAGACACTCAAACTATAATAGTATTTTGCGTGCTTTTTTGCAAGCAAATTCATGTATAAGCTTGTAAAAGTTTTGTTTCCTTAATAGTTCGCTCTCAATACTCATCAGCGACAAATGATTCAAACGTTGCTGTGACACTGTTGACCTGAGTGCATTCTTTACCCGTTTCAGTTTCGAAAATGACCTTCCACCACTGCAGTTTGAGCACATTAAACAAAGATATATAAATACGCGGAATAATATCAATGTTAGAAACAGTGATATCAGGTTTTTTCCTGAATTAGGCGATGCATAAATGTTTCGTGCGACTCATCTCCCTGTTTTTTGTCGACACACAACTTAACAAAATTAGAGAATTGCTGTTGGTTGTGAAACGTTAAAATTGGCATCGATTTCACTTACAGCTACACCGATTTGATAACTAGACTTTGACGTTATTTTGGCATTGTTAGTTTACCGCACTCATTCTTATGTTCACCCAATGATGGCTTCTTACGTTTAATGTAAGTGATCAAGCTTGTCTCAAACCCATGCCAGCAAACATGGCGTATTTTTCTTAATTTGCTCATGTCATTTTTTCTTGCTCTACTCTGAATTTCCTTTTATCCACTTTTGTATTGCCGCTGCATTTGGCCTGAACTTATGATATCCCTAATCTCAGGTACGAGGCACACTGTTTCCTCACAACACTCAAACGACAATCTTCACTACGCAGTTAGCCTTTCTAACTGAGGTAGCTAGATTACCATCGTAACATGCTTTTGCCCTGCCAGGGCTCTCGCAAATGCAACCCCAAAAATCTCAAGAACAGTACCAAAAAATCCCTATTTTACATAAAAATATCTACATCTGTGGTGGTGCCGCATAAAATCGGAGCTCCATAGCAAATGATAAAAATAGAATCAAACATGATTTGCAAAATAATGTGAAATGATTAATTTTACACATTTTCAAACTTTTTTAAAAATCCCCCAAAAAGGTCAGAATTTCCAATCTTGGGTCAAAAACCCTAAAAGTGAGAGTACTGTGCCCTGCTCTTTTCCTCTGTGTCGTGAATAAGGTGTCATACCGTTTTTCTATGATGTTACAAGCGCCTGTAATGTGTTTTTTCCTGTTGCACGCACAGCCTGCATACTGAAGGGGCGGCCAACCCTCGGCTCGCAACCCGCATGTGGCTCTTTGCCCGGTTTCATGCGGCTCTTATGTAATTACCAGAAGTCCCACTAAATAACGTGCAAAACAATAAATGGCCTGTTAAATTAAGTCACTGTCATGTTGATGTGTGACACTACAATGAATCTGGCTGAGCAAAGGTATGTTTTTGAGTGAGGAAGAGAAGGGTGATGTTCCTGTGCGCTCATGTGTATGATGCGGCTCTTTGCGATAACACAACTTAACACTTTAGATTCCGATTTAAGGTTACATTTGTCTCACTGAATTGCTTGCGCTGGATGAAGTGCATTTGCACAAGAATAATGAATACTACCTTTTCTGTGTACCATGTTGTTTTATTTATTTATTTTGCGGTCAAATTAGAAGGTACGGCCCGCCGCTAACCCTCCTCAGCTGTGGCACCTGACTAAATAACCTCTGTGTTTTTTCGGTGCCCTGGCGTTCATTGTCTTGAAGAGTACATCTGGGGCAATGAACTCAGTGCCAACAAATAAATCTGTCTATCTATCCGCTAAACGCGGCTATCTCAAAATGGCCCGCGAGTCAAATTAATTGCCCATCCCTGCAATGGGTAATTTTAGTTAGAACAAGCATAATATCTTTTAATAAAAATGTGCAATAATAACTTTTGCAGATAGAGACTGCAAAGAGCTTCTGGAAGTTAGTTAACGAAATGTGTGAAAGTACATTTTCTATGATGAAGCAATCAAATCTAAAATCAGAAATCGAATGGGAGGCGAAACACTCTACGATAGTGTCAGAGAAGCCTTGACCACAGGCATTCCATTGATAGGGATTTGTAATAAATGGCTATTTGCTATTGTTTCAATAACCCGCTCATTGTCATCCCTTTTTTAGTTTTAACTGTTGTGAATTTGTTGTTTTATAGGCTACATCATTTTATTGGAAGTGGCCCGCGAGAGGTCGCGTTTTTGTAACATAGCCCATAGGTCAGAAGTAGTTGGACCACGCTGCTCTATGCCATAGGCCGATGGTAAACAGCATAAAGACAAGTTTTGCACAGAAGCAAGGCATTGTCGCAATACCCTCAGTTTACCATTTTATGACGTAAGCCAATGCAGACACGTTTTTCCCAGTAAAGCTCACGAGAAACTGTTCTAGATGATTTATCTAATATATATATATAGAGTTTCAACAAGCAATCTCTGTTTGCGGGGATACCAAAATACAAGGTAGGTCGGGGCTCGGATTTTACATTTAGCTTGCCAGAGGGAGGGACGGTTTGCACCCCTGCAACCCATCAGATATGCCACTGATCAGGTGCATTTCAAACATGAACAACCACAAGTTCTCTTTTGATATTAGAGTCACATGTAACAATCGGTACGATTTAGCAAACGCAGGACGCAGCCAGCGTGCTTTGAGTATAGCGACACAATAGTTGGCATGCGGCTTGACCAAACGTCCTGTCGAGATTCATGGGAACTCATTGGAAGACTCTGGCGTTGTCAACACGAAAGTTGAATAAAACTATTTCGTGAATAGTAATTGAGACATAAATTTTTGACGAAGTTTAATTTGAATGGTCATATACCGGTCATTGACTCTATGCGTATCACAGTTTGTTGGAGGCCCCCTTGGATCTTGAGGCCCTAGGCTTAAGCCTATATAGCCTATAGGTAAATCCGGCACTGGTAAGAATAAGAGCATGCACTCACTTATCAATAACTGTTGTGAAACTCACTTTCACTTATTACGTGTATGATTTTACGTTAATTCATGAGATATAACACTACAGAATTGTTTTTATTTTTCTACTGCACTCACTGTAGAACAGGGGCGGAGCCAGACATTTTCATTTGGGGGGCCACTGGAGTGGCCAGTTTTGCAACAAGGGGAGCTGTCAATGGTCTGTGTAGGACTTCAATGCAGTGGCATGACGTCACGCGGAAAATTTTGGGGGGCACTGGGGGGACCAGGCAAAATTTTTGGGGGGAAGTGACCCCCCCTGGCAACCCCCTAGCTCCGCCCCTGCTGTAGAATATGAAATGACACTCAACAAAATTCTTAACTAAAAGCAGATGTTACGACCTAATAAAGTCGTAAATCGAATAAGTCATTGAGTTTAGCGTGAGCAAGCTTGAAGTTACTTGAACGAAATGTAAACAGAACTAAGACGTGCTTGATATGGTTTAATTCCTGTTATCAGTTAGCGTTTTAAGTAACTTGATATCTGCCGACTTCTTTTTATTATTGCGATTTTTCTGTTTTGTACCAAATAATAGCGATTTACATAAAAGTAGTGTACCAAAATGTCCAAACTTTCATCTTGGAAGTAAATAGTACCAGAGTTGGTATTAAACCACTAGCTGACATTATGGATTGTGCAAGGTCTTCACTCTCACACACAACGCGCTAGAATTCAAACATGCAGAGCAGTAACAAAGAACACACAAATACACGAAAGTACACGAGGATATATAAGTAGCGTATATACTAACTCTGGCATTCGCAGTCCTGCCTTATGACACCATGATTTATTATCCTAAGGTAAAATATAATTACTTTCACCATTGTTGAGAGACTTGACAACACTTAACGAGTTGACAACTTCCTTCGGACCGTCTACAGGACCGATGTTCAAATTATGTTGATACCGCATGCGAATACCTTAATTTTTTAGACCTTGAGTACTGACTTGTAAGTGAGTGTCGGCCAGACTAAACGCCAAAGTATCCAGTACTTTTATATCAACGAAACAATTTCAATGAGTGAGCACAGAGCGCCTACTTATTAGTTCCAGTTGGCGATGGTATCTTTTCCAGCGTATTGTTCACATATTACACTTTTTACCGACTTAGGGATTAGGGGCCCCCTAAACTTTGGTAACCCCTGGCTGTAGCCCAGTCCGCAGCCCTTAATCCGCCACTGATTTGCTCTCTTTTGATTGGTAAGCAGATCGTAGCAAAAAAGTCGCATCATGGTCAGTGGCGTACGCAGAAAATTTTCATGGGGGGGTTTCATTCAGTGGCATATGGTGGTCATTTGTGTTTGGTGTACGCTGTTTGTGACGTCACAATTTGACGTCATATTCATGCTTTCAAGCGAAGTTTGTTGACAAAATAGGCATTATCTTCTACACACGTCCTCCCTATTTTTGTAAAAATCAAGCCCTATACACTCGCCTTATAATAAAGTTTTTGTAAAATATCAAGCTCAAGGGGGCGGTTTTAACCCCAAACCTCCCACTTGCGTACGCCCTTGATCATGGTTGACTGCACATCGATGAGGTCATAATCGTACCCAAAAGTGACTTCTGCCCTCCCCGAAATTTTTCGCTGGTTGCGGCCCTGATCATACCCAAGCCAAAAGAACGATTATTAAGAAAAAGTTGCAAGCAAAATTCAAATGTACTTGAATTGAACAAAACCGAAACTATTTACATTCAGGAGTGATTACTAAAATTGGCTGAAAGTCAAACTTGTAGAGAAATCAATAGATAGACTATACTTAATGCAACATCGGATGATCGGAATATAGATTTGTATTCTTGTATCGCTTCTAAATGACTATTTTTCAAAAGAGTATTTTATTTAAAACAAATGATTGTCATTACGGGGTCCCCATTGCAGCGTGGGGCCCGGAGCAATTGCCCCCGTTGCTCCCCTTAATCCAGACCTGGTTGACCGATAGTCTTGTCAACTTATAGTTCTACTTCTCATTGCTTGAAACAGCTTTGCGCGTGTCGAACTTTCTTGTTTTTTTCACCGGTCATGTTGTTCTGGCCGTTGATTATGGTGAACTGTAGGCCTTTGTTTTACTCCAAATTTACAATTTTCGTTAGCTGCACTTACAAAAAGCTTTTTCCAATCTAATTTGTATATTCTCCATACTATTCTTCAAGCAGTTAAATATTCCATCAGCATTCTTAAAAAATCAAATACACCATTTACTGTAGCAATTTCCATATATTGAACATGTTTTTATATTTGATGCATCAATTTCAAGACCAAAGAAGGAGATTCACGTTGTTTAAAATTGTCGATAGCTACTTCTAAAGTTTTTTGCGAGGAATATTTGTAACATATGTCTCTGCTTGGGTTCGCCCACGAGATAGTTTAGAATTTACTTTCAAGGTACAACAGTTTTTTTAAGGCGTTCTTGGGACCCGATTCGGGTCCCTAGAATTGAAAATCGGGTCCCTACAGATCCATACCGGGTACCTAACATTTTCCTTAAAAAAAACCTGGTCGTACAATCAAGTGAATTGTATGAAAGATTTGTGTTTGATAGCATGATATATCTGAGCTATTCCTGAGACACTAATATCCCGATCGTCAGCATCTTTAGCATTTGTCCCAAATTTATTTAAAAGAGAACTGAAAGGAATAGCTCGTGGTTTACTATCTAGGCCGTAGCTACACTGAGGCAAATGAGGCACTTGCCTCGGTAAACGTTCTGGAATCCTGCCATAAAACATATCTGGTGCTCTAAATCAGATCATATTTTATTATGTGGCTGTTTTGATACGAGTAGCACTGCAGCTACACTGTGTTGCATACGCCAGAGATACCACCAGCCTAGATTAAATAGGGGCAGGATGTTAGATCACTTTAAACTACATTTAACAACATTCTCAACCGGGGACGTATTTAACATATTCGCCTCCGTAAAAATTTGACCCTGACTACGGCCATGACTATTGTGACTTCTGAGTTTATGTTGCTTTACTACAACACCCATGTAGCCAACACTGAAGGTTCAGTACATGTAGGCTATGTGCAAGACCAAGGGTGCACAACCTTTTCGCTATTGCCATCGGTTTGCATTTGTTGTCGTGAATTACGGCCGCCAGTAAAGTCAAGATATTTTTATTTTTTTGCATTGTGTATGTTCTGCTTCCACACGTTGAGCTTTGCCTGCTTCAACACATCTGTTTGGTCATCTTTCTTCTAAGGATCCTCGTACAGTAGTCAAAGGCTTTTATTAATGCACGACCGCCATAACTTATGTTTTAAATTACATGTGCACGGCCAAGGGCATACGCAAGGGGCGGGGGTTTGAGGTTAAAACACCCCCTTTAGTTTGATATGTTACAAAAACTTTACTGCCTGCGCAAACAAGATTAATTGTTTTTGCATACTTTTTGCTCGTTAATTTGCCGACTTAGTGCAAAAATTGTAGTTTTAAATGCTCTGACGTAGTAATGAGTGTTTTACTCCCCTGTTTTAACGCTCAGCCTGATAGTTTTTCACTTATGAACTGCAGTGTCGTAGCGTTGAGTGTATTTTCCTCCCATATCCTAACTTGGAGCGCTGATAGTTTATATTCAGTGCAATAACACACAAAATAATGGGGGTGCGTGTGGAAGAATGTGCATGCTGTGTCAACAAACTTCGCCAAAACGTTGGTTTGGGAATATGAATATGACGTCAAATTGTGACGTCATAAACAGCGCACACTAAATACAAATGACCACCATACGCCACTGAATGAACCCCCCCCCATGAAAATTTTCTGCGTACGCCACTGTGCACGGCCGTATAAATCTTTATCAAAGGAGGCAGGTAGTGCACTCCTACGCAAGACATACCAGTCTAGGTATGTCTAGGTATTTCACAGGGTTAATACAATATACAGAAAAATATTAAAATAAATGACATAGGCTGCTATTGTCCTTTACCAACGTCAAAAAAGACAAGGACAAAAAATGAAATTAAAGGACTGTCCTCTGTCCTCTGACATAAAGGACGGTTGGCAACCCTACTTACTGCTGTAAAGCCACAAAGGTAGGTAAGTTCGTTCACGAATTTTTGTTACTCAAACCACGAATAACAAATGGAATAAAAAGAACAAAAATTAGAACGGAAGGTTAAACTGATTAAAACTTCGAGATCGAGACTTCAGCAAAAAATCCGAGAGCGAGACTGTGACTTGAAGATTTGTAGATTATGCCCATTTTTTTTCTAAAAATTGGAGGAAACGTTATCACCACTTGGAAGTTGAAATTTTTTCAAATTTTTGGAAGTTTTCTTACCTGCGTTGCTTGTTTCTTGGCTGCAGACAAAGCAGACAAAAAATACGTTGAATTACAGAAGTTTTCCTAAGTCATATATCGTTGCAATATTCAAGGTCTCAAGGCGATAGGCTTGTGACCGACACCTAGGGATGCCAGAGAGAGGGTGCATCGCCCCCTGTCCTATCGTAAGGGGGGCAATGTGAGTAGAGGTGCCTTTTTACAAAAGTAATTTCATCGCCAAAATTCGTCAAATCACCAAACCAAAATATTTATAGCGAAACACTTTAACATTTCGCCAGATTTCCTGAATCTGGCGAGAAATTCATCAATATGGTAACCCCCGCTGGTCTTGGACCACCCTGGTCTAGTTGATTTGTCGACTTGCACTTTGTATGGGATTGGTCTGATTTAGTACAAGCTGAATCATTGCAAGGATATGGGAGCAGAACCAGGCAGGAGATTCCTCATACAGCCGGCTGCAAAGCTAGAGCCTGAATCGTTGCTTTATATCACTGATCCGACATTGGTCAGACAGTCAGTGGGCGTGTTGTTTGTGGATGATCGTCACGTGAGTGCGTTGTTCACGCATGGGTGCGAAGCGCTGCGTGCGGCTTTGCATTTCGTACTGCAGTGAAAATGAAGAGGGTAGGCCTACAAACTGAAAAACGTCTGTTCTGAATGCGCTCGACTTGTTTTGGCGTGAACTTCACTCTATCGCAGTATGAGCGGTGCAAGGTGACAAGGCAATCTCTCAACGCTGTTGCAAACCGAGACAACATAATTCATCGTGAAGCGGCCTCGTTGGACGCTGAGTCACTGTGATCTCTTGCCAGGCGCTCATGCAGGTTGAGGTTTATAATATTAAGATGCATTCAATTCATTCATTCATGCAATTACATCAGCAGCCTCAGTTCGTTGAACGTGCAACTACTGTAGTGTATATTACAGTTAACTTGGTAGTGTGTTGCAAGATTATTTTGAAACACTAAACAGTGTTAAAACTTAAAGTCCACTCATCAAGTAAGGGTCAGCGGCGTCGGTACCACCAGCGTAGGGATGTACCACCAGCGTAGGGATGTACCACCAGCGTAGGGAATGTACCACCAGCGTAGGGATGTACCACCAGCGTAGGGAATGTACCACCAGCGTAGGGTTGTACCACCAGCGTAGGGTTGTACCACCAGCGTAGGGTGTACCACCAG
>Ga0210059_1012962_pt1 | contig 12518 bp, 11 predicted proteins | sample Ectturendosymbi2_FD_188042 | JGI IMG/M metagenome (GOLD analysis project Ga0210059, IMG submission 188042) | Ecteinascidia turbinata endosymbiont from Florida, USA - Sample 2 (SPAdes) (version 2) | ecosystem: Host-associated > Tunicates > Ascidians > Unclassified | place: Key West, Florida...
CTGCTGCCAATGTGTTGCTGCGTGGTCGCACTATTTCCGTCCTGTGGTCCTTTCGGACAGAATGGACTGCTTGGTCGCAGATATTTTTGAACAGGCTGTAACGTAGAAGGCGTAAAAATGTTATTCAGTAACCAAGGTAGTTCTGTAAAGTGATTGGGTAACATGGCGGTTTCCGATCTACCGACGCGTGTCAGTTAATCCCCGGTGAAATGCGGTTCTGTGGTTGCGGACACAGACGCCGAGCTTTCATTTTTCTAGTGTTATTGCAGTTAAATGCTAATAAGAAATCCTTCTCTTTGTTGCGAAGCATGACAACAACATGTTGTTGTGCAACTTCCAGATACAGGTGTAGAAATACCACGGTTTCTTTCTTTTTTACTATGGACTTTTGAATGTCTTGTGTATGGCAGTTTGCGATTGCTTACTTGGCTGCGATAACCAAGTAACGCTAGAAAAAAGTTCGGGTGACATTGCATCATTCAAGAAACTTACTGTTGTAGATGGTGGCGGTGGATTGAACCGCGCGGAAATGAAAAATCGCACAACGTGTCCGCGTTTGCGTTGTATATAAAATGTGCAAGTTTGGGTTAGGCAAGCATGGTTGTGAGCATTAACGTGTTCATTAGTATACGCGCTATGAAATGCATCGCCACCACCAAACGCGTAGTTAGTTTCGATAAACTAGACCAGCTATGTTCAACCGAAATGGCTTACTGAGCCAAAAATTATGTCATTATCTTAACCGGGACCGCACATTGAATGACATCTTAATGAGGGCCGCACACTGAATGATTTACTTTGATCTTAGCAACTAAATTCAGCTTAACCTGATGCACTGAAGGCGTCCTAACTGCAATGGTAACAGCCGTGATAAAGTGGCACTGAGGACCACCTGCAACAAAAATGTCCATTTCAAGATTATCAAAACAAGGCAGGTTGTCAGTTGCGTAGGATACTTAAACTACAGCAAAACCTAAACTGGGCTGCACAAAACCTTCGACTGGGCCGCATGCGGGCCGCGGGTTGGACATAACTGGAGTTGGGTCGTGGGTCATATTCGGCAGCATTTCTGCTGCCGCGCCCTGATCAGGGCGTATTATGACCCAGCCCACGCTGAACACATCCAGCGCGGGTGAACTAGACCGACTTCGACTCGACACCTGTCCCACGCGCGTTTTCTCGCACAGAGCGGCGACAGCGACGCTTCACTGGACGTTCACCGACGTATCAAAATCTTCCGCGATATCTTCTTCGACGCCCCAAGCAACGCCGTCCGCTTCCTTGTGAAAAAACTGGTCGCGGTTCTGGAGTCCATCGAAAGGTGAGCACGCGCTCTGGTGGAGGCTGCGCTTGATTGCTTGTGCCAGGCCTGGCCATGTTGGGCCTCTGTTGATATTTTTGCAACATGCGTGTTGCGGCCTATGAGTCTTTGTCATGCGAAATAGTTTTCGCAATCGTCATGCGAGTGTGTTCGGCATGTCCGTGCTGGCTAATCGAACGACCACGGGTCCATTGTGCAGTTAGTTAGGCTTCGATGATATCGTTAAACTAACGTTATACAAAAAGCAAGAAATGAAATGCTATACCTTGATGACCTAGCGTCGTAAGTATGAAATTTCGATAAGTAACTTAATAACGAGAAGTGCAATTCATAATCAGGACCAAAGCAGCAATAGCGAGGTTGTATCAGTGAGCACTGGATAAATATAACTGTTGTTTGTAGAAATGGGCATGAGCCACATCCAACGTTATCTTTAAGCGGAGGCGACAATACTGGTAATAGCAAAAGGTTATGAGGTTTTCTTAGAATTCTTCTGCAGTTTATGTTTTTTCGGTGATACACATAAAACAGGTTTCATGAACGCTTTTCATCAGTGACGAAACTCGACGTCGTGTTCAGGATGAAAGCTAACCACATGTTTGCTATTGTCCTTTGTGCGGAAATAAGGAGAACAGACGCAACTCTCCGCAATTGCTTGTCAATATGCGGCTGGGTTTGGCGCGGACCCATAAAACCGCTCTGCTGAACTTGTTCCAGACTCCCAGTTTGCTTGTACGACTCGCAAGGCAGTCTCACCGGCGGCCTGCACCTGCTCACACGCAAACTGCGTTTCGTTCTCGAAAAAAAGCCTTCGACCGGTGGTGGTGGAGGAAAGGAGGGCGGCTTGATCGACTATACCGGCCGGACCTTAAAAATGGAGCCAATGGCCACCGGACTCGACCTGGAGAAGTACTTGCTGAAGATGGTGAGTGGAAGGTCTGGTGTGCTATGTTGCTCAGCAAGGTGAATGTTTTTCTGAAAAAGGAAGCTTGTTGGCACAAGCGAAGCTTAGCCATTATTTTCGGCTGGATATATTGTGGCGAGGCCGCGTGGTCGTCTCTCTTTAAAAAGAATCTGCCGATCTATAAAATCTTATTTGTAATTGTAGTTAATATTTCATATAAGTCAGTGCTCTTCAACCTTTTTGTCATCGTGGAACCACTGATATACTTTCGCGTTTGTATGGAACCCCTGTTAACAAAACTTTAAAAAACACGAATTACTTGCAAGAAAATCAAATATTTCTTTGTTAGACACTTCAACGAATAAACAGTTATTGATTACAGAAGTTAAAAAGCAACAAATTTAATTGCTCTGTTGTTCTTGCATTCCTGGAATGTAGCTGGTACATTCAGAATTTGGTCATCCGGCAAAAAGTACTCGAATCTCAAATATGTGTTTTCCATTTTCTAACTTTGGCGCTTGAATTACATTTGGTCCGCTTCAGATTAGGTGCCTCTTCTACATTTGAACTACGTTGCTCATTACCGTCCACACCTTCGCTGTTGTTATTACCTCGCTTCACGTAAGAAAATCAGCTGTTCGCTTCATCTGGCTGACTAAACAGTAAAAAGTTGGGTTTTACAGTGTTTTTATTCCCACAAATGTGTAAAGCAGCTCTAGTCTGTGACTCAGTCTACTCTCTGCTAGACTCCAGGGTTGCCAACCTGTTTTCAACAAAAAAAGTCAGACCTTGTCCTGAAAAAAGCCAGAAAAAGCCAGATAGCAGTCTAAGGCACATGCAGTACACTTCAAACATGAATAACCAAACATAAAATAGACATTAAAACTCGTCAGAAACATCAGAAACACAATTCCAATCTTTAGAAGCATTTTCTTTCCCCATAATTACCTTGTCGTACATTTGTTTCTTATCAATAACATCAATTGTTTTTAGGGCAACAGCAAAATCTTTGCAATATTCTGTGCACCCTGCATGGTCATTGACTGTCGTCAGAAGAGTTTTGTAATGAATACGTGCAGCTCAGAAAACTATTTGCCCGAGCCAAGCTCTCCCGATTGAAAAAAATCCAGATATGTCTGGCGTTTTTTTTTATTTCCGAAAAAAGCCAAAGCTGTTTAAAAAAGCCAGAATTTCAAAATCTGACTTCAAAAAAGCTAGATTAGCAACCCTGCTAGACTCAGGCTGAGTCTACTTTCTACTCAGTCTACTGTGAGCTGTACATCGGCAACATCGTATAGGCCAACTATGATGCAACAGTAATGTTCTTCTTAATTGCACAAGTGACGCAACAACTCGCGATATTTCTTGTTTCCTTATCTGAGGGTTTCCAAACTTGTGGTACGCGAAGGTCTTCCAGGTGGTACGCGAGTAACTTCCAGTTTTTCACAAAAACCTGTATTCACAGCTTTCTAGTTTACGCATTGAGTTTTATTTCTCAATAAATAAATATTCCTGTGGCCTGCTATTCCTATTTTATCGTAGTATTATGAATTTCGACGCGCTGTTAGCAAATTTACGCCACGCATCCACCAATTGGTGGAAGGTAAGCCAAAACAAAAATCTCATTAAATTTAGTTAATGGTGTTTCATTGCTATTTTAATGCATATTATTCTTCTGAATAAACTAAGATTCGATCAAATTAGTTGTTCTGGAAAAAGTGGTACGCGTTGACCATTGAAAATACGGAGTGCCCAAGTGGTACGAGATCGTAAAAAGGTTGGGACCCCTGATCTATCTGCACTCAACCTCCTGTATAACTAACTGGGCTACTTGGAGTCTGAATGCGGTACGGTGATCTAAAAAATTTCATATTGAAGCATCAACATACTGAAGCAAAAAATTGTTTCCCCTAAAAACGAGGAACCCTCACGGAACCCATGTTGAAGAACACTGATATAAGTTGATCCTTTTGAAAAAGTCGGAAATTATCACTTTTAATGTGTCAATCGTGGCTGAAGCGCTGGTGGCCTTAACAAGTAAAACCTACTTACATGTAAAATTGCATACGCAGCATTGTGACATTATAACTTAAGCTTGGTTTTGTATGTATTCTGCGTCCTAGAGACAGCTTGCTAATGTCATTCGATGACTGAGCATTGTGAATTTTGTGAATTACGGTACCTTAGCGTGTGGTTTGCAAATGCTTCTGCGTTTCAGGCGTCGAAACAATGGCACGATTGCGAACACTCCCAACACACTTACGTGAAAAGAGCGCGCGAGAAGGAAGTCAGGTTCACCTACACCTCGGACTTCGACGAGAACGGCATCGTGTATTGGATTGGAACCAACGCCAGGTAATCTGCATCACTGTCATCTGCGCGTTGGTATTTGCAATGTTGGCTCACGAAAAGTCCGTTATGACAAATTGCCAGGGGATGTTAAGTTACTTTTTTATTTCTTAGAGCCTGAAAAAAGGGCGACGTTACATCCCAGATTCCGTTGGCGCTGGTGTTTTATTTATCGAATAAAAGCGAAATCAGTCGGTTTGCTGCGCCATGTCCATTCCCAATTGTCTGTACCGCTGGCCGAAGTGTTTTTCGAAAAAATGTCCCGAAGTACAGGAGCAGCTTAAACCATAAGTAGCTTCTGGGTTGCGTCTGATTGCATATGGTCTTTACAGAACGTCGTACGAGTGGGTGAACCCCGCTCACCACGGCCTCGTCTTCATCACGACGTCCGACGGACGCAGTCTGCCCTACGGCAAGTTAGAAGATGTGTTGAGCAGGGATAGTGCGCCTCACAACTGTCACACTAGTGACAGTGTCAACGCTTGGGTCACCATCGATTTCGGTGAGTGCTTTGTATCAGGCGGTCGCTCTGGTTCTGGTTAAAGCGATATGAGGGTTAGGTTGGATGTTTTCGTGGTCTCGCCATGTTTTTTATGATTTATTGAACGGAAATTAAAGTCTCCAACCCGACTTTGTTTTCTAAGTAAGATTCAGCACTGCGCAAATCGAGTAAAGAAGGCTGCAAATGTGCTTTTTCGATATCGGACGTAGTTGCTGTGCCAAGTTTTTTGTGTGTTGCGACCATTAATCGCAAAATTGCAACACTGTGCAGTTATTTTGCAACTTTGACCATAAAGCAGCGAACACACCTCCTTTTAAACAAACCATTTTTTGTTTTTCCATCGAAGCCCCACAAAACGTGGTAACATTTACATGGACTGACGAAAATCATTTTCACGGCGCTCTCATTGAATGACTTCCCATTTGATTTTCCAGGCTTATGGATCCGGCCAACCATGTACACTCTGCGCCACTCGCGCGGCTACAGCAATTCAGCATTGCGCAACTGGCTCCTCCAAGGGTCTAAAGATGGCCTGAACTGGACCACACTCGTCACTCACACAGACGACCAGCGGCTAACTGTACCTGGGTATGATCTTTCAGTGTGTTGATGCCACTTCTGCAGCCAAACGCCATGTCTTTTATACGTTAGACCTGTAGGCAGGGATTGAAGCCGGTACGAGTACGTCGATGTATCAGATTAGCCTATGTCTGTTACGTCAGCGCATCAACAACCCGAAGGAAGGGTTTCGTTAGTGATGTTTAATTTGCCACTACGGAGTTCTCGTTTGCTTCCCGTTGGCGGGAATGCGTGTTTCAGGTTGCTTCGCTAAATCAGTGCAAACACTGTGCTAGATTTCAGACTAATATCTTTTTAAAACTGTTGGTGCTGCGCGCTCAGACGCTACAGGCATAGCTGCGAAAGATGCTGTCGCTGCGGTGTTTTGTCAAATACACACCGTTTATTCCAAAAGCACCCAGCCAACTGTAACCAACGCGATTCGAACCAGCAACTTGTAGCTCCCAACCGTGTGTGGTACACAAATACTCATTATGCCCTGCTGCTGCAAGTTGCTGTAATGAATTGTTTTGCTTGTATTTTTTAGTTCTACGGCAACGTGGCACATACCAGAGCAAGCTGGTGAGACGAGGGGCTGGAGCCACTTCCGCATCCAGCAGAGAGGAAAGAACGCGAGCAAGCAGATGTGCTACTTGTCAGTGTCGGGTTTCGAACTGTACGGCACAGTGACTGGAGTGTGCGAAGAGCGACCAGGATCGAGCCACAGAAAGCAGAGAAAAATCCTCAAAAATCAGGTACGTTTCTGAACTTTTCCTTTCGGTTCAATCGATTCACGACCAACCGGGGACGTCGCGGCTGGCGACGTTTTTTCTGTTCGATCAGTCGAGCAGCGCGCGCATTCCATCCATCGACTTTTTTGCAAGACTGGCCAGCAATTAACATCGGATGCACTGTGCAGGTGATGAAGCAGATGGTCCCCGGGGCGCGCGTGGTCCGCGGTCCGGACTGGAAATGGCGCAATCAAGACGGACATTGCGTTGGCACGGTCAACGCTCCTGTTGTGAACGGTGAGCAGATTTCTTTTGAGCACTTACAACAAAATGTTCGTTCGTTCGTTCTGGAAGTCCATCGGGTTCAATTACGACTTCCTCCTCTACAAAAATTCAAGCATGTGTCTGTACAACAAAATATAGACACATGCTTACGTGTCCTCGAGCGATGAGGATGTTATGTTGCGAACGCCAAAGCGTTGGTGTGCCTAACGTGATGTAGATGGACGTGTTGTCAAAACGAGCCCCGGAACAACTTCTTGATCGTTGATAGGTTGGATTGATGTCACGTGGGATAACGGCGTGTCGAATTTGTATCGGATGGGCTGCGACGGCAAATACGACCTCAAGCTTGCTGCGGGCAAGGAAGAAGGGGGCAAGGGAGACGCGAGTACCCCCACCCCTTCGATGCAACGTCATGGCATGCTCCTGTCTTTGATGAGAAGCAACAAGCTGCACGGATCCGGTCGCCATCAAAGATTTGAGCAGGTTGGGGGTAATTTGTTGATGATCATATTTTACTTCTGGTTGCTTGCTTTGAAATGACATGGCGACGAGTCCTTTCCCCGTTAATTTGCTTCAGACGTTTTTTTTTCACTGGCATGAGCGCGACAAGCTTCTTTAACCAGAACAGCTGTTTCATTGCTTTGCACAGCTGTTGCACGTAAAACGTACAATAAGTAATAAAATGGTTTTAATAAAAAGCCAAGGCTGTCATGTACCAAGCCAACGCAAAAGTAATAATAGTGGTGACCGTTATTATTTTACATTTGACTCGTAAACTTAACGCAAAAAAAAGGATTTGAGAGCTAAGTTCACAAAAGTACCACGGTTCATGGCGTTGCCTGAGCTGATGTGAACAACCGCGTTTGTCCGGTCTTTGGCTAAATTCCCAATCACACGTGTTCCCCGTGTACCCCATGTTGTACTTTCAAACAAGCTCCCGTCTGTCGCAGTGTTTCGCCGTCCGGCGGCCGTCCCACAGCAGCTCGGTCGAGTCCTACCGCGTCCGTCGCATGAACTCCACCGCCTCGCGTAACCAGCGCAACCAAAACCTGTCGTCGCGCGGCGGCAGCGAGAGCAGCAACCCTGCGCGAGTCGAGGCCTCGTCGGATTCGCAGAAGTCGCAGCGCTCCGTTTTGTCCATGATGCGCGCCTTCCGCTCGACCAAAGACAGCAAAAAATCGTCCAAGTTGTCGAAATCGGCCAAAGACGACAAGTCGGGCTCTGGTAAAAAGGAAAAAGTCGACGATTCGTCCGGCAAACGGTCCACTCCGTCCGTCGCGCGCAGCAGCTCCAGTTCTTCCTCTTCATCTCAAGGAGGTTGGGAAGATCTGGCAGACAACGAAGGTTCGCTCGACCCAACCAGGGACAGCACAAAGAGCCCGGACAGCATGGACGGGAGGACTTGCCAGCCTGGTTCTTACCGAAACATTGAACCTGCATTCGTTCGAAGAAGGATCAGAAAATTGGCCGGGGTACGTTACACATGGCTTTGTACTGTTATACGTGACTATGAAACTAGTTTGGAAGTGCTTTCTGTTCGCTTCTTGCACCGGCAGAAAAAAATCCTGCTTATTTGTCATTGTTCACTGTTAGTTGGTGGTTGGGTGCTGCACGCCCAACCTTCGTTTCTTGTCTGTAATTGGTGCGGAATGACTGCGCTTGTTCACGAACTGTTAATTAATCTTAGCTGCTAACTGTCCTGCCAAACCTACTTTCTTGCTCTTATCCAGTCGGGCGTTTTATAGTCTATCTCCGCTGCCAGGTGGACAATGGGTCACGTGATAAATGTGATAACGTCCTTTTCTGGAATTTCCTGGTTGTTTTGCTTGCACTGCATTTTCGTAACCACGCAAACCAAATATCATATTTTTCCCGTTTTATAGTAAGAATTGCTTGCATGGCATAAGTAGCACACCGCCTCGTTCTGTCTGCAGGAGTCTCTCACCACACTCCCTGCGGTACGCAGGCCCACGTCGTCGCGCAAAGATAGTCACGTGACTCTGGGGTCGTCAGACGCTTCGAAAAGCAGCGACAAAGCCAATGATCCCGGTGGTAGCTTCAAAGCTGTTTGGTGAGTGCACCAGTATCAAGTAACGTTGCAGATGATGTGTTGTTGATGTTTTCACGTCTCTTGGCCAAGTTGCAACAATAATTCAATAACCCTTGTTCCGGGGGAGTAAGTTCGTGGCTCAGTCGGCATCACTTTTACGCATGAGCTAGGGTTCAAAACCTGTTCTGTGGCGGGCAAAGCCAACTGCTGATGACGAACGTGCGACGCGCACTTGCATTCTGTTTGTGACGTTACAGGCAATCGGTTTTTTCGAGCATGACGTCATCGAACTCGTCCACCGAGTCCCTCCCGTCCGAGTCGCTGAGCGAGTTGGACGTGCTGCAGATGTTGGCCGAGCGCGGTGAGCAATCCCTGCGTTCTGATGTCGGCGATGGTGACAACAGCGCTGGTGGCGCAGAGCGACGGAAGGTGAGAGGGGGTTGCGATGATGACTGGTTCGGGAAATCATAAGTCGCGGATAGTTTTGATCGTGAATGAACTCCGCTGGTTGCCGTTGCTGACTGCGTTGAAGATTTTTCTGAAAAATGCTTTACTCGATGCATCATTACGTCTGTTCCTCCTGCCTGTTGACATTGTGTAGCACTTAATGTTTCGGTTTTCGGTCGATATGTGAAGTGTTTTCACGTGAGGTTTGCAGAGAGCAGTTGATTGGCAACTTGTACAGTAAATCCACACAGCAACAACGAGTTAACGTTTTGCGCGGTGGGCCTGAATAAAATAGGACTACTTGTCTCCCTTAAAAGTGGCATCGTTATTGCGCATGCAGTTTGCGCACTGAATAAAGCAAAAGAATAGATACACCGATAAAGAAGAAATGCTGTTTTGCGGTGTACTCTTCTGGGTACGCTCTACAGGCAAAGGAATCTTTCGCTTGCACTGATAAAAGAAAAGTGCATTGTTTTGACGATTGCATGCGTCTTTCGCACCTAGGCCCCGCTCTTACATTTGCTGATGCAATGTATCACCACAGTTCAAGCACTACTTTGCGGAATTAATGCGTCGTTTTTTCGATTTGAAGACAACAGCTGACCACATCATGTACATATTACTTTTTTCAGGAGGCAGACTCGTTTGCGACCTTGACAGTTGACCCCCCTGGACAGAAGAGCGTATCTTTGGAGTCTGTGCAGAGAGAAGTCGATAAGGTTAGTTTGTTTGAACTCATAAGGTTCAACCTCCTCAGCATGCTGCAAAACATGTGGTAGGAGGCTGCGCGATCTTGTCGAAGCGTTGTTGTAGAGAAGGGGCCACCAACATGGTGTCCGCGGTCACCAGATCGTCCGCACGGACCACGTGGGTCGTCCGCGGGCCTGTTCTGATAATAGGATTAGCATGATCAGTATCTTCACATAAATGTATGTGATTTGTTCCATGGATAATAGCATCATTAAAGATAATTTGAGCAAAATGTTTATTTCAGAAATATATGTCAAACTGTTAGCCTTCGCGTTAATCGGTACCCAAGAAGTAGCTCTCAGTTTCAAAAAGGCTGGTGGCTCCTGCTGTAGAGATTGTCTGTCGGCAATCTCTGTAGCAATGGCAGAGAACTTTTGTTTAAAACCATATCTTCACAAAACTCTCCCATCTCATTGCATATTCTGCATACAATATGCTAAGGATGGTTTTTATAAGAAGTGAAACTTTTGGTTTTTCTGTAAACTTTTTTTTGTAAGCAGATTTTTTATTTTTACAAATCTACCTGTAGGTGTTACAATAAACCATGTCTAGGTATTGAAACTTGAGCATATATCAGGCTTAATTGTTGACATGACGACTTAAGGCTTCCGACCTGATGAAAAAGTTTGTTTGTTGTTAACTTTTGATGTGGATGCAAATTTGCTCCTTTAAGCGCTGACGTTTGCAGGTAAAATACGATTGCTATGAACATTTCTTTTGCAGATGTTTTCACCTAGGACATCCAGCGGATCGACGTCCGGACTTCGATCCGGCGGAGCCGCCAACGGAAACGGAGTTAACCATCTACTGCTTTCACCCATTGAACCGGTAACTTCAAAATATCTCTGCCTCTGAACATTTGGCTCGTCAACTGATTGTGAATTTTTATGTAACTGAATCTGAGTGCAAGCAAAGGAGCCGACGGTTCAAACATGACTTTTTCGACTATTCAGCCACGTGATCATCAGCAAATAGTTCTTGTTTCTGATATTTCCGATGCTATGACCCGTTCTTGAGAACAAATCTTGCTGTTAACTATTGTTGGTTTTCTCTACTGATGTGGATAAGTCGAATTTTGCCATTTTTGCCTTAGATCAGACTTCGTTTTATCAGCGGAAGTAATAATTGCTCACCGAAGAAACACAAGTAGTTTCTGCCCGGCCTTTAATCCGGACAAGCTCGCTGTTTCATGTTCGGGTTACGCGCTTACTCCATAGATGTTCGAATTTGGAAATCTTACCTAGCAAAAGCAATGCTTTACGTCGTTTACTCCATCAACTCAACCTGCGTCCTCCTCCAGGTCAGCGCCAGCGTGAGCGTTCCCAACCTCTCCTCGTCCCAAGAAGCGTCGCAAATGATGGAGGGCTTCACGCGGAGCATGACGCGAGCGCCTGCCGTGCTCGACGTGAACAACCTGAGCAGCAGCGAGGAAAACTCATTGGCGAGAGACGCACCTGACGCCGTGGGTAAGTCCTGGGCTGGAGCCGTGCGGGCCGAGCCGCTGCTGTTAAAGCAAGGATGCAAAATTTTCTGTGAATTTTAGTGCAGCGCAGAAACTTTTGGTAGCGCATACGTATAAGCTTTGCCATAATATTACACTTGGAGTTATAGGCGAGACACTGTTGTGCCGCTGCAAGCTCCGTTCGCGCACTCTAAGTGTTTGGTCGCGAATGTGCGAACGGAGTTTGTGCATCCCTGTGTTAAAGTGAATGACGTTTATCCTGGTACATGCTGACTTTGGTCTTCTGTCATCCGCGTGTTACTAAATTTCCGAAAACTTGAATGTAAACAGGCAGCTTTGCATATTTCGCTTGTTGCGAGTCATGATTGAAAGACCAGCAGTATTTCTCTGGCCACCCTAGCCCGTTTGGAAATGATGATTGTTTTCTTGACTTTTTCGGGCAAGTTGTGTAGATCTGCCTTCATACTTGCGCAATGCTTTATTGTAACAGCTCGGAAAGCAGCACACTTGACATCTCGTGTCTGTAGCTTGTCTGTTTTTCTTTTTGTGACAGTGTCAAACCCCTTGACCACGGCCCAGAGCGTTCCTAACCTCTCCACCAGCACGGTCACATCGGCCACCTCGGGGCCATCCTCCACCACATTGGTCAGCAGCACCTCTTCCATGCTCGAAGCTTTCGCCAACGCATTGTCGTCAAACAGCGAAAACGATTCAGGTACTCATCTTAAAGTAAATCACCTATCGCGTAGGAAAAATGCTCGGGTTCTATGTCAGAATGCGCGCTGTCCACACTTTGGTGAAGGGATTCTTTATTGATTAAAATGATGTGTTTGTTTTCCTCAGATTTCCTTCGTTACTTGGTTGGCGACTTGCCGCACTACGACGCTGCGACTGCACTACTCGCCGAGCTCGATGACGACAACGGTGGTGACGAAAACGATGATGACGAAGATGAATTCGACGACATAATGGCAAGTGCATGACCGTGACCCTTACCAGCAATGCATTTCACAAATCTTACAGCTACTTAATGTTTGAGTGTCTGCCCCGCATCCTTTACAACAGTATTGTTCACACCCTGTAGAACACACCAGACCGAGTTTATATTGGTTTATTAGAACAAGTTTAAATTGGTTGTACTTGTTTTGTTTACCACTTT